>ERZ791573.57-NODE-57-length-78564-cov-10.493867_pt1 | contig 78564 bp, 92 predicted proteins | sample MGYA00509971_ERZ791573 | MGnify/ENA primary metagenome ERZ791573 (study PRJEB30046, sample SAMN00791921) | human gut metagenome | study: EMG produced TPA metagenomics assembly of the A metagenome-wide association study of gut microbiota in type 2...
AGCTCAGAGATCAATCTTGCGGCAACCGATGCGGTCTTAATATTAGGTTCAGAGGCAGATGTGACCGATGATTTTACCTATGAGACATCGAAAATGGAAGCATTCCGCATCCCGGCAGGAACAGCCGTGGAGGTGTATGCGACCACACTGCATTATGCACCATGTCATGTGGACGATGCAGGATTCCAGGTGGCAGTCATTCTGCCGAAGGGCACCAATTATCCGTTGGATGAGGCACACGCCGGCGGGGAGGATGCACTTCTTACAGCAAAGAATAAATGGCTCATCGGTCATGCCGAGGGCGGGCTGCCGGAGGGAAGTCATATCGGACTCATCGGCAAAAATTTAAATGTCAGAGAATAAATTTTTATAGAAAAAATGAAGTATGTACAGAAACTGGTCAACCTGCACATGCGTCCTATCGTTTTGTCGGAAGAAACCGTGACCGACTCGGCGGTACGGCGGTTATTGTTCGATGCCGGCGACGATATCGACGACTTGATGATTCTCTGCGAGGCAGACATCACGAGCAAGAACCAGGTGCGCAAGCAGCAGTTCCTCGAGAATTTCCGTATGGTGCGCGAGAAACTCACTGACCTTAAGGAAAAGGACTTCAAGCGCTTGCTGCAACCGGTAATCGACGGCAACGAGATAATGGAGATGTTCCATCTCAAACCATCGAGAGAGGTGGGCACGCTGAAGCAGACGCTGAAGAATGCCGTACTCGACAACAAAGTGGCTAACGAGCGAGAACCGCTGATGCAGCTGCTGATGGAAAAGGCGAAGGCTATGGGACTGTGCTGAGTCCTTTCTGATACATTGAGTGGTATCAGATTATAAACGCTCGACACATTTTTTTCAAAATCGGTCATTAGAACAAGCGGTGCATGTAAAATGCCATTAAACGTTCTAATGACCGATTTTTGTTTAAGTGAAGCATGAGCTTTTGTCTTTTCAAAAATCAACAGGAAACGTAAGCGTATCCGTGCCGCCAGTGTATACAGATGCTTATATGCGCTGGACAATTCCTGAAGCCATGAATGTCAATAAATAAGAATATCGGGCAGCGGTTGAGCGTGAAATCTGCCCAAGTGGGGCACGCTGCTTGCCCCACTTGAGAACGGTGCTTACCCAACATGGGCAAGCATGTTGCCCATTTATTGAAATATTTGTTTGGATTTCAACCCACAAACGGCATGATGGCTTGATGCAGTTTTCTGTTGCCAGTGTTCCAAAGTTCTTGTGGCGTGACCATTGTGACTGATGGCTTTTCCGTTTTCCTTAAAATTTAGTTAAAACAAAACAATAATCATTGACATGCCATCATAGTATGAAGAATAATGGCTAATTTTGCATCTGAAAACTGAAAAAAGTATTTGGGTTTTCTGTAAATGTTCCGCCGGAAGTTTGTTTTAGCATGTGAATGCCGTCAGCAGCCGGGGCGGATAAATCAAGAAAGAAATATTAGGTAGTTTTACATATATAATATACAAATCATTACATATATAATTTTACATACATAGAAAACATTAATATTATAAATAGGTATGAAGAAAAAGAGTAATTTATTTATTCTGTTGCTTGCCGCAGTGCTCGTGTCATGCGGCGGAGGCAAGAAAAGTGGAAAACCGGATTTCGGCGACGACGAATATGCGGTAAGGACAGTAGGTGTGCAGTCAGCAGAGCTGCAGACCACCTATCCTGCTACGATAAAGGGAGTGCAGGACGTGGAGATCCGTCCTAAGGTGTCTGGATTCATCACCAAGTTGTGTGTGCATGAAGGCCAGGCAGTGAAGAAAGGCCAGCTCCTCTTCGTCATCGACAACGAGACCTACCAGGCAGCCGTGCGCCAGGCAAGGGCAGCCGTGAACACAGCAAAGGCTCAGCTCAACACAGCCAAGCTGACATACTCAAACAATGAGAAGCTCTTCAAGAACAACGTTATCGGTACTTACGAGCTTCAGTCATCAAAGAACAATCTCGAGGCAGCCTATGCAGCCGTGGCACAGGCCCAAGCAGCTTATGTGTCAGCCAAGCAGAACCTCGACTTCTGCTACATCACCAGTCCTGCCAACGGTGTCGTAGGCGATCTGCCATACCGTGTGGGCGCATTGGTGAGCGCTTCAAGCCAGCAGCCACTCACCACTGTGTCGAGCATCGGCACTATGCAGGTGTATTTCTCAGTAACAGAGAAAGACCTTCTGGACATGACAAAGGGCGTTGGCGGTATCAATGCTGCAATCAAGGATTATCCAGCCGTGAAGCTGCAGCTCGCTGACGGAACTGTATACAACCACGACGGACATGTGGCTACAGTGAGCGGCGTGATCGACCCTACTACAGGTACCGTTTCTATGCGTGCCGACTTCCCTAACCCTGAGCATCTGCTCAAGAGCGGCGCTTCTGGCAGCATCGTGGTGCCACATGTGTCTTCTTCGGCTATCATCATCCCGCAGGATGCCGTATCTCAGGTTCAGGACAAGTTCTTCGTATACGTAGTTGGCGAGGGCAACAAGGTGAAATACACCCCTGTGACCGTGAATCCTAACAACGACGGCAAGAACTACATCATCGAGAGTGGCCTGAAGGCAGGCGACCGTATCGTGATGAACGGTATCTCAGGTCTTACCGACGGACAGAAGATCACTCCTCTCACAGAGGCACAGTATCAGGAGAAACTGAAGAAGACCGAGGCTCTGGGCGCTGACCAGGGCGACCTGAGCAAGCTGAAGAAGGCTTTCGGAAAATAAACAAGTAGAGAAGAGACGAAATGGCAAGGAGTCCTCGCATGACCCGTCAAAAAGGGTAGGGGATGATTGAGGCAGCCATGATTGCTGACAGGCAGTTGATGTAATGCTTCATGCAGATAAACCGGTCTGTCGGATCTCCGACTGACTTGTCAGCTTGTCTACTTGTCAACCTAAATAAAATTACAACAATGAGATTAGATACATTTATCAAACGCCCGGTGCTCTCCACCGTGATCTCTATCCTGATAGTGATTCTCGGTGTCATCGGACTCATTTCGCTGCCAATCGAGCAGTACCCGAACATGGCGCCTCCTACCATCATGGTGCGTGCCTCATATACGGGTGCCAACTCGCAGACAGTGCTTAATTCCGTGCTTGCTCCTTTGGAGGAGTCAATCAACGGTGTGGAGGGAATGACATACATGACCTCTTCTGCAACAAACGACGGTTCGGCTTCCATCACAGTGTTCTTCAAGCAGGGTATGAATGCCGACATGTGTCAGGTGAACGTTCAGAACCGTGTGTCACAGGCGTCAGCTCTTCTGCCAGCCGAGGTTACCAAGGCCGGTGTGACGGTGATGAAGCGCCAGTCGTCAACGGTGATTCTTTTCGGTCTTACTGCCGACGACGACCGCTACGACGACAAGTTTCTCACCAACTATGCCAACATCAACGTCGTTCCTGCCATCAAGCGTGTGAACGGTGTGGGTGAGTGTCAGTGTTTCTCCCAGAAAGACTACACCATGCGTCTCTGGATAGACCCGGTGAAGATGAAAAGCTACGGACTGATTCCTGCCGACCTCACAGGAGTGCTGGCTCAGCAGAACATCGAGGCAGCTCCTGGTTCTGTGGGCGAATCGTCTGACAACCAGTATCAGTACACCTTCCGTTACAAAGGTCGTCTGAAGACTCCAGAGGAGTTCGGCGACATGATCATAAAGTCTACACAAGACGGACAGACCATCCGTGTGAAGGACGTGGCACGCGTGGAGATGGGAGCCCTCTCATACAGCGTGGAGTCAAAGAACAACGGCAAGCCGTCTGTAACCATGATGGTGACACAGACTGCCGGTTCTAACGCTACAGAAATTGCTACAAACATCAAGAAGCTGCTGAAAGAGCAGGAAGCAACAATGCCTCCTGGCATCCACTTCGATATCATGCAGGACGTTACCGAGTTCCTCTTCGCTTCTATCGAAGACCTCATCAAGACCCTCTTCGAGGCATTCGTGCTCGTGTTCATCGTGGTGTATATCTTCTTGCAGGACACCCGTTCGACGCTCATCCCGCTTATTGCCGTGCCAGTGTCGTTGATCGGTACCTTCTTCTTCCTGTATGTGTTCGGCTTCTCGCTGAACCTCTTGACGCTCGCCGCCCTCGTGCTTGCCATCGCCATCGTGGTCGATGACGCCATCGTGGTGGTCGAGGCTGTCCATGCCAAGCTCGACCTTGGATACAAGTCGGCGACGACAGCTTCTATCGATGCCATGAACGAGATTTCGGGCGCCATCATCTCCATCACCCTCGTTATGGCATCAGTGTTCGTGCCGGTGTCTTTCATGGGTGGTACGTCAGGAACCTTCTATCGTGAGTTTGGTATAACGATGGCCATCTCCATCATCATTTCAGCCCTCAACGCCTTGACTCTTTCTCCAGCGCTTTGTGCAATGTTGCTGAAGCCTAAGAACGAGGACGGTTCAGAGCGCAAGATGTCGATGGTAGACCGTTTCCATGCTTCGTTCAACGCTGCCTATGGAAAGGTGCAGGCTAAGTACACCAAGGGCGTGCGTCGCTTGGTTGAGCGTCCGGTTATCGCAATAGGTTCTGTCATTGTCGGTATCGCAGTAATGGCAGTACTCATGTCAACCACAAAGACAGGTCTTGTGCCTGACGAAGATACAGGTACTGTATTCTGTACCGTTTCCACTCCTCCAGGAACTTCAATGAAGAAGACCAACGAGGTGATGGACGAGGTGGACCGTATGCTCGCCACCAACCCTGCCATCGCCAGCCGTATGCGTATCACGGGATACAACTTCATCGCCGGCCAGGGATCCAACCAGGGTACGTTCATCATCAAGCTGAAGTCATTCGAGGAGCGTCAGAAACTTGAGGGACCGCTGAAGTATATCGGTGTGCACAACCTCGGTTCCGGTATGGTGCTCGGTATGATATACAAGCAGACGGCAGCCATCAAGGGAGCGCAGATTCTTGCCTTCCAGCCGCCTATGGTGCAGGGATTCTCTGCTACCAACGGTATGACATTCTCTATGCAGGACCGCACCGGTGGCGATGTGAACAAGTTCTATGACATCACCCAGAAGTTCATCGGTGAGCTCAACAAGCGTCCTGAAATCAGCAATGCCATGACATCATACAACACTAAATATCCACAGTATAAGATTGATGTCGATGTGGCAAAGTGTAAGCAGAGCGGTATCGACCCAAGCACGGTGCTCACCACCATGCAGGGATACTACGGAGGTATGTATGCAAGCAACTTCAACTCATACGGTAAGCTCTACCGTGTGTATATCCAGTCAGAGCCGAAAGACCGTGCTGACCTGAAGAGTCTTGCAAACATCTACGTGCGCACTCAGACTGGTCAGATGGCTCCTATCCAGGAGTATGTAAACCTGGAGCGTGTATATGGTCCACAGGAGATCGACCGTTTCAACCTGTTTACCTCTATCAACGTGAACGCTTCTGCTGCCGACGGATATTCTACCGGTGATGCCATCAAGGCTATGGACGAGGTGGCAAAGACCACATTGCCAGCCGGTTACACATACGAGTTCTCAGGTCTGACACGTACAGAGCAGGAATCAAGCAACTCCACTGCGATAATCTTCGCGTTGTGTCTTACCTTCGTATACCTGATTCTCTCGGCACAGTATGAATCGTATGTACTGCCGCTTTCGGTAATCCTCTCTATTCCGTTTGGTCTTGCCGGAGCGTTCCTCTTCACCAACATGTTTGGTAAGAACAACGACATCTACATGCAGATCGCGCTCATCATGCTTATGGGACTTCTCGCCAAGAACGCCATCCTTATCGTGCAGTTCGCCCTTGAACGCCGTCGCACGGGTATGGCCATCTCATGGTCGGCAGTGCTCGGAGCTTCTGCCCGTCTGCGTCCTATCCTGATGACTTCGCTCGCCATGATCATCGGTCTGTTGCCATTGCTCATGCCATGGGGCGTAGGCTACAACGGAAACATGACACTCGGAGCGGCAGCCGTAGGTGGTATGCTCATCGGTATGCTCTGCCAGATTATGGTCGTTCCAGCGTTGTTCTACATCTTCCAGACATTGCAGGAGAAGATCAAGCCTATCGAGTTTGAGGGCGACAATGCTTCTGTTGACTCTGAGGTGAAACAGTATACCAACCCATATGTGGCTGGTGCGCTGCAGGCACAGATCGACAAGCACTCAAAGAAATAAAATAATATATCCAGTCCCATCGGAGAAACTCACCTCCTTTGGGTCTGGGATTATAAAAATACATTATCTATATGAAGATCAAGAGTATTATAGCTTTCGCCTCTGCCGGTCTGTTGCTTGGCAGCTGCGGAATATACAATAAATACGAGCGTCCCGACGTGAATGTGAAGGGCCTGGTGCGCGACTCCGCTTCCATCGCCGACACTCTCGCCGTAAGCGACACTACGAGCTTCGGCAACCTGCCTTGGCGCAGCGTCTTCACCGATCCTCAGCTGCAGTCGCTCATCGAGCAGGGACTGACTCACAACACCAACATGCTCAACGCCGCTCTCAACGTGAAGATGGTGGAGGAACAGCTCATGGTGGCAAAGCTCGCTTTTGTGCCATCGTTCACGTTCTCGCCACAGGGAGTGATCTCTTCGTGGGACGGCAACAAGGCAACGAAGACATATTCACTGCCAGTGCAGGCAAGCTGGAGCATCGACCTCTTCGGCAATCTGCTGAACGTGAAGCGCAGCGCACAGATGTCGCTGCTCGCCACCAAGGATTATCAGCTCGTGGTGCAGACTGGTCTGATTTCAAACATCGCCAACATGTACTATACTCTCATGATGCTCGACAAGCAGTTGGAACTTGTAGACAACATGACAAACCTCACCAAGGAGACATGGGAAATCATGAAGCTCCAGAAGGAATTGGGACGTGTGAAGGAGACTGGCGTGCAGAGCGCCGAGTCTAACTACTATTCGGTCCAGGCACAGGCAGCCGACCTGAAGCGCCAGATTCGTGAAGTGGAGAATTCCCTCTCCCTTCTGCTCGGTCAGCCTGCACAGACAATCAGCCGCGGAAAGCTCGACGAGCAGTCGTTGCCTTCGGAATTCTCTACCGGCATCGGCATACAGCTCCTGAGCAACCGTCCCGACGTGCATTACGCCGAGATGTCGCTCGCACAGTGCTTCTACGACACCAACCAGGCTCGTTCGCGCTTCTATCCAAGCATCACAATCAGCGGTTCTGGTGCATATACCAACAATGGTGGTGGAGGTATCGTGAACCCTGGCAAGATGTTGTGGAATGCCATAGGTAGCCTCGTGCAGCCTATCTTTGCCCACGGTCAGCTCGTGGCAGGACTCAAGGTGGCCAAGGCAAAGCAGGAACAGGCATATAACACATGGCAGAATGCCGTGCTCTCTGCCGGCAGTGAGGTGAGCAATGCCCTGGTGCTCTACAACTCTTCTGACGAGAAGTCGAAGCTGGAGCAGAAGCAGGTGGAAAGTCTCACCAAGAACGTGGAATACACCAAGCTTCTCTTCAACGAGGGCAGCAGCACCTATCTTGAGGTAATCACCGCACAGCAGAGCCTGCTCAATGCGCAGCTCTCCAAGGTGGCAGATGATTTCTACAAGATGCAGGCTGTTGTGAACCTCTACTACGCTCTCGGCGGAGGAAGAAACTAAAGTTACACACCATTTAAACTTGTATATCATGATAAGTGAAAAAGCATATATAGCCCCGGGCGCAAAGTTGGGCAAGAATGTCACTGTCTATCCTTTCGCCTATATCGAGGACGACGTTGTCATCGGCGACGACTGCGTGATTTATCCTTACGTGAGCATCATGAAGGGCACACGGATGGGAAAGGGCAACAAGGTTTATCAGAACACCGTGCTCGGTGCTGAGCCACAGGACTTCAATTTCAGTGGTGACGACACACCGCTGATTATCGGCGACGAGAACATCTTCCGTGAGAATGTTGTCATCAACCGTGCCACATTCAAGACCGGCGAGACACGTATCGGCAACCGTAACTTCTTCATGGAGGGTGTCCACGTGTCTCACGACACAAAGGTTGACGACTACTGCACATTCGGATATGGTACTAAGGTTGCCGGCGACTGCGAAATCCACAGTGCTGTAATCTTCTCTTCCGGTGTTATCGTAAACGCCAATGTGCGTGTGGGTGGAGCCTCGATGGTCACCGGCGGTGTGCGCATCAGCAAAGACGTACCTCCGTTTATCGTAGCCACTGACAACCCAGTGCGCTACGGAGGAGTAAACGAGGCCCTTCTCCACAATTCGGGCATTGAACCAAAGGTGGTAGGCCATATCGCCAATGCCTATCGCCTCGTGTTCCACGGACAGACGAGCGTGTTTGATGCCATAAACCAGATCAAGGAACAGGTGCCGCCAGGCAAGGAGATTGAATCTATAGTTGCGTTCCTTGAAGCATCTAAGATTGGAATTATAAGTAAAATGTAAATCATACCTAATATTTTTTCATAGCATGGTTTTTGTAGGGAATTGGCCGCGAGGTTAGTTCCCTATTTTCGTAGTATTGAGGTATGCCGGGCTTCTCTTGTCCGGATAGCTGTCGGTCATAAAATGCTTCCACAAAGCGCTTAATGACCGTTCGGGATGAAAATCCTTCAGAAAACACTTGGTATTTGTAATATATTTCGTAATTTAGCCCATTGAAATGAGAATGATCATTTATCTACCGCAGAATAAACACCGTTTCGCATTGCTCCTGGTCCTTGTGCTGGCGTATTGTGCGTGCCTTGCAAATACCTCCGTAAAGTCAGATGTCTATCGTCAGCTTTACGGCAAATCCATGATGCAGGCATTTGCCGTGGCACAGGCGTACGAAACGAAAGGCAACAAGACAAAGGCTCTTGCCGCATACTCTGCTGTGGCTTGTCGCTATGCCGCCGACATCTCTGAGCCAGACAAGCGCAAGTGTGCCGATGCTCTATACCATTCAGCAGAGATATACTATTCCGACAGGCTGTATTCCCTTGCCATGAATTAGTATCTCGAAGCGTTGAAGCTAAGTGAGAGACATTCCTATCCACTGCTCACCACCCAGATATATATGGGTATCGGCAATCTATACAGTTCAAACGGCGACTATGAGATGGGCATCCGCTTCTATAAGCAGGCAGACAGCATCGCCTGCTCTTCTGTCAAGGCAAAGGTGGTGAGAAACCGCGTGCTCAACAATCTTATCGGTGCCACCTGCTTCGTAGGCAGAATATCAGAAGCCGAGAAATATCTTCTGGCGTTGCAGCAGAACAAGGAAAATACTCCAGAATATCATTTCAACGAGTTGATGTGTAAAGGTCTCATCCTTAATTTCAAGGGACTCCATCAGAAAGCCTTGGATTATTATCGCTCAGCTCTCTCCTATGTGGGCAGGAACAAGCTCGGTGATGCCTGTCTTGAGGCTGTGAACTCTTGTGTGGCACAGATTTTCCTTGATATCCATCAGCCTGACTCTGCAATCTTCTATCTTGAAGAAAATGCGGATAAATCGGTGCGAACAGGAAATACAGACCTGTTGGCTGAGTCTCTCCACAATCTTTCTGAAGCCTATCGGCAGAAGGGAGACGTTGCCAAGGCGATGCGCTATAAGACACGCTATGTGGAGCTTCGCGACTCGATTTACAGCAAAGGATAGTTCAATGCAATGAAAAACGCACAGTTTTTATACGAGGCAGAGGCTAACAGTAGTAAGATTTCCTTGCTCACCCAGGAGAAAAAGAACCGTGAGGAGATGATCCAGATGCAGTGGCGGTGGATATTGACCCTGATATTGACATCCCTTATTGTAATAGTGCTAATGGTGGTTCTTTACCGGCAAAAGGCGCTCTTGCGCACTGCCTATCTTGAACTCTATAACCGCAGTCAGGAGTATCTCAATGCCAAACCGGGAGAAACGGCCATCAGTGCTGCACAACCAGATGGTGACGGCTCGACGCACGACGCAGAAAAGGAAGTGACACATCTGCTCACCACCGACCAACGCATCTCCCTGTTGCAGGAGATAGAACGGGTGATGGGCGATACAAAGGAATATTGCAACAGTGAGTTCGGCATCGAGACCCTTGCATCGCTCGTAGGGTCCAACTCACGCTATGTTTCGGCAGCCATAAACGAGGGATACGGCAAGAATTTCCGTTCTTTTCTCAATGAATACCGTATAAAGGAAGCCATGCGTCGCCTTGCGGATGTTGAACATTATGGCGGATACACCATCAAGGCGATATCAGAAAGCGTAGGATACAAGTCGCAGGCAAACTTCATTTCTGTCTTTACTAAAGTGACATGGATGAAGCCTTCAATCTATCAAAAGTTATCTAAGGAGTAGCGAAAACTTTCATTTTGTTCACTTTCCGGTTGCTATTTCGGGAATTAGTAACCGAAAAGCCTCCATAATCCGTTGATTTTAAGTTGTATATTTGCAACATAACAATAAATTAATAACCTAAACAGTTGGGATTATGGAACACAACTTCTACTCACACACAGCAGCCACTTGGTTGCGCTCCTTTGCCCTCACTTCGGCAATGGCATTCACTCTCGCCGCTTCGGCACAGACTTCTGCACCCCAGAAGCCGGTTAACTTCAAGGCTGACGCCGTATATAATAAGGTGGTGCTCACTTGGGAAGACCCTGTGCAGACCCAGACTCTGCTCACCGAGGGCTTCGAGGGCGAGGCTTTCCCGTCGGAGGGATGGAGCCAGAAAACCACCAACACCGATTATTATATGAACACCTGGTTCCAGTTCCCGTCAGCAGAGATGGAAGAAGAGGGAATCGATGATGAATCAAGATACATGTTCGTGCATGGCGGCAAGAAGAGCGCAGTGCTCTATATGGACATGAACGCACCTCATTAAGACGAATCTTCGGCTGTGCAGGACGAATGGCTGTATTTGCCAAAGACACCCGAGCAGAATATCTCACCTTCTATTCGTATATCGACCCGATGCTCCTCGAATATGCAGAGGATGAGACATTCCCCGACCACTACTATGTAAAAGTGAGCCACGACGACGGTGCCACTTGGGAAATCTGGAGTTTGACATCGACTACAATGCCACGACAAAGAAGAGCACTGAGGCTGGAGTATACTATTCATACAACGCAGTGGAATGGGCGCCAATCGAAACGCTGAAGGGATATACCGCCGAAGACCTTGCTGACGGTGAGACAACGAAACCTGAACATAAGGTATATGACATCACCAAATGCTTCACTGATGACACCACGCCGGTATATATCGCATGGCAGTATAAGGGCAAGCTCGCACAGCACATGGCAATCGACAACGTGAGAGTTTACAACGGAGAGTCGGCTTCTATCGCAGCTGCCAATGCAGACATGAAATTCCGTGTTGAGGGCAACGCCATCGTAGTGGGCGGTATGGCAGGCAACGTCAGTGTATGCACACCAAGCGGAATGTGTCTCGCCGAGGCAAGACTCAATGCCGGTGACACAGCAACGCTGCCACTCGCCAAGGGTGTGAACATCATCTCCATCCGCACGGCAGACGGTGTGAAGACAATGAAGATCAACAAATAAATGACAATAAGGAATTAAAGGTAAGTTTTAAACATGCGAAAAGAAAAATCGGCAATTTGACTTTTTGAGATTTCGCCGATCATAAGCAATAAAAATGTGTATAGTCTCAGCCGTGATGGCAGGGACTATGTTTTTTTATGCTCTGACCCATGCCCGTTTTGCTTGTCATGTGTTCCGACAGATTCAGAACTGTATACTCTTATCTTTTAACGTTATTTATCTTTTGCCGTCATTCATGTCCGCTCTTTATGCATTAATGTTACTTTTTACAATAATAAAGATGCTTATTCAAATATTTTGCCTAACTTTGCCCCGAACTATTTATATCTACTAACAAGCTAATCAAAAAAACATAAACAGGAAAATACAATGGAACAAGTATTCGGCTACATTATCAGTCTGGGTGCAAGTGTTATGATGCCTATCATCTTCACCATCATCGGACTGTGTATCGGTATGAAATTCGGCAAGGCACTCAAGTCGGGGCTCTTTGTCGGTGTGGGATTCGTAGGACTGGGAGTGGTGACGGCATTGCTGACCACCAATTTCAACGACCCGCTGAAGGGAATCTCAGACATCTATCACCTGCAGCTCAACGTTTTTGATATGGGTTGGCCGGCAGCAGCTGCCGTGGCATACAACACCGCCGTGGGAGCGCTCATCATCCCCATCTGTCTGGGAGTGAACTTCCTGATGGTCATTACCAAGACCACACGCACGGTGAACATCGACCTCTGGAACTACTGGCATTTCGCCTTTATCGGAGCCGTGGCTTATTTCGTGATGGGTGAGAGTCTGCTTTGGGGATATTTCGCTGCCATCGTTTGCTATATCATCACTCTGGTATGCGCAGACCTGACGGCAGAGAAATTCCAGAAATACTACGACCTCGAAGGAATCTCCATTCCTCAGCCGTTCTGCCAGAGCTTCATGCCCTTCGCCATCGTGTTTGACAAGTTGCTCAACCTCATCCCGGGCTTCTCTAAACTCGATATCGACGCAGAAGGACTGAAGAAGAAGTTCGGTGTGCTCGGCGAGCCCCTTGTCCTGGGAGTGATCGTGGGTATGCTCATCGGATGGGCAGCACAGCTCGACATCAAGAAGATACTCTTCCTTGGCGTCACCATGGGAGCCGTGATGGAACTCATCCCCCGTATCACCTCGCTTTTCATCGAAGGACTGAAGCCTATTTCAGAGAAGACACAAGAACTGGTGAAGACCAAGTTCAACGGCAAGAAGGTGCATATCGGCATGAGTCCGGCTCTTGTTATCGGGCATCCCACGACTCTCGTGGTGTCTATAATCCTCATTCCCGTGATTCTTGCTTTGGCAGTGTTCCTGCCCGGCAACCAGTTCCTGCCGCTGGCATCGCTCGCCGGAATGTTCTACCTCTTCCCGATGGTATTGCCGTTCACCAAGGGCAATGTGGTGAAGACGCTCATCATCGGACTCGTGGCTCTCGTCATCGGCCTGTATTTCGTTACCGACATGGCACCCGACTTCACAATGGCAGCAAAGCATGTGTTTGATGCCACTGGCGACAAGGCAGCCGAGATACCGGAAGGATTCTCCGGCGGTGCGCTTGATTTCGCCTCTTCTCTCTTCGGTTGGGTAATCTATCGTGGCATCAAGCTGCAGTATCTCGGTATGGGAGTATTGACGGTGATAACCCTTGCCCTCATGTTCATAAACAACAGACGAATCGTGAAGGAAGACAGAGAGGCAAAGAAAGACTAATTGAAGCAGGTGGGTATGCCATACAATGTGGCAGATCTGCATATAATATAAATCAAAAAACTATCAAGATAATGAAGAAACTATTGTTGTCTACAGCCCTTGCGGCTACTACTCTGTGTGCCAATGCACAGACAGACTATTCTATCCAGACGGCTTGCAATCCATTGGACGTGAAGACATACGACACCGACCGCCTGCGTAGTGCGTTCACAATGCAGAATGTGATGGAGGCAAACAAGATCCACCTCACATATTCAATGTACGACCGTCTCGTTTTCGGAGGAGCAGTGCCAGTAGGCGAAGTGCTGAAGCTCGAAGCCATCGACCCTCTGAAGGCACCATATTTCTGCTACAACCGTGAGGTGGGAATCATCAATACCAGCAAGGGTGTTGGTGTGGTGACCGTTGACGGCAAGCAGTATGAACTGCATTTCAAGGATGCTCTCTATGTGGGCCGCGGTTCAAAGGAAATCACCTTCGCAAGCAAGGACGCACAGAACCCAGCCAAGTTCTATATCAATTCCACTACTGCCCACAAGGCATATCCTACACAGATGATTGTATGCAACGATGCAGCTCGCGCCAAGAAACTGAAGTGCTTGAACTCAAACAGCTTCCATGCCGGAAAAATGGAAGAGAGCAACGACCGCGTCATCAACCAGCTGATTGTAAACAACGTGCTCTCTGAGAAGAACGGCGGCAAGGGCGGTCCATGCCAGTTGCAGATGGGACTCACCGAGTTGGCTCCAGGTTCAGTGTGGAACACTATGCCAGCCCATACCCACGGCCGTCGTGTGGAGGCATACTATTATTTCAATCTGCCTGAGGGTAACTCCATCGCCCATTTCATGGGAGAGCCACAGGAGACCCGCGTAATCTGGCTGCACAATGAGCAGGCTGTGATGTCTCCGGAGTGGAGCGTACACTGCGCTTCTGCCACAAGCAACTATATGTTCGTCTGGGGCATGGGCGGAGAGAATCTTGACTATGGCGACATGGACAAGATACCTTATGTGGAAATGAAGTAATCCCTATGTGGATATGAAGTAAAACCTAAACGGCCTAATGACCGATTGGGAATAATCCCAAATCGACATTAGACCGTTTTTTTATAACTGCTTGCAGCCTTTTGTATTTTGCAAGGCATTTTGGCAAGTATACGGATTGACGGGTAGACGAGTAAAGAGTCTGCCCGTCAATTCGTTTTTACTATCTGGTTGTAGTAAGGATATGGAATTTCGATGCCTTCCTTGTCAAAGCGCTCCTTGATGCTCTTTAAGAGGTCGTATTTCATCACCGTGGCGTTTACAGCCGTTGCCGCCCATGCCCATGCACGCAGCGTTATGGCAGAGTCGCCGAGATTCACCACGCGTATCACCACCTCAGGCACGTCCGCCTTCTTCTCTTCCTCCGTGCGGTGGTCTAAAAGCAGCGGGTGCTTCATTATCTCCTGCCGCATCACGTCGATTGCCCCGTCCAGGTTGGTGTCGTAAGACACGCCGATGTCGATGAACGCACAGGTGGAACTGTCGCCATACGAGGAGTTTATTATCGTGGCAGAGTTTATCTTGCTGTTAGGAATCAGAATCATGCGGTTCTCCACGTTGCGTATTATGGTGTGGCGCAGCGTTATCTCGATTACCGTCCCCACCACGTCGTCGTCAACCCGTATGAAATCCCCCACCTTGAACGGGCGGGTGAAGATGATGAACAGTCCGCCTACGATGTTCGACAGTGCCTCTTGTGATGCAAGACCCACCGCCATGGCGAGGATTCCTGCACTGGCGAGTATGGAGTTGCTTATCTTCTCCATTCCCGGTATGAGCGAGAGAAATGAGGCGCATCCGATGATGTATATCGCCGTGATCACTATCTGCCTGAGAAACATCACCTTCGTCACGTCCATTCCCTTCTCCGCCTGTTTGCGCATCGTATGGCGGAACAGGTATTTGGCTATCGCCGAGAGCACTCTTACGATGATGTATATCACAACGAGCTTTATGCCGAAGATTATGGCGTCTTCGAGTCGGATGTTCATATGAGACTTGTCGAGCAGCTCCTTCACGGAGTGTTCGGGAACCTTCTCGATTTCCTTGATGGTCGAGGTGGCGGCGAGGAATAGACTGTTCATGATTGTGTTTGGGTTTTAATTGGGATTTAATATGATGCCGTGCATGGGATTCCCATGGCTGTCACGCGGTCGCGTATGCCGTCAAGCTCCTCGTGGGTAGCTTTCAGCAGGCCCTTTGCCGGAGTTTCGCGGTCGATGGTGTATACCATCACCTCCATCGGCTTGATGCGCTCCACAGCCTTGAGCCACGGTTCGATGTATTCCTCCTTCACGTTGCTCATGTCCACGCCGTCTGCTTGCCCTTTCATGAACATCGTCTGGATTATGACATGGCCTTTGAAGGCGGAGAGACTCTCGATGATGTCCTCCACGTTGTAGTTCGGCTGCTGCGGACGGTCCACCTTCTTGATGTATTCTATGCTTACGGTGTCGAGTTTCAGTATGTTGTTGTCAACGCGCATCAGTGCCTCGTGCACCTGCTTGTGGTGGAGCATGGTGCTGTTGCTCAATACCGATACCTTTGCCTGCGGGCAGTATTTGTCGCGCAGTCTTATAGTGTCGTCAATGATTTCGGCGAAATGCGGATGCGCCGTAGGTTCACCGTTGCCGGCAAATGTCAGCACATCGGGCTTCGCTCCGTTTTCTGCCATCTCCTTCAGCTTGGCTTCCAGGGCGGCAGCCACTTCCTCGCGAGTGGGGCGTGGAAGGGTGGGGCGGTGGTCGGCGTTGAAGCCGCATTCGCAGTAGATGCAGTCGAATGTGCACACCTTTCCGTCGGCTGGCATAAGGTTGATACCTAAAGAAACACCGAGTCGGCGACTGTGTATCGGTCCGAAAATCGGTGATGGATATATTACTGTACTCATGGTAAGATGTTTTTGTATGTTTCTATTTGTCATGCAAATATACACACTATTTCTAACACCAAGAAGAAAACAATTGTTTTAGTGACGGTGAAAAAATAGATTGGTATGATTTGAGCCTCATATCTTTAGATGAAGTTGACACCTTATTGGGATGTTGCATTTCTCACTCAAATCGCACTAAGTTATTATTTTACCTCCTCGAAATGCACACTGTCTATAAACAAGCTATTTGCGTGAGCGTGCTGCAAATGTGCTGCAAAACTCGTGCTAACGAGAGAAAAGAAAACTTGCTTTCTTTTCCGAGTGCAGCCGAGTTTGACCTTGGTCAAATATGGAAATAAGCAACGATAAGCAAACACGCACTCAACTGCTGCAAAGGTAGTGCAAATGAGCGGAATATCAAAACAAATACGAAGTTTTGTTTTGTATTCCCGAGTGCAGCCTACCTTATTAAGAGGTAGTGTTTTTACTTGTAAATACCAAATGTAGTACTTCAAAAACTACAAATGAAATACAGCAAAAAATACAAATGAATTGCCACAAAAGTTAGTTCTAAATTACCACAAAAGTTAGTAATAAAACAACGCAATTCATAGTATTAAATATCCACAAATATCAGTTTTTTGCTTGCATATATAACTGAATATCACTAACTTTGCACACATAATCAAATCACGGTTACTATATGAGTTATTCACATAGAATTGCAGACCTTCAACTGGCAGAGCGTCTTGAGGCTTTCGGGGCTGTACTAATAGAGGGCCCTAAGTGGTGCGGAAAGACAACAACTGCGGAACAAATGAGCAAAAGTGTCATTAAGATGCAGGACACGGAGATGCAGGAAGAATACGCTGCAACTGCTGCCTCGAAACCATCATTGTTGTTGATGGGTGAAACTCCTCGTCTTATAGATGAATGGCAGGATGCTCCTGTGCTTTGGGATGCCGTGCGTACTATGGTGGACAGGCGTCAGGTTCCAGGCCAATTCATTCTTACGGGGTCTACTGTTGTAGACAGAAGTAAAATACATCATTCTGGTACGGGTAGGATTTCACGAATGAAGATGTTGCCAATGAGTCTATGGGAGTCAGGAGAGTCTAACGGAAAAATTTCACTTAAAGAATTGTTTGATATTAAAGACTTAGACATAGACGGCATCACTTCAAATATGAAGATTGAAGACTTGATTTATGCTGCTTGTCGTGGTGGATGGCCTGCATTTCTAAATATGAAGAGTGACAAGGCAAAGCTACTTATTGCACGCAACTATGTTGATGCCATTTGTCGTGACGATATCTCAAGAGTGGATGGCGTACAAAGGGATGAACGGACAACTCGTGCAATATTGCGTTCGTATGCCCGTAACATCTCAACATTGGCAAAGAATACCGCTCTGTTAGCTGATGTAACAGCCTCAGGTGAAGTTTCACTTTCTATGAGTGCGTTTGAGGATTATGTAACCTCCCTAAACAAATTGTTCGTTATCGACAACATCGAAGCTTGGTGTCCTGCCGTCCGAAGCAAGACTGCAATTCGAAGTGGTATAAAACGAGCTTTTGTAGACCCGTCCATTGCAATTGCATCATTAGGACTTTCCCCGAAAGCATTGATGACGCAGTTCAAAACCTTTGGTTTCATCTTTGAGCAGATGTGTGCGAGAGACCTTCGGGCTTATACTCCAGGTTTTGGCAATCATCTGTCATACTATCGCGACCGCTACGGACTGGAAGCCGACTTGGTGCTTCATCTTGACGATGGACGCTACGCTCTTATAGAATGTAAGCTTGGCAGCCGTGAGATAGAAGAAGGAGCCAAGCATCTTTTGGAAATTAAACGACTCATTCAAGTGCATAATGAGACAGAAAAGCAGGTGCCGTTGCGCGAACCCGACCTGATGATTGTCATGACAGGTGGCAGCATGGCCTACACACGCCCAGACGGTGTCAAAGTAATACCACTTGCTTGCTTGAAAGATTAATAAACCCTTAATCCAAATCTGATTTTCAGCGAGTTACACAATTAGTATGTGATTTTGTAGAATTATTGTAGAATTTCTGTATTTCATCATTCATTACTACGTTCATTTCGCCCACAAAGGTAATACAATTTTTTGGGAAACGAGCAAGAAAAAGTGCCGACTTCTCAGACGACACTTCCCAACTTAATAAAAACAATCTTAACCTATGAAAAGAACCTACTTCAATTCTATGTATTCTGTATAGGTGATTTTGGTGTGCGGATTGGTGCTTGTTATTTCCTGTCGTATGGCTTTTGTACCCCAACGGAAAAACAAGAATTTCTTAGGCACACGGTGGACTATCTGAATGAGGGTGTCCTGTGATACCATATTGAGCGACACATCACGCCCTTTGAGTTCACCAAGTATATTTACCCACGCATCATGCCAACTGAAAGCCTTGAGGGTATCAACAGCACCATCACGATACACAATGCTGTCACGGACTTGTGTAATCACCTTTACCTCTGTTTCGGTTGCAGTGGTCATTGCGGATTGCAACCGCTTAACCTTTACCCCCAATTCTTCTGCTGTCTGGCACACTTGCTTGTAGTTGGCTTTCAGTTCGGAGTTGGTAAGTTCCAACTTTTGAACACTCGCAGCCGACTTGCCAGCCTCTGTTTTATAATAGGTGGCTTTCTGCATCAATGCCGTTTGGTTGGCGGTCAGCCTGTCGTTGTCCGTCTGTAAGGCTCTATTTCGGAGATACAGAGCCGAACACAGACAGACCAACACAACCATAGCGATAGTTACCCACTTTCTCATTTCGCCACATTGTTAATGTAGTCAATGATACCCTCAACGTGGAGTGTGGTTATTGCAGTCTTGCCCTCTTCTGAAAGCAAGAAGTCCACATCTTCCTTATTGTCTTGGAACAGGTTTTCAGTCAGAACTGCGGGACAGAGCGTATCACGGCAAATGGCAAGGTTTTGTGTGATGTACTTTTCGTTTGGCACAGCACGGTTGCCTTTCAAGCCAAGTTCAATAGCCTTGTTCCACAGACAGGCAGCAAGTCGTTTGCTGTTGGCAGAGGCATTAAGTCCGACATGAGCGGTAAAGCCTCTTGCACTATACCACTTGCCATCACTGCCAACGGCATTGTTGTGAATACTCACCACAAGCACATTCTTTGAGCCAACCTTGCGGCATATATCGTTCACTCTCTTGCATCGAATGGAAAGCGAAATGTCAAATTCTTCTGGCACTATGCGCTCAACATCGTAGCCTTTACACTTGAGGCATTTTTCTACACGCTTTGCAATCTCCCTTGCATAAGCGTATTCATGCAAACGACCATCGGGCGATTGCTTGCCCGTGGTGTTCACTCCATGCCCATTGTCAATTAAAATTTTAACCATAATATATAATCTGCTTAAAATGTTGTATAGTTCTGCATATAATTTTACGCAAAACTTGTATTTATGCGTTCAGCCGTTGGTAGAAGTCGGTTTTGATGTTGTCGTATGCGAGCTTCACGTTAGTGTAGGCACGGGCATTGTTTGCGCCATCCTCATTGTAAATCTCGCCCTCTACCACCTTTGCTACATCTTCAACCCAATCAGTGTTGCAATACTCGGATATTGGCTTACCTCTGTATGTGAATGGGTCAAAACGGCTGTTGCGGTCGTTATGGATAACTTGAAGTGATTTGCGTATCTTTATAGCTGTCGATTCGTGGTCTATGATGTGGTTTTCCTCACGCACACGCTTGATAAGCCTACAAACTTGCTCAATGGATAGGTCAAAGGCAAAACCTGTGAGGTTGCGTATTCTTAACTGTGTTTCTGTACGCAACCCCTCGGAAATGTCCTGTAACATATCGTTCTGTGCGTTTGTGGTCTTGGCAAGCTCTTGGAGGCTCTCCTTATTGTCTTGCATCATTTGATTTATGATAGCCTTAAACCACTTGAATATTGCCACCATCATTGCAGCCGACAACAGCAAGAAGAAAGCAGCCGTAACCGCCATCATACCGAAATCGCTTATACCATGCGCAACGGTTGTTACATCTGTCGTGTTCATCGGCTTCTCCTGTTCTTGGTACGTTTGTAAAACTCAAAGTTTTCCCTATCTTCCTTGGTTATCTCACTTTTAGGCGAGAACACACGAAAACCGTACATATTGCCATAACTCACAACCTTAATGATTGCACGGAACGGATAATGTCGCTTGGGATTGCAAAACACCTCTTTCAGTTTCTTGCTGTCCGTGAAGAAAGCAGACCGATTGTAACCCTCCCCATAAGCGACAAGTGTACGGTCGCCATTTTCGGTTGCTCTGTTCTGCCAACCAGTGAACACCATTATCTGATTGACAACCGCATCCACAGATGTAAACTCACAATCGAAAAGGTCGCTGTTCTCGTTGGGGTCTTCAATGAAATCTTCTATCTCGTTCATAAGTCCATAGGAATGTTAAGGGTTTCACAATCGCTGTCTATCATCGTGCGGATTGCCAGACGGTCTTTCAAGAAATCCTCATAAGGTTTCTTTGCGGATTCATCCATCAAGCCAAGCGTAGCACTCTGATACTCGTTCACCAACTTGCTTTCGGTCTTAGCCGGGTACTTTGCAGTGATTAACGTGCTGAAAATGTTATCGGCTGTCTTGGGATATTCCACACGGAGGCTGTCGTACTGCCACATCTTGCCTGTCGGAGTTTCCCCCTCCTTGACTATGTGCGTACCGCCCATTTCGTCTGCTACTACATCCACTTCTTTTATGTTGTGATTGTAGAGAAATGTTCCCTGTCCGTTGTTGTAAGGGTCTATCACTTGCGGACGCTGTTCTGACAAAAGACCCATTGATAAAATGCTTGTGTCCATAGTTTGTAATTTTATTAAAGACATTCTTTTTGTGTACCTCGCTACATCTGCTTATCCAACCATATTCAGACGAAAAGAGGTGCTTTATATCACTCTCATCTTTAATAGGACATTTCTTAGCGATAATGGATGCCTTGCGGTAGAACTTCAACAATATGCTTTTTCTAAGCAATACGTTGTAATGGTTCTGCAAAAAGCCGACATAATCAATGCCTCTATCATCAACGGGGAATATCTGCCAATTTGCCTTATACTCCACTTTCAGCTCGGCAGCGAGATACAAGCCTGTCATGTCAAGCACATAGTGCAGTGCTTCCTTGCTCTCGCACAGGAAAACCATATCATCCATATAGCGGAAATAATACAGTTTCACTCCAAATCTGCGTAGGATGTAAGGTGCCAGAACTTCCTTAACCCAATGGTCAAAGAAAGCCAGATACAAGTTGGCTAAGTATTGGCTTGTGTAGTTCCCTATCGGCAACCCCTTGTCTTTACCGTTACTGTCAATTATCTTATCTAACAGGCGCAACATCTGAATATCCGCTATCGTGTACCTTATCACAATCTTCAATGCGGCATGGTCAATGTTATCATAGAACTTGCGGATGTCCGTTTTCAGACAATAGCGTGTTCCTTTCTTATCACGCATAAGCGCACTGCGCACATCAAGCATACACTTGTGTACACCACGCCCTTTGATGCAAGCGTAAGTGTTTTCAATGAATAGATGCGTCCAATGCTCGCCCAACACGTTTATCACGCAATGGTGAATGATGCGGTCGGGAAAGAATGGGGCAATCATCAAGACACGTTCCTTGGGGTCATGTATCTTTCTTTCCTTATACTTGCCGGGTACATACGTTTCATACGCCAACATTTCATACAATTCATCAAGCCTTTCGCAAATATGCTCATTGAAATCGTTAATCTCGCTGCGTTCACCTTTGCCGTGCTGTGCGTTGTATTGAGCCAGACACAAGTTTTCGTTTGTGTAGAGCAAGTGATATACGTTCTTCAACTTCTTACTTGGAGAACAAGCCAGCTTGCCTGTATCGCCAATGTAAAGACCGCAATCCTCAAAGTCGGAGTATTGATACAAATATGTATTTGCGTTCATCTACTATATGTGCCGTTAGTCTAATACAGAGCTTTCAATTTTCTTACTCGCACCGTGTTAATCACTATTTTTCTACCAAGAGGTAAAGTGTCGGCAGCTTCAGTATCTTATTTCTCAATTGAAACCAAACGGTAAAAGCGGAAGCCACTGTTCGCATTCGAGTTCGAGGAACGATTATTCGCATTCAGATAACCGAAACCCGCATTCGCACCATTATTCGCATTAGCAGACAGAAGCAAACCCCATACTACCGACACTTAAAATATTTTGTTTTAATATTTCCTGTTTATTCTCTCACTCACTTTGCCCCGATTTTCGTTGCGCCGTGAACCGTTTTTGCAGTCTGTCAAAAACGGCACAAGCGGAAGCCACAGCTCGCATCCGAGTACGAGGAACGATACTTCGCATACAGATAACCGAAACCCGCAGACGCACCAGTACTCGCATAAGCAGACAGAAGCAAACCCCACCATCCACTTGCTGTTCTGCCCGGATGCCAGTAGTAATCACAAGCACCTTGATTGCTGTTACCACCTATTGCATCGGGGAAGCAGATACCATTCGTTGAAATGGCGAAGTGTAGGATATAGCCACTATCACGGGGCAAATCACACATTTCTTCATAGCCATCGGGAACGGTTGTTGCGTTGTCAGAATGTGAGGTGAACTTTGTAGGGTCTTGGCACAGGTAAGCGATACTACGACCGCCCTCTGTATCGGGGATATGCCGTATCAGCACATCATCAGCCAACAGCCAAAGATACTCAAAGGGTGCTTCAAGTCCACGGTAAGATGTTACATACACCGTCTTATCGCCACCCGTCCAACCTTTTATAATATAAGGTATGCGCCCTGTGTTGTTTCCGAGCGTTGCAGTAACTCCACAAGGCACGAATGGATTGTAACCACCCCATGTATTCCACTGACTACCATCAACAGCGGGACCACTGCCCAAACCGCCCTGTCTGAATCCGTCAGCGGTCAGCGTTTCGTTGTATGTGTCTTGGCAATGCAAAGAGGCATACTCTATGCGCTGTAACCATGCTATTTCTGTATATACACGATACACGCCAAGGTGAGTGCCATTCTTGCACAAAGGTCTTGCTCCAGCCTTGCTGATAGAAGTTCTTGGCATACCAAGCATAGAATGGTAAGTGCCATCCCAAGCCGAATTAGAGCCGTTGCCACCACGGAAACGTGCGGCATTGTCCGCCAACTTCAATATACCCTCATCATCACGCAAAAGTTCATCGCCATTCCATTGCAACCAACAGCCAGACACGGCAATGTTATTGTCACGGTCAATGGTAGCGCACCAAGGCGAGCAAGTCTTGCGTGTCATTTCCACAAAGCCGGGCAAAGGATATTCAGAAATGCCATACACCCACTTTGTACCCTCGAACTCAACACGCAAATAGTATTTGGGTTTCTCCAACATCACGTTTCCATCCGTGCTGTCAATGGTAGCCTTTGCGCCCGAATCCTTTTTACGGCTGTCGTTTTGGTGCAAGTAGTATTTTACAGAGCCGTCCGTGTTCTCCACGAAACGCCTCAACTTCTTCTGTATGGGTAACGTGCGGTGCAAGTCAAGGTTTCCAACTCTTGTGAGCTTGTAGTCCTTGCTTGTCAAGTCACCTTGCACACCGTACCACATATCGTAAGGATATTGCGGTTTCGTTGAACCGCTGCCTAAAATCAGTCCCATGCGCTTATACAATTTTATTTGGTTGTTCACTCGCTCCCCAATATACCTCATACTTCTGCAAATCAATAGCGTTTGGGGAAATGTACGCTATCATTGCGGGCGTCCAGTCGCCAATCTGCACAGGCAAAGCTCCAACCGCTTTGTCACCTATCAGCCTACATTCAAGCAGTGTGTCGCTCAACATCGTGTTTTCCTTGCTACGGACATACACGGAGAACGGCACACCACCTTTCAATGCAAAGCCTTTCGATAGGTCGGTTATGCTGCCTTTGGCTATCAGTCTTACATCTTCCATAATTTACTTGGTAAATCTACACTGCAAAGGTAGTAAAAATGTGTCTAAGAAACACACCTTATACCATAAATCAACAATATTTGGAGCATTTGCCCCAAAACACCGCCTAATATGGTGGCTAACAAGTCCAACCAATCCCATTTACCACCATAAGCTCTGTCCTTAAACTCCATACCACAAGCCAATCCACCCACGAATAAAATCGTGAGTAGAAAGGCACACGGAATGGCATAAAGAAAGCGCTTTTGTCTGTTGCTTTCTGTAATCCAACTCATAATTCATTCTCCTGTATATAAACCTTGTATTGAGAACCATGCCCCATTCATGCTTTTGAACGTGTGCATCACATTAGGTATCATAGCACACCCAGTACCTTTTATATTCGTGTATGGTGTCATATAATTCTCAAGAGCTGCGACATATTTCTTATCGTTAGCATCATATACATTATATATGTTCCCTAACTTGACATAGAAATCATCCGTTGATTGTGACTGCACAACAGTCCACCTGTCGGGTGTCCAATGTGACTGTTTCGTATATATTTTTATTTCCAAACCGTCATAGTCTTTTGCTTTTGGTAGTGTCACAAAGCGTATATTTGTCGGTTCGTCAATGAAGAAACCGTTGAAAGCCTCTTTTTGTGGGTCAATCTGGTATTCTCTATTTGTCGCATCTGTTATTTTTTTCATACTACCATAATAAAGACTCGCCTTTAATATTCCAGAAAAACGGCTATTTCCACTTACGCCATCCAAAATAATATTTGGTTGTCCATTTGCATCAGACAGCGAGCTTTCAAGTCTATTGTTTCTGAATATAAAGCCAGCAATATTTGCGTTCTCGGCTAACAATAATCCTGTTGCAATACTTTCAAACTGCGCACCAAAGTTATTCCACTTTGATGTATTTGTTGGAGCGACATTGTAGAACTCTCCCGCATCAATACGAGCAACGTAGTAAGTGCCGTTGTATTTGACTGCATCAACACGATACTGATTGCCGTAATATGTTTTGTTACTATCGTACACGCCACGATACACCATAGCTGGGCTTTTGCCATTCTCACCATCCTTGCCGTCATAAGGAGTTATACGCACAGGTTCACTCCAATTGGTGAGCAACGCACCCGTTGCGCTTTTCTTGGCAACGACCATCCAAAGATATTCAAGTGTTCCAACAGTCGGCTGTGTAGTTGTCCAACCGCTCGGCTCTGCATCCGTCTTAACCAAAGTGGGCGCACTATTGCGTGAGCCATTCTTGGCAAAGCGGTATTCTTGGTAGTCTGGGCGATTGTCGCTTGAATTTGCATCATAGGCGGTTACCACCTTGCCAAGTTCCAACTTTGGCATACAGATGTAAAGATATTGCGAGTTGCCCTCAATTATGATTGGCAGCAAGCGGAACAACACACATTCGGTATCAGCGAAACTTGATTTGGTCTTGAATGTAACCGTGTGCTTTACCCATGATGCACTTGCCTTATAGCCAACGGCACAATCCGCACCAATGACATTGTTCTTTTGTACGCCATCCACAAACACCTTGGTTGTATCAATGGCACTTGGGAATATGTATGTATGGAATATTGCACCGTCCACTTCAAGCAATCTAATCCAATTAAGGGTTACTGTGCCTGTCCGTGGGTCTGTACTGTCATACATAAAAGCCGCAAGTTGGTATTCCCCATCCGAGGGGACATCATCAAAATCAAGTATTCCTACCGAATCGTATGTATTGCTGACAGCAACAGACTTACTCCATGCCCATCCTGTTTGCCAAACGAACACCCTCAACTCCTTTCCGTCCGATTTGGCTTGTGCGTCAATTCTTCCACTGAATGTAAGCCTGTACTTGCTACCCTTTTTCAGATACAATGTGCGCCTTGCAAATCCGTATGCACTGCTTGTTTCATTTATAGTCATTGTGTTTGTTCCACACTTTGCCCAAAACGAAAGGGTGTACCATGTGGAGGGTTGCAACTTCTTGACGGTAGAGGACTGCAAAGTCTGTTGCAACACTTCCTTGTAAACGGATTCAGAATATCGCTTGTCGTTCCTGTCATAGAAACAATTATGTCCGTCCACACCACTTGTATTGATGTGGGCAATGCTTGTGTCAATACCACTGCCACCATTATAGCGAGAAACGACATCCCACCTATCCAGCCTATCCATGCTTTCAAATTCTGTTTGTTCAAGCAAGTTCGGATTCCATACCACATAATTGTTCCATAAGGTAGGCTCTGAAAAGCCGCCCCATATACCATTTGTTTTCTTGCGCATAGAAACCCACTCAAACGGGTAGTCAGCCGACACTCCACTTGGTTCATCAGTCCAACCGCTCGGCACAAATCCCGCATTTGGCGAGAATGTCAATGGAGTACTTGGAGCCGTTTCAACTTCTGTACGTTGGAATATATATTCCATTCCATCACCATCCGTACCTTTGTCACCCCATTTTGCCCAAATGACAGGCGTACTGAAAGCAGACCATGTGCCAGAACCGCTTGGCTTGGTTCTGACACATACCCACTCGTATTTGTACGTTTCGGTTATTCCTTGTGGGTTATCAGTCCAACCGCTCGGCATATAATCATCAGTGTTTACGGATGTTGGTTTACTTGGTGTACTGCCTGTATTGCGCAAATAGATAAACTCTATATCTGTACCGTCAGCACCCTTTTGACCATCCTTGCCAGATATGCGTATTGGTGCAGTCCATGAGCCAAACCGCCCTGTATTCGGGTTGTATATGGCTTGCGACATATACAGATATAGCGTATCTGTCGGTGTTGGCGGCTTGATAGTCCATATCGTTTGCCCTACCAAGGCAGAGGGTGTGGTGAATGTAGGTGTGCTTGGTGTTGTGGATGCAAGCGTGTAGATGAAATAGAACACAGAGCCATTGTTTCCACTGTTGCCTTTCTCACCCGAAATTCTTACAGGCGTACTCCAATTTGTTTTGAGCGTTCCATCGGCATTTATTTCCGCTTGTGACATCCACAAATATTCGCCTGTTGCAAGTGTAGGCGGTTCGTCACTCCATCCGCTTGGGTTGCGGTCGCTCACAGTGATTGCGGGAAATGATGTGCTTGATGTGTTCTTGGCATACTTGAAATCAGTATAAGCACCGTCCACTCCATCCTCTGCCGTAGTTTGCACAGGCTCGCTCCATTTGCCAGCCTTTCCAGTTACACCGTTGATAGTAGCCTTTGACATCCACCACTTGCCTGTTGCGCTTGGCGTGTCGCTCCAGCCATCGGGGATAGGTGCAGTAGATGTGGGTGTTGCGGGTTTCGTTTCGCTATGCTTGAAAACAAAGCTCACCCAATCGCCATTGTTTCCACTGATACCATCAGCACCTTGCGCCACAACCTCCCAATAAGTAGAATTGGTTGGCAAGTTGCCCTTGGTGGGTGTAGGGTGTATGTAGCGGTAGGTACACGTTGCACCATTGCTTGTATAAGCCACTTCATCGCCTGTGTAGTAGATGTAATCCTTATTCCATACTCCACGATAAACGCCCAACGGCACGACATCACCGCTGCCACTTGCCACGCTAACATTCTTCAATGTCAGACGGCTTTTTGCCGACACGTTCCAATCAATAGAACTTGTGCTGTCCCCAATGCGGAACTTGTTTCCGTCCAAATCCAAGTAGCACTCGCCATCACTCGTTATGATGCGCCCTGTCGTAATAGTGTTGCCATTGATGCGAGTAAAGCCGTATGTGGTCTGAAAATCTCTGAAATTATCATCTGCATACAGGCTTGATACTATGCCAACTTGGAAATAGTAATTGTTGGGGTCGCTCGTAGGCTCAAACTTCAATTGCTCTTGGGTAAGATACCACACACCGTTTTCACCGCTCTTTGAACACTTGGCAAACAGATAGTAACCGCCTGTGCTTTGCAGTTTGAACAAGGCTTCATTCATCTGCCAGTTCCTAATCTTGTCGTTGTCAATGGTGAGGTGCGAGAGTATGCCAGCCGTTGCGACAAACATATTCGGATTGCCCCCAAAGTTGGCTTGCAACACACATCCCGACAAAACAAACTGTTGGCTCTTTGCTCCAACAGTCAGCATATTTGTGTCAATGGAGTTTGGCTTGATGTTGTCCGTGTCAAAATATCCGTCCGTGTCATAGACCATGTTACGCAAATCCTCTGTGGTTCTCCATCCTCGCCTTGCTTTATTCAAATCACGGAGGCGGTTGTTGTTTATGATGTTTTCATGCTCAATGACAGTAAGCACGGTTTGCGTCTGTATAGACACGGCTGTTGTGTCTGCCAAAGTGATTTGGTAGTCCTGTTCCAACAAAAGGTTGCGTGTTACTTTCTGTATGCGCATTTGTTTCTCAATGCCAAAACGTGTGTCCTTAACAGGCACATAATCGCCCACCTCAAACACGCTTGTATCGGTATCACGGCTTAGTTCTTGGAGAAAGTAGAGCCTATCCAATGTCAGCGTGTATTGAGCCTTTGCCTGTGTCGCTGTCTTGAAATCTTCCATTGCAGCATACCACAACGCCTCTTCTGCCTTTTGCTCGTAGCTTTCGGGCAGATATATGTCGGTTATCTTGTAGGTGTTTCCGACCTCAATTTTGTAAGCGTCCTGTGTTTCAGTGGAGGGAATGGTCAAACCTCTATTATCCGTGAATGGGATAATGCGGAATTTCTTTGTTTCGTGGTTGTAGCCACCTTTCGCCTCAAGCTCAAACTGTTGCCCAGCCAACCGCCCAGAAGTGAATGTTATCTTTGCGCTCGTTCCGTCCACAAGGTACACCGTGCCTTTATCGTCTTTCTTGTTAAGGTCGAAGTCCATTGTATCATCAATGAAAGCGCAAATATCATCAGCCACAACAGCCGTAACGGTTCCCGTGCGTGTGGGGTAGATGTTATCGTAGGTCTTTACATCTTCCTCACTGCCTATCTTATCACGAAGTTCTGCATCCTCAATGTAGCGTTTTGCATCGTCAGCAATGCCGATTGTTTCAGTACCCACCTTTACAACCGTTCCGTCTGAAAGGGTATGCTCGTACTGGTTCTTTCGCTGTGGGTATGGCAATTGCAGTCGCTCCGAATAGTCCCTGTAATTGCTCCGAATGTTGGTTGTGCCACCCTCTGCCCACAGACGGGTTATAATAGCCTTATCGTCTATCTTCTGTTCTTTGAGGTTGTACAATCCGTTACCCTTGCCCCATTCAAAGAAATCAGCACCACTTGGCGGATTGATACGCTTGCCGAACTTGCCTATGTGGATAGTACGCACACCCTTGTCTTGGGTTATCTGAAATTCCAAGTTGAACTGTTCGCTGTTGCAAAGGGTCTGCAATGCTTGCAAGCAGTTCACCCCCGAAAACTGAATAGTCTTAGCCTCCGTGTCGGGGCAATTATCCACATCGAACTTCCACAACCCCGGATAATCCCTTTCCATGTTGTAGATAAGGACTTGCACAAATTCCTTGATTGTATAGGTCAAGTCAAACGTGCTTTTGTCGCTCTTGCCGTACTTGTCGCAATTGCGGTAGATTGTTTTCATAAGGTCGTACATCACGCCATAGAAAACAGGCTCATAGTTGTAGTAACCCTCCGAAACAACCTCACGGGTCGTTGTGGCTCTGATACTATATTCCTTGCCACCAACTGTTATCTTATCACCTTTGGCGAATGACAACCAATTGGCAGAAACTATTTTGAGCGAAATGTAATCATCGCCCATCAAGGAACTTGTGAGCGTAGCCTCTTTGACGAAACAAAACGGCTCGTTGGTGTTGAGCTGTATTGTTTCGCCATTGCGCTTTGTTATTTGAGTAATTCCCATACTACAATATCGTTTGTTTCAAAACTTTCAATATCTTCAATCACGCCAGCAACAATGATGTCATACTCGCCAGCAAGTGTGTAGGTGTGTTCTACGGTTGTTTCGTTGCCACTCACATTAAATGTGTGTGTTCCGTCCCCCCAATAGATGTTGAGCAACTTTGTGGATGTAACCTTTATTGTTGTCTTGGAGTTGTCGCTTGCCGATATGTGGCGCAACACTCGCTTTACGGGTTCATCTTCTATGAGTTTCATCTTAAACGTGCCGACCATAAGCTCATTGTTGTACTGCCCCCATGTCTTTGTAACATCCGTTTCATCGTACAAGCCTACCTCATAGACCAATGGCTTTGCCTTTCCGTCATACTCCACGGTCAAACGGTGTGTGCCGTCCCCATCGAACAATGACATGAAGCGGTTAGTCCATTCCACGAATGCACTGCGACCGCTCGCCTCAAGGAAACAGTCAAGCGTAATGGTGCGCTCCTTGTAGCGTTTTCTGTTCCTGTCACGCACAATGCCGTGGTAGTTGTCCCAATCCACTTGCAATGCGTCTTTCTGTGCAAGCCGACCTACCAAGCCAGTAGAGCCAGACACATACACGCCATAGTCCTTGAAATTCACACCATCAATGTAGTATTCCACATCGTTGTCTGCCTGTATCTCCAACAGCTCTTTTTCCGTCTTTGCCACATTGTACACTTTCAACTCGTCAATGCTTGCAGTCGTTGTAAGCAGCTCGTCCGTGCAAAGGCTCAAACCCTGTGGAGTGCCACCACCAAGAAAAACAATGCTTACACGTTCTCCGTCCAGATATACGCTCAATGTATCACTGTCACGGACAAATGCGACAAAGTACCATTGCTTTGGCACAACATCAATCCATTGTTCACGATAGTTATCTACACCAAGTAAATTCACCACCCAACCGATACGGCTTTGTGTTGTCATTACATAGAATGACACCGTGAAGTTTCCGCTAAAAGGAATAGCTCTCGTTGTCAGACACTCACCGCCATTCAGCGCAAGAGCCTTGCCTGTCTTGGCGGTCTTGGTAAATGCAGCACCATCTGAAAGTGTCGCATCAGCACGGCTTGCCGAATAGTCGTAAGCCTTATTGCCATCGGGGTCGTCAAATGGCAAGTAAAGTATCAAGTTCTTATCTACCATATCAGTATGTAGTTTTATTGTTATAGTTCACGATTACACAATTAGGCTTTTCACCGTCCACGAAGTCTATTTGTGGAGTGCTGCCATACACATTGAGGATAATGCTTGCATCATCACCGACCACCGACAGGTGTAACTTGGAGTTGTCGAACAAATCTATTGTCAAAATGGCATGGTCTGAAACATTTACGGCTATCTCGCTTGTGTGGCGTACATACAGGCGTGAAACGCTATACTCGCCATACTCCAACATACCCCTACAAGCACCATTAAGCACCAAATCAGCCTTGTTTGCGAGTGTGGGCATATCTTCATCAATATAGACACCGTAAGGCTCGCTGTTGCCCTTAAAATGCGTCCTAAGAAAATCAAGCGTGGGGTAATCCTCACAAATGCAAAAGTCAATGCCATTGATGTAGAGCTTTACCAATGCCTCCGTGTCTAAGTTGCCCCTCAATTTCATCTGCCAAAGGCGGCACAGACCTTTCTCTGTGCCATCCTTTCTAAGTTGTTCTACCAGTTCCATATTACGAAATGCCTTGTGATAGTAATGAATTGTCCTTTGTTTCTATGCGTTTAAGCGTGCTTTCAATGTTTTGCAGTCGTTCAGCCGACAAAGCCGTGTTTCTCGCTATCTCCGACTGTTGCAACAACTGTTCACGCATTATGCTTGTCTGTTCACCTTGGTTAATGATGAAAGCATTGAGCCTACCAGCAATCACACCGCCTGTTTCCTCACTCATTGAGGTTACGGCTCCCGTCAGTGGGTCGCTTGCCACATCATCAACATCTTTTATCCAATCGCCCACTGCTTCCAAGCCTTGCTTGAATTTCTCGCCCGCTGCGTTGGCTTGGCGTTCAAACTCTTTCTTTTCCTCGTCTGTCAATACTCCATCTTCCATCGCCTTGCCCAGATACTCAACCGCATCATTGATACCCTTTGCAAGGAAATTTCGTTTGAGAGCCTCAACCACAGCGTTTTTAAGCACTTTCTTTGTCGTTTCTCCCAAAGCCTTTGCCGCATCCTCACCAGAGCAATACGCATCCACTATTGCATCCGCAAACTCATCAATGGCACTCTTTACATCAGTGCCAGCGAATGTTTCCATCATCTGTTGGTCTAAATCCTCGATTTGCTGATTTATTTCCTCAATCTGATTTTCCCATTCTTTGATTTTGTTGTTATCGGTTTTCTTCTTGCTCTTTTCTGCCTGTATCTGTTGGCGCATAAGTTCCTGTTGCTCTCGCAATGATTCCTTTTGCGATTGCCACAAAGCAAGCATATCACCGCCCTCCTTAGCTTTGTTAAGTTGGGCATTGAGCTGCTTTATCTGTGTAGTCAGCTTGGCATACTGTGCGAAGTCCCACGCTTTCTTTGCTACCTCACGTTGTTTCTCCAATGCTGCGATTTGGTCTTTGATAGCCTGTATATTCTTTTCGTAGCCTTGGCGTTGCTCATCATTGAATACCCAATAGGTATTATTGAAAGCTCGCTCCAAACGTGAATAGGCTGTTTGCAAGTTGTCTATCTGCTTCTGTAAGTTCTGTATTCGCTTTTCGTACTTTTTATCGTGCAACTTAGCGAATATACCAACCACAGAAGTAATAGAGGAAACCATGCCCGTTATACCGCCCAAGATGTCACCGCTCATAAACTTGCCGACAGAAGCAGCAGCATTGCCCAACTGCCCCATGAGGTCTATTGCAGTACCCAAGCCGTCAGCCACACCATCCATACCTAACGCATCAAACATTGATTGCAATGACGAAGCGCAATCCGTGCTTATGCTCGTTACTTTCTGAATGGAGTTGGTAATGCCTTGTGCTGCCGACTTGACATCTTTCTTGGCTTCATCAACACTTTTTTGAGTTCCCTTGCCGCTTGCAAGGTCTGCCTCGGCTTTCCTTAGTTTCTTCTTAGCCGCCAGATAATCATTGAAGAACGTGCCAAGTGCCTTGAACGGATTAAGTTCTTGAATACGGTTCTTAGCTTGGTTCAGACTATCAATGACAGCCTTGTAATCAACAGGGCTTAGTTTGAGGTTGCCAGCATTGAGTTGTTTCTGTATGTCACTTATCAGCTTTTGTATTTGAGCGACAGTAAGCGTGTCAATGTCTGTAAAGAGGTTTTTCCAACTTTCAGACTGTTGTAAGAATGACATATTGAGAGCCGACAATGCCTCTTGTTCTGCTTTGTTGATTTGTGCCAGACGCTCTGCATCGCCCATTTTCTCGGCTTGGGTGCGAAGTAAAGTGTACTGTGTGGTGATAGACTGCCTTTGTTCCTCAAAGGTGCGGTAATCATCAAGCACGGTCTTTTGCAGTTCCTTTTGCAATTCTGCGTCCTGTTGCGACAGGCTAAGGCTTGCCTCTGCCCGTTCATCAGTGCTGACAATTCCGCTTTCGCCATTCTCCAACTTTTCTTTGGCTTTGGCTACGGCTTCAATCTTTTCGGCAAGAGTTTGGCACTGACCGATAGAATCACTAACTTGCTGCTTGAACTTTTCAAGTGCTGTGGTTTCACCGTTCAACTCGCCTTTCTGTGTGTTAAGCGATATAAGGTAATTGCCCTCACCCTCGGTTAGAGTGCCGTTCTTACGCTTTTCTTCAAGTTTGGATATTTCATTTTCAACATATTGTTTGTAGGAATTACCATCAGCAAGCAACTTTTCAAATTGCTTGTCGGCTACTTCCTTGCCCATATTCTGCACCCAACGGAAATATAGCTGATATTGCTTTTTCTTATAGTCAAGCTCACCCTCAAACAACTTGTTTTGCGATTGGGTGTAACTTGTGTTTTCGATATTGCGCCTTTCTTGGAAATTCGCCTTTTCGTCAGAAGTAAGACCACCCTTGCCCGCTTTCTTTCGTGCATCGGCAAGTTCCTTTTCTTCTTTATCTATCTGTTGGAGGGATTGCTTGTGCTGCAAGTCAAGTTGTGCCTTGCGTTTCTCATATCCCTCTTCCATGACTGCAATTCTCGCCTCTTCAAGCCGTCTGTCAGCCTCAAGTTGCTTTTGTTTGAGGTTATCCGCATTGCGTTGTGCATCATTTGCACCACTACGGCTACGACTGCCACCACTTCCCTTGCGGTTCTTGCCAGTAGCATTATCCAAGCGTGTCTGTAAGCGTGTTATCTGATTGTTGTAATCGTTCCATGCCTTACTACCAAGTTGCGCCTCACTCCTAAGTTTTTTGAGGTTCTGAATTTCCGCACCGATACCACTTTCTGTATTCAAGTCGTTCTGTTGCTTGTTTATCTCTTTGTTCACCTCTCGTAAGAGGGAAAGTGCATCCTCAAAGCCATAGGTCTTGCAATCAATCGTTACCTCTTTGCCGTTAAGATTATTGGCGAGTTCATGTAATTCTTCAAGGCTCATTTTTGTAATATCCACATTGGTAGTGTCCTTTGGAGCAAGGAAATTATCCAAGTTCTGATTTACCAAGTCAATTGCAGAATTGAACGTGCGCACATCCCTAACCTCATTGTCGAGGTATTCTTTCAGTTGGGATGCAAAGGCTTCCATTTCTTTGTCGGTTGCGTGTGTGCCAGCCTTTGTGCCAGCAACAACATTATTCACAATCTCGTTATACTTCCTTGTGAAATCATCGCCCGACAGGGTAGCCAATTCTTTTGCACCAGCCTCCACCAAACTACGCACAGCTTCCCTTATTTCGGGTGCCATGTTTTGTATGTTTTCGGCTGCTTTGGTTACATACACCTTAACCTCTCCACCCATACCATCATCTACCGTGTGGTACTTGTCGGTTTTATATTCCGCATAGTTCAAGCGTGTATCAAACGAATCATAGTTCTTGTTACTATTTTCGTTCAACTTATTCATTTCTTCTTCTGTGCGCTTTGCCTTTATCTTTTCTGCGGTCGTGGCTTGGATTGCATCTTTGACTTCCAAGTATTTTTTGCGTTGCTGTTCCAACGTGTCATTTTCTTCAAGCAACGTGGAATTATACTCTTTGCACACTTCATTGATTTTCTCCACCATTTCCTTGTGTGTCTTGCTGTCTTTATTGGAGCGTGAAAGAATGGCAAAGTACAAATCCAACTTATCCGTTACCTTCTTGGTGCTATCCTCAAACTCATTCATCGTGTCCTTTTCTTCTTCGGTCTTTTTGCCGAATAGCGTAAAGGCACTGATAAGCAAGCCTACAATGGAAAGTATTGCACCAAGCGGATTTGCAGCCATTGTTGCCCACAATGCTTTTAGTCCAGCCGACAACTTTGTGGTTGCCACTGAAAGAATGTTTGTCGCTACGGTCTGTGCTGTCTTTGCGCCTGTGTCAGCAATAGAAGCCGTGCGAGCTTGGAGTGTTGCTGCTGTTTCAAGTTGTTTCTTCTTTGTATAGAAATCTGTCTGTGCGGCAAGTGCTGCCTTGCGTGTGGCTGATTGCGCATCCACCGCTGCATCAAGTTTCTTTTGTGCGGTTGCAATGGTTGTCGCATTGCCCGACTGTTGCGCCCAATATACCTCATATCGTGCTGCCTCGGTTGCTTGTGTAGCTGCAATAGCCTTGGCTTTGGCTGCTTCTACGCTCTGTGCTGCTGCCCTTACATCGCTACGCATAGCCTCAACCGTTTGCGCTTGGTTGGCTGCTTTGGCTTGTGCCTCTTGCATTATGGCGGCTCTATACGCTGCGCTCTTGGCTGTGTAGTCTTGCTTTGACAAAGCCAAGCGTTGCTCTGCTGTCATAACACCAACGGCTGCTGCCTCGTAACCTTGGCTTGAGGCTGTCAGATTGAGGTTGGAGAGATATTCTTGCTGTTGTGCTGTCAGTAGGCTTTGAATGGCTGCTATACGCATTTGCTTGGTTACTGCTGCCTTTTCCTCGGCTGTCAGTGTGGTTTCAAGTGCTGCGTAATTGGCTTGCTCTGCTGCTGCCATTGCCTTTTTCTGATTGATAACCTCACCGCTCAATGCCGATTGCGCTTTCATCAAGGCAAGCTGTGCTGTCTTTGCGGCATTGTCAAGCACGGTTATTCCAGTGTAACCCTTGGTGGCTACACTTGCAAGCACGGTAGCGGCTTTCACAGAACCGTAAGCAATGGCTACTGATTTGAGTATGCGCACAACATCATCCATGTGTTCAACAACGTATGTTGCGCCCTGTATGCCAGCCGAAAGCGCACCCTCGGTTTGCTCACCGAAACTATTAAGCGCACTGTCCCAAGCATCCTCCAAGTTTGCAATCTGTCCTGTCAGCGAAGAACTTTGTTTCTCCATGAGCTGATAGAATTGACCGCCCGCATTAGTCATTTTGTTAAGGACTTCCTCAACATCGGGGAATCCAATCTTTCCAGCCGAAACCATTTCGTTAATGCCCTCGGCTGTTGTGTGGTACTTTTCGGCAAGCTCTTTCACAAGTGGAATACCTCTACCCGTGAACTGTCTTACATCTTGGGCGTACAAACGACCCTGTACCATAGTAGTACCATACAGATAGACTATATCATTAAGCGGAATGGAAAGACCACTTGCAATGTTACCAAGGCGCACAAGCGTATCATTCACCTTTTCGGCACTAACGCCATAAGCCAAGAGCTGTTTTGCACCCTCGGCTACGCCCATGAGGTCGAAAGGCGTTTTTGCAGCCGTATTAACCATCTGCTGCATTAAGGCAGTGGCTTTTTCCTCACTGCCTAACATCGTACCAAAGGCAATCTCTAACTGTTGGAACTGACCTCTAACGGACACAATGCTACTGACAAGGTTATTCATACCCTGTCCCACAAGATAGTAGGTTATATATTGCCCCGCCTTTTCTGCCATCTGCTGAAAGGAATCCTCAACGGCTGCTGCCTCTTGTGCTGCCGTGTTGGAAAAGTCCTTTATGTGCCGTTCCATTGTCGCTGCCGACACGTTGAAATCGTCTATGTCAAGTGTAGCCTTAAAGCCTAATCCACCGCCTATATTCTCCATTTATAACATTCCTTTGATATAGTTCTTAATATCTTCTTTCGTTTTCAATTCGTGGTGTTCAATCTTACTTTCATCAATGACATTGCCGTTTTCGTCTGTTGGCAATTCCTTTGTGCGTGGTGCATCCGCAATCATCAGTTGCACATTGAGCCACGAAATGCCCCAAAGCAAGTAATCATAAGACCAACCATAACTACGCATGAGTTCGCCACGATTACCCCAAGGACTGTTAAGTCCTGTTACTCTATCCGCTGTGCTTCGGGTTCGGTTTTCGGTTTGGTCGTTCCTACTTCCCGTATCAATCGAATAGAGCTGATAAAACCCGATGGGTTCATCATCTGACTAATAACGGCTGCGAGCTTGCGCAAACGCTCCACTGTAAGATGTTCAATGAAGAACTTGGTTAGCTCTTTTACCGCATTGCTGTCTTTGTCGGCAACGGAGGGATTGTTGAGAACCGCAACGGCTGCAATCTCTGCCATCTGCTTTATATATTTGAATAGTCGCTTGCTTTCCTGTATCGGCTGTTCCTGTATGGTCTTTTCATCATACTCAATGCCTATATACATCTGGCGCAATCGGTCTATTGTTCCGAGATACAAAGGCTTTATGTTGAAATGGCGCATATACACTTCTTTCATGCGTTCAGTTTCAACATCTGGTATCTCCACAACCGACACATTCCAACTTTTAGGAATACGCTTGTCGTGCCAAACCTTTGTGCGTTTTGGAAATGTACGTTTAAGGAAATTGTACCATTTTGACGGCTTTACTGGGTAAATCTTCAATGGCACAGAGAACTTGCAACCCATCTGCAACAGGGCTTGCAATGCCTTTTCCTCTAAGTCCAAACGCTGCTCTCTTGTCAGTTCTTTCTGTTCTTGATTGTCTTCCATATCGTTGTAAAGTAAACAAGCCCCCTAACCATTTTAGGGAAAGGAGGCTTGAATTGGTAAGTTGTTATTACGAGGTTATCCCGCCTTTGTCGGGTCTGTTATAGTTTCATCAACCGTTAGCTGGTCTTGGAACTTGATTTTCATCGGTAAAAGGCAGATACCCTTTGAAGAATAGGTAATCTCGAAAGAGGGAATGATGCAAGCGTTAGGACAGCCCACAAACAAGCCCTCCTCTGGCTGAAGCCATATTGCCCACTCCTTGTAAACAGGCTTGCGTGGACGCAACCATTTACGATTAGGCTTAACTCCCGTTACTGTACCACCGAAATAGCGAGCCATAATGTCCATATCGGGGTCCATAAGCGTAAGTTCAACCGTGGTGACATAATCACCCATAAGGGTAATGACCTTGTTTGATGTTTCAGACTTGTGTTCCGTTGTTTCCACCTCATCGTCTTTCAAGGTGCAAGTGTCTTGGTACACATCACCTAAATCAAGCCAAGCATTACCATTGGCGGGCATTGCTCCCGCTGTTTCGCTTGCTGGGGCTACATAGATTTTCTTCAAGCCCATAGTCGAAAGTATTGGCATAACTTATTAAATTTAATTGTTTGACTTCTTTTCTCTAACAACAATATCCAAAGAGAATGACACAAAATGCTCGTTGTGGTTTGGCTCTTTCATTGGTGGGTTTATTAAACCAATATTCCAATTGTAACCGCAACCATGCTCATAATGGTTTTGCAGTATTTCCATAGCAGCCTTGCGCAACTCTATGAGCCTTGCAAAGTTGGTATGAAAAAGAGCCTTTCCACACCCAACGCCTTGCGGAATGTCTGGCACATGAATATTGACATTGATACTACCATTACGCACAGACCCCTCACCCTCAATAGACCTTGGCACTATAATAATGCCCTCCTTGGAGTAGTCCTTTCGTTGGTAGTCGGGATTTTCCGCATAGTCGGTATTCACCCCCATGCCTTCAATCAGCATTTGGCGTACCTTGATTGCTATTTCTTCTGTCGTTATCATAATACATTGCCAAATAATTCATCTGCTTTTCTTTTCGCTTTATCCATGAGCTTTTGCATCGCCTTTGGAAAATCTGTCTTTGCTTTGAGTTCTGCGGGCAGAATGACATTGTAACCTCTTGCCTCCACATAAGCGGCATAGTTCATTCCAGCGACAATGATAAGTGAGAAAGAGTCTGAAAGCGTTTCTGCCATTTTCATAGCCACTTTCAGCGCATTGTCTGCGCCCTCTCCCTGTTGGACTGCACCACCAAAGTCAATGATTTCACCATTGCGCACCACTGCGTAGCCTATTGAGTTGGTTAGGTTGCCTGTTCGGTCGGTGTAATTATGCTTATCCTTTGCATACTTGGTGAGTTCTTCACCTAAGTATTTCAATAGGAAAATGGCGGCTTCTTCCAATCGTTTTTGAAACAATCGGACTTGTGCGCCTATCGCATCATCACCAAACATCGGAGTTATCCCCATATCTCAATGTATTTACGGTTCATGTTATCAACACCCGAAACAACAAACTCGTCTATATCTCCATCTTCGCTTGTAATACGCACCGTACAACCAATAGCCAACACACCATCAAAGTATTTGGGAATAAACACATCATAGGTGTAAGCATATATCTGTCCGTCCGTGCCTACTACTTGCTTGGCTGGAATAGACTTGTCTATCTGACATTCACACCCTTGCAAGAAAGGTGCTTTGTCATTCGGAATGGCAAAGCCTGTCTTTGGGTCGGTCTGTACGCTGCCAACAGGCTTGTATTCAAAAGTTCCGTTAGTTCTCATAGCCTACCACAGATTAGAGCCGTCAGTAATTGTTGGTACTTCATCGAAATTCTCCAAGTCCAAACCGTTTTCACTGCAAATAGCCTTGATACGCTTGCGCAACATATCCACGTTGTAGCCTTGTGAGGATTTTCCGAGGCTATCGCTACTAAGAACAACCATTTGGGACAATACCTTTACGGCTGCTTGTGCGACAATCCTTTTATCCGTTGTAGGGTTGTAGGGCGTTTCTGTATCGCTCACACCGACATCGGATAAGGCTTTCATCATAGACAGTTTACTTGGCACATACGGCTCAATTTCAGCGGTCAGTGCTTGAATTTTCGTTAGTTCCATATACTTACTGTTACTCTGTTACGTTGTTGTCATTCTCGTTAAGGTATTCGGCAAGTTTCTGTGCCTGTTCTTCTGTCAGCTTGCCAAGAGCGTTTGAAACGCCACGTTCTTTCACGTTGGATGCAAGGCTTACACCGATAAGTGTAAGACCCTCTTTCAGCGTTTCAAGCTGATAGGCAGTGCCATTGAATACAACAGAGCCTTTTGTAATGTTTGCATCATCTTTGGGTGCATTATCATCATTAGCGTTATTGTCATTCTCGTTAGGCGCATCTGACAGGGAAACAATGGCGCAAAAGCCACCGCCAACAAGGGCGTTGATACGCTCCACATCAGCAGAGTGTATCAATTCGCCTTTCTCCATAACCTTGTCTTCCACCTTGCCGTGAAATGGTTTGATAACTTTCAGTTCCATACACGAAAGGTTTAGAGTGAAACAAGGGTAGAGTTTGCATCGTATGCCGACTTGGTGATATAGTAAGGCACAACACCGTTTGCATCGGCTTTTACCTCTTTCTCATCAAATCCACGCACCTGTGCGCATACAATCTGTCCCATCTCTGTAATGAGTGGCAACAGACGGGCTGCGCCCTCTGTGTACTCGCCAGCGGTCTGTCCCGTAGATGTTCCCGTGCGCCACTTGGAAATGCGAATACCATTGCCAGCATTGATGTAGTCCACGTTGTCTTCCTCGATAAGCTCACTGTCTTCAATGGCGGGCTGTATCTCACCAATGACACCAGCGGGCTTGATAGCGATAAAGTTAGGATTCCACGGCTGTATGGCGTTGCGCTTTCCGTCCTTATCAACGCCCATCTTACGCTTAATCACCGTGATAGACGGGATTTCGTTCTCTGTGAGCAATGCGGTAAGTTCGGAAGCAGTTACGACCTGTGCCTGTTTGTCTGTGCCATGAGCAAGCAAACGTGTGGTAGAGTCCATGCGTAGCCATGTGTAAAGCTCTTGCGACATGAGAATTTCACCAGGCTCAATACCACGGTCACGCAAATCAGAGCAAAGGGCAGAAAGCCACAGAATAGGAACGAGCTTACCAGCCTTGGTGTTTGCAGTTGTCCAATTGCAAACACTGACAATCTTATTCTGCTCATCCATATTGTAATCAACCTCATAAGAACGACCACCAGGGTTGTTGATTTCGGGCTTGAACTGTGCCACACCCCAATTTGAGAAAGCCATAAGACAGATAAAGTCCATCACGTCCTTGCAACCAAGATATGCGTCTTGAATGTCATGTTTAAGGGTCTTTTCAATCTGCTTAACCTTGTCAGCCTCCTTGAGGCGTGGGTTCTCGTAAACTTCCTGTAACTTGCGGTAGTCACGGGCAAACATCACGAACTTGTGTCCGACACGGGGAATTTCCTTTGTCCAGACATCAAAGCCGTCTGTTCTACGCAATGGAGAAGGTGACTCATCAGCCAACAGAGTAGCCATGAAACGGAGGTTGTATTTGCCAACGATAGCCTCGGCTGTCAGTGACATCTGAGGCGTGTTGTAGGTAAACCAACTATCAGAGTACATCTTCTGAAAGATTGTAGTTTCCTTTTCAGAGGCTTTGTCGAAAGTCTTTCTCCATGTTGCCAATAAGTCCAAAGGCGCACCATTCTTATGCAGTCCTTTGAATGTTGTGAAAATGGATTTCATTGTACTTTATAATTTAGTTATTTTATGATTAGTACGACTGCGTGAGCTTAACGTGCGGATTGGCAGACAGGAACATTCCCGTGCTGTCTTTCTGTGAAGACGGGATAGGCGGCACACGCCTTTCATACAATGCGTATTGCATTGTGTCTGCCGACACATCAACGCCTGTTTCAAACTCGCTAACCTCGTACTCACGGAACAACACAGAGTTAGCCTTGCCACGTTCTGCGGCATTGTTAGAGCTGTCCTTGACTACCTCTGTAAGCACATCGCCAGCTTTCAGTCCTGTAATGGCAGCACTAAGCGTTACGACATACACGTTACCCGTGTTGTTAAGGCAGTTGCCGTTGTCAATGGCAGTGATAGTAGGAGCGGAGGCAAACGTGCCTGTAACAGCACCGACCTTTAACACGCTATCACCAACAGCGAAACAAGGAGCGTAAAACTCATCAATGTAGAGCGTTACTTTCTTGTTGTTCTCGTTGTCCACCTCAACGACTTTTGCAGTCTTGATTACTTGCACCTTTCTTGTGGTTTCGTTGAAAATGGCGAGTGTTCCAGCGGGGACTACATCACCCACACGGAATTTCTGACCCTCCACATCAAGATTGAAGCCACCCTGTACGATAGACGGGCTACCTGTAAAGATAGGGCGCATACCCGTAAATGAAGCTGTCTTGCGTTTCATCTGTTTGTTTTATTTTACGGTTATAGACTCCAGCAAAGCGTCAGCGGCTTCATCAACCTGTTTTTCGCTTGCTGCCTTGGCACCATCTGCTTGGTTAGACATAAGACCGTTGGTAATACAGTCCTGTTTGAGAGCCGACACAGCCTCCTCCACATCTTCATCGTCAGAAATGGACTTAGCGAGCCTGTCACGAAGAAAAGCGGGGATTTGGTGCTTTTCAAAAGCGGCATTGATTGTAGCCGTGCGTTCGCTGTGGCTCTTTTCCGCTTTCAGTGCTGCAACCTCTTCTTGCAGTTTCTTGATAGCCTCGCTTTCTTCTGAACTGCCTTTATCGCCACCATTGCCATCCTTGTTGTTTTGGTTGGGCTTTTCACCCTCACCGCCCTCACCGTCATTTGGCTTTGGTTTCGGATTGCCCTTTGCCTTGTTCGCCCACCTTGTAGCCTCGCTCTGGCTTGCTGTTGCCACAGAGAGAATGAGGTTTGCGGTGCTTTCGATTGCGTCATTGTCGGTAGAATCATCTGCCACACTGCCACCCATAGCCTCGGTTATCGCTGTCAGATACTTCTCCGAAAGACCCGTGTCTTTGCACTTGTCTTTTACCTTTGCAAAAAGTTCTTTGTTCATATTTTAACTGATTTATACCCCTAATTAGGAGTTGTTTATATTCTATGTTTGCAAAGATACGCATTTTATTTAATAATGTGTTCATACAACACAGATAAATTTTACTTGGTAAATTCGGGGTTTTAGCGGCTAAAATATTCACCAAGTAAATTTTTTCGGCAAATTTTCCCAAAAATATTTGGTGTATTCAATAAAACACACTACTTTTGCAATGTGTTCAAGAAACACAGATAATAAACCGAATAAAAAATAAGTTTATGAAAGCAATATACGCAAAGGACATAAAGGCGATGGTTAAGCAGTTTGACCTCAACGAAGCCGAAAGCGACTATCTCAACGACATAGCAGAAGCTATCAACAAGGAGCGCACAGATTTATGTGAAGACATACAAATGACACTTCTTTACGGCTCTTACTCAAAGTCAAAGAGAAACGCAATCAGAGCGTTGCTTGTTTATTTTGGTGCAAAGGCACAGAAAGAGAATGAGCTATACAGGAAACTTGATAAAACCTGTTGGGAAATTGCAAAGGTGTTGAAATGCGGCTCTTACCAAGTCATGCAATGGATTAAGGGTATTGCTTGCACAAAAGACCGTTTCGGGAAATTCGTTGAGTGCTCGGACACATTCGGGTTGAATTATTTGGAAATAGCATAAAGGTAACGCCCCGCCTAACCAACGGGGCAAACAAAACAATATAGAATTATGGAAATAACAATAAATCAAGTACAAGAGATAGTATCGGCTCTTACAGCAGACGAACAGCAATTACTCAAAGATACCATTAACTACGGTTCATGGGGTGATAGCGACTGGGAGTTTCTTAACGATAGGGGATGTGTAGAAACTGTTGCAATGTATGGCTACTGCACCAATGATGCAAAGAGAGCTGGACATTTCAGCGGAAGAAAAGTATCTTCAATGTTCCGCTCTATGTATAAGAAACTATGCCCAACAAACCACAATCAGATAGGTAGATTTATTTCACACTGTAATGATTGGTGGGGCGATGGTAGTGGTGATATGCTGTTCATCAGAACAGGCTACTACAACGCATTTGAGGAATGGGCAAGAAATAAATAAACAAACATCACTAACAATTAAAAATATACAATATGACAAAGTATTTAGTAATAAAAATAAGGAAGCATTTTAACGGGGCATTTTCAACTTATATTGTTGCGGAGTTTTACAACCCAGAGGAAGCACACGAAAGAGCTATGTACCTCAGAGAAAAATCTTGCGCCCTTTTAAGTTACAAAGTTATAGAATTCACATTCCCTAAATTTTAAAACATACGATTATGAAAACAGGAACATCTAACTACACGCCTAAGTGCTTGGAGTTCTCCAAGTACTTCAAGGGGATGCAAGGTGTAACGACACACCAAAGCGAGGATATAGACTACAACGATTTTTCGGGGACGGTCTTTGTAAACCGCTACGAGTTTGTTTGTATAGACCAAATGGAAGAAAGCGGCTACATGGTGTATATAAACAACCCCAACGGACACGATGGGGAGCAATGGGTATTCGGGTACTACAAGACATTTGGCAGAGCCTTAAAGAAAGCGGCTGCAATCGTAGAGAAAAGAGAATACCCAAAACCGATTGAAATTTGGTAATAACAACTAAAACATACTGACATGGCAACATTAGCAATCAAAATCCCCAGATGGGGCATTGAAGAAGAAACAGGCTACAAGCCGTTCACTACATTTTGGCAAGATTTCTCCATTGCCGATATTTACGGCTTGCAATCCATTCAAGACACGTTCAACCGTGCCTTTGATGCGTGGAAAGACAATTACAAGTACCTCACAGAACTTGTGCTTGTACTCAATCACAAGATATTCCACCACTATGTAGAGAATGGCACAGAAGAAGAAAACGAAAAAGCCTCTCTTTACAATGAGCTTTGGAACAAAGCCAACGACTACGCATTAGAAAACTTGCAAGGTGAGCAAGCTGATTACTTCTACCACTTAACAGATTAAGCTATGGAGATAACAGTAATAGTGAAACTGACAGAGGGCATGGTGTATGATGCGATGAAAGAAGCAGTACAAGAGTTCTTCACGAACTTACCATCACAAGAAAACAAAACAGGCTTGTTAAAGCATAGTCTATGGAGCCAGATACTACGCAATGGCAAGCCTGTTACAGATAGCGACATTGAGCCACTGAAAGACAATTCACTTGGTGAAGAAACAAAGTATAGCGTAATACTATACCGTGGCACAAAGGAAATAGGAACAATTCAAATGTAATGATATGGCTAAATTCAAAAGAATAGATACAGGCGAGGTTGTAAATGTTGTTTCTTGGGGTGCGAATGGAACTTACACAGACTACTACGACAGCAAAGGTAAGTTTCACCACACCGACCTTAACAGATACAATTATTTTGAGGAAATAATAGAAAGTTCACAAAGCGGCATTGATTGGGAGCAACGCAGATACGAGATAGCAAAGGATATGCTTTGCGCTATCTATATGGACGATGGCAACGAAAAGCGTAGTGATTGTTTAGGAAAAAAATTCGAGTATCAGAGTTTAGAGGGCAGCGCAAGGGAAGCTGTCAGATACGCTAACGTACTAATTGAAGAACTTAAAAAGTATGATAATGGATAAAAAGACATTCTTTCATAAGGTAAGCCAAATGCGAGCCGCACAGCGTGAATACTTCAAGACACGGAGTAGCGCAGCACTCGCCTCAAGCAAGTTGTTGGAAAGGCAGATTGACGAAGAGATAAAGCGAGCCAAGGCGATAATGGCTGCAAAGGCAAAGCTCTTTTATGAGTTGGTGAACACAGACACACAAACAAACCAAGAATGGCTCAACGACCATATCAGAGCAAGCCTTGATTACTTTTTCTGTGATGCGGAATTTCAACATCAAAGTAGCTTGAACGGACATTTCCACGACCACGGATTTAGTGGGACATACGATTTCCCCACACTCGTTATTAACGACATGGGCGATACATCAGACGATGATATACTTGAATTTAAGTACGAGTACATCAACCACAAGTATTATGTAACATTCTTAAACAGACTGAAAGGTTAGAACTATGCAAAAAAGAAGTATTCGATTTCGTGGCAAAGCCACAGGAAAGGGCAATATCCCTACAAATTGGGTGTATGGTGGCGGTTGTTTCGCTGTATGTGGCAACACATTCATATTTGCCGACCCAACCCCTAAATTTATGGGTAATGGTGTGTATGAAGCAAAAGCTATTGAAGTGCGCTTTATATGTCAGTCCACAGGACTGCACGACATATTCAAGTCAGAAGTATTCGAGGGCGATGTGGTACGTTTGGACGGAAACAAGAAGTACACCTATGTCATTGAGTGGAGCGAGAAACACACGGCTTTCTTGGCACGTTGCATACAGACAAAGACAGGACTTGCAAATCTTACCCCATTCAAAGATATTGAAGTGATAGGTAACATATATGACAATCCGACCTTGTTAAAAGTAGGGGCGGATGCAATATATTATTGCAACAAACATATTTATGCAACAGGTAAAGGATATAAATAATCATGGGAAGAAAAGAAATTGAAAAGGAATACTGCAAACTCACGAAAGAGATTGAGAGTATGTGTATCTATGATGGTCGTAATACAGTAGATAGATACGTTTGTGAGAAATGTGGTGGTCTTCTGCATACCACATACAAAGACAAGGGCGTTACCCCTTTCGTTATAACCTGTCCCATGTGTGGCGGTATGATGAGCCACACGCAGACTTTCAGAAAGGAAACAGTGCCAGATAGCGTTGAGGTGAAAAAGTGGTATCGCCCAACTCTTAAACAGACATTAAAAATGTCAGAGGGTTCCATTGAGCACATTCTTAATGGAGGTCTAATTTTAGAGGAATAACAAATGAAGACACTAACATTTGATGTAATGCTCAATGGGCGTTTTATCTGCACGTTGTTCTACAAGTATTGCCCACTGTTCCCAATAGACAGTGAAGAACTTGTGAAGTTCGTTCTTGAAAAACGCCCTACACTAAAGGGAAAACCTTTTCGTATCGCTTTTTAATCGAAAAATAGTAACTTTGCGGAAAAATGGCATATTGTGATATTATAAGCATGGAACGCCCTCCTGTAACACGGGGCGAGTTCTTGGATATAGAAAGAATCAATGTGATTAGTTGCACAACATATCCAGATTGCTCTTACAGAGAACGTGTAGAGTTGTCATTTGTCCCATGCGGGAAAGATGGCATGAGATATGGCGTTGATAACACAAAGCGCATTGTTGTCAAACTTGATGTTGAAACGGGATATATACCATTCTCGGAAACAGCAAATGCGATGAAAGCCGCCTTAATATCCAAGGTTAAGAATATACGGAATATTGATATTCTGATAAAAGCATTTCAATACAGAAAATACTATTGTGAAGTATGACACCACAAAGAAAAGTTATTCACGTTGAACTGAATGAGCCGTACAAGGATAAGCACCATTGGTATTTTGGCAGCATATTAGCAATATACGACACTCTGCCTGTTGATGTTGTTGGCATAGCTCATACATCATTGTGGAATGTGCTTTCTAAGAACGGGAAGTACACAACGAAGACTGCAACAATAAGGCTTGGGGTTCTTCGCACGAAGCAAACAAACAGGGGAAGAAAGAAATAATGCTACAAAATATTTTCTTTTCAGAAATTTGTTGTATCTTTGCAATATAAATAAGGCTCTCAATTGGGAATCAGCGTGGATTGTAGTTCCACGAAAACAATACCAATGGTGAGCCTTATTTTTTTATTCTATGTTGTTCAATATGGATGGATTGTCCGAAACACTCCAAACAAGGCAAGTTCCGTCATGGAAATACCTAACGATTATCCAACACTTATTACCGCCTATTTCCGTTTCAAACAAGTGCATTGTAGCCGTAGCCATGTGTTCATCAGCACCACTGCCACGATATACGGAGTTGTCCAGCAGACTTTGTAAATCCAACAGAGCCTCGTTCTTTGCATCCACATCACTAAACGGTTGGTTAAGCCATTCCTTAACGCTACGGTTTGACATTGTGGCGGTCAGCTCTATTTGCGACAATGCTATTTCTTTGCCCACCAGCACATCAACAGCAAGCCGCCTTATAACCTTTCGCCTTTCCTTTGTTTCGTTGGATAGAGGCTTTCTTACGGGTCGGAAGCCGTTAAGCGCATCCGTTATGCCTTGCTCATTGTCTTTGTAGAAATAAGGTAGTGTTCCAGCACTCTTAGCCTTTTCCATGCGTTCCGCATTGTCCCTCGCCCAACTTATAAGACGGTTCGGCATTGCAGTCACCTCGCCAGAACACTCTACGTTGTCTGGGCTTTCACCATCAAGGATGTTATCTAACATCTTATCAAGCTCTCCATGACTTGCAAGCACAGGCACTTGGTAGCAGCGACAATTCGGGTGCCAGCCCGTCCACTTGAATGTCTTGGGGTAAATACCTTTCAAATCATCGCAAATGTCGGGTTCGGGGTGGTTGTTGCTCAACTTGATTTCAATACCTATGACAAAGTGCATATCTTGCCAGCGGTCGTATTCTGCCGTTCTGTAAGCAATATTCGTTTCGGTTCTTGCAAGTCGCTGTGCATTTCGATATGAGGAACGATAAACGCCTCTGCCTGGGTGGTAATCTTTAGGGTCATCGTCAATCCACTTGTAAGACTGACTTTCCTTGTCAAACACCCTACGTTTCCACTTGCGCCCATAAATAGGGTTTCCGTTCTCATCTTCACCCACCTTTACACGAAAACGCCTGTACCATCTATCGGGGTCATTGAGGTATTTTTGAACGACAGTTGCCATTCTGTTTGCAGCTGTTCCCTCTCCAATAGCCAAATCAATAGTATTTTCAAGCTCTTTCTTGTATGCTCCCGTGTACCTCCACACTCTCTGCGACAAATTCAAGCTACCCGTGCCTGTCTTTCTCGCAAAAAAGGCGTTCATAGCTTCTTGGTTGTACTGAAAGTATTTAGCGAAAAATGGGCTGTCAATAGCCTTTTCGCCAAAGACCGACTTAACAAGCTCGTCTGTGTGTTCGTTAGACTTTAGCCACTCCCTTTCAACACCCTTTCGTATGGTCTGATAGATACGGCTATACATATTGCGCAACATGGGCGTCACCTTTTCGCTATACCCATATTCAGCAAAGGAGAAAGGTTTTCCCTCCTCCAATTCTGTATTCTTCACCAAGTTAATTATTTGCATCAACACATCACGATACACCACCCTTATGTTGGCAGCATATCCCTCTGTGCGTCTGAATAACTCGGCTTGCGCTTTCTTATAGTCTATCTTTGCCATTGCTTACTTCTTACTGAATTTGTCGCATATATCCCTTGTTAGAAACTTACTGTATTCCCAAAATGGACAACGGCACAAAATCATGTGTCCGTCAATAGCTGGGCTGTGCGGGTCGTATGAGTGTTTACAATCCTTGCACGTTAGCCCCAAGTCCTTTGGGTTGGTCGCTGTCTTCTTAGCCATTGAATAAATTTTTAATCAGTTCTTCTTTTGTCGGAAAACAGGCACTATCCAAAAAGTATAGGTGCTGCGGATTGTTGCGTGTGCCTGTATTGGTATGCTCCACGTTACGCACGAATGTACGCAATGAGTTACAGTACACTTCTATGCCAGATATGCGGAAACAATGCGGTCTATTGTTAAGCATTGCCCAAACCTCATCACCGATATTGTATCTTGTCTTTACTTCCATTATTCAGCCTCCCCGAATACGTCCATTTTGTTCAACTCCATTTGCTGTGCAAGTCTTTCGGCTTGCTCTGTCTTGATGCGCTCCATTTCCGACTTGCTATCCTTTACCAAGTAGGATTTCTCTACATAGCTTTCGAGGCTCAAAGCTCCATCGTTGTACTGCTTTGAAAGGTCGGCAAGCATTTCGCTTACATCATCACCAAACGGCTCTTGGAACTCATGCCCCAATTCCAATGCTTCATACATTGCCTTGTGTCGGTAGTCAAGCACATTGCCAAGTATGGCTTTCATCAAAGATGCGTGGCGGTTCATATAGCCATCATGGTTTTCCTTGTGCCGTTCAGCCTTTATGACTGCAAGCAACATGACTTTGCGGATTGCCTTTGCTGAAAGATTGCCAAGGCTTTTCATGTTGTCAAAATCAATATTGGGAGTGAACGACTTAGAAAGAATGTGCTTGTCCAATCTCTCAAACTGATTTTTCTTACTCTCGCTCGCCTGGTCCCATGTGAGGTAACGTACATCACCGCCATTTTTTAGGATAAAGAGCTTTGCCTCTTCCTCTGACTTGGGGAGTGAGTTTAGGATTTCAGCGGTTGCAACCATTGCTGGGTTTGCGAAGCGGTCGTTTACATCTGCATCCACACTCTCCATGTTTTCCTCTCGCTCAATCATCGGTTGCACATCTGCGTGTTCTGTTTCTTGCTCAAACAGCAACACGGGGATTTTGCCGATGGGGTTCAACATGGTTTGCACTTCCCAACCGATATTACCACGCTTGCACAGATAGATTGTATTTGCCGTATATACATCTATGTGGTGTATTGTGCGGTTGCCTTGCTCTGTAAGGTAGTACCCCCAAGCAAAGGCTTTGAGCCGTCCGTATTGGTCTTTGAGCGTGTATATATCATCATTGGTTTTCTTGCTCAATACGTTCAGTAAGAGTTGTGGCGTGTTGTTCTCATCACGGTACACATGGTAGAGAATGGCTGCACAACCCTCCGCACCCGCTGCTCGCTTGGCTTGACGCACAGAGCTGTCAAAGCGCACTTGGCGCATCAGTTCAATGTAAGTTGAAAACGCATCATCTGTGTTCTTTGATAGCTGCGTCCACTTCACGGGTCTGCCATACAGGAACACGAGGCTAATCTCGTTTATGTACTTCTGATAGGGAATAGGGATTTTGTTGCGCTTACTCCAACGCAAGAAATTTCCTTGCTTGTCATACACCGCCCTGTCTTCACGCTCCATTACCTTGTGGCTACCAACCTCATAATCTAACAGATTGCGAGAAGCAGCCTCGGAACGGCTGTTAAGCATTGCAACCGCTCTTGTCACATCGCCAGCGGTCAATAGCTCATCAAAACTTTGCTGATAGCCGATAGCCGCCTTTAACTCATTTGTGATAGTCTGAATTATGCCCATCGTAGTTATTGTTAAGTTAAACCTAAAATTCTTTCTATGTTATCTGGAATGTCCACTTCATTGTAATCAAACCAACAGCGCATGAGAAACATATCTCGCCAGTCGGGAGAACAACCGATTTCCACCTTGATTTCCTCTTTCGGCTTTAGCTTCAGCTTGCCGTCACTGTCCGCTTTCCACGTTTGCAGTTGTTCAAGCTCTATCGTTATTTGCTCCCTGTCGGCTTGGCTCACCAAATCCTCATCAATGCCTACTTCATGGGCGTTAATGTGTTCTGCGAGCTTATAACCGCATTGTGTCTGTAAGTTTTGGTAGTTCTCACCTTGCATAGCCGTAGAGTTATTGACAAAGCCGTTGCAATCGCAATTATCAACAACACCACCGCCCACACCATCCTCATCAACAATCACCCTGTGATTTGGTATTCGGTATTTCCTTTGCTTTGTGATTATCCATGTTTGAATGTCAGTTGTCTTGCTTATGGCAAAGCAAACCTTGTCAATGATGAAATATCCATCCCATACAGCCAAACGTGCATGGTCGGCACCAAAACGGGCAATATCCCCCGTAATGTAATGCTTGCCTGTACGCAAAGCCAGCTTGTTTCCGAATATGGCGCATATATCATCATGTGAGCATAGAGCGTTGGGGTTATCGTCATATTCCCAATCACCAAGAAATAGGCGGGCAAACTTCACCTTGTCGGAGGTTGTCTTCAAGCCCTCTATATAGTCGGGGTCTATGAATGGATTTTCCTGTACCAAGCAAGCAATGTAGTAGCGGTATTCCGCAAGCTGATTAGCCTTGTATGGCTTGTAGAATATATCATACATCCAATTCTTCTTGGGGTTACAGGTAATGAATAGCTTTCGCTTTAGTCCGTATTCCTCATTCAGACAGCGACCGATACGGGTCTTGAGGGTATCGTATGCGCCAAAGTTCACCTCACCGCCCTCTTCTATCCAACCGCCTGTAAACTCAATAGAGCCGTAGCGTTCATAAAGAGGGTCTGAGGGCTTATATTGCAAGTCAAGAAAATCAATGCGTGAACCATTGTAGAACTGAATATAGTTTAGCTGTCCGTTGAAACTCCACATTTCTTCTGGAACTCCATACATGGCGCATACACGTTTGAACGTGATATAAGTAGATTGCGTGATGCGCTTTAACTCGGCACGACCAATAAACCACTTGGTACCAGCAAAGGCAAGACACATGAATAAAAGCCACACAGCACCTGTCCACGACTTTGCGCCACCAGCAGCACCACCATACAGGATTTCCACATGGTCGCTATCCGTCAGTATGGATAGGGCTTGCTGTTGCTTGTCATGGTTCTTCCCGTCACGGCTCGTTATAAAGTCAAAACGACCTCTACGGAATAGTTCCACTTTGACTGCAAGAGCCAAGGGCAGTGTTATGTTCTTATTCTTTGCCATTCTTTGCGCTGTTCCTTATCTTATCAAGTAGCGTATTGTATTGTATAAGTTCTTCATCAGACAATGCCGACAAATCCACGTTGTTTGACACGTTGGCGTTGATTTCGCCCTCTATGTTTTGTGTAGCCTTGCCAAATACTCTGTCAAAGAGCATTTCAACAGTGGAAGTACGCCCGTAACGTATATCAGAGTTAATGGCTGCTATGATGTTCAACACCCAGATAGGCGTGTCCTTGTTTGGTTTGGTGCGGTCGGTTGGGTCTTTCAACAATGGTTCAAGTTCTGCGGTTGAACTCTCATACAGATGTTGTATTACCTTTAGTATTTCTTCTTTGCTGCTTTGAGGATTAACCTTTTTGCCTGTGGTGGTCTGTATGTATTTTAGCACAGAAAGATTGCCCCGACCTCGTTTCTTAGGTTGGTTCTCGGTAGTGAAGCGGTTGCCCTTTTTATTTCCTTTCTCAAATAGTGCCATTCGTTGTAAATTCGTTGATTTATCGCTTTAGCGTGTTTATTGGACATACTTTATAACTATAAAATCGGACAGCGAGAAACACCGCCCGATTTATTCACTTGGTTAATCTGCTCTAAGCCTGTTCCTGTGCCTTGTACTTATCATAGAACCAGGCAACCAAACCGCCCTCCATGTAATTGTCCAAATCGTCATAGGCATCTGTTTCTTCCATGAGTGCCTCGGCTTTGTCAATTACACCTGTGAGCAACTTCTGCTGTTCATCGGTTGCGTTCCACACTTCGATTTCTCCGTTAAGCTGCTGTTTGATAACTTTTATCTCGTCAGCGGTAAGTTCAATCTTTTTCATTGTTTTTTATTTAGTTGTTTTGTAATGTCTTAAAGTTTATACTTCTTGGCAATAGCTTTAACCGCCTTTGTGTACTTGTCAGACTTTCCATGTACGGCTTTTGTAACTGTTTCTGCCCAAAACTCGCTCACGTTGGTTGTAGCATACTTGCCATAGCCTTTCTTACGCTTGTCACGGCTCCATTTCTTGTAAAGGGCGTTCACTTCCTTGCCCGCTGCCTTTTGGTTTGCGCCCGTCATGTGAGCGTTCCATGTAGCGTGTGCAAGTTCGTGTGTTACCGTATGGGCAACAGGCTTATTTGTGCTCGTACTCCATCCGCTCTTGTAATTCTTGGCGTGCTCTCTTGAAACATTCTTCGCTCCCGTGTCAAAATGCTTTCTGTCAAGATACACAGCTTCAGATTTGCCGCCCCTTGTAACGTGTACTCCGTATGCACTACCGCCCAAATCGGCAAGTTTCACATTCCTTTGGCGCACACCCATTACGGCATGATAACGTGAAATAGCCTCTTTTGTCGCTTTATACATAGCTTTATCTTTCATTTCTACGAGTGAACCAACACGGCTTATTTTGCCCTTGTATTGTCCACCTCCGTCATTGGTTCCAGCCTTAACGCCAGCACTATTTCTTCCCATAGCCGTTTACTTTTTTAGACGATAAAACAATGAGGGATTGTCAAGCACGCTGTCAAGCACGACCTTTCCCTGTTCTTTTGCCTTGATTTCCTCTTTGAGCTTATCAAGTTCCTCACTTGTGAGTTGGCTTTCGGTCAAACCGTAATCATCCAACATTTGCTTTATTTTATCTTCCATATTGCAAAGTTATATAATTAGTTATTCTTTTTACTATAATCCCAACCGTACTTCTTGGCAAGCATTTTCATAACCTTGTGGAAATGTGTTACTTCTGCTCTTGCAATGTTGCTTTCATTCCACTTTGTTTGAATGAGGTAATTGTGTCCTTGTTTTGATACTGTCCTATTCGCATCCGCAATGCCTTTGTCGCTTCATCTGCCGACACGCCCCAACCTCCCTTTGGGCGTTTTATCGAAAACGTATATGTTGGGGTTACTGCTCGCATTTCTTTTGCATTTACCTTAATGGCAGACCTTATATCGTCACTTGAAAACGAATTACCAATGCGTCTAATGCCACTTTCACCAAGTGAACGAGGGTGATTGTGGGTCAATATACTATTTGCGGGTATCTTCTTAGGGTCAAATACCACCTGTGCGCCCTTGCCACCTATTGAAGAAACAATATCGCCCTTGGAGTTGAAGACGTGCAATGTTTCGTCTTTGTTGCGCCTGTATTTCTGTTCCATGCCGACAATGTTCTTTACCATCTTTGCAGTATATCCTTTTTCGGTTGCTCCCTTGGAGCCGCCAGAACTTCCACCCTTACCACTTGATGTTATGCCTCCGCTGTTCCTACCCATTGTTAATTTTTTTCAAGTGTTTAACAATTTGAGGTACAAGCATACGCTTGGCACGTTGCACCGCATAACTTTCGACAATATCAGAAGCAAGCCCGCCTTGATGCAACAGGCGTTCTTTATACCGTCCGAGTATAACGCTGTTAGCCGACCGCCTTACATAGTCCACGAACTCCTTTTTTTTGCCTTGCTCTCTGTTCGCTTTGAAATGTTCAACCACTCGTTTCAAAGCTGAAATTTCTTTCGTGTCATGCTTTGTAACTTTAGCTAATTGGGAGCGAAATTCGCTAAGTGTATTTGATACTTTGTCATTGTATTCCCATAATAAACTGCTAATAGGGTTCTCAAACATCTTGATTGCTTTAGGGTGCAATCCGAGCTGCCCAATAGTCAAATCACCTTTATCTGTATTGCTTTTCAGTAATCCGTTTGCATTTCTGCCCATAACTTACTTCTTTTTAGCGTTGATAAAATCAGTAATATATAGCAAACCGTGCTTTCGGCAAAAGTCTTGCACTTCTTCACCGCCACCATATACAACCAAGTTTGGGCGTTCAAGCCCGCTTATCTCCTGTGCTACTTGTAGGTCAGACTTCAAGCTCTCCATCCAACCATCCAAACCACGGGTAAAGAAAGCATTGTACCCCTTGGGAATACCCATTTTGTTGTATTCTATAAACTTGTGGCTCACGTTAAGGTCTGCATACACCTTTATTCCGCACTCTTGGAAATAGCGAGAAAGCCAGCGTTTCTTGTAAATGAGTTGAAGCCCCCATGCAATAGGGGTTTGGTCGTGACAACTACAATTAGGCTCTACTACCGCCTTGCATCCGCTTGTGAGTATCTTTATTGGGTCTTTGAACAACGCTTCAAACCGATAATCATCTACATAGAAATGATAAGTCGCTACATCTTTGCGTAGTCGGCTGTTTGCGCCCCAAGGACTAAGCGGCAATTCCACCTTGCCAGCTTGCTGTTCAAGCAGAAGATTGGGAATTTCAAAGATGTTGTCGCTCTCATACAAGCAATCGTTATACATGGAACGGTAGAAAGCCTCCTTGTCGTTCACCTCATCATCGGTGCTTTCGCTTTCGGCTTCATCATCATCTTCTTCTTCATATGTCTGTTGTTCGGTCTTTGCAGTCTTCTTTTTGCTCTTTGGCTGTTCTTCCTCATCGTCTGGAAATGTGATTCCGATAAAGTCAAAGTTTACATCTTGAAAGGTCGGTTCTACTGTCAGAGCGTTGTAGTCCCAATCGCCATTGTTGATGTTTGAGCGCAATATGATGTCAATGCGTTCATCTTCTGTAAGGTCAGAATAAAGTACGGTTGGAACTTCTTTCATTTTGAGTTTCTTAACCGCCTTGAGGCGTTGGTTGCCAGACAACACTACAAGTTGTCCGTCCTGTTCCTCCAACGCCATAGGCTGATGTTCCCAAAAGCCGTTAATGCGTATAGAGTCCACCAAGCGGTCAAACTCTGCCTTTGTAATCTTGCGAGGGTTGCTTGCCAATGGGTGCAAGTCCGAAACCTTGCGGTACTTCATCTGTTCAACATTCATCGCTCACCTCGCTTTCTTCCTTGTCAGTAGTGTTGTCCATGCAATCGGGGACAAGGTTATCCTCGTCCTCAATTACACAGAAACATTTGCGTATGTATTCAGCCAAGCGTACAAGGCGGTAGTGTTTCCTGTATTTGAGGAACACAATCCGACTTCCATCGTTGGTATCAACGCCATAACCATAGAAACGCCCTCTGTAATCAATGGGCAGCTTAACCGAACCTCCATAGATATACAGGTATTCGGCACCAACCTTTGTGATTGTTGCTGTGCGGTTGTACTCGCCATTAAGGAATATAACCACCTTTTCGCCCGCTGTCAGCGGTGCTTTAGGCAGCAGTTGCGCCACCTTTTCGCCTATCCATTCCCAGCCGCCCAGATAAAGGACACCGAAAAGGAGTAAAGCCGTTGCTATGCTAATTATTGCCGTTGTCATACCGTTGTGATTTACTTGGTGAATGTACTTTGCAAAGATACTAATTTTGTGTTTAACAAACACATATTTAACGGAAAATTTGCTTAAAGACCGTAAACTAACATAGCCGCATCCCTGTTATGCTCATTTGTGCGACTTTGCCAGCCCGTTATTGCCTTGAAACTCTCGCCTGTAAGTTTGGTTACATTTCGCTTAGGAGCAACCATTTCGTACTTGACATTTCTTTTCGTCTTGCACAAGTCTGAAAGAAAATCATCCCAGATGCTTGCATCACGCTTTACAGAGCCGACACCTTGCAGTTTCTTCCGTTCTTGCTCACGGCTCATTCTCTCTGTTCCGAACCATGTTCTTTGCCGTGGGTCTTCGACACGCACAACTACCTCAATACCCGATTGGACATACTCATTCACAATCTTCATTGCCTTGTGTATAGACATTGTTTCAAGCAAGAGAAACTGCCCACTTCCCCATATAGCCACGCCTGTATGTGTTCCCGTGTCTATGCCGATATAAGCCTTTCCAATTATCTTAGCCATTGCCACGTTTGATTTTGATATACTGATTACCTGTATTTACATACTGTAAGGTCATAATGTACATAACCCTGTAAAAACTATCACGCCCCGCCACTTTGATAATGTCCTTTTTGAGTTTACGAGGTAAACGAAGAGGCGTATTCCTGTCTTTCTTTCCCATGTTACTTTGCATTTTTATATTCTTTCATTGCCGAGTGCAAGCTGCTTGTGCTGTCAAGCAACGTAATGAGCTTATCAACATCAATCATCTTTTCACCGTCCAAATACGCCCACACATTACGCAGCGCATCCGCAATGGCTTTTGCCTGTTTCGCCTCCTTGAGGGAGCTTTGCACTTCCTTGTTGGTGGCAGTGGCACGACCATTGGCTTTTGCAGTTCTCAACGCTGTTTTCGCTGCTCTCACTTGGTCGCTCTCATGTGTGTAGCTGTTGCTTATCTCTCTTGCTGCCATTGCCGACAACTCGCCAGTGGCTATCTTGTCTTGCAAGTATTGGGGCAAGTCCAACAGCGAGAGGCACTTGCTGATAAATGCGGGCGATTTCTTGAACTTTTCGGCTATCTCAACTTGTGAGTAGCCAAATTCTTCTTTGAACCGCCTAAACATTATGGCACATTCCAATTCGGAGAAACGCTTACCCTCGTTGCGCATCATCTGCTCAATGTAGAGCTGTTCGGTTGTTGCGCCTTTCGGTGCTTTAAGTGCCTTGATGAATGGAATGTTTGCACCCTCAGATATTGCAAGCATTGTGGCACGGTATCGTCTTTCACCGTCCACCAGCTTGTATTTCTCCACGCCATCCTCTTTGTAGGGGATAACAGTAACAGGGTTAAGCACTCCATTTGCCTTTATCTGTTCTTTGAGTTCTTCCAAGTCAAAATCTCTACGCACATTGAAACCCTCCATTACGACAATGTTTCTTGGGTCTATCAGAAACAGGTCTGTGCGCTTTGTTGCGTTCACTTCCATATTAAGATTGTTTTTATTAGAATAAATATTGCGTTCTTTGTTCCCATTCAAGCCGTTTCATCGCCTTTTCAAAGTATTTGGGCAATATCTCACATCCTATAAACTTGCGTTTCTCCTTGTAACACGCAATGGCTGTTGAAAAACTGCCAGCATACGCATCAAACACCACATCACCCTCGTTGGAGTGCAACATCAACAGGTGGCGTAACAGATTAATTGGCTTTTCCGTTTCGTGTAGCCTGTTCTTTGCCTGTGGCGGTTGGTCGTGAAAGGTTTTCATTTGCAGTTCATAACCGAGGTTGTTGTACGTTACACCCTTGGAGCGCACATATACGATAAATTCAAGGTTATTGATGTAGCAGCCATTGCCCAACGGCATAGGGTTCGGTTTATCCCACACAAGCAAGGTTGCCACATACCCCTTGTTTTCCCACCATGTCATTATGCGCCCTATCTGTTTGTTGGAGCAAAACACGCAGATGTTCACACCCTTGCAAATCCGCTCAAACTCGCCAAACACCTTGTCATAGTCAATACCTTGCGACACGAAATAAAGCGAGCTGTTCTTGCGTGATTGGATTTGCTTTCTTGTGCAAAAGTCCCCATGTGAGCCTCCACCGTTCAAATCCAAGTCGTATGGAATATCAGACAGTATGAAGTCCACGCTGTTGTCTGGCATATATTTCATCACATCCATGCAATCGCAATTGTAGCAAGTGCAGTTCTTCAGTACCAGTGGCTCATTCATCATCATCAAAGTATTCTTCGTTTTCCTCAATGAAATTATCCATTGCATCATCGCACCAAATACCCTCGCACAATCCATCCGCTCTATGGTCTATATCGCCATTGCGCCACGGACAGAACTTGCATATTTCTTCACCGAGTATATTTTTATATTCTTCTCTACTCATAGCATTATACTTTTGCAACTCACGCCTTGCCTTGCGTAAATCTTCCGCATCAAAAACATTTGCGCTCATAGTCAGTATCTGAAATCTGTAAAGTGGATTATCACTCCCTCAAACACGTTGCTCTTGCATCCGCACTTGCCAAAGAAGTAATCCACGAAATCATCAACACTCAACCCGTCATTGCTTGCCACATCCTCAACAGGCACACGCTTGTTGTCAATCCAGCACTGAGGCAGCGCATCATCAGACGAATATGTCATAGTTATGTATTGCAATCCTATCTGGCTTAACTTCTTCAACTCTCGCTGTTCCGAGCGGTAAGGTCTTTCCGTCCATTCACGCACAGAAAGTATTTTCTTTCCGCTGTTCACTTCCTCACACCGCTTTGCCCACAATCCGCTTGCATCCACACGCACGGTATGTATTTTGTGGCTTGCGTAGAGCAAGTTTGCAAACATCGTAGGCTTTCCCTCTTTCTTGTGCTTTACGGGAAACACTCTGTTCAACATCAGTATTACATTCTTTTTCATGCTGTTTTAATTTTGGATAACCATTGTTCGTAAACTCTACTTGCGATTTGCGCAATCATTACAGGCGGTACGCTCATTCCGCAAACGTAATATGGCTTTTGGTTGCCAAAATCGTAGTCTGTGGGGAATGAGGACACCTTGCATACACTTTCGTTTGAAAGCCAGTTCATGCCCCAACTTGGCATAGGCGAGGCTTTTTGCCGATACCCGGCTAATATTGTGGGGTGTACCATGTCCTTATCTACTAAGGCGCATTGTTGGTATTTTGTTTCTTCGCCATTTTTCAACCGCTTGTATTCGTCAATGTAGCAAGGTGTTGTTATCGGGTCGCCAAGTGTGAGGTGTGCATCCTCGCACGTTATAGGCTTTTCGTCAAAATTCAGATTGATTAAAGGGTATGTGTCAAACAATGTGTGTGCGGTCGGTACATACTGTATGAGGTCGTTTCTAAGGCATACAAAGAAAACACGTTCCCTGTGCTGTGGCACACCCATGTATTGCGCATCAAGCAAGAAATGCTGACAGGTATAACCCGCATCCTCAAACTCCATGTGAATACGTTGAACGTATTTCTTGGCAGCACCTTGGAGCAATCCTTTCACGTTTTCAGCGATAACAACCTTTGGGCGCAACTTGCGTACAACATCTATGAAATCGAAGAATAGCGTATCAAGCACTTGCTCTGTCTGTCCCTCTCTGAAACGCTTTTCCTTTCCCCATGTTTCCTGTCGTGTCCTTGCCATTGCTATTGTGAATGTGGAGCAAGGAGGCGAGCCGTCCAGAATGTCAAGGTTGTACAACGCATCAGGAAATGCAGTTCTTTCCTTGAATGTCTGTATCGGTTCAAGAAAGGCATATCGTGGGTGGTGGTTTTTCTCGTACAAGTCCATAACACGCTTATCAATTTCGTTGCATCCAACCACATCAAAGCCAGCTAATTTGTACCCCATAGAACTACCCCCCCCACAAGCAAAACAACTGAATACCGTGCCTTTATCTTTTGTGAAATTGGCATTTTTCAGCGTCCAATTGTAATTGAATTTATGTTCCGTCTGTTCTAACATTGTTCATCAAACACACTTAGTAAGTAAATAAAAAACGCTACTTTCGCCTACTTCCACCGTGCAACTCTATCACGTTGAAACTTTTGAAACGGTCAATCAGTCGTTTCTCAAAGCGTTCTTTCAGTTCTCGCACCGTCAGATTGCTTGTTATGTGATAGCGTTTGCCGTACTGTTGGTATATCTCGTAGCGAGCAAACAGAAATTCATCGGTTATCTGTGTTAGCAGCGTTCCAAAACTCTTTTGTTTTTCGGTAGCCAGTCCCAAGTCGTTAAGGCACACTCCGAATGGAGCAACACCATCATAAGCCTCTTGTGTGCTTGCGCCTTTCTGCTCATTGTATGTGTACTTGTCAATATGCCCATATACCTTGTGGTAGTTCATTAGTTGGGTCATGCTGATATTGCGAAAATAGTTCTCGTTATTGGTCGCTCTAAGGTAGTCCGAAAAGATTTGCATTATCATGGTCTTGCCCGTGCCGGGTTCACCGACAAGCAAGATGTTCTTGTGGAGCTTGTAATCTTCATCGGGGAACACGTTTTCAGCCAAAATGCAGTTGTTAAAGTAGTAGGTCAAGAAACGCAACACCTTGGAGTTGTGTTCATCAACAACGAAATCCGAAAACTCACGCAGCATATAGTTCTTGCCAATGCTGACAATCAGATTAACGTGTTGTGCGTATTCGTGAGAGTCTGTAAGGTCATATCTAAAACCTTTCAGAGTAGCCCTCCTGTGTTGTGCTATCAGAGCCTCCGACCGCTGTTTGGTCAAGTGGTAACGCTCCGCTTGCATATCTCGTATTATTTTCAATGCCTCTTCCTGTGTTTGGGGCAATAGAATTGGTTTGCCGTTGAGTTCCATATCTTAAATATTCTTCGTTGTACTTATCCACTACCCAATTGAGGATAGCCTTGTAATCACTTTTGTACCGCTTGCCTTTTGAGCCTTTATAGTTGTCAAGCATTTCAATCATCCGCTTTGCGCCATCTTCCGTGTGTTCCGCACAGAGCTTGGCATATTCATCACGGGTAAGTGTAACACATTCGGCATAGTGGTACTTTCTCTTTTTCTCAATCAGTTGCTTTTGCTTTTCTGTGAGTGGTGGCGGTACATCCTCGCTGCCTGTATCGTTGGAGAATAGCAAAGGCTGTTCTTGCTGTGTATGCTTGGGTGGCGGTTCTTTTGGGGTTGGTGGCACAACATCGTTTTCTTTCTCTGTGAACGGTGCTTTGTCATTTTCAGTCAGCCGTTGTTTCATTGCATCACCGCCTTTCTTGCCAGCATTGCGCCTTTTCTCGCTTATATCAGCCTGTTTAACCATGTCGGCAGAATAGTACACGCCTTTGTGGTTTAACGACAGCACACCGCAATCTATGAGTTCCTGTAATGGTTCATCGTCTGTAAGACCCAACAACACTACCAACTCATTTAATGTGTATGGTGTGTTGTTAGGCTTTACAAGCATACCACGTTGGGAACTTTCCCACATATAGCAGAGCATTGTTACCCACACGCCCTTTGCCATGAGCGAAAGGGTATTGATACGAGGGTCTGACAACCACACCCTCGTATCAAAAGGCATAAGTGAGTATTTCCGCTTGTCTGCCATACGCTAAGTGTTATGCTTCCATGATTGCAATGTCGGGCGCAATCTCACGAATTTTAGCCAGCACATCATCAATGCAACGGTCACGGTATTCATCTGCCACTTCCTTTGCACCAGGCGATACAAGCTGTAAGAACACATCACCGTCTTTAAGGTAATGGTCAAACTCCACCTCAATAGGCGTTTTCTCCGTACCCTTGAAAATGGAGAGGTTCACCGTGAAACTCTTGGGCAGATTGCTTTCCACCTGTGTACGGTACACATCGGCACGACTTCCAGACGGGTCACGCTGCTTCTCAATCTCCGACTTCGCATTTGCAGTGAAGTTCTTGAGGGCAGATACAAGTTTCATGTTCTCGCTCTTGTCAGCGAATACGGCACGGTTAAGGCGCAAGAACTGACCCAATTTTGCGGGAATCCAACCCATCTTTTCATCGTTGATGTGGAATTTCTCAAAGATTTCCGAATAGGCAGCCTTGCCTACAAACGTGGACTTAGTGTAGTAATCGCTTTCGTTGATTGTGAGCGTGATTGTCATTTCCTCACGGTTCACTACGATATTGGCTTTCTTCTGTTCGATAGTGTCAATTCGCTTTGTGAGCCAGTCAAGAGGCGTGGAGAGTACGCCTGTCACGTTGATACTTTCGGGTTCTTTCAACTCCAACTGCTGAACTTTGGGTGCAACACCCTCACGCAGTATTACTTCGATAGGCTTTTCGCCTGTGTAGTTGCCGATATTAACGGCAATCTTTTCATTGTTTTGCTCCATTGTTTTGTTGTTTTACTTGGTGAATAACTTAATCTTCTGTTCCTGTTCTACGCACGAATTGCATAACGGTACGCTGTCTTTCTTCGGGGGTAATCGGTCTTTCCTCCAACTTGTAACCCTCTGGCGAATAAAATGCAGTCTTTCCCTCGTCCACATCTACGAACTTGAAACAATCGCCCTTTACATACTCGCCTCTTGCTTTAAGTTCATCAAGGATTAAGCCTCGTCTTTCAAGCAACGGCTTTATGCGTCCCTTGTAGTCGGCTCTGATTTCAGCGAGTTTATCTTCAAGCTCTGCCACTTGGATAGACACGTTTTCAAGTTCTTCACGCCTTGCGTTCACTTCGTGCTGTTCAAACTTGCGTGTGTAGCTACGTTCCACAATTTGGTCGCAGTTGTCACGCAATAGCTGTTCCCTTTTCTCTACGGGTTCATCAGCAAACATTAAATCTTGCATAACTTATCTTGTTTTGGTTAAACTTACTTCAAGCGTTCACCCACAGAGAAATTGAAAGCTATTGCCTCCGCCCACAGCTCCAAGAACTGTTTGCCAAAGTATTCAGCCTTTTCTTCTGTGTCAAGGCACAAGCGGAAGCCACTGTGCGCACCCGAGTACGAGGAACGACTATTCGCATACAGATAACCGAAACCCGCATTCGCACCATCATCCGCATGAGCAGACAGAAGCAAACCCCTTTCTTTATCGCTCATACCGTCAATCTCACTTTGGTTGTAAAGTGCAAACCAAGGATACCAGTAAATGCAATTTCCATCGGGGTCGGGATATACCTTAACCTCGCCACCCCAAAGAGCCTTGCAAATCAGCTCCAATTTCATTTGGGCGATTATGTGCTTAGGCACACCAGCCTTTGACAGCGTTTCTTCATCTACGCTTTCGCCCAAAGCCTTGCAAGCATCCGCATAAGAGCGTATAGACTTGTAATCTTTAAGACTTGGCTTGTTATCGTCTGTCGGCTCTATCTTACCAAACAGAGCCACAAGCACTTTCTTAGTACTTTCGTCTGCCACTTCAAAGGCAGCTTTAAGGTTGCTTTCGCTCACCTCAATCTTTTTGCTTTCGTTGTTCATCGCTTAATCTTTTAAGTTTCTGAATGTTCTTTCTTGTTATTCTCATTGCGTTGTACACCCTTGTACTTGTGTCCTTGGGCAACAACTCTAAAATCATCGGAATGTGCCTTACCAAGTCATTAACCACGTTGTTAGGTACTTGTATCATCGCTTGTTCTCCTATATTTATCGGGGTCGGGTATTTCAATTCCAAGGTATTCACGCCCATACTCACGCAGTTTCTCGCAATAGGTGGAGAATGTCAGCGTGTCCATTGTTGCAGTTGATGTCGGAAACTCCACAATCTCGCCTGTATGCCTGTTTACCACACTGTCCTTGGCAAGCATATTCTTGAAGTATTCGTGTACTTGCTCAACACTCACAAACTCCCAACCAGCCTCCAAGAGTGCATCAAGCAGCATGGGGTATATGCAACCCCACAGCCATCCGTTTTGGTCGTTTGAGCGTGGCTTGCGCATCCGCTTAACCTCAATCCTATACATTCCGTCACACACTTGCCTAAACCATTCGTAGAGCGGTTGTAACGTGAACAATCCTTTTCGTTTTTCAACCAAGACCTTTGCCATATCAGAACTTTGTAATGTCAATATCCATATTTGGAGCGGCAGCATACACGGCTTTGCCTGTCTGCCTTTCGATTTCAGATACAAATCTCAACCTGTCGCTGTTGTGGTCTGACAAGTGCAAAAGCACTATGTTGAACACATTGGCAAGGTCTAATTCAGAGAGTACCGACTTGCACGTTTGCAGTTCCATGTGCGAGTTTGGCAAGCGGTCTATTTGACTTTTGGGCGTTACTCCAGCATTGACAGCCTCAATGAGTTTTGCCATTGAATAGTTGCACTCAATCAGGATGTGGTTAAGCCGTGGAAACAGGCTAAGACATTCGCAACTGTCAGTGAGGAACATTATCCGCCCACATTCGGGGTGTTCTATGAGGTAGCCGACACAAGGCACATCGTGGCAAGCGTTGAACGGCAACACCTTAAACCTACCAAGTTTGTAGCCGTGTTTGGGAACAATGGCAACAGAGCGTGAACCCCATACGCCTTTGTTTTCCCAAACATCAGCCAAAGCCAACGTGTGAAAGCCATTATCCACCATTGCCTTTATATACTTGGCGTGGTCGTTGTGCCTGTGGGTTATAAGACAGCCTACGACTTTTCGGAGATTGTACCCCAAAGCCTTTTTCACTTCTTGGAAACGAACACCAGCCTCAAGTAGCAAAGCCTCCTTGCCGTTGTCAAGAATGTAGCAATTGCCGTTGCTGCTTGAACCTAACACTTTCAACTCCATACTTCACTTGGTTAATCAAAAGCCGGGGTCTGGCTCTTTTTCCTCTGTGTTATCTTCGATTTGTGGCGCATTGCCAACTTCTTCATACTCCACGTTTGCATCATCAACGACTTCTACCGCCTGTGCATCGGCAACAATTACTTGCTTTTCGTCTGTGTCGCTCTGTGCATCCGTTGCAATGCCCTCTTGCAATGATACCGTCAGATAGCCATACTTGCCCAACAGGTTGCGTAACACGGTCTTGATAGCCATTGCGTGAAAGTTACCTTGCCAGCCTACTTGTGAACTGTCGGCATTGACAGACAGCTTGGCGAGATTGAGCAATGTTTCTATCGTAACACTTCTGTTGAAAGCAATAGCCTTTGAGTAACGCTTGGCGTGTGCCGCCATATCTTCAACCGACATATAGATTGCCTTGTGGTAGCCGTCCACCAACTGAATGTAGGCAAAGTAGCCAACAACCTTTTCTGAAACCTTGCGTCCCTCAACATCAATCTCACCAGTCAGCTTAGACACACGCTGTAACTCGCCCTCGTACACCACATCAGCGTTAATGATAGCATACTTGCCTGTACGCATTGCAAGCTGATACAAGCCTTTGTAGCCTATCTGAAATACTGGCTCATACTTCTTAACCTTGTTTCCTTTTGCATCCGTTACCGTGTTGTAGAACGGAATGATGAAAGCCTGTCCCAAAGCCTTGTTGATAGGCAAGTGCAATACTGCTGCTTTCAGAGCCTCTTTCACCACTTGGTTAGGGTCGCACAATTGCAGTTTGCTGTCCGAACTGTACAAGTCTATCAGCGAAGCCACGAATGTAGATGCGTTCTTGCTAAGTGCGTTCTTGAATTGCGCCATCACGGAATCAGCGTTAAGCACTCTTTTCAGCGTGTCTAAGTTCTTCGCTTGTGGCTTTTGTGCAACAGCACCGCTTTGTTGCGGTTGCTGTGCTGTCATTTGTCTTTGTTCTTCCATATCGAATTATGCTTTAATGGTAAGTTGTTTGTCGTTGCTCACTTTCAAGTTCACGATTTGTGAGATTGTTGGGATTATCTGGTTAAAGCTCTCCCTATTGTCTATGAATATGGGTGCTGATATGCCTTTTGTGGCACATATAGCGTTGATAATATCCAAGCCAGCGTTTACCTTGCCACAGGCATTGACATCAGCATAAGGCACACCGTTCACCATGCAATAGCAAGTTACTTTCTCGCCTCCGTTCTTCTGTTCCTTAACGAATGAGAACGAAACGACATTGAACAAGCCGTTAATGCGTTGCATGAGAACCTCATCTTTGGCTTTCTGAAAGCGCAAATACACATCTTCCCATTTCTCCAAGTCTGCCTTGGCTTGATTGTTGGCTATGCGCTTTTCTTCAAGGTCGGCAATTTCCTTGTTTACTCGCTCAATCATCGCACGTTTGCCAAGTCGCTTGTTTATTTCGGCAATGGCAGCGTTGCGGTCGGCTTTCTCGCTTTGCAGTTCCGACACATCGGCTTGAGGCACCTCAACTTGCAACTGATTGGCGATTTCTGCTATGTCGTTGCGTAACCCTATGCACTCTTTATCATTGGCAATAGCCTCGTCAGCGTTGCCAGCAACAGGGATGTTGTTTTTCTTGATTGTGATATTGCCCTTTATTTCAAGTGCATCATCTTCAAGTTTGGCAATAAGACCTGTTAGTTTGGTCTGCTGCTCCACGGCTTTGTCGTATTCGGCTTTGTATTGCTTGCCCTTGGTCTGAATATCTTTCTGTCGCTTGGATTTGCTTTGCTCAAAGTTACCACGCAACTTTGCAATGGCATTTTCCAAGTTCTCGCCCTTGTAAGGCTCGCCACAAGTCGGACACACAAGCACATCACCGCTCGGCTCTGGGAACTGCTCTTTTGCAACAGCCTTGAACTGCTCACGCATTTCTACCAGTTTGCCGTTGAGTTCATCAATCTTGCCGTCCACGTTCATTTTGTCGTTGCGGTAGCTATCCAAGTTCTTCTGATTGATTGACAACTCGTTTTTCATTTGCTGAATATCGGAAAGTGCCTTGTTGTGCGCTGCGTTGGTTTCCATGCGGATAGTATTCTCACGGTCTTGCAGTTTTATACGCTTGTCAGCCTGTTGTTTCATAAGTGCCATCTTGCGCTTATATGCCTCATCGTTCAGAGCGGATTTGTCGGCAATCTGTGCGTCAATCTCCTTAACACGGTCTTGCACTTCTTTCAACTGCTTTTCAAGCACCGCCCATTCCTCACTTTCTGGCATAAGTTTCTGTGCCGTTTCGATACTTGCGGGAATGGTGGCAAGTGCATCATTGCAAGCCTTTTTCTTAGCCGCAATCTCTCTTGCCCACTTTGCGAGGCTTGTGCCGTTGATTTGGTCAAGCAATGCAAGAAAATCGGGGTCGGTAGCCGCCACTTCTTCATCATCAATGTTGCCAACCATTTCAAGCAACATATCTTTTTGCGTTTCCGCACTCAATGATGTAAAGTAGTAAGGATTGGTTATCATGCGGAACACATCTTCGGGTATAATCTCCGATATTTCAGCTTGATACTCTTTCTTCGTGCCTGTGCGCACATCATTGATGAAATACTGTGTTTCGTCTTTCATCACTTCATCGGTTGTGCCGTTCACTTTCTGCCACTTCTCAACCAGTGAGCGTTGCAGTTTGATTTCCTTTCCGTCCACTTCAAGCACGGCAGTAACTGAATGTTCCAAACGGTAGATTGGCTTCCCATCCTCGCCTGTGGTCTTTACATTAAAGCCGTTAGCACCGTCACTTCTGCCTGTGCTGTCCTTGCCGAACAACAGCCACAAATACGCATCATAGAGCGTTGTCTTGCCTGTGCCGTTATCTCCGCACACGGTTGTAATGCCGTCATTGAAAGCAATGCTAAAATCACGGACACCCTTGAAATTGACAAGGGAAAGGGATTTCAATAAAATTTTCTTCATTCTGCGCCAAATTTGATGTTATTACTTTCGATATACTTTTCTCTGATTGTGCGAGCGTCATTCAGCACTGTTTGCACATTCTCCACATAGCGAATGTCAATAAGCGGAATGTTGTTGTAGCAAATGTAAAGCTGCTTTTGGAACTCCATTACTTGCACTACTTTCAAAGACTCATTCTGCATCACCGCCTTACGTTGTTCGGCTTTGCGTTCTTGTCTGCCTTTCAGATAGGCAGAGATAAATCTGCTAATCCTGTTCATAGTTTCTTATCTGTTGATGATTGTTTTTAATGTTTCCGCATTGTTGAGCGATTGCAACTCTGCCATTGAATAGAAACGCTTTGAGTTGGGGGCAGCACCGTTACGTTGTGGAGTTATAAGACCTTGCTCAACCCACCGCCTCACTCGCATTTCTTGAAACAAGCGATATGCCTCACGCTGCGAAACCAAGTCTTTGCTTGGTGCGTTGCTCTGTACTATTGTGGCAGCACCCAAAGCCGCCATTTCCTTACAGATGTTTTTCAATTCATACAACTCCATCGTAATAGCCATATCATGCCCTCCTTTTACGCTTGAAATAATCTCTTACGCTTTCGGTGCAATACTCTTTCTCCACATAACAAAGCCAAGCAAATGCCCAACCAGCAAGGGCGAAAATGATGTGTCCCCAATTTAGAAACATGGTAATCGTGCAACACAGGGCGATTGCACCCCAAACACACATACCGATAAAGTTTACCAAAGTGTCCCTTTTCATTGTCGTGTACTTTTAAGAGTTGAACAATTCTTTTGCACTAACGCCAAGGTGTTTAGCGATAATGTCAGTTCTCAATTCGTCTGGCTTCTGTGTTCCAGCAAGCCAACACCTTACAGTCGTGGGATGTACCTTTGCCACTGCTGCTATGTCGTTCACCCATGCTGTTTTTGGAGCTTGTGGGCGTTCCGTTGGCAGTGCATCGTACATTTGCCGAAAGACAGATTTCTTCTTATACTTCATTTTCTAACTGATTTAGTGTGTTTTACAGACATAATTTTATATCTTTGCAACACTATTAAACTTGTTGTGGTGCAAAGATAGCAACTATTTTTGTTATAGCAAACATAATAGCAAGAAAAGTTTTGATAATAACAATTATTAACAATTATGATTGATATTAAAGTAAAAAGAATAGCAACTGCCATAGATTACTTGAAAAGTATTGGCAGAGTACACAAGCAACAGGATATAGCAGAACAAATGGGTGCAACAGAATCCAGCTTGTCAAGAGCGTTAAAAGGCGATGTGAAGTATTTAACAGATAAGTTTATCCAACGCTTTAATAAGGCGTATGGCAACATATTCAACGAAAATTGGCTTATGGGTGGTCAATACGATATGCTCACAGACGAAAACGAGGTAGCACAGCAGACTGCAAACAAGCAAGTCCAAGTAAACGAGGATAGCCTTGATTTCATCACAGCAGGAGGCGAGGCTTTTTCCTCTATGATTGTGCGCATGATGAATGAAAAGCAAATTGCGCCCTACGGCTTGCTTGCCGACAAAGACAGAGAGATTGCCGAACTCAACCGCCAAATAGGGAAGTTAGAGGCTTTGTTGGAGGTAGCCAAAAAGGGAACTGTCCAAACGGTCGGCAATGCCACTGTTGCAGATGTAGGGTAACTCCATTTGGCAAAGTACCCAAGTATTAACATAAAAACAAAGTGATATGAAAGAATACTATCGTATGGTGATTGAGCTTTGCAAGCAAAGCATACACCAAGTAAATTCAGAAAAGAGCTTAGAAGTTCTGGTGGAGCTGGAAAAGGCTATCACAACAGCAAAGATTAAAGGCTTGCCCTTTGAGGAACTGCAAGAGTTGAAAGCAGATGTCGAACAATTAAGAACAAAGAACGTATGAAAAGATTTATTTTTTGCTTTTTAGCATTTTATCTTGTGGCTTTGGGTTGCTATGCCCAAAAGGGAACAACAGCCTACCTTGACGAAAAGAAAGGCTTCAAGGGAATTGTTTTAGGAGATAGCATATCAAAGTACAAAGAGATGCTTGTAGCTAAAGATGGTGGTTATGAGGTGTCGGACTCAACTTTGTTGCATATAGGTGGTGAGGTAAAACTATCTTTTATATTGGTAAAAGAATATAAAGGTTTAGTATGTTCAATTGCTGCATCTGCAAAAAAGCAATACGGAACAAAATTATTTGATATATTCCGCTCTGCCTATGGGAATGCTTATGTTCAAATCAACAAATTCAAAGAAAACTATATTTGGCTTACTGAAAATGTTGAGTTGGATTTTCTAAATGATGGGAAATATAGCGTTTTCGTATATAAAGACGCAAAATTAGAAATTCAAAAAGCGAAAGAAGAACGTGCAAAGATAAATCAAGCAGCAGATGATTTATGAATACACCAGTAAGCAAACAGATAATGGAACGCTTTTATTGCGCTCTTGATGCGATAATAGCGATGAAAAAGATACGAGGTGTAAATACCTATTGCCGCCTGTATGAGATTGACAGGCGCAACCTCATAGCCAACCGCAAGGACTTGGATAGAGGATGGTTTCAAGTTTCGTGGATGTACCCAATGGTAAAGGACTTTGGAGTAAATGCCAAATGGCTAATGTTGGGTGCCGGAAAGATGTTTGAAGAATGATAGCCGTACTTGTGATTATCTTTTTCGTTGGTCTGCTTTGGGCGTATGGTAAGCGACAGACTGCAAACAATGGTATCTACCAACCAACAGGACAGCCAACAAAGAGAAAGCGGAAACGCAAACCAAAGGTGCAATCATGGGAGAAACAGCAAAAGAAAGTTTGGAAAGCCAAAGCAAGGTCGGCAATGCTCAAAGCAAACTATGCCTTTCTATCCATAGACGAGGCAAACGATTTGTTCACATACAATCATTCAACAGAAGAAATGAAATTGTTTGATGTCATTCTTGATGCAAAACTAAACGGACAGGCTTATGTGAAAATAGACCGTCCTCTGTATGAGCGTATGAAATCAGAGAAAGACTTGAAAAGGCAAATGGATAAGGAAAAAGAGTGTCAGAAATAGGCACTCTTTTTTCGTTTCGTTCAAAATCGAAGTTAGCGTGTTCTTTCCCCCATACCCCCTATTTCATATACTTATACTTAATAATATTTTATATATAGAGTGAGTATATACGCGCGTGTGCGCATTATGCGCGTGCGCGAGGGAATTTTGCCTAAGCAAAACGGAATACTTAAAGTATTGAATATCAAGCAAGTATAATTTTTGCTTAGGCAAAATGTGGTTTGCTTAGGCAAAATGTGGTTTGCTTAGGCAAAAATCGCAACACATTGATTATCAATGGTTTAATTATTTTGCCTAAGCAAATTGCCTAAGCAAAATAAAGGCTATAAATTTTGCCTAAGCAAAACGGAATACCTAAAGTATTGAATATCAAGCAAGTATAATTTTTGCTTAGGCAAAACCGTTATTTCTTTGGCTCTACAACATCCGATAAATCCCAATTCATAAGGTCTTGCACCTTTCGGTTGGCTTTGTCTATGCTGTCCCACGATTTACGGATATATATGTCTGTAACACGCATATTTTCGTCCACATGGTTTAGTGCCGTGTGAACGGTGTACTTATCCACTTCTGCATCATTGGTTGCAATGGTTGCCCAAGTGTGCCGTGCTGCGTAAAATTCCAAATCGTCTATACCAAGTGAATTGCCTATCTTCTTCAATCCCTTGTTTAGTGCTGCGCTGAAACTATCCATTGAGGAATACAGTTTGTAGAACTTGAACACACGTTGCCCTGTCGGGTCTTTGTACTTGTCGAATAGTGCCTGTGCTTCTGGCTCAACTCTGATTGATATTTCCGCACCATCTGCCCGTCTGTATCGTGTCTTTGTACGCTGGTAGGTTATACGACCATCTTTGTAGTCGGTGGCATTGTACAAGTCCACAGCGTTCATGCCGATTAGCAAGAAACTTAACAGGAACACATCTTTTGCGAGGTTGAACCGATTACACCCCTGTTGCAATATCGTGGAGTATGGCACTTGTGCAAACTCTCGCATCTGCTCAACTGTCAAGGCACGTTTGCGTGTGAGCGGTGCTTTCGGTATATCCACCTTTGCGAAAGGCGAGAAAGGAATGAGTATCACGCCCGCCTCTTCATCGTTAAACTCTTTCTTGGCTCTGTTATACATTGCTCTCACTTCTGCGAGATACAGGCTTTGCGCCCGACCGCCTTTCTTGCAGTTATTCCGTGCTGGCTGCTCACCAATCCATTTTATCCAATCATTAAGGAACTTAACCGTGATTTCCTTTATATCCACGCTTTCACGCCCCACGAACTTAACCATGCTGTTAATGGCTACTTGGTAGGCTTTGGCATTGCCTGTGCGTCCCATATCAAAGAGTTTCTGAATGTACGACCTTGTGTATGCCACTATGTCAAGTTCAAAGTGTTCTTCCTCTTTCTTGCGTGTTATCAGCTCCACAACTTGCTCCACGGTCATGTTATCCAAACCCTCGCCCACATTGTTGCATATCGTGCGGTAACGCTTGATAACATCATCCACCATGTCAATGTATCTTTGGTTTTTGAGCTTGAGGGAACGTGTCAAATCTTCCTTACCCACATACCAAGGTGTAGCAAGGTATTTCTTGCGCTGCTTGTGGGTAACTCTTATCTTAATGTTGTATGTGCCATCCGCTTTCTTTTGGTGGGCATACACTTCTGCCTTGAATGTTGCCATATATCTTTGTAGAATATTTGTAGAACTATTTTCGGCAAATGTACGCACTTTTTGCTGAAAATAAGAAAGAAAAACGCCCAACCTTACAAGAAAGTTGAGCGTTTGCAGTAGTCCCGTTGGGAATCGAACCCAAATCTACGCTTTAGGAGAGCATTGTTCTATCCATTGAACTACAAGACCTTACGAATATTTTGTGCGCCTTATTGTCCGACGTTCACCAAGTGAAACACGAACTTTTCCGACTTCTACACTTGAAAGTAACTCATAAGTTTAAAAAACAGAATAGAATATGGAAACAGCATTACTGGCACTCTGCTTCTGCGCATTGTCGCTCGTCCTTGCCTTGTTTGTGGGCATATCGCCCATAAGCGACAAGGCAAAGATTAGGTTTATGTATGTCGGTGCTGCGCTGTCGTTGATGGCTATGCCAAGTGCTGCCAAGCCGACCTCATGGCATATGCCAGTTCCGCATTCTTCAAGATTGGCAAGAAGCGTAAGGATATCGCCCAGTTCCTCTGTACGGTTTTCGAAGCTTACTTCCCTGGTGGTGAAGGATTCGTGTATAAGAAGATGCCAGGGACGAAAAGTTAGCTTGATAAGATCAGAGAATAATAGATAAGTTAGCACGAGACCACCATAAAACAAATGCACTTACATCCTTTATAATCTTATTCTTGATAATCTGCTGATTTCTTGTAAAGTACTGATTATCAATACTAACTAAAGCCGAAAATTTACAAAAGAAACAAATTAGAAACAAGAATTACTTTTATCCGAAAATGAAAACATCTGCTTAACAAATCTTAACATGGAAATGGACGGAAATTTTCCGATGTTGTCATTTGATTACTGTTTCGATTGCTATTAAAAGTGAGAAAATGAGCCCTATTGTTAATTGTTGGACAGCTGACATTTTATGCCTGACTATATGGAATGCTCTAAATGGCAAGTTATCCTCGCAATTAGGAGCACTTTTTAATACTTTTTGATAAACACAGACTGATTTAGCCCTACAAAAATGTTAATCATTTGTTAAATTACGAACAATCCTTGGTAGATCAAAACATTGTTTGTATTTTTTCGAACAAATTCAAGATACATCTAAGCATGGAAGAAAAGAAATATTGCATCAAGACGGAAACTTTGGCAGGTTTTGCTAAGGCCCTCGGACATCCGGCACGCATAGCCATCATGAAGTTCCTTGCGAAACAGGACACTTGTTATTTTGGTGATATTCACGAGGAGTTACCTATAGCAAAGGCTACAGTAAGTCAGCATCTTACAGCTTTGAAAGAAGCAGGACTCATACAAGGTGAGATAGAAACCCCTAAGGTGAAGTATTGCATCAATCGCGAGAACTTGCAGTATGCACACCAACTCTTCTCGGAGTTCTTCAATATGGAACTCAGCGAGAAGAATGATGGTTGTTGCCGATAACCACCCACTTGCAACAGACACTCTTTGACCTAAATATACCCTCGCGGTTCGCTTCGAGGGTATATTTAGAATTAAAATGTTCGTTGTTCTGTGAATTATAAACAATAATTAATTATATAAGTTATGAAACAGATTAAAGTACTTGTAAGCTCATGTGCTTGCAATCAGAAGTATGTGTCTCTAGTAGAGGCGGTAGTAAAGAACAACCAGATTGACGCAACCATCGAAAAGGTGGATGACATCATGAAGGTAATGCAGTACAACGTGATGTCGCTTCCTGCTCTCGTGGTCGATGGCGAGGTTGTTGCCCGTGGGCAGAAGAACGAAGCAGAACTGCTGGCAATCTTGAAGTAACAACCATTAGACAAAGATCATATGAGACCATTATCAATCATCATTCTGGCTGCATTATTTTCAGCCGTTAGTGTAAGCTCTTGCAATGCTAACCACAAATCTGCCGAAGTAAAGACAGAAAATGCAGTTAAGGTTCAGCAACCTGTAGAGATCCTGTATTTCCACGGCAAACAGCGTTGCATTACGTGCATCGCCATCGAGAACGAGACGAAAGCACTCGTTGAGGGCGAACTCTCCTCGCTCGTCAAAAAAGGCAAGGTAACTTTCCGCATCATCGACATCACCACACCCGATGGCAAAAAGCTCGCTAAGAAATACAAGGTGACGTTCTCTTCACTCTTCGTCGTTACGCCGAATGGTGCAGAAGACCTCACCCGCTTCGCCTTTGCCAATGCCCGAAGCAATGCTAAGGAGTTCTGTTCTCAACTAAAAAACAAGGTCATGAAGGCCGTAAAATAACTGGCTATGGACTTTCTCAACCATCTCCTTGACAGCAGCCAGGTGCCAGTATTTACTGCTTTTCTCCTCGGTTTGCTCACTGCACTGAGTCCTTGTCCGTTAGCCACCAACGTCACGGCAGTCGGTTACATTACTCGTGGCTGTATGGCGTGCGATGATGACCAGCAAAGGGCTCGTCGTGGAATCTTGTGGAGTGGCGTGCTCTATACCCTTGGTCGAACTTTTGCCTACACCCTTCTCGGAGTCATCCTCATTTATATAATAAGAATAGGCAAAGACACTTTCGGACTTCAGCAGGTGGTGAGCGAATGGGGCGAACTCATCCTTGGTCCATCACTTATCCTTATCGGCTTCTTCATGCTCTTTGGTGATAAGCTCCACCTGCCCAAGTTCGGCTTCAACGGTAACATCAATGGTATGATGAAAGGCGCATGGGACAGTTTCGTCCTCGGCATCCTCTTTGCCTTGGCATTCTGTCCCACCAGCGGATTGTTCTACTTCGGTATGCTCATCCCTATGTCCGCCGAAACCACCGCAGGTTATCTCCTTCCGCTCGTTTTCGCCATCGCAACGGCACTTCCCGTCCTTCTTGTGGCTTGGATTCTTGCCTACAGTATGCAGTCGCTCGGCAAGGTGATGGGACGAATAACCGCTTTTCAGCGATGGCTCAACCGCATCGTGGCACTGCTGTTTATCATCGTGGGAATGTATTACATCGTAACAATCAACGTATGAAACGAATTTTAGTTCTATGTACAGGCAATCGTTGCCGCAGTCAGATGGTTCAGGGCATTCTACAAAGCCTTGACCCTGATTTAGAAGTTCATTCTGCTGGCATTCGTCCGACATCAAAAGTTCATCCTCTAGCTGTCAAGGTGATGGCAGAGATAGGCGTTGATATCGCCGAACATTATCCGAAGCACATTGACTCTTATCTGGGTGATCCATGGGATTATGTGATTACTGTCTGTGGGGGAGCGAACGAATCGTGTCCGGTGTTCATAGGCAAAGTGGGAAAACGTCTGCACATTGGCTTTGACGATCCAGATGCTTTCAAGGGTACGGAGGAAGAGGTGCTGACTGAGTTCCGACGTGTGCGCGATGAGATTAAACAAAAAATGCACAATTTCTATTTGACAGAAATAAAGGATATCAAGATAGAATGTTGTACATCAGAAAACTATAATGGTTAAACTATTATGATTCAACAATTTGCTGATTGGCTTGTCTATAACCTCATAGGTGTAGATGCCACAAGACACCTTGGCGAAGCACTCAACTTCTTCGTCTATGACACGCTGAAGATTGTACTGCTGCTATTCCTCATCAGTGTCGTGATGGGGGTAGTAAACGCCTATTTTCCTGTTGAGCGACTTCGCAATTTCCTTACCTCACGACGGCTCTATGGTTTACAATACCTGCTGGCGAGCCTCTTCGGAGCCATCACGCCCTTCTGCTCCTGCTCCAGCATACCGCTCTTCATCGGGTTTGTCAAGGGAGGCATTCCGTTGGGCGTAACCTTCGCATTCCTCATTACATCTCCTTTAGTCAACGAGGTTGCCGTGGCGATGTTTGCCGGCACATTCGGTTGGCAAGTGACCGCCATTTATGTCACAAGCGGCATTCTCTTAGGCACCATAGGAGGCTACATCTTAGGAAAAATGCGACTTGAGAAGAATCTTAGCGATTGGGTGCGACAGATTCAGCAACAGACAGGAACCAGTCAAGACACACCGAACGAGCATTTCTCCCTGCCACAGCGTCTGCCACAGATTCTGAGAGAAGCATTCGGCATCGTTCGCGGAGTCATCCTTTACGTCATCATAGGCATCGCCATCGGAGCTACTATGCATGGCTATGTGCCCGAAGGATTCTTCGAGACCTACCTCAGTGGAGAGCACTGGTATGCCGTGCCTCTTGCCGTCTTTCTTGCAGTACCGATGTACGCCAACGCTGCCGGTATTGTCCCCGTTGTCGAAGTCTTTGTGGCAAAAGGCGTGAGCCTCGGCACCGCACTTGCCTTCATGATGTCGGTAGTAGGTCTATCTTTGCCAGAGGCTACCATGTTAAAGAAAGTAATGAACACGCGTCTCATCGGGATTTTCTTCAGCACAGTTGCCTTCGCCATCATCCTCCTTGGTTGGCTGTTCAACTGTTGTTTATAGGTGACGAACGTCCTGAAATTCAACTAGCATCGGTAATGTATAATGCTACTACTGATGATGAAGAACACTTGGCTGATCATCACTATAAAATTGATAATTCATCTTATCAAGATTGACAAACTAATAAGCAGCCCCATTGATTTTCAGCAGAAATGCCGATTGTCAGTGGGCTTGTTCTTTCCAAAATGAATTCCACAAGCCATGTTGGGAACACTAGATTACTTCGTCCAGTGGTAGTGGCTGTCGAGTATCAAGAAGATAGCCAAGCCGAAAATGACCAAGCCAAGAACGAAGAAGAACCAGAAGAACCACTGGGCATAGTAACCAAGGTAACAACCATCATATTCCTTGTAGCGTTCACGAACTTTCTTCCGTTCATCAGCAAACATGGAATTGACCTCACGGATATGCTCCTGCATCTGTGAGACCATCCATTGGCGTTCTTTGGCAAACAGTTCTTGAATCTTCTGCCAGTCAGCATCATTGACATTTACAGACACCTTAAATTTTGTGGGAGCATTTTCCAAGACTTTGTCTATGTGCTGATTGATGGTATTAACCTTTTTGCTGATAGTAGTCACAGCACCACCTAATTTGGTTTCTGCCCGTTGATACTGCTGAATGGCAGATTTCAGTTCAAGTGTGGCATTGATGAAGGTGTTTGTAGCCTTGTCAATGTCCTCACTC
>ERZ791573.67-NODE-67-length-73259-cov-20.560420_pt1 | contig 73259 bp, 52 predicted proteins | sample MGYA00509971_ERZ791573 | MGnify/ENA primary metagenome ERZ791573 (study PRJEB30046, sample SAMN00791921) | human gut metagenome | study: EMG produced TPA metagenomics assembly of the A metagenome-wide association study of gut microbiota in type 2...
CGCGAGCTGGGTTCAGAACGTCGTGAGACAGTTCGGTCTCTATCTATCGTGGGCGTGGGAGTTTTGAGTGGTGCCGTCACTAGTACGAGAGGACCGTGATGGACAGACCTCCGGTTTACCAGTTGTGCCGCCAGGTGCACCGCTGGGTATCTGAGTCTGGAATGGATAAGCGCTGAAAGCATCTAAGTGCGAAGCCAGCCGCAAGATGAGAGCTCCTCATAAGGGTCGTTGTAGACGACAACGTTGATAGGGTGCAGGTGTAAAGACGGTGACGTCAAAGCCGAGCACTACTAATTGCCCGAAGCTTTCCGCAGGGTCATAGTTTCAGATGTATTGGTAAAGGCGATAGTCTTTTGTTGTTATAGAATTGCTTGTGTTGAGAAGTCAACCTTATACGTCATCCATTATTGGATGTTCGCAACCGAACATTAGGTGGCTATTGCGGTGGTGTCCCACCTCTTCCCATTCCGAACAGAGAAGTTAAGCCCACTAGCGCCGATGGTACTGCAATGCAATGCGGGAGAGTAGGTAACCGCCTTCTTTTAGAAGAGAGTTCTGAGACGAAAGTCTTGGGACTCTTTTTTATATGCCTTTTACATATCTCCCACATGTCTCAAGGCTGAGTTTACTTCTCAGTGGAAATTTAGTGGGGATAAGCATAATTAACAAGGATTGTCATGTCGACTGTCATAACCACCCGCTTAGACGACCTCCCAAGAAAGAAAACGTCTGCCTCGCTGAGGACAAGAAGAGGGCCATCGGCGCGATAGGAACGAGGTGGAGGCCTCATTCGAAACCTCCAAAAGGTTTTACCCGGTAAACGACATCTAGGCGAAACTTGACGACAATGGACGACACATGGATAGGGCTTGCTTCTTTGCAAAAAATATAATGAAGTTTCTTAGGCTACTTCTTTGTTTCATTTTCGCATAATTGGGTCTATAGGCCTTCATCTTAGGCTACTTCTCTGTCCCATTTTCTTATAATTGTGTCTAAAGGCCTTCAAAAGAAAAATTTCAGACAGCATTGATTACCTCATTAGAGTTTTAGCCCCTAGCGAGGCTGCTTAGTAAAAATAATTTAGTGAACCCTAATTTAACCGAAAATGGTCATTAGGCCGTTTTATGAATTATTTTACAACAGCTTGCTGTCTTTTGGTTTTTATAAGTTGTCTTTTGCTTGTTTTTAATTCGCAATAGCTCGCTATTACTCATTAAAAGCCCAACAAAATCCATTCTTCTAAAAATCCAAAATCCAAAATCCAAGCAAGCCCTAACGACCGATTTGGGTTTAAAGACATACTTGCTCCCATTACAGACGGCAAGATGTTTAAGGACCTATAAACAAAAAGCGTATGACCGGTGAAGGCCATACGCTTTTTGCATTTCCAATTTCTTTTATGCTAACCAATTGTTTGGGGTTTGTTAAGCATCTAGAATGTCTGTTAAGCTTTTATTTTCCCACCACGCTTTTCATGATGATGTCTGTTGCTCCCGAGCGGCTCTTCACATAATTGGCGCTTGCTTCGCCACACTGGTGACGGAACTTGTCGTCAGAGATGAGGCGCGAGATGATGGTGTTGAAGCTGTCATAGTCGGTCACCTCGAAGCTACCCTTACATGCCAGCAGGTCCTGAGCCTCTTGGAAGCGCTTGTTGTTGGGACCGAACAGTACGGGAACACCCCACACAGCCGCTTCAGGCACGTTGTGAATGCCTACGCCGAAGCCGCCGCCCACATAAGCAATCTCGCCGTAACGATAGATGGTGGAGAGCAGACCGAAGCAGTCGATGATGAGACAGCGTGCCTCGGCTGCCGACTGCTTTGTGGCTTGCGTGTAGCGCACGGCCTTCATCTGCAGCTTGTCAAGGATGTAAGCCAGATGGTCTTCACCTATGACGTGTGGCGCGATGATAAGCTTCCAGTCAGGATGGTCGTTGAAGAAACGAATGAAGATGTCTTCATCGGGTTGCCAGCTTGAGCCGGCAACGAAAACCTTGCAACCTTTGCAGCCGTTCTCAGAGAGATCTTCCTTGCAAGCGTTCTCAGAGAGATCTTCCTTGCAAGCGTCCTCAGAGAGATCTTCCTTGCAAACGTCCTCAGAGAGATCTTCCTTGCAAGCGTCCTCAGAGAGAACTCGCTTGCAAGCATCATCAGAGAGATCTCCATTGCAAGCATCCTCAGAGAGATTATCCTTGCAAGCGTCGCCTTTACCGTTTATGCCCTTAAAGGCCTCCACGATGGGCAGCTCCTTCGCCTGTTCTTTTATTTGCAGCACACGGTCGAAGCGTGTGTCGCCCACCACGGTGGCTTCGTCTATGCCTATGCCCTTGAGCAGCTGCAAGCTAACCTCGTTCTGCACAAAGAAATGGGTTATGCAGTGGAGCACCTTGGCATAGTTGCGCCCATACCACTTGAAGAACACCTGTCCTGGTCGGAAGTTGCTTGACACGCTGTATACAGGCACCCCTCGATGGCGCAGAATGTGAAGGTAGTTGTACCAGAATTCATATTTTATGAAGAACGCCATGACGGGATGCACGGCACGCAAGAAGCGTCGCGCGTTGCGTATGGTGTCGAGGGGCAGGTAGCACACAATGTCTGCACCTTCATAGTTTTTTCTTACCTCATAGCCCGAAGGCGAGAAGAATGTAAGCAGAATCTTATATTCAGGATGCGTAGCCCTCAGTTGTTCGATAAGAGGCCTTCCTTGTTCAAACTCGCCAAGGGAGGCGGCGTGGAACCATACATACTTGGCGGTAGGATCCACTTTTTCTTTCAGTAGATCCACCGCTTCGCGTTCGCCGCGCCACATTTTCTTTATTTTCTTGTTGAAGAGGCTTCCTATGGCCACTCCTATAAGATAAATGTAAATGGCAATGTTGTACACAGCAATGTGATTTTTTGCTTTCGTCGATTAGTTGTTCATTACTTCAGTACCTCGATGGCCTTTTCCAGACGTTTCAAGGTCTCCTCCTTGCCGAGGAATGCCGATATGTCGAACATGCCGGGACCCTTGCCAATGCCCACAAGCGCCAGACGGAAGGCGTTCATCACGTCGCCCAGCTTGTAGCCTTTGTCCTCGACCCATTTCAGCACCACAGGCTCCTGACCCTCGATCGAGAAGTCGTCGATGCCTCTGAGCACCTCAGCCAGCTCGCCCATGACCTTTGCCGAGTCTTCCTTCCAGCGTTTCTTCACCGTCTTGGCGTCATATTCGGTCGGTGCGATGAAGAAGAACGAGCAGAGAGGCCACAGCTCCTTGACGAAGCTCACGCGGTCTTTCATCATGGCCACCACCTGTTTGATGCGCTCCATCGACTCGTCCACGCCGTTGTTGGCAACGATGGGTGCGAACAGCTCGGCAATCTCCTCGTTGCTCTTGCGCAGCATATACTCGTGGTTGAACCACATGCCCTTCTGGAAGTCGAACTTGGCTCCCGATTTTGAACATTTTGTTATGTCGAAGAGCTTCACCAGCTCCTCAAGCGAGAACATCTCCTGTTCGGTGCCGGGGTTCCAGCCCAGGAGAGCGAGGAAGTTGACAACAGCCTCAGGGAAATAGCCGCTTTCGCGATATCCCGATGACACCTCGCCCGTCTTGGGGTCGTGCCATTCGAGCGGGAACACGGGGAATCCCAGTCGGTCGCCGTCGCGTTTCGACAGTTTGCCCTTGCCTTCGGGCTTCAGCAGCAGCGGCAGGTGCGCAAATGTGGGCATGGTGTCTTCCCAACCGAAGGCGCGGTAGAGGAGCACATGGAGCGGTGCGCTGGGCAGCCACTCCTCGCCACGAATGACGTGTGTGATCTCCATGAGGTGGTCGTCGACGATGTTGGCAAGGTGATATGTTGGCAGCTCGTCCGCGCTCTTGTAGAGCACCTTGTCGTCGAGGATGTCGCTCTTGATCACCACGTCGCCTCTGATGAGGTCGTTGACATGCACCTGTATGCCTGGCTCCACCATGAAGCGCACAACATATTGTTCGCCGTCGGCAATGCGCTGCTCCACCTCTTCCTTAGAGAGCGTGAGCGAGTTGGTCATCTGCATGCGTGTGTGGGCGTCATACTGGAAGTTCTGTATCTCGGCACGCTTTGCCTCAAGCTGTTCTGGCGTGTCGAAAGCGATGTAAGCCTTTCCAGCATCGAGCAGCTGGTTCACATATTTCTTATATATGTCGCGGCGCTCGCTCTGACGGTAAGGCCCATGGTCACCACCGAAGCTCACACCTTCGTCAAACTTGATACCCAGCCATTTGAACGACTCCAAAATATAGTCTTCTGCTCCTGGCACAAAGCGGTGAGAGTCGGTGTCCTCTATACGGAACACGAGGTCTCCACCGTGCTGACGTGCGAAAAGATAGTTATACAATGCTGTGCGCACACCACCGATGTGCAAAGGACCTGTCGGACTCGGTGCAAAGCGCACCCTAACTCTTCTGTCTGTCATCTTTATCTCTTGTTAAATAGTTTTTTTAACGTGGGTTTTACCCGTTGCCATCGTGACAAAAACCAAAAACGATGGGCGGTGTTTAGCTCCACCTTAAATTCATATTTTGTTTATTTTTGCAAAAATACTATTTTTTTTTCATTTTTGGCTTATTTTTTAGTATTTTCGCAGTGTAAACCACTAATAGGCTATTTTATGAATGAATTTTATAATAATGAGGGCCATTTTTGGCGCAACACCGTCACACGCACGCTCCTGGTCATCGTCACCGTGGCCATCATTGTGTGGGTGATGCCGCGAGAGCAGGGACAACGTTTCCGCTACGATGTAGGCAAACCCTGGATGTACGGGTCGTTCATCGCCAAGTTTGATTTTCCTATCTATAAGACCGATGAGGCCATAAAGGAAGAGGAAGACTCGCTGATGGAAAACTATCAGCCCTACTACAACTACAAACCTGATGTAGAGCAGCAACAGGTCAAACGCTTCGTGCACGATTTTAAGGATGGCCTGCCCGGTCTTCCTTACCAGTATGTGCCGCTCGTGGTTGACCGCCTGCACCGTCTTTACCAGGCGGGCATCATGAACACGCCCGACTATAACAGCGTTTACAAAGACTCTACCTCGACCATTCGCATCGTGAGCGGCAACAACGCGCGGTCAGAACAGATAGGCTGTATCTATTCCACGCTGTCGGCCTATGAACAGCTGTTTCTCGACGAGAAGCTCAGTCCGCACCGTCTGCTCCTTTCAAAATGTAACCTCACCAACTATCTGGAGCCCAACCTCATCTACGACCGCGAACGCAGCGAGACCGAGAAGAACGACCTGCTGAGCAGCATACCGCCCGCCAGCGGCATGGTCATGAGCGGTCAGAAGATCATCGACCGCGGCGACATCGTGAACGAGTATACCTACCGTGTGCTCAGCTCCTTTGAGCGCGAGCTCAACCGCCGCATAGCCACCGAGAACCAGCTCACCAGCACGCTCCTCGGACAGATTCTCTATGTGGGCATCATGGTCATCATCTTCACAGCCTATCTCGTGCTCTTCCGCCGCGACTATTTTGAGAAGCCGCGAAGCATAGCCATGCTATATGTGCTCATAACGCTCTTCCCCGTGGTGCTGTCGCTGTTCATGCGCCACAACTTCCTGAGCGTCTACATCATTCCGTTTGCCATCGTGCCCATGTTTGTGCGGGTGTTCATGGACTCGCGCACGGCCTTCACCACACACGTCACGATGGTGCTCATCTGTGCGGCTGCCGTGAAATATCAGTACGAGTTTATCATCATACAGCTCGTGGCGGGCTTCGTGGCGATCTACTCGCTCCGCGAACTGCTGCGCCGTGCCCAGGTCTTCCGCACGGCTCTTCTTGTGGCTGTGTCATCAGCCGTTGTCTACCTGTCGTTGCAGATGATGCAGGACAACGACTTCATGAAGTTGGATCAGGAGATGAACATCCATTTTGCCGTGAACGGCGTGCTCCTGCTCCTTGCCTATCCGCTCATGTATGTCATAGAGAAGACCTTCGGTTTCGTGTCGAACGTCACGCTCTTTGAGCTGTCCAACACCAACCGCGGACTGCTGCGTGACCTCAGCGAGATTGCTCCCGGCACGTTCCAGCACTCAATAACCGTGGGTAACCTCGCGTCGGAGATTGCCAACAAGATCGGCGCCAACTCGCTGCTTGTGCGCACCGGCGCCCTCTACCACGACATAGGCAAGATGTCGAACCCCGTGTTCTTTACCGAGAACCAGGCGGGCGTGAACCCCCATGACAACATGCCGCTCAAGGAGAGCGCACGCATCATTATCAGTCATGTGACCGAGGGCGTGAAGATGGCGGAGAAAGCCAACCTGCCGCAGATCATAAAAGACTTTATCCTCACGCACCACGGTGCCGGCCTTGCCAAATATTTCTACATCAACTATAAGAACGAGCATCCTGATGAAGAGGTAGACCCCGCACCGTTCACCTATCCAGGCCCTAACCCCTTCACGCGCGAGCAGGCCATCCTTATGATTGCCGATGGGGTAGAGGCAGCCTCGCGTTCGCTCGACAAATATACGGAGGAGACCATCAGTCAGCTCGTCAACCGCATTATCGACGGCGATGTAGCGGCAGGCTGTTTCCGCGACAGCCCCATCACCTTCCATGACCTTGCTGTCTCTAAACTGGTGCTCATCGAGCGCCTGAAAGCTATCTACCACACCCGAATTCAATATCCTGAACTGAAGAAGGAGAAGGAGGAGAAACACAAAGAGGAAGAGGCGGCAACTGCTGAGACTCCTATGGAGGAGAAGCCTAAAGAAGAGAATTTTAAACGACAATAGAGACAATAGAGACAATCTTTTTTTGTGTGTTGTGAAGGAATTTCTTATAGCAAGAATTGCTTGTTAAGGAATGCGCATAATGTCAAATATTTTTGAAAGTCGTCTCGTTTCGGTCGGGGTGTATGCGTACCTCGGTCGGGATACATGCGTACCTCGGTCGGGATACATGCGTACCTCGGTCGGAGTACATGTGTACCTCGGTCGGGGTACGATGACAATAAAGCTTCTTTGACACGACAAACACAATGTTTTTATAAAACAACAGCCTTGTTTTCATTAAACAATAGCTCTGTTTTCCTTAAGTAACAGCCATTGTTTTCCTTAAACAACAGCCATCGTTTTTCTTTGTTTTATAGTTTTTCCCCCTTGTTTTTAAGCTCTTGATTTTTATCAATTGTTCTCGTTTCTTCATCCAAATTTCTGCACAAAGCAAATGGTTTGTGCAGAAACGTTGTGTTTATTTGTTAATATAAGCTAAAAGGATGGCTATAGAATAGGTAAAACGTAACAATCTATATACCTTTGCAACCAATTTAAAGGTAATTTAATAAAAAAGGATGAATAAATTTAAAATGGTCTGCCTGGCAATAGCGTTGTCACAGGGCAGCAACATGTTGGCAGGAGGCTTGCTGACAAACACAAATCAGCACATCGCTTTCAACCGTATGTTGAGCCGTGAGGCATCGATAGCGATAGACGGTGTTTATTACAACCCTGCCGGTGTGGCATTCTTGGGCGAAGGTCATCATCTTGCCCTCAACTGGCAGTTGGCCTACCAAGACCGCATCATCAAGAACGATTATGCGCTGTTCACAAACAACGTGAACGCTCCCATTACTCCTCGCGAATTTAAGGGCAAGGCTTTTGCTCCCGTAATTCCCTCTCTTCAGTATGCTTACAACAAGGGCAATTGGTCGTTCCAGGCCAACTTCAACCTCATTGGCGGTGGCGGCAAATGTACGTTCGACAACGGACTGGGTTCGTTTGAGAGGATCGTGGCCGAGACAGCCATGGGTGCTTGCGCTCTTGCAGGAGCCGTTGACCAGGTGGGTCATGCAGCAGGTCTGCCTGCACAGGTGTTCTCTTCAGACGCAATGTTCGGAAACAAGGGTAGCTATTCTTTCAACAGCTACATGCACGGCCGCCAATATTATTATGGTCTGTCAATAGGTGCTGCCTATAAGTTTAACGACCATTTCAGCGCCTTCGCCGGCGTGCGCACCGTTTATGCTTCGTGCAACTATTACGGATATGTTGAGGACATCAAGGTGGGTAACATGCCTCTCTACAAGGTGCTTGACCCCACAAAGCCCGATGCAGCCAACATTGAGCTGAGCTGCGACCAGACAGGTCTGGGCTTCACACCCATCATCGGCATCGACTTCAAGGCAGGCCGTTGGAACTTTGCTGCCAAGTATGAGTTCAAGACCCGCATGCGCCTTAAGAACAAGTCGGTAAACAAGGCTCCCTCTATCGGTGCCCTCGCCGACAACCTGCATGCTGCTTACACCGAGCAGCTCCATGTTCCTGCCGCCACAGCCACAGCCATCCTTGGCAACCCGCTCATTCAGGGTGCCATGTCACAGCTCAAGCAGCAGTTTGACACCAAGCTCCAGAACGCCATCGGCGAGTATGAGGACGGCAAGAAGATTGCTGGCGACATTCCCTCTTACCTCGCTCTGGGTGTAGGCTACAAGCCCGTTGATGCTCTGCGCATAAACGTGGGCTTCCACTGGTTCGACGACAAGAACGCCACCTCTTATAACAACCGTAACAAGGAGCTTGACCGCGGCACGTTCGAGTATAACGCCGGTGTCGAGTATGACCTCAACAAGAAGTTTACCGTCAGCACCGGTTGGCAGAAAACCAGCTATGGCTTGTCAGACGAGTATATGGACGACAAGTCGTTTGTGGTTAGCTCCAACTCGGTAGCCGTTGGCGGTGTTTATCACATCAACAAGAAGATGGATCTCAACGTGGCCTATTTCCACACCTTCTACGATCACAAGAAGACCAGCGAGAGCGTGGCTCTCAATGCTCAGACAAGCATCAACTACTCGTCCGACTATACCCGCAACAACAACGTCTTCGGCGTGGGTCTCGACATCCATTTCTAAATTACGGCTTGTATCGCTTCTCAAAGACAAGCGAAACTTGAGTTTAGTATAAAACAGGGGAACGCCCAACCTTTTTTCTTAAGGTCACGGTGCTTCCCTGTTTCCGTTTTGACAAAAAGCCTTTCTTGGCGTCATGGCGAAGGTCCTTAGCCTGTAAAAAAGGGGAAAGCCCCATTCGGCATAATGGCTTAAATCAAGAAAGAACCGTGAAAGGACTATGTTTTTGCACATTTGTGCCTGTAAGTGTGCAAAAAATTGTACCTTTGCATGCAGAAATAATAAATTTACTGAGTTGCTGCCTAAAAACGCAGGCTCAATTAATAATCACAAGAAAGAAAATTTATGTCTTTTAATTTATTGAAAGGAAAGCGCGGTATAATCTTCGGCGCATTGAACGATGCATCCATAGCATGGAAAGTGGCAGAACGTGCCGTTGAGGAAGGTGCACAGATTGTGTTGACAAACACGGCTGTGGCTTGTCGCATGGGTACCATCGACGAGCTGGCAAAGAAGACCGGCGCTACCGTCATCCCTGCTGATGCGACATCGGTGGAGGATCTCAACAACCTGTTCGTTCAGGCACAGGAGGCTCTGGGTGGAAAGATCGACTTCGTGCTCCACTCATGCGCCATGAGCATGAACATGCGTAAGAAACGCACATACGATGACCTCGACTACGGTTTCTTGGACAAGACGCTCGACATCTCGGCCATCTCGTTCCATAAGATGCTTCAGGTGGCAAAGAAGCTCGACGCCCTGAACGAGGGTGCCTCGGTGCTGGCTCTAACCTATGTGGCATCACACCGCACATTCTTCGGCTACAACGACATGGCAGACGCCAAGTCGCTGCTCGAGTCGATTGCCCGTAGCTTCGGCTATATCTACGGCCGCGAGAAGGGCGTGCGCATAAACACCATCTCTCAGTCGCCCACATTCACCACCGCAGGCAGCGGCATCAAGGGCTTCGACGGTCTCTACGACTTCTCTGACCGCATGTCGCCCTTAGGCAACGCCTCAGCCGACGAGTGTGCCGACTATTGCGTCGTGATGTTCTCCGACCTCACCCGCAAGGTCACCATGCAGACCCTCTTCCACGACGGCGGCTTCTCTAACATGGGTATGTCGCTCCGCGGAATGACGCAGTATAACAAGTCGTTCGTCGACGAGAACCGCGACGAGAACGGCAACATTATCTACGGATAAGGCGCATCGTTTTAAGCGTCGTTGTTTAAAGACAGCGCTTCGTTTAAAAACTGTCCATAACGCACCAAGCCAAAGGGTCGGCACCTCTTGCCACACCCTTTGGCTTGTTTGTTTTTATTTCTTTCCTCTCCTTCTTTTTACTTTCTTTTTTCCTTCCTTCTTTTCCTTTCCTTTCTTTCTTTCTTTCTTTTCTTTCTATTTTTCGATCTATCTATCTTTTCTATCCCTCCACCGCCGATATGCGCACGTCGGTGAACTGGTCCATATAGTCGATGACGCGTAGGTTGTCGGTGGTGCCGCGCTTCACCTTAAGCTGAATGTTGACCTCAAAAAACTCGCCCTTTGATGTGCGGCGTTCCTTGAGCTCATACAACTGCACGTCCATGCCGTCGTGTCTCATGTGGGCAATAAACTCGCGCACGCTCTCTGTCGACGGGGCAGAGAACGAGAGCTCCACGGTCGACATGCCCAGCTGTGGGATGATGGCGTTGATGACCTCAAGGCCGAGAAGCACCATGATGGTGGCAATGGTTGCAGCCACGAACATGCCGGTGCCGCAAGCCAGGCCAATGGCTGCCGTGACCCATAGGCCAGCCGCCGTGGTCAGTCCGCGCACCACGTTTTTCTGGAAGATGATGGTGCCTGCTCCAAGGAAGCCTATTCCCGACACCACCTGTGCTGCCACACGCGACGAGTCTTTGAGGTCTATGCCAAAGCCAAACTGTGAGACGACGCAAAACAATGCGCTGCCCAAGGCCACAAGAAAGTGGGTGCGAAAGCCTGCCTCCTTGGCTCTGTATTCACGCTCTATGCCTATGGCGCCACCAAGCACAAGGGCGAGGGTGAGGCGCACGATGTAATCGAGATATGTTGCTTCCATAATGGTTTTCTTTTAATGTTTGATAAAACCGCCGCTCTTTCATGAAGAAAACGGGTCCTTTGCTTTACACGATGTTCTTTTTTCTGCAAAACCAGGCTCTTTTTTCTGCAAAAGGTTTTTTGTTCTACAAAAATACAAAAAAAATATCAGAAAAACAAATTGTCAGCTTTTTATTCTTTCTTTCATGCCGTTGGCGCATCACCGTTTCTCTTCCCACACCACCAGCTCGCGAGGCAGCGTTATGATCTTCTTGCGTTCATACCACACCCTCGATGAGGCCGAGATGTGTCGCAGCTTATGGCCCGAGATGGCATAATAGGCAGCCGAATAGTCGTCCATGATGGCTGCGAAGGCTGCTTTTATGCGTGAACACTTCTCGTTGAAGGCGTTGTCGAGCGGGTCAACCAGTCGGTCAACCACATCGTGCACCTTGTCGATGTCGAGCCATGACGACACGCGCATGTATATTGAGAGTAGCTCGTCACGATGATCAGACAGGTGCTTCGACTCTATGCCGTCGGGATGATTAAGAAACAGCAGATAGAGAGCTTTGTGTATGGGTGACATCTCGACCTCCTTGTTGCCATAGTCGGGGAGCAGAAAACGGTAATCGGATGTTATGAGCAGTCGGCTAAGCTGTGCCCGTGCCGCTTCCAGCCGAAGCAGTTCGAGGTTGGACATGCCGATGGCTTGAAGCGCCAGGTCGGCGCGTCCGTTAGCAATCATCTGGTTCACCAATTGGCGAACCGTTGCTGCCATCTGCTTCATGTCTGTGTTTTCTTCTGCCATCGCGTAAAATCTGTTTGCAAAAGTAAGACAATTGTTTCAACCGACAAAACGAAGACACGTTTTTCGTTCTTTTCTGCAAGGCTTGCGAAAAGTTGGTTGCTTGGAAACACATTGTTATCTTTGCATTGTTTTAAGATAAGCTGCGCCTAAGCTGCACCCAAGCGAAGCGTTCAAGCAAGCTTATAAAACAGGCTTATAAGACAAGTGACCCCTCAGCTAAAGAAAAAATGGAAGATATGATAAACGTTTTCGATACTCAAGACGGCAACGCCCCCATCTCTTTTGCCGCCGACAAGGAACAGCCAGCCGCAGAAACCACGCACAAGTCCTCTGCCGGGCAGCCTGTGCACAGGCCCGCCATCGACTTTGGTCCCGTGGAAGACAAGACCCACGGACTGATTAAGGTTGTCGGTGTGGGTGGTGGCGGCTGCAACGCTGTGCGCAACATGTATGACGAGGGCATCGTCGACGTCAACTTTGCCGTGTGCAACACCGACAGCAAGTCGCTCTCAAGGTCGCCCATCCCTGTGAAGCTGCCCATCGGCAGCCTTGGTGCGGGAGGCAATCCTGAGGAGGGACGCAAGGCAGCCCAGAGCCATCTTGAAGAGATCAAGCAGCTCTTCACCGACGGCACACAGATGGTGTTTGTCACGGCGGGCATGGGTGGCGGCACAGGCACGGGTGCTGCGCCCGTGGTGGCTGGCGTGGCTAAGAGCATGGGGTTGCTCACCATCGGCATCGTCACCATACCGTTCTACTTTGAGAAGAAACGGAAAATTGTGAAGGCGCTGAAGGGCGTGGAGGAGATGCGCAAGAACGTTGACGCCATTCTTATTGTCAACAATGAGCGCATCTGCGACATCTATGCCGACTCTGACATCACGGTCAAGGAGTCGTTCCGCCGTGCCGACCAGATATTGTGCAATGCCACGAAGAGCATTTCGGAGCTGATAACCATTGAGGGCGACATCAACCTCGACTTCAAGGACGTGGAGTCGACCATGCGCAGCGGTGGCGGTGCCATTATGGCCATGGGGCGTGCCAGCGGCGAGCGCCGTGTGGAGAAAGCCATCGTCGACGCTCTCGACTCGCCGCTGCTCTATGGCAACGACATAAGCAAGGCCAAGCGCATTTTGTTCAACATCTACACCAGCGAGAAATCGCCGCTTCATGTTAACGAGATGAACGAGATCGATGCGTTCATGGATGCCCTCAACCCTGACATTGATGTCATCTGGGGCGTGTCAGAAGACAACACGCTCGAAGACGATGCCAAGGTCACCATTCTCGCCACGGGTTTCGATGACGGCTTTGGCTCAAAACTCTATAATGAAGAGAGCCGGTCGCACGAGGAGGAATATTACAGCGCCCTCATTGCAAAGCTCTATAAGCCGTTGAAGAAGAACAACTGGATGTTTCTTTCGCAAGCCAAACAGCCCGTTGGTGAGCAGCCCGATGCCGACCAATCTGTCGGTGAGCAGCCCTGTTCTGAACGGCTCGACACAGAACGGCTTTCTGCCGGGCAGCCTGCTGTAGAACAACCCGTTGCCGGACATGAAGCAACGACAGGAACGAACACTTTTAGTTCTTCGTCAGCAGCTACCGCCTCAGACGACATATATAATAATGTGGACGAAGAAGCTAAGGAAGACAAAAACGATAAGGCGAACACATATAATAAGGAAGGCGATGCTCATGACAGCTCTTCATCGACAGCTCCTTCCGATGAAACCAATGTTTCTGAAAACAACCCCTCAACCAACACAGAACAAACCAACGGCTCTGCTTATGCTGCATCTGCCGACGGTTCAGCCCATGGAGCATCAGCTAACGGCTCTGCTTTTGCAGCATCTGCCGACGGTTCTGTCCATGGAGCATCATCCCATGACAATGAACCACCAAGCGCTGCACAATCTTCAACCTCAAACGCCGACGTGGCAGACCGCCAACGCACAACATGGGGCAAGTCGTTGCTTGGCAAACTGAAGCAGCGGCTTGAGGATATGGGCTTGCTTGAGGACATGAACAACCCAACAGAATAACAGCCTTTCCTTCTGAAAAGGAAACTTTTTTTAAAATATTTCCTTCTCAGAAGGAAGCTTTTTCTGATTTCTTTCCTTTTCAGAAGGAAACTTTTTCAAAATCTTTCCTTCTCAGAAGGAAACTTTTCTTGATTTCTTTCCTTTTCAAAAGGAAATATTGTAAGGTGGGCGGCTTCCCGCAAGTGGTGCTTGCTGATGTGGCAACAGAAAAGATAAAGATTCTTCAGTCTTACTTCAACACCATGTTGTTCCGCGATATGATAGAACATTCCATAGACCACGATGGCTTGAGTATAAACGTTGTGCCTGTGTGGAAATAGAAATTAAGAAAGGGAGGGATGTTGCTGTCTGGGCAACATCCCTCCCTTTCTTATAGCGGGTCCACATCATAGTAGACCTGCAAGGCACCATAGCGCTTGTCTTTCATCAGCTCTGCCTGTTGCTGTTTCAGGCACAGGCGCACCTTTGCGAGGTCTATCTGGTTTTCCAGTTTTATCACGATCTTGCGAATGTTCAGCTCCTTCACGCGGGCCACGGCGGGCTTGTCGGGACCGAGAATGCGTGTGCCGAGGAAGGAGCGCAGACGGCCGGCCAGTTCTATTGATGCCGACTCGACCGTGTGGTCGTCGCGATGCTTCATGAACACATAGACGAGATGGTAGAACGGAGGATAGTGGAAGAGCTGGCGCTCCTCCATCAGCGCCTGAAAGAAACCCTCATAGTCGTTTCTCACCACCTGGTCAATGACCGGCAGATCAGCGTTCTTCGTCTGCAAGAGCACCAGTCCGCGCTGCCCCTTGCGTCCTGCTCGTCCGCTCACCTGAGCCATCATCATGAAAGCGTGCTCATAGGCACGGAAGTCGGGATAGTTGAGCATCGAGTCGGCATCCAGTATGCCCACCACGCTCACGTTGTCAAAGTCGAGCCCCTTGCTTATCATCTGCGTGCCGATAAGAATGTCGGTCTTTCCTGCCGAAAACTCGCCTATCAGTCGTTCGTAGGCATTGCGCGTGCGGGTGGTGTCGAGGTCCATTCGTGCCACGCATGCCTCAGGAAACAGTTCGCTTATCAAGTCTTCAATCTTCTCCGTTCCGAAGCCGCGGCTTCTCAGATCCGTGCTCTCACAGTTGGGACACATCTTTGGCACGGCGTAAGTGTAGCCACAATAGTGGCAGGTCATCAGGTTCGTGTTCTTGTGCAGCGTCAGGCTGACGTCACAGTTTTTACATTTAGGCACCCATCCGCACACGTTACACTCTACCATCGGCGCGAAGCCCCTTCGGTTTTGGAACAAGATGACCTGTTTTTTCTCGTCCAGCGCCTGTCGCATGGCAGCCAACAGGTCGGGCGAGAACGGCCCTCGCATGATCTTGCGGTGGCGCAGATCCTTCACGTTCACCACCCTTATCTCTGGCAGCTCAATGCCCTTGTAGCGTGTGGTGAGCTTCACCAAGCCATACTTGCCCGTGGTGGCGTTATAGTAGCTCTCCGCCGATGGTGTGGCGGTGCCGAGCAGCGTCTTCGCCCCATACATCGAAGCCAGCACAATGGCAGCCGACCGTGCGTGGTAGCGTGGGGCAGGGTCCTGCTGCTTGAACGACGACTCGTGCTCCTCGTCAATGATCACCAGTCCTAACCGTTGGAACGGCAGCCACACAGCCGAGCGGGCGCCGAGAATTATGTCATAGGGCGTGTCAGAGAGCTGCTTCTTCCAAATCTCCACACGCTCGGCATCCGAATATTTTGAGTGGTAGATGCCCAAACGGTCGCCAAACACATGCCTCAGTCGCGTTGTCGTCTGCACCGTGAGCGCAATCTCTGGCAGCAGGTAGAGCACCTGCTTGCCCTCGCTCAACGCCTTGTCTATGAGGTGAATGTAGATCTCTGTCTTTCCGCTCGATGTCACGCCGTGCAGCAACACCACGTTCTTGCGCATCATCTGCACCACAATCTTGTTGTAGGCATCTTCTTGTGCGTCGTTGAGGCGTTTTATGTTCTCGCGGTGCTCCTCGCCGCCATCGTTCAGCCTGCCGACCTCGCGCTCGTAGGTGTAGAGCAGCTTGCGGTCGAGCAGCGCCTTGAGCACCGCCGCCGAGCAGTGGCTCTCGTTCATGAGTTCCTCCTTCGTTATCTCCACCACAGGCTCCGCGGTCGATGTGCCTTCAATGGTGTCCCAGTGGCTCAGCGAGAGATAGGTTATGAACGTCTGGTGCTGCTTCAAGCCCTTGCGCAGCATGGAGAGCGCAATGTGGAGCGCCTGTTCCGAGCGATAGTTCTCGCCCAGCGCCACATACGTCTCCTTGCGTGGGCGGTAGCCATCCTCCGACTTCAGTCCTGGTGGCAGCGCCGTCTTGAACACATCGCCTAAAGGCGACATATAATAGTCGGCAACCCACTGCCACAGACGCATCTGCTCCGCGAGCAGCATGGGTTGTGTGTCGAGCACCTGCAGCACCTCACGGGTCTTGAACGCCGGCTCCTGGTCGTGCAGTCGCAGCACCATGGCGGTGTATGTCTTCGACCGTCCTAACGGCACGAGCACGCGCATGCCCGCCTGCACCTTGTCCTCCATAGCGTCGGGCAAGGTGTAGGTGAACAGTCCGTCGAGCGGCAGCGGCAAGATGACATCTACATATCTCATTGTTCTTTTTATCTCAAAGCTCTTTTGCTGAGCATTATTCGTTGCGTTCTGCAAAATTACACATTTAATCCTGTCTTTCCTCGGTTTTCCAGCAAATAATCATCATTCCACCCCTGCGGCATAGAGAGGAACATTGGTCATCCATTCTTGGTCTTTATATGGTGACATGGAGAAGCGAAGACCTTTCATGCCGTTATGTGCTTCAACGAAAGTGCGGAGCGACTTGGAGCGAAGGTTTTCCTCAGCTTTCACCTCAACGGGCGTTATGGTGCCGTGGTGCTGCGTGAGGAAATCGATCTCCAAACGCGAGTCGTCTCTGCTGAAATAATAGACATGCATGTTCTCCATGCTCATGAGCTGACACAGGACGTAGTTTTCGGTGAAGGCCCCCTTGCTCTCTGTCATCGCCTTGTTTGAGATAAGCATCTGCGACGGTTCCATCTCGCTCAGAGCGCCCAACAAACCGACATCGAGAAGAAACAGTTTGAACGCCGTCAAGTCTTCGTAAAACTTGAGAGGCATGCCTACATCTCTTACCCTTGAAATGCGATATACCAGTCCGGCATCAACGAGCCACTGTATGGCCATTTCAAAATCTTTGGCGCGTGCCCCTTCTCTCACCGCACCATATATAAACTTTTTGTTTTCTTTTGCAAGCTGCGACGGCACCGACTGCCACACCATGCTTATGCGGGTTGCCTCGTTGGGGCTAACATGCTTCGACATGTCGCTGCGGTAGACAAAGAGAATGTTGTCTTGCACCGTGCGCACAGCGTTGGCATCGTTGGTGGCGAGATAGGTCTTAACGGCTTCAGGCATGCCTCCAACGAAGTAATATTCTCTTAACGCTTTTGTGAGGCTCTCATGTAGCATTGTTATGGTTTTCCAATCTTTGCTCCTTAAAATCTGTAGCAGTTGGGCGTCGCCTTTTGCCATGAGAAATTCTTCAAACGTCATGGGATACAGGCGCAGAATGTCAACTTTGCCCACAGGTGCTGACTCGCCTTGGTGCATGGCGACGCCAAGGAGAGAGCCTGCCACTGCAACGTGATATTCGGGCGCATTCTCACAGAAATATTTTAATGACGTTATGCCCTTGCGCAGCTCTTGTATCTCATCAAGGATAATAAGCGTTTTGCCGGCCATGATGGGTTGTTTGCTTATGGCTCCAATGACCATGAGCACGCGTCGCATGTCGTAGTCGTCGGCAAAGATGTCGGCAATCTCTGAGTTGCCGTCGCAGTTGATGTATGCCACGTTTTCATATTCTTGCGCTCCAAATTCTTTCAAGATATATGTCTTTCCTACCTGTCGTGCTCCTGTAAGAATAAGAGGTTTGCGGAAAGGGTTCTCCTTCCATTTTTTTAGTTGTGATATTATTGTTCGCTTCATCTTGTGGGGTTTTATAGTTTAACTTGCTGTGAAACAGCGAATATCGCTCACTTTTAACCGCGAAGATACACTTTTTTACACGAACTTTCAAACTTTTGCCACACTTTTTTACACGATCTTTTGGCGCTTGTCTACACTTTTTTACACGAACTTTGTTTTACGACAAGCTGATGATGAGGTCTGTTGCTGCTGATTTGCGACAAAAACGATGGTTGTTGCCGCTGATTTGCAACAAAAAAGAGCGGTTTTTGCCCATGATTTGTAACAAAAACTAAGGTTGTTGCCGCTGATTTGCGACAAAAAATGCCCGTTTCCAGAATCACTTCTCGAAACGGGCCGAATTGTTTTAACGTATGATGATGTGTTATTCAAAACTCTTGTTTGTGAACCTGTTGAGGCCTGATAAGCTGTTGGGGCTGACAAGCTGTTGAGGCCTGACAAGCTGTTGAGGCTTGACAGCCTGTTATGGCTGATAGATTATTCTACAACAACCTTCTTGCCGTTCACGATGTAAAGACCGGCGGGAAGAGCCGATGTGGCCTCCTCGGTAGATACATGCTTGCTGAAGGCGCGCACGGTGCGGCCGTCGAGGGCAACAACGTGTGTGGGCGCGGTGGCTGCGGCGTTGTCGGCAACGATGGCGTTAACACCCGATGTTATCTGCTCGGTCACGTCCTTAACCATATATTTGTCGCCGCTCTTCTCGTTCTGAACCTCCAGATATGTGGTGTGCTTGACTTGTGGCACGTCCACGGTCTGGGGAGCGCCTGTGCCTGTGCTGAACACGAAGCTCACCTCGTCGGTTGAGGTGTTGATGCTTGTGGCATACTCATACCACTTCTTTCCTGCGATGGTCGTGGTGGTTGTCATTGGATCGCCAGGCCATGCCTTAACTGAGTTGTGGCTTCCATCGCCACCCCATGACCAACGGTTAATCTTTGTCCAACCCACCTTGTCTACATTCACATAGACCTTGATGTCGTAGGCGTTAAATTTGGCGTGGTTGTAAGAGCGTGTCTGCACGCCTGTAACCTTGCCGTTTGAGAGTAGACCCACCTTGAACGTGATGTTGCCTTCTGGAATCTTCACTATTGCGCCGTTGCTCACCTGCTTGCCGTTAGTGGCGGTAGGCTCTGTGCCGTCGGTGGTGTAGACCAGTTTTGCCGAGCTGTTGGCAGAGATGGCGCGGAGGGTTGTGCGCAGCGACTCGTCATAGTAGGTGCCGGAGGGCAGCGAGGGCCATGCCATCTCACTGCTTGCGGGGAGGAAGTAGCGCCAGTGGTGACCTTCGGCAGCGAGAGCGTAGCCCGTGAGGGTGTATTTGTTGGCAAGCTTGCCCACGGCAGCCAGGAGCTTGCCGTTGTCGCCTGTTGTCTCCACAACATAGATGTTGTAGGTGCTATTCTTCTTGGTCCATGAGCTGGTGTTGCTTATGCCCACGAGGTTGCGCAGCAAGATCATGTTCTTGATGTCGTTCTTGCAGTCTTTCCAGTGTTTCAGGAAGACGCAAGGTGTGCCAGGCATGGCGAGCATGAAGGCGTTCACCGCCACGGTGTCGCGGTTGATGGGGTCCTGAGGCTCTGATTCTGAGCGATACTCGACGTCGTGGTTCTCAACGAAGGTCACGGCATAGCGCTTGTATGCGTCGTCGGTGTTGATGCCGCCGTTGGCGAGCTTCGACCAGTTCTGGCCGTTAGCAGCATCGCGGCAAGAATAGCGGAAGGTGAAGTCGAAGGCACCTGACATGATGCTGTTGCCCACCTTCGTCTTGTTCATCCAGTTTTTCACCGTGTTGGCGTTGCCGTCCCAATATTCGCCTACCGAGTAGGTGGGCTTTGCGGCGTTGTTGTATATGCCTGTAAACTTGCCGTCGTAGCCTTTCACCATGTCGTAGCGGAAGCCGGCATAGTCAAGGTCGTTGAGCAGGAAGTTGAGATAAGCTTTCACGATGGTCTGCACGTTTGACGAGTTGTGGTCGAGGTCACGCATGCCGTCCCAGCCTTCGCCCGTGTCGTTGTTGGAGCTGAGTTTGTAGCCGTTCTTGTCGGCCCATGCCTTGCATTTGCCGCCATCGTCGTCGGCACAGATGTCGGTCGACTCCATCTTATAGGTCTGTCCGTTGTATGTCTCTACGGGGAAGTCGACCCAGTTGGTGAGTGTTCCGCGGTGGTTGATTACCACGTCGGCAATTGTTCCGAGCCCTTTAGCCTTGAACGTCTTGATCATGGAGCGGAGCTCTGCCTCTGTTCCGAACGAGCTGTTGTAGTTGTTGAACCAGTAGAGGTCGTTGTAGCCCATCGACTGACCTCCACAGTAGCCGCTCTGCGGTATCCATATAAGCTTAAAATACTCAGACAGCTCGTCGGCCTGTTTCTCCAGCACCGACCAGTTGGTGTCTGAATAACTGTTCCAGTAGAATCCTTGGAGCATAACACCCTTGAAGTTTGCGGGCCATCCCTGCGCGTTGGCTTCAGTTGGAGCGAGCATGGTGAGAGCTGATAGGGCCAATGCGGTCTTTGCTACATGGCTTCTGCCCTTACGGCAGATGCAGGTAGACAGATTCTGCAGTGTGTGTGTAAAATTTGAAAGCAGCATTTAGTGATGTTTTTAAGTGAAGTTTCGCATGCCGAAGCATGCGAAACTGTAATTTTGATTTATTTGTGGTCTTTAAAATTCGAGCACCATGACACCTCTTGGTGCAAGCTTGACATCTTTGCTGATGTTTATCTTGTGACCGGTGAGGATGTTGGTCGCCTCTTGTGCGTCGCCGATTATCTCGGCATAACGTTCAGCCTGCATGGTGGCAGCCTTGGATGTGCCGTTGATGACGGTCATGACGTTCTTGCCGTTGTAAGAGCGTGCCACAACGTAGACGCCGTTCTGCGGAATGAACTGGGTCTGCTTGCCTTTTGTTATGACCTCGTTGCCCTGACGCCAGTGGAGCAGACGGGCGGTCCAGCGGAACATGTCGTTCTCTGCCTTGGTGCGTCCTTCTGTTGTGAAGGCGCTGCGGGTGTCGCCAGGGAAGCCGCCGGGGAAGTCTTTGCGCACGTTGCCGTCGGTCACCTGCTTTGTGCCGTTCATCAGCACCTCGGTGCCATAATAGAGCTGCGGAATGCGGTTCACGGTGAGCAGCAGGGCGAGAGCCTGCTTCAGGGCGAGCGTGTCTTGCGTCTCGCCGAGGAAACGGTCGGTGTCGTGGTTCTCGATGAACGCCATGACGTGGCTCGGGTCCTTATAGAGGTAGTCGTAGCAGAGCGAATTGTAGATGCGGTTGAAGCCGTTCCACCATGCGTCGGTCTCCTCGTTTTTGGCTTGGTTTACGCGGTCGAAGAAGGCGAAGTCCATGACGGTTTTGAGGTAAGAGTTCTCCTTCTGCAGAGGCGAGTCTTTCTGCCATGCTGCGGTGTAAGCGGGCTCTGTTACCCATGTCTCGCCCACGGTGTTGAAGTTGGGATATTCCTCGTTGAGCACCTCCATCCATCGTGCCATGCCCTTGCGGTCGGCATAGGGGTAGGTGTCCATTCTGATGCCGTCGATGCCCACGGTCTCAATCCACCACTCCGAGTTCTGTATGAGGTAGGTCATGAGATGCTCGTTGCGCTGGTTGAGGTCAGGCATGGTAGGTACGAACCAACCGTCCACGGTCTCGTGGAGGTCAACCTTCGATGCGTATGGGTCGAGCACAGGTGTGAGCTTGTAGCTTGTTTGCAGATACTTGGTGTTGGTTGTCTGCTCTCCGTCCATGGTCTGTGTCTTGACCGTGTATTTCTGGTTCTCGGGGTAGAGCCATTCGGGCGTGTTGAGCCAGTCTTTCGATGGCAGGTCCTTGACCCAGGGGTGCTCAAAGCCACAGTGGTTGAAGATCATGTCCATGACCACCTTGAGACCTTTCTTGTGAGCGTCGTCGACCAGACGGCGGTAGTCGGCGTTTGAGCCGAAGCGCGGGTCCACACGATAATAGTCGGTTGTGGCGTAGCCATGATATGTGCTGCTCTTGCCGTGGTCGGGCGAGTTGTTCTCCAGCACGGGCGTGAACCAGAGAGCTGTCACGCCGAGCTCAGTGAAATAGTCGAGGTGCTGGCGCAAGCCCTCAAGGTCGCCGCCGTGACGCAGCGAGGGCTGCGAGCGGTCCACCTTATAGGCGTTGAGGCCCTTGACCTCAAGGTTCTTGCCGCTCGATGCGAAGCGGTCTGGCATGAGCATGTAGAGCACGTCGGCGTTAGTGAAGCCCTGACGGTCTTCGCCCTTCATGTCGCGAGCCTTCAGCTCATAGTTGACGTTGGTCTTGTTCTTGCCAGCCTTGAAGCAGAGCTTCATGGTGCCGGGCTGCGCGTCCTTGATGTTCATGTAGACGAGCAGATAGTTGGGACTGTCGAGACGCACCAACGAGTCGATCTTCACGCCGGGATAGTTGGTCGACACCTCGGCCGAGCGGATGTCCTTGCCATACACCATCAGCTGAACCGACGGGTTCTTCATTCCCACATACCAGTTGGTAGGTTCTATGCGGTCAATTTTCTGTGCTGCGTTCATAGCGAGTGTTCCTCCTAAAAGCAGGGCGGTCAATAATTTTTTCATATGTCAATAAATTTTGCTGTCTCTGTTGTAAAAGATTATTTTTTAGTTGTGTATGATGAGAGCCGACTGTGAAGCTACTGTGACGCTGCTGCCGTTCAAAATGCCCAGTCCGTTCTCGTCAACCTTGCCGTTGGCGAGAACCTTGGTGTACAGTCCTTCGGGCACGTTGATAGCTCTCTCTGTCTTGTTGGCGTTGAGCACCACGATAATGTCTTTCCATGAGTCGCCTCCGGCGTTGTTCTTGAGCTGGAACGCCACCACACCCTCGGGAGCGTCAAGGAACACGAGGTTCTTCTTCACCTCCTCGGCTTTGCCCATGCGGAAGGCGGGGTGAGCTTTGCGCAGAGCGATGAGCTTGCTGTAATAGTCGAAGACCTGCGGATAGCGCTTGAGGTTGTTCCAGTCGAAGCGGTTTATCGAGTCGGGCGACCTGAACGAGTTGTGCTCGCCCTTCTTGTCGCGCAGCATCTCCTCGCCGCTGAGCAGGAAGGGCACACCCTGAGATGTGAGCACCGCTGTCTGTGCCAGCAGGTCGAGGCGTATAAGCTCGTCGTCGCTGATGTTGGGTACGGTTGCACGCAGACGGTCGGTCAGGCACATGTCGTCATGGCAGCTGACGTAGGCAATCATCTGTGACGGCTCGTTTGTCCATGCCGCCTTAGAGTAGTTTACCTTTGTCATGTCTACCTGCGGGTGGTCTATTGCTCCCGCGATGCCGAACTTTATGCTCTCCTCACAATTGGGCATGCCTGCAAGGAAGCCGCCCTTTCTGTCGTCAGAGAAGGGGCCGCGCAGAGCGTCGCGCATCTCGTCGCTAAAGGCACCTATGCCGTTAAGTTGGCGGGCGTTGGCTTTCATGGCGAGCTTCTCCTGCGGGTAGGCGCATGAGCCGGCGCTCCATCCCTCGCCGTAAACATAGATCGAGGGATCTATCTTGTCGAGCTCGGCGCGTATGAGGTTCATCGTCTCGATGTCGTGAACGCCCATGAGGTCGAAGCGGAAGCCGTCGATGTGATATTCGTTAACCCAATATTTCACGCTCTCCAACATAAACTCGCGCATGAGCGGTTTCTCCGAGGCTGTCTCGTTGCCGCAGCCTGAGCCGTCGCTGTAGGTGCCGTCGGGGCGGTGGCGGAAATAATAGCCGGGATATGTCTTCTGGAAGTTGGAGCCGTCGATGTTGAAGGTATGGTTGTAGACCACGTCGAGGATTACGCGTATGCCGGCCTTGTGGAGAGCCTGCACCATTTGCTTAAACTCCTTAATGCGTGTCTTGGGGTCGGCGGCGTTGGTAGAGTAGGAGCCTTCGGGCACGTTATAGTTGAGAGGGTCGTAACCCCAGTTATATTGTGGCTTGTCGGGCTGCGACTCGTCCACGCTGGCATAGTCGAACGACGGCAGGATATGTATGGCGTTCACGCCCAAACGCTTGAGGTGCTCAATGGCTTTGGGTTCTGTGAGCGCCAAGAACTTTCCTTTGTTCTTTATGCCCGACGAATAGTCTATTGAGAAGTCGCGGTGGTGCATCTCGTAGATTACAAGGTCTACGGGGTTTCTCAGTTCGGGACGTTTGTCCTCGCTCCAGCCTTCGGGGTCGGTGTCCTTAAGGTCTATAATGGCACCGCGCTGTCCGTTCACCCCTACAGCCTTGGCAAAGACGCCTGGTGTGAGGTCGGGCTGTGCGTTGTTATACACGCCGAAGAGATAATACTTGCCTTTGAGGTCGTTCTTGACGGTGAGCTGCCATTTGCCTGCCCCCACACGTTTCATGCTTTTAACGAGCTGTGCCTCGTTGTTGTCGGCATCGCTAATCAATACGTTGACCTTCTTTACCTCTGGTGATGTTACAAGGCTGAAGGTTGTGGCCTTGGGCGAGTAAGAGACCTCGTTGAAGGTCTGCGCCTTTACGGTCTGTGCCGCTGTGGCGGTTAGGAATGAGAGGATGATTGTGTTAATATTCATTGGTTTTTTATGGTTAATTCTTCTTTGTCAGGTGGCTTTTGAAAACAGGAGTTAAGGAGTCGGTAGTTTTTTTTTGAAACTCACGGCTCCTTAACCATTCCTCTTTTCTTTATATTATGATACTTTCGGATTTCTCATGCTTTCCGATGTTTAAGCTTTTCGAGCTTGTTATAGCTTTCGCTTTTCGGCACTTGTCAGCCTCTGCGTCCGCACTCGTCGATAAGCTCCTTGATGTTGTCGTTATACTCTTTGTTTGCCATCAACTCTTCAATGCTTACATGCATGCGGTAGCGCCAATAGTGTTTCGGAATGGCGGGTATGTTGATACGCTCGGCGTTGGCGTCGGGCAGACGAAGCTTCTCGTCGATGGCGAACCAGTCTTGCAGCGACAGGATGCAGAGCATTGACGGCGAGGTGAGCTGGCGTGACACGATGTCGCGGGCGAGCCATCCTGGCAGAGGATGAGGAGCGGCGCCACCGCGGTAGAGCATGGTAGAGTAGAACTCCTGCGTGCGGTCCCAGTCTTCATCCCACCACTGGCGCAGCGTCGGCATGTCGTGTGTAGACAGGGTGCAGACAGAGCGGTAGGGGTTGCGTGAGAGGTGACCGAACTTAACCGTCGGGTCCTTTGGCATCGACTGCAGCTCAAGGCTGAGGATGCGAAGCTGCTCCATAACCCATGCCACGCAGTCGGGCACCATGCCGAGGTCCTCAGCACATACGAGCATGCGTGTGGCCTGTACGAGGATAGGCAGCTTCTTCATGGCCTCGCTATACCAGAAATTATTGTTTCTGCGATAATAGTAGTCGTTGTAGAGGGCGTTGAATTTTGCCTTGTCGCTGTCGTATAACGCCTCATACATGAAGTTGAGCTGTGCTGTGATGCGCGGGTGGAACTTGTTGCTGTCGTTATTGTCGCGCACGAAGAGCACATTGCTGCAAAGCGAGTAGAGACCGTCGCGCACCCAGATGTCGTCGTCGCTGGTCTTGCCCTCGAAGGCAGCCTCGATCTTGCGCTCCGTGTCGTATTCGGTTTTTAGCTCGTAGATGTCGTCATGGCTGTGGACCAGGAACTTGTCTATCACATGGTCGGCGTGCTTGCCGAACACGCGGTTCACGATCCAGCGTGAGATGAAGGGGCGTGTGAACAGGTCTTCCTGGAAGTGTAGACCGTAGCTCTCTATCTCGTCGCGTGTCATGCCGAGCGACGGCGCGAACTGTCCGGTGAGGGCGTGAACGCAGTCGACAGGTATAGACCAGATGCGGAAGAAGCCGAGCACATGGTCAATGCGGTAAGCATCAAAATATTGCGACATGTTCTGGAAACGGCGTTTCCACCACAGGCATCCGTCTTCAATCATGCGCTGCCAGTTGTAGGTGGGGAAGCCCCAGTTTTGTCCGTTCACAGAGAATCCGTCTGGCGGAGCGCCTGCCTGCGAGTTGAGGTCGAAATAATGAGGCTCATGCCACACGTCGCAGCCGTTGCGGTTCACGCCGATGGGTATGTCGCCCTTGAGCACCACGCCTCGTGCCACGGCATACTCGTGAGCGGCACGCATCTGGCGGTCGAGAATAAACTGTACATAGTAGAAAAACTCTACCTCCTGCCATGCCATGGTGCCGTAGGTTGAGAGCGGCTTGCGGTCGGTCTCGTTCCACAGGTTGTGGTCAGGCCACTGTGAGAACACGGCTGTGCCGTTCTTGTCGCGAAGGTAGCAATATTGTGCGTAGGGCACGAGCCAATGCTCTGTGCGTGCGAAGAACTCCTTGAAAGCCTCGCCCTTGAGCTCTTCCTTGCCTTCCTGCTCAAACACGATGTGCAGATACTCGATCTTGGCGTTGTTCACGCGCTCATAGTCGATCTGTGTCAAGGCGTTAAGCTCCTTCTGCAAGGCAGCAAACTCGGCAGCCTTCTTCTTGTCTTTTATGGCTGGCAGCTGGCGCAGGTCGGCATATTGTGGGTGAAGGGCGAAGATGCTTATGCAAGAGTAGGGGTACGAGTCGGTCCATGTGTGCGTTGATGTGCTGTCGTTGATGGGGAGCACCTGCAGCACGCGCTGGTGTGTCTCTGCCACCCAGTCGATCATCTTCTTGAGGTCACCGAAGTCGCCCATGCCGAAGCTTCCTTCAGAGCGCAGCGAGAACACAGGGATCAGCGTGCCAGCAAGCTTGTCGTTGCTAAGCTCGAAGAACGCCTGGCTCATCTGCATGACCACACACTGGCCGTCCTTAAACTCGGGCAGGTCGATGGTGCGGTTTAGTCCGGTTTCCCACATCCTCTCTCCCTTGTCGCCAAAGGCAATAAACTTGAGCTCCAGACGGTCGTTGTCGAAGCTGTCGGCGTTGAGGTCGATGACCCACTCGTTGTAGTTGTGCTCACACATGAGCAGCGCCTTCGAGGGCTTCCACTCGCCTAAAGCTTTGCCGTATCCTGTAACCGCCAGTCGCTGGCCGCAGCGCATCTGTGGCGCACGCACAATGAGGCGGAGTGTCTTGCGATAGTCGCATGAGCCCATGGGGGTAGCGGGACGGCGGTTCACGCAGTCGGTGAATGCCGAGCTATATAAGTAAGAGTCGTATGGAATGTCTGACCAATGGTCATAGACCGTGATCTCAGAGGTGTTGGCGTTGTTAAGTTCAAGACGGTGAGCGATGGTTTTCCACTCATGACGCTCTTCCCTTCCAGCGTTGTCTACACTGTAATGGTAGTTTAATGCTGAGGGGTGCTCATCCTTTGCGGTTTCAATCTGGCAAGTCCAGGTTTTTCCGTCAACGGTGTTCATACCGTACACATGCTCTTTTGCCGTGTTGCTGTCGGTCACATGAACGAGCAGCGACTCGCCAAAACGAGTGTTGTATTGGATACTGAAAACGATTTTCATTTTATTTTGCTTATATTATATATAATGTAAGATGTTGATTGGTTGAAATCTTGTTTCGTTTAAGATAGCTCCATTTTTTTTAAAAGATAGATCTTTATATTTATGGAAGCTTTCTTTGCTTGTCGTTTCGAAGCTTTTGCTTGCTGTTTCGAAGCTTTTGGGGCTTGTTGTTAGAAGCTTTTTAGCTTGCTGCTTCGAAGTTTGTTTCTTAGTGTTAGGGTTTAATTATTTTCTTGCTTGCAAATTTATTAATAATTATTTTCTTGTCATATGTCAAGCCGTTGTTTTATATGCTTTTTGTTGGGCAAACGTTTACATTGCGTTTGCGCAATTTGTTTTTTGTTTTAGATGTTTTAAGAAGGAAAGACCCGTTTAAGCAAATCTTAAACGGGTCTTAAACGGTTCTGACGATATGATGACAATCGTTCTTGTTCGTCGTTTTAAGCGTTCAGATGCTATTCTGAGCGTTCAGATGCTATTCCAAGCGTTCAGATGCTATTCTGAGCGTTCAGATGTTATGAGCTTTTTGCTCATGTGCGTTAATCTCGTTTGCGTTGTTTATTTTTTCTTTATCAAGCCAACACAAGCGGCACCGATGACAAGACTCACGGCGGCCACAATCATCATGTTATACTGGTGTGAGCCAACCATTGAGAGGATTATGCCACCAAGGGCGGCAGCGATGATCTGCGGAATGCAGATGGTGCCGTTGAACAGTCCGAGGTAAGCGCCCTTGTGACCATAGCCCTCAAGAGCGTTGGTAACGAAGGCAAACGGCATGGCGAGCATGGCAGCCCAAGCGCAACCGATGAGGAGGAAGGGCAACACAAGCAGATACTTGTCGGTAACAAACGGAACCATGGCGAAGCCGACGGCACCGATGACGAGGCTCAGAGCGTAAGCAAACTTCTCGTTGCTGATCTTCGGCAGAATCATTGCCCATACCACGCTACCGATAGCCTGCCAGAAGAAGAGCACGCCTACCCAGTTGCCAGCCTCCTGATAACCCTTCGACACCACGTCGGTGGTGTTCCACACGGTGTCGGCGATGGTGCCGTTGGTGTAGGTCCACATGTACATGAAAGCCGCCCAGCAGAAGAACTGCACCAGTCCGACTTTCCAGAACATGTCTGGCGCTTTCTTGAGAAGGTCTATCCAGTTGGCGCTGCCTTCGCAGGCTTCGGGGTCGGCCTCGTTATATTCGGCATATTCCTTCGGATCCCATTCCTTTACCTTTATGGTGGTGTAGATAACACAAAGGATGAGGATGGCGGCACCTATATAGAATGAATAGATTACAGAGTCGGGGATTACGCCCTTGGGTGCCTCGTTGGCAATGCCGAGGGCTGTGAAGAAGAAGGGGAACACATAGCCCACGAGCGAACCGCTGTTGCAGAGGAACGACTGTATGCTGTAGGCCAGCGACTTCTGCTTCTCGTTCACCATGTCGCCCACGAGCATCTTAAACGGCTGCATCGCCATGTTGATGCTGGTGTCGAGGAACATGAGGGAGATGAGGCCAAACGTCATGGCGGTGCTTACTGCCATGCCGAAGGAGCCGGCGTTGGGCAACAGGCACATCACAGCCACAGCCACGGCTGAGCCGATGAAGAGGTAGGGTATGCGTCGGCCGAAGCGGCACCATGTGCGGTCGCTCAGCGTGCCTACGATAGGTTGAACAAGGATTCCCATGAGGGGCGGGAGAATCCAAAAATAGCTGAGCGAATGGGGGTCAGCGCCCAGGGTTGCAAAGATGCGCGAGATGTTGGCGCTCTGAAGAGCGTAGGCTATCTGTACGCCGAAAAAGCCGAAGCTTAGGTTCCAAAGCTTCCAGAAGCTTAAATCTTTTTTCTGTTTCATTGTTATTTGGTTTTGTTGATTTTGTTTCTTTTTTATAATAGGTTTTATGTGACTTATGTGGCTTATGATTTTTATAAGAGGTTTATGTGTCTTACAGGTCTTATAAGGCTTATGTGTCTTGCATGTATTCTTCTTACCCTCTTCCCATCTACCTTGAGCTTCCTCTCACCACGAGCCTTGTTCTGATCACGCGCTTCTCTATCTTTTGTGGGGGGATGAGGCCCTCGGCCTTGTCGATAAGGATGTTGGCGGCTTCACGGCCTACCGTTACGCCTCGTTGCTCCACTGTTGTGAGCTGCGGGTCACACGCCACGGCACGCTGGCCGTTAGTGAAGCCACACACCGACACGTCTTCAGGCACACGCAAGCCCATGCGCTTGGCCGTGTAGAGCACACCGATGGCTGTGTCGTCGTTTACACAGAAGAAAGCGTCGGGACGGTCGGTGCGGTTAAGCATCTCCGGCGTTATTCTCTCGGCATCTTCGCGGTTGTCGCATAAGCGCACGAACGAGTCGTCGGGGTGCATGCCCGCCTTGAGCAACGCATCGTGCCATCCGTTGTAGCGGTTCTTGCCTATCTCGGTGCTTACCGCCATGCCGTAGAAGGCTATGCGCTTGCAGCCCGTCTCTATGAGGTGCTGCACAGCCATGAAGGCGCCTGTATAGTCGTCAACCACCACCCTGCTGGCATCAACGCCTGTGCATATACGGTCGTAGAAGACGATGGGAATGCCTTTTGAGAGCAGAGATTTGAAATGGTCATATTTCACCGTGTCTTTAGCTTGCGACACGATGACACCGCACACCTGGTGCGCTTCAAACATCTGACATACTGCCACTTCGCGTTCGTAGCTCTCTCGGCTGGTGACAACAATTATGCGGTAGTCGCGTTCCGTTGCCGCTTCCTCGATGCCTGTGAGCACCGATGAAAAGTAGTAATGTGTAAACTCGGGCACGATGACACCTATAATGCGGATGGGTTTGCGGCGTGAGTTGCGCAGCGACTTGGCAATGTCGTTTGGGTAAAAGTCGTGCTCACGAGCATAACGGCAGATGGCGTTGCGCTTTTCTTCGCTGACACGCTTGCTTCCGCTCAGCGCTCGTGACACAGTGGCTATCGACACACCGAACTTCTCGGCTATGTCTTTCATTGTCGTTGGCTGGTTTTCTGTAGTCATAAGGATTAAGAGTGGTTTTGTCTTCTGCAAAGGTATTGCAAAGTTTTCAAATAACACATACATGCGCAACACTTTTGCAAAACGTTTTGTGCAAACGTTTGCGCACAGAAAATGGTTGATTTAACTCAAAAAAATGATAACGAAACACTAAATGCATTTAATTTTGCAGCAGAAATCCAAAAAAATGTAAAACCTACGGTAAAACCGACTAACATTTGTTCAACCGATTTCCTGAACCGCAAAAACCTTCGGGATGGTCTTCGGACCGCAAGAAACAGATGACATTTTTTTAGGCCAAAGGCTTGACTCTCGAAACAAGTTTCCGTCACAACAAGCTCTGGTCACGAAAACAAAAAACCAAAGAAACATAAAGCGCAAGCTTAAAGACAAGCAAGCGAAAAAATATCAATTTATTATATATCAATACTAAAAAATGATGAAGCAGGTTAAATTCGGAAATGCTCTCAGGATGTTCACCCTCTCGGCTGGACTACTCCTGTCGGCTTCAGCCTTTGCACAGTCGATCACTGTGAAGGGTAACGTGAAAGACGAGACCGGCGAACCAGTTCTTGGCGCTACTGTAAGAGTGGTGGGCCAGAAGAACGGTGCTGTCACCGACCTCGACGGTAACTTCTCTATTGCTGCCGATGCAAAGTCGGAACTCGAAATCTCATACGTTGGATATGAGACGGTGAAGATCCATGCACAGCCCAACCTTTTGGTGCAGCTGAAGAACGAGTCGCAGACTCTTAACGACGTCGTGGTTATCGGCTACGGTGTTGCCAAGAAGAACGACCTCACTGGTTCAGTTACCGCTATCAAGCCCGATGAGAAAAACCGTCCTCTCGTGAGCTCAGCTCAGGAGATGATGCAGGGTAAGATTGCCGGTGTGAACGTAACAACATCTAACGGCGGCCCTGGCGGTGGCGCTACCATCCGTGTGCGTGGCGGTTCTTCACTGAACGCCAACAACGATCCGTTGATCGTGATCGACGGTATGGCCATGGATAACCAAGGTGTGAAGGGTGCTCCTAACGCCCTCGCTATGGTTAACCCTAACGATATCGAGAGCTTCACCGTTTTGAAGGACGCTTCGGCAACCGCTATCTACGGTTCTCGTGGTTCTAACGGTGTAATCATCATCACCACAAAGAAGGGCCGTGGCAACATGGCACCTAAGGTAAGCTACTCTGGCAACGTGTCAATGTCAATGCTCGCAAATAAGTTTGACGTGCTTAACGGTGACGAATACCGCGACTTTGTTAATAATTATTATGGTGCTGACAGCGATGCTGCTAAGCTCCTTGGCACAGCCAACACCGACTGGCAGGACGAGATATACCGCACAGCTATAAGCACCGACCACAACGTAACAGTGACTGGCGGCGTTAAGGGCATGCCTTTCCGCGCAAGCCTTGGCTATACTGACCAGAACGGTATCCTCAAGACCAGCAACTATCAGCGTTACACAGCAAGCTTGAACCTCTCACCCTCATTCTTCGAGGATCACCTGAAGGTTAACGCCAACGGTAAGTTCATGTATGCCAAGACACGCTACGCCAACAACGACGCTGTGGGCGCGGCTCTCCGTATGGACCCCACACAGGTTGTTCGCTCTGACGACCCACGCTTTGTAAACTATAACGGTTACACCGCTTGGACACAGGTAACCGATGATAAGAGTCCGCTGCCTAAGGACACTTATCCAACATTCGCTAACACCAACGCTCCCTCCAACCCTGTTGCTCTTCTTAACGAGAAGAACGACCGCGCCAATTCTTACGACTTCCTCGGAAATGTTGAGGTTGACTATAAGGTACATGGCTTCGAGGACTTGCGTCTGCATGCCAACGCTTCTGGCGACTGGGCTAACGGTAAGCAGAAGACCGACATGGCCGACTGGGGTCCCTCAAACTTCTATTGGGGCAACTCTGGCTTCACAAAGGAGAACAAGTATAACCTTGCGCTGTCTACATACGCTCAGTATTATAAGGATTTCAGCAAGACACAGCACTTCGATGTCATGGGCGGTTACGAGTGGACTCACGTTAAGTATTGGGGAAATCAATTCTATCGTGACACACGCACAGAGATGGGCAAGTCGGCAGACCAGATTGCTGCTCTCACAGATAAGGACTACAATTCTTATAAGAAAGAAGAGTGGAAGCAGGAGTATTATATCGTTTCGTTCTTCGGACGTTTGAACTACATTGCCTTCGACCGCTACATGCTCACCGCAACAATACGTCGTGACGGTTCTTCACGTTTCAAGGAGCACTGGGCAACATTCCCCGCTTTCGCTTTCGGTTGGAAGGTTAACGAGGAGAAGTTCCTCAAGAACGTTCATTGGCTCGACGAGTTGAAGCTCCGTCTCGGCTATGGTAAGACAGGCCAGCAGGACATCAACAACAACTATGCTTACTTCGCTTCTTACAACGAGAACATCAATACTACCAACGGCCGTTATCCGCTCGTAGGCGTTAACCCCTCTGGTGTGTTGTCGCGTCCTGATGCATACAACCAGGATCTGAAGTGGGAGACCACCACTACATACAATGCAGGTCTCGACTTCTCAATTCTGCGCGACCGCATCCGTGGTAGCGTCGACTACTACTATCGCAAGACCACAGACCTGATCAACGACGCTTCGGTATCGGCAGGTTCTAACTTCCGTAACCAGGTTAAGTCGAACATCGGTTCTCTTGAGAACAAGGGTATCGAGGCTTCTTTGACCGTTCGTCCTGTTCAGACAAAGGATTGGCAGGTTGAGGTGACAGGCAACTTCACTTACAACAAGAACGAGATCACAGAGCTCACAGGTGAGGCTGCTATGATTAAGACCGGTGGCATCAATGCAGGTACAGGTAACCAGTGTCAGGTTCACACCGTTGGAAAGCCTGCCAGCTCATTCTATGTTTACCAGCAGGTTTACGGTGCCGACGGTCTGCCTCTTGAGGGCGTGTTCGTTGACCGCAACAATGATGGAAATATCTCTGAGGAGGACCGCTACTGCTACAAGAGCCCCGCTGCTCCTTACCTCGCTGGTCTGAGCGCACGCATACAGTACAAGAACTGGGACCTCGGCTTCAACCTCCGCGGCTCATTCGGCAACTATGTGTACAACGACCGTCAGGCAGATTACGCCAACGTGGCTAAGCGTTATGACTCTTCATTCGCTTGCCTCCAGAACACCACTCCTACAGCTGTCAAGAACAACTGGAAGACTTATTCATGGGTACTCTCCGACTACTATGTAGAGAATGCTTCATTCGTGAAGCTCGACAACATTACCCTCGGCTATTCGTTCCAGAACCTCTTCAAGGGCGGTTCTTACAACGGCTTGAACGGACGTGTTTATCTCACAGCTTCAAACGTAGCTACCATCACCAACTACTCTGGACAGGATCCTGAGGTCTTTGGTGGTATCGACAACTCAATCTACCCGCGTCCTTTCTCAATGACTCTGGGTGTAAACATCAACTTCTAATTACAACATTTTAAAGGTAAACATATTATGAACTTAAGATATTTCAAAAATATTATCCCGGCAGCAGCCATCATCCTCGCATCTGCGGGCATGACATCCTGCGTGGGCGACCTTGATGTTACTCCTATCGACCCATCAACCAACATGACCGTGAACGAGCCTGAACTCTTCACAAAGTGCTACGCCAACATGGCGTTGGCTGGTCAGACTGGTCCTGACGGCGATTGCGATATCGACGGTCTTGACGGCGGTACAACAGGTTTCGTCCGCCAGCTTTTCAACACTCAGGAGCTTCCTACCGACGAGGCTATCTGTGCATGGGGTGACCCTGGTATCCCTGAGTATAACTACGCTACATGGGACTCTTCACATCCTATGATTAGAGGTCTCTACTATCGTCTCTATGCAGGCATCAACTACTGCAACCACTATCTTGACGTGTGTGCAGGTGTTGACGAGAAGCGTGAGACTGAGGTTCGCTTCCTCCGCGCTCTCTACTATTATTATCTGCTCGATGCGTTCGGAAACGTTCCTTTCGCTTTGAAGCTCTCTGCCGAGTCGCCTGAGCAGATTAAGCGTGCAGACCTCTACGCTTGGATCGAGACAGAGGTTAAGGAGATTTACAACTCTCTTGCTGCTCCTGCTGCCCGCAACAGCTCACAGGAGGGATATGGCCGCGCTGACCAGGATGCCGCCAACATGTTGCTCGCCCGTCTGTATCTGAATGCAGAGGTTTACACAGGCACAGCTCATTGGGCTGAGGCCAAGGAATATGCCGAGAAGGTCATCAACGGTCCTCACAAGCTGTTCACCGACCAGTCGGCTGGTTACGATCCTTCTTGTGGCTACACTCCTTACCAGATGCTCTTCATGGGTGATAACGGTGAATCAGGTGCTGCTACAGAGTCAATCCTCTCTATTATGCAGGATGGTGTCACATCAGCTGCTTACGGTTGCACATTGTTCATCATGGCTGCCACATGGAAGAACGACATGAACGAGGACGGCGACTACGGTTCATCTGAGTTCTGGTCAGGTGTCCGCTCACGCTCTCAGTTGGTGAAGAAGTTCTTCCCCAGCGCTGATCCCACTCCCGACAACTGCAAGAACACTGCTAAAGAGGCTGGCGACGACCGTGCGCTGTTCTGCGGTAAGGGTACTCTCGTTGAAAAGAACGATGACGGCACAAACAAGGTTACCGTTACTGAGCGTGACCTCGTTGTGAAGAAGCCCGGTGAGTTTACATCTGGCTACTCAGTGGGCAAGTTCCGCAACACCTACTCTAAAGGCACTCCTCACCACGCCAAGTTCTGCGATACCGACTTCTTCCTGATGCGTGCAGGTGAGGCTTACCTCATCGCTGCCGAGGCTGACGCACGCCTCAACGGTGGCACAACAACATCAACAGGTGCTGGCTACATCAACGCTTTGCGCAACCGTGCACACGCCACAACACAGACACAGTATAACCTGAAGCAGATTCTCGACGAGCGTGCCCGTGAGCTCTATTACGAGGGCTTCCGTCGTACTGACCTTATCCGCTACGGTCTGTTCAACTCTAACGAGTATCTCTGGGACTGGAAGGGTGGTTCTGAGAAGGGCGTAGGTTTCTCTAAGGACCGTTGCCTGTATCCGCTGCCCGCTGACGATGTTAACGCTAACCCCAACCTGAAGGGTCATCAGAATCCTGGATACGGAAATTAATTTTTAAATAGTGACGGGTAACAAGCGGCTCAACACATGGTTTTCCGCTTGTTGCTCAACACTTGCAAACTTAATAATAAAACAAACACTTATGAAAAAGATATTTTCATACGCAATGATGATGGTGGCCACCATGGTGGCTTTCACATCATGCGATTCAGACCGCGACTCAAATCCTGAGCTCCTCACACCGACAGAGTTCACGGTCAATAACCCCGCTGTGGGTGACGCGCTCGTAGACCTCGAAAAGTCGAAGTCGGTAGAGCTCACTTGGTCACAGCCACAGTTCACCACAATGAACGCTCCTGTTGCCGCTAAATATGAGGTACAGGTTTCTTCTACTGGCTCATTCACAACACAATATAACGAGGATGCAGAGGACAACTCAAGTGCCGATTACATCGTTCTCGATGACGTCTATTCGTTGTGCAAGGCTAACGTTCCCACAGCAAGCATCGCTACAGCGCTTGCCAAGCTGAACAAGTGGGAAGAAGATCAGGTGCCTGCCGAGCAGAAGGTGAGCATGCGTGTTCGCGCTTTCTTGCAGGACGCTTCTATGGTGACCGTCTCTGAGGTAGCATCTAACGTTGTTACACTTAACACTGTTCCTTACTATGTTGTGCTCACAACAGCTGATCCTGTTCTGTGGTATCTTATCGGTGGTGACATCGGCGACGGCTTATGGAAGTGGGATATTCCTTCAAGCTTGTTACCAATGCAGCCTATCAAGGATGGCGTTTATGACAAGAAGACTGGTGAGGGTGAAACCGAATGGGTAGGCTACCTCGGCGGCAACGGTATTAAGCTTAACCTTGGCGAGGCTGACGGCTGGAAAAATCAGGTTGGTAAGGATGGCGACAATTTCGTTCTTAACAACGGCGGCTCAGGCGACATCAAGGTAGCGACTCCTGGAGTTTACCGCGTGGTATTCAACACCACTGGTGCTAAAGGCGCAGAAGGCAACACTCCTGCTCAGATCACAATCGAGCCTTATGAAGGCAATGCTCCTACCTACTCTAAGATTTGTATGGCTGGTGAGTTTAACGGATGGAGCGAGAAAGATAACGCGATGTCTCCTGTTCACACTTGCGCTGGTGAAAACAATCACGACTGGTACATGACAATCGAGAATCCAGAGGGCGGTACAGTTAAGTTCACCAACGGCACATGGGACACCAACTGGGGTGTTGATACAGGTGGCGTGCTGACCTTCAATACAGGCGACCTCTACGGATGGGGCGCAGCAGGTGGTGGCAACATCGCTCTCCCTGCTGGCAAGTACATGGTAATCTTCAACGATATCACAGGCTACTATCGCTTCATTCCTCAGAACTAATATTCTTAAGGCGGGTTCTTCTTTGGAACACACATAGAAGAACCCTCCTTAAACGAAACCTAAAAAGAATACAGAAATGAAAAAAACAATATTTTCTCTTCTTGTGCTCGCTACATCGCTCGCAGCTTGCACAGACGATTACAAAGATTGGGCTGAACCTCAGCACAACGACCAGCCTGCCACTGTGCAGTTTGGCAACGGCAGTGTGACAGAGGTTGGTGTCATTGACCTTGGACAGGTGTTTGACGAGACTGTGCAGGTGGCACAGGTTACAGCTCCTACATCAAGCGATGCTGCCTACGCAGATGCAACTTACCGTTTGGTGCTTGAGGGCAAAAAGAGTTTTGACATCGCTCTCGATGCAAAGATTTCTTATGATGAACTGCAGAAATATGTAGTTGCCAACTATGGCAAAGAGCCCGCAGAGCGCGACCTCGACGCTGTAGTAGAGCAGTTCCCCAGCAACGGCTCAACAGCCGTTAAGGTGACAAGCGGCACATTTAAGGTAAAGGTTATTCCTCAAGCTGCTGACATCGACAGAAGTGGCTACTATCTCGTTGGTTCGGCTCTCGGCGGTTGGGACAAGGCTCACGCTGTGATGCTTGATCACTCAGAGACCAACTTCTGGGATGATCCTAACTTCGAGCTTGTTTTCACTTCTCTTCAGGCTGGTAAGGTAGGTCTCGTTAAGGCTTCTCAGATTGACGAGTCTGATCTCGAATCAGTAGCTTATGGTATCGTAGACGGCAAGCTTGTTCAGGGCGAAACAGTAACTATCGCTGAGGCTGACAAGAAATATGTCTTCAGCTTCAACGCTGAGAGCAACTCAGCATCTTGCGGTCTCGCTCCTATGGATATCTTCATGACTGGTAGCAACTACGGATGGGGTTCTGGTGAGAATGCATGGCTTCAGTTCACTCCCACTTGGGATGGTGACATGTATTGGAAGATCATCTACCTGCATGCTGACGAGCAGTTCAAGTTCGCTCCTGTAGCTGATTGGAAGGACGATTTCGGTTTCGGTGGCACCACAATCAACGACGCCGCTGGTGCTGGTATCGTTGACGAGGGTGGCAACCTGAAAGCTACCAACGCAGGCTGGTACCTGATCGTTGTAACATACAAGTCGAAGACTGACCGCGCTGTCTCTATCCTTGAGCCTAACGTCTACCTTCAGGGTGCTACAACTGCTCAGGGTTGGAATGTAACAGGTGCTGTAGAGGCCAACAAGTTCACTGTTCCCACAACAGAGGATGGCGAGTTCGTTTCTCCTGCATTCGTTAAAGGCGATGAGATTCGTATGAGTCTTGCTCTTGATGGTCTTGATTGGTGGAAGACAGAGTTCTTCGTAAATAACGGTAGCATCTTGTACCGCGGACGTGGCGGTGATGATGTTAACACTCATGTGAGCGTTGAGGCTGGTAAGCAGGCTCATATCAACTTCACCACAGGTGCTATTGAGATTAAATAACAGGCTTCATCATAAGCATCATAATCATTGGAGGCTGCCCTTGCTCCTTCGGGGGCAACGGGCAGCTGTTTAAAGCGTTTGCTGGGATTCTCTTTTTTAGAGGGTCCCAGTTTTTTTGTATGCTCGGCATGAGCATTGTCTAACGGGTGGAAGTTTTATTGTTTATATCGTGCTTCGCAACTGCCATGTTTACGCTTCATGAATGCCATGTTTACGCTTCATGAATGCCATGTTTATGCTTCATGAATGCCATGTTTACAATATTCAAATGATGATGTTTTGACTTTGCAAACATGCTTTGCAAAGAACGAAAAAATGTTAAAACGAGAGCATTTTTACCCCGATTTTGCATAAATATACAGAATGGCAGAACGATAGCAAACAAGGCCTTCTTCTTTCACAATGTACAAAATTACAGTTAAAATCAAATCACGAATTGTTAACGGTTCTTAAATACACCCCTCCTTTGTCATTAAGCCTCTTTGAGGTCGTCAAAGAGGCTTAATGAGGCTGTCAAAGAGCCTCTTTGACAACGCAATAAAGGCACTTTCATTTTGTCAAATGGGCTTAACGAGAAACTGCATAAATATACAACTCAAAGTGCATATTTATGCATTGAATAAGGTCGCTGTTTTTATTTCCTGACCACCAATATGCCGTGCCTCCTTTTCCCACATCGTCGGTTCAAAAACCTCCAAATCCGTCTTTTTTGCCGTAGCGTGGCATCGGGTGGCATGGGTGACATTAGGTGACATTAGGTGACATTAGAAAAAGCCTTTAATGTCACCCGTAAACAGCTGATTATCAGATAGCTATCTTGTGCGGTGACAATAGTGATATTATTTTGAAGAAAAAAATTCATATAAGACAAATCTTTATCATCCCATTAACATCTTAAACAAGTAGAATTATGGACAAGAAAGTAAATAAAAAAGCAGGTGTGTCAAAAGAAAGATGACACACCTGCTTTTTAAAAGAATATTTTTGTTTTATGCTTGTTTTACGCCTATTAGAAGCTTGTCTTAACCTATTATAAGCTTGTCTTAAGAAAGCTTAGAAATAGTAGGCGAGAGCAATCTGCCAAGCGTTGGCGCGGCTGCGTGCCTCCTTGTTGACGATCTGCTCACCCACGTTCTGAAGAGTGGCATCAGAGGTCTTGCCGCACACAATGTTGTAGTTGGCAGAGATCTGAAGGTGTGAGAGAACGGTGAAGCCGGCACCTACGTTGACGCTGAAATTAGAGTTTTTAACGCTCCATGACGTGTTCTCTGTCAGGTCCTGGTTCTTCTTGCCGACGTTGAATCCGAACTGGGGACCAGCGAAAAGAAACACGTTAGCAAGGCTGCTCAGTCCCCAACCGTAACGGAGGTTGATTGGAACGTTGATTGCCTGGCAACGCAGCGTCTTGTCTGTTGTGTAGTTGGTGCCTGTGTAGCTGTCAGCAACTTTCACCTTTGCCTCACGCTGGTCGTAGAGGGCAGAAGCATCGATGCCGAGACCCACAAGGGGCAGCTGTATCTTAACGGTGGGGCCAATGAAGAAACCTGTGCGGTTGCTTGCGTCAAACACGCTGTTGTTGAACGACATGCTTGTGACGTTAACGCCACCTTTCACACCGAACTTCACTTGTGCCTTTGCTGTTATGCCCATCATCAGGGCAGCAGCAACGAGCAGTGTTGTAAAAATCTTTTTCATAATCCTTTTCTTTTTCCTTTTTTGAAGAATACTATTCTTTATTGTTATCTCTCTTTTTTATGTCTTCGTTTCTTCTCATTCGGTCTCCCTTTCTGTTAGCGTTTCACAACCGAATGACAGTTGCTCCTTCACGGAGCCATGGTCAGCTGTCCTTTCAAGGACCTTAATGTCTCTCTCTTCTTACCGTCACTCGTGCCGAGCCCGACGAGCTTTTAGAAGAGCTTGAAGAACGACGGGTCTTCTTCACGGTTGACGTTGTTGAGGCCGATGAGCCTGCACGGCGGTTCTTCTTCTTCTTCTTTTGCAGCTTCAGCTCTTTCTTGTCGAGCTTTGCTATGCTGTCGAGAGAATCTTTGCGAGCCTGGTCGCCCCACATGTTCTTCTCAAAAGCTTGCAGCTCACTCTCGATGCGTTTCTGCTCCTTCGTCATGGCAGCCTCGTCAGGACAATACTGTGCAAGCGTCTTGCCCAGCATGTTGTTTGTCTTGTAGATCTTGCCTTTGTAGAGATTCTTTGTGAAGAAATCGTCCATGCTCATGACGGCAGCGTTGTTGACGTTGCTTGTCATGATGTTCTGCTTGGTGAGGAAGGGTGCGAGGTCGTCATATTTGATCCAGAACAGCGGATACGATGTGGCGGCATCGCCGAAATCGTCATCGCGGCGAAGGATGGGGCAAAGCGCCAGCACTTTCGTGTGGAAGGTTGCCGAGTTTTGGTCGAAGAAAGCGCTCTCCTTTATGTAATAGCCCGTCACCTCTTTCGACGGGATGTCGCTGTCGTCGATATGAATGCCCTTGTCTGTGCGCTCATAGAAAATGTGGTAGTTGTCGAGCAACGACTTGAGGTTTATCTGTGCCGACTTGTCAAACACCTCGTTGCCGTCAAGACGATACTCGTAAGCGGGCACCGCACGACGCATCACAAGCTTGAAGATGTAGGTGAAGAGGTTCATCTGCGAGCCTACTGGCTCTACAGGATAATAGAGCCCTGCGTTGGCATCTTGCGTGATGTCTATCTCGCGGTAGATGTCGCGTCGCCACACCACGTCCTCGCTCATGGGTATCTGTGTGGGGAACGAGATTTGAGCACGCACGCTCAACTGTCCTGCCTGCTGCTGTGCCGCCTGCTGCTGTTGCTGGCGACGCGCTGCTGGCTGTGCCGATGCTATGTTGGGCAACATGCAGGCTGTGAGCAATATGATAAATAGTCGTTTCATTGTTTTGTTGTTTTGTTGCTTGATGGGGAATAAGGGGGGCTTAAAAAGCTTCTTAAGCTACCCTTTGTCTTTATTTCACAATCACCTGCATAGAGCCTGTCAGCTTACGGGAGATGCCGTCGGGGCCTACAGCTGTTATGTTGGCAATGTAGAAGCGCTTGTTGCGTGAGAGCTTGCGGAACGTGTCGCGTTGGCGGTCAGAGAAATGCGCACCGTTCGATGCCATAGGCACGGCGTTGCCCATGTTGTCGAAGAACACGGTCTCGAAGCCCGTTACACGGAACTGGATGTCGAGGATGCCGTCGTCGATGGCGGCGTTGAGCGTGTTGATAGACATGAGCGACTGCTTTGACAGTCCGCCTTCGCGGAAGCGTGTGGTGCCAATCTGCAAGTAGGCTGTCGGGTCGGGCAACTTACGCACATGGAAGGTGTACTTGCCCATCTGTCGTGAGCGTCCGTTGTCGTTGCTTGCCACGTTTATGGTCACGTCCTTGCCTACAGCCGACGGTCGGGCTATGTAGCGGCCCATGCCTATGGAGCGGAACGAGCCGCCGCCCATTGATGCCGACACGCTGCTCAGAGGCACGCCGGGGATGGAGATGCTTATGGGGTTGTCGTAGCCGGCATAGAGCACGTTCATGAGGTCTGCCGACACGGTGGCGCTTGGTCCCACGACGGTGTACTTCTGCGTGAACTCGCGGCGTATGGTGTTGCCGCTGCCGTCGCGCATGGTGATGTAGCCACCGAAGCTGTGCTCACCCACGCCGCCAGCTGTAAACTGATATTGGCTACCGCTTATGCGACGTCCGCCGACGTAGATTTCGGGCTGCTGTGTGGTGTCTACCGCAGCCATGACGATCTGTGCCTTGAACAGGTCGCCGCTGATGACGGTTCTCGATTCGGGTATGACGAACGCGCTGAGCTTGTTTACGCGGATGTCCTTCATGTCGATGTTTGCCACGAGGGTGTGGAGCACCTCGCCCTCAGCATAGCGCACGTCGCTCTGCAACTTTGAGAGCAGCGTCACGGCAGCAGCCACGGGCATGTCTTCAAACATATACTCCTGCCAGTTCTTGCCCAGCGTGTTCTCCTTGTGAGGCACCTTCGTGGTGAGGTTGCTTGCGATGATGGCCTTCTGTTGTGCGTCGGGCACCATTGCCAGGATGCGCTCTCGGAACGAGTTGATGGCGCGGAACAGTTTTCCTCCCTGTCCTGTGCCAGGCGCAAGCATGACATGGCTTGCCGCCTCCAGATTGTCCTTGCCTTTGATGTTCAGCACATCGCCGTCGGCACCATCGGCTTCGCGCACGATGGCAACCTTCAGTTGTTGTGCAAAGTTGTATAACGAATCGCTCATGCGTTTCACCTCTGTAGCCTTGTCGAACCATTCTTTCACCTTCTGCGGGTTGGTCTTCATCTGGTCGGCAAAGTTGCTGTAGAGGCTCTCGTTCTCTTTCGATGAGTTGGCGGTTGTTCTGTTCAGACTTTCCTCCACTATAGAGAAACCGTCAAGCACCTCGGTAGAGATGTTGAGAGCGAGCATGGCCATGAGGACGACATACATGAGGTTGATCATCTTCTGGCGTGGCGATACCGGTCTTTTCTTTATTGCCATTGTTTGTTGTTTTAATGGAGGTGAGGAGCTTTATAGGTCTGTGCCTATGCGTTGCTTACACCTTTCATGTTAACGGTCATTGCTTCAATCATGCGGGCATAGATGCTGTTGAGCTGCTCTATCTGCTGTGCCATGTGTCGGCTCTGGTCGTTTATCTGGTCGATGGTGCCGATCTGCTGGCTGGCACTCTTAAGCTGCATCTCGTACACCTTGCAGATGCCTGTGAGTGTGCGGTTGAGGTTTTCCATCTCTTCGCTGTCGCGTGTCAGGCGCTCGCTCTGCTCCGACACCTTCTGCAGGGTCTCGGTGAGCTTCTTCAGCTCTTCCACATAGCGGCTCTGTGCTTCTGCCAGCTCGGGCGATACCTGCTGCTGTGCTTCCACCCATGAGGGGGCGGCGATGACGGCAGCACCTGCTGCACCGGTACCTTCAACAACCGGACCTGAAGAAGCGGCAGCTCCTGTAACAGCAGCTCCTGTAGCAACTGTTCCTGTTGCGGCTGTTGCACCTGTAGCACCGTTAGCGGCTACGGCTCCTCCACCTATTATTATTGTGCCGCCTACGGGAGCACCCTTAACGACAACACCTTCGGCGTGTTCGCCCTCTTGGCTTTCGCTGTTTCCGCTCTCGTCGTCTTCCTCACCGTCAAGATGTGTAGGCAGATCCATGCCTATGGCTGTCTTGTCGAAGGGACGGTCAAATGCTGAGAGGAAGAACACGAACACCTCGGTGCCCATGCCCGCGAACAGCATGATGTTGGCTCCCGGCAGGTGGGTAAGCTTGAAAAGCGTTCCAAGAATAACGACTGATGCGCCCCAGCTGTAGGCATAGTTGAGGAATGTCTGTCCGGGCACACTGTCCATCCACTTCTGCAGACGGTACACGATATTTAGCTTGCTGTATTTAGTCATCTTTTCTTACTTTTTTTCTGTTTAACACTTGACGGACTTGCCAGACTGCGCACGCAGCGGAAGCCGATATATGAACGTGGTTGGTTCTGATATTCCCATGTGCGCCATGCTGAACGTATGAGCGACTCGGGGTCTTTCCACGAACCGCCTCTCACGCTCTTCTTCTTCAGGCTGTATGGGTCTTCTTTGGCAGCCTTGTATTCGAGCTGCGGGTTAAGGTCGTTCATGGCATCGACGCCGGCATCGGTATAGACGGTGCTTGTCCATTCGGCCACGTTGCCAGCCATGTCAAACAGTCCGTTGCTGTTGGCGTTGTATATGCCCACCTTCGATGTTATGAGGTTTCCGTCTTGTGTGTAGTTGCCTCGGTCGGGTTTGAAGTTGGCATAGAAGCATCCTTCTCCGCTCTTCACGTCGTTCTGCTCCCATGGAAACTCGGTGCCTTCTTTTCCTCGTGCCGCATATTCCCATTCAGCCTCTGTGGGCAGACGGTAGCGCTGCACATAACGTGCCTCGGACCCTAAGCCCTTGAGCAGATAGTCGGTACGCCAGGCGCAGAACGCGTTGGCTTGCTCCCATGTCACGCCCACCACAGGATAGTCGTTGTAGGTTGGGTTTGAGAAATAGTTGCGCAGATAGACCTCGTTCTCAGAGTTGCGGAAGTCGTTGACCCACACGGTGGTGTCTGGATAGACGTTCACGATGTAGGTGTTGAGGAAATCCCACGGTCCCGAGAGCGGACGGTTGATGGTCTGTCTCACGATGCGTCCCTCGTCGTCGACAAAGGCGGTGTCCTTGGAGATCATCACCACCTCGTTGGGGTTTATCGTGACGTCAGTGTTGAGGTTTCTCTCGTCAGGGTTCAGGCGGTTACGGCGCAGCGCAGCTGTCGTGTAGTCGTAAACCTCATATTTGTAGTTGAGCTGACGATAGTCGAGCATCTTCTCGCCTGTCACCGGGTTTGTGGTGTATAGGCTCTCGAAGGCACGCTGCTCGTCCTCATTGGGCTTGCGCGGCAACTGCTTCTTCCAGTTGAGGTGTGGTGTCACGGGGTCACCGTTCTTGTCTTCTGTGATCATGTATGTCTCGTCGCCGCCATAGTTGGGGTCGGCGAGTCGTGTGCGCAGGATGCTGTCGCGCACCCAGAACACAAACTGCTTATACTTGGAGTTGGTCACCTCCGTTTCGTCCATCCAGAATCCGTCCACCGAGATGTCTTTCTTCGGTGTCTTCATGCCCCACAGGCTGTCTTCCTTCTGCAAACCCATGTGTAGGAAGCCGCGGCCCACTTTTGTCATGCCGAACGGTGTGGGCTCGGAGAAACCGCGTCCGCCACCCACGCCGACCAGTTCGCCTCCACGTCCTGATGATGTGGTCGACTTGCCGCCGAAGCAAGCTGTCAGGCAGAGCGTCAAGACCACTGCCGAGAGCACAGATATAATGTTTGTTCTTTTCATCATTATGTTGATAACCTTCGTTGTTATAGAGTCAAAATTTTTTTAGAATTATTATTTTTTTCAGAGCCGCCTTTCCTTCTTTACAAATTCTTTACAGAATTCGCACACTCTGATGTCGGTTCTTGCCTTTCTTCGTCATGTTGAGGTCCATCTGATAGCCGATGAACAGCTCGTGGCTACCGTTGCCGAGGCTCATGGCAGAGGTGTAACACTCATAACTGTAGCCGAGCATCACGCCGTGGACGCGGCCGCCGATGAGAAGCGTCACCGATGTGTTGGGGCTGTAGGTGAGACCGGCATACATCACCTTCTTCTCGTTGGTGTAGACGAGTCGTCCTGTCACGTCGGCTCTCCATGCCACGCCGTCGGTTCGTCCGAGGGCTGATGTCTTGACGGTGAGGAACGGGTTTCGCAACTTTATGTCGTAGCCAGCCGTGAGATAATAGGTGGGGTCGATCTTCAGCTCGTTGCGCTCTCCCAACTCGATGAGCGGGGCGTTGAGATGAGTGGCCGACACGCCCACATACCACGGGCCGCGGTTATAGTAGAGTCCGGCTCCAAGGTCCAGCCCGTTGCCGTCCACTTTTGATGTCGCCAATGCGGGGTCGCTGCTTTCTCCTGCATCGACCTTTGAGCCGTCGAAGCTCTCGCTGAGCAGTCCCACGTTCACGCCGGCGCTTATCGTTCCTCCGAACAGCTTGTGTTTGTAGGCATACTGCAACGCCAGGCGTTGGTGTGAGAACAGACCGATCTTGTCGTTCATAAACTGCAAGCCCACACCGTGTAAGGCCCCGATGAACCTGACGGGCATGTCGGCAGCGGCATACATGGTGTTGGGGTTGTTCTCAAAGCCCGCCATGTCAAGGGCATACGCTGCCGTGATGTTCAGCTTTGGTTGCTTTCCCACGGCAGCCGCGTTGAAGGTCGGCTCCATGTCGAAATAGTGGCTGAACGACACGTCATATTGTGCATGGGCCTCTGTTGCGGCTGATGCAAACGTTGCTAATATAATGAAAAAGCGTTTAAACACGCTATAATAACGCAAGAGATTGGGGTTTATTGCGAAAAAAAAGAAAAAATGTTGTCTTTTAGACAAGAAAGCTGTCATTTTTCAAGAACGCTGTCTTTTCTGTGAGATATAAAAAAAAGGCGCACAAAACCTAATGAACGTTTTGTGCGCCTTGTGTTTTTATGTCGTGCTTGCTGGATAGACCCTTTTGTAAAAGAACAATCTTACAAAAAGAACTGTCCGTTAAGCAGCAACTGCTTTATTAGTCGAGCTGAGCGAGCTTGCCGTCAGAGCCGAGCACGTCAATGATCTTGTGCTTGTACATCTGCTCCATGAGGTCGCGAGCGGGACCGCAGTACTTACGGGGATCGAACTCACCTGGTTTGTCGTGGAACACCTTGCGAACAGCAGCGGTGAAGGCCAGACGTGAGTCAGAGTCGATGTTGATCTTGCAAACAGCAGAAGCAGAAGCCTTACGGAGCTGCTCCTCGGGGATACCAACAGCGTCGGGCAGCTTGCCGCCGAACTCGTTGATCATGTCAACATACTCCTGGGGAACTGAAGAAGAGCCGTGGAGCACGATGGGGAATCCGGGGAGCTTCTGCATGATCTCGTCGAGGACGTCGAATGCCAATGGAGGAGGAACGAGCTTGCCTGTCTTCGGGTCGCGTGTGCACTGCTCGGGAGTGAACTTGTAAGCACCGTGTGATGTGCCGATAGAGATAGCCAGTGAGTCAACACCTGTGCGGCTTGTGAAGTCGATAACCTCCTCAGGCTTTGTGTAGTGGCATACGTCTGAAGAAACCTCGTCCTCAACACCAGCCAACACGCCGAGCTCACCCTCTACAGTTACGTCGAACTGATGAGCATAGTCTACAACCTTCTTTGTCAGGGCGATGTTCTCCTCGTAAGGCAGTGAAGAACCGTCGATCATAACTGAAGAGAAGCCGAGGTCTACACAGCTCTTGCACAGCTCGAAGCTGTCACCGTGGTCGAGGTGAAGAACAATCTCAGGATGCTTGCAGCCAAGCTCCTTTGCATACTCAACGGCACCCTCTGCCATGTAGCGGAGAAGAGTCTCGTTAGCGTAAGCGCGTGCACCCTTAGAAACCTGGAGGATAACCGGCGATTTCAGCTCTGAAGAAGCCTTGATGATAGCCTGAAGCTGCTCGAGGTTGTTGAAGTTGAATGCGGGGATTGCATAACCACCCTTGATGGCTCTTGCGAACATATCACGAGTGTTCACCAAGCCCAATTCTTTGTAGTTTACCATAGTTTTATAAAATATTTTTAAAACGTGTATTATATGTCTTTTGTCTTTTGACAGCCGAAAATGTTGTGCTTTTCTTTCCTGCTGTTTCTTTATACCGATGCAAAGTTAACATTTTCTTTTTGAAAAGCAAGTGTTAAAACAAATTTTAATGCTTCGCGCTGTTCAATTTTTGTTAATAACCCACACCTTATTATTATAATAAGGCGACGTTGCAATGCAGACATGGCAAATCGTCACAATGTCAGCACAGCGAACCATAGTCTTGAAGCTTACGCTTTCTTCAGAAATGCCCGTTTCCTCATGGCGTAGGCAAGCACGATGGCGAAACCGACGAGAGGAATGAAGAAAGGCAGCAGGAAATTGTCGGTGCGGTCGGCGATGAGGCCCATGAGCAGGAAGCCGCAGCCGCCCACAGGGGTCATCATCAATATTGACGATGCGCTCTTGGTGAGGCGTCCCAGTCCGTCAAGCGTCAGGGAGAATATTGTCGGGAACATGATGGCCTCAAACAGGTAGTTGGCGATGAGGGCTGCCAGCGACAGACCCTTGATGTCGAGCATCACGAGCACCATGCACGCCACGCTGCCCACGGCGCAAAGGGTGAGCATGGTTTCTGCTGCCACGCGTCGCATGATCCAGCTGCCTATGAATCGTCCGATCATGAACACGAAGAGGGCGGCGGTGATGACCATTGCTGCCGACTTGTCTGCCATCCATCCCATGCCGGTGACGAAGTTGATGAAATAGCTGTTAATGGATATTTCTGCCACCTCGTAGGCGAGGAGGGCAGCCAGACCGAAGAGGAACATCTTGTTGCCGAAGAGCAGGCGCAGGTTGTGTGTTCCGCTCTGCTTGCTCTCGTCTTCGTTGCCGGCATCGGCATGCTTGATCTCGGGCAGGTTGACGCGTGAGAACACCAGTGCGATGACGAGCACGAGCACGCCCATGATGGCGTAGGGCACCACGACGTTGCCGCCCTCGTTGCTGTCGTTGGAGCAGAAGAGGAACTGTCCCACGACAAACGTTGCGAACATACATCCCAGACCGTTGAACGACTGCGAGAAGTTCAGACGGCTTGTTGCCGTCTCCTTTGGTCCCAGCTCTGTGGCGTAGGGGTTGGCAGCGGTTTCGAGGAAGGTCAGTCCGCAGCCAATCACGAACAGGGCGGCAAGGAAGGCATAGAAGGTGCCTGCCGCAGCGCAAGGTATGAAGAGAAGCGAGCCGAGGCCGAAGAGGAGCAGTCCGAAGACCACGCCGCGACGATAGCCGAAGCGGTTGATGAACAGGCCTGAGGGTATGGCCATAAGGAAATAGCCTAGATAGGTTGTTACCTGTATGAGTGCCGACTGTGTGATGCTTATGTCCAGTTCGTTTTGGAAGTGCTTGTTCAGCACGTCGAGAATGGCACGAGCGAAGCCCCACATGAAGAAGAGTGAGGTGATAAGCACAAACGGCACGATGTACTGTTTGCTGCTAAGAGATACTTTCTTGTTTTCCATTATTCTTGATGATGGGAAAAAGGTTTCTAAAAGGGAAGTTAAAGGGGAGTTAAGGGGAAGTTAACTCGCTTCGCGAGTGAAGTTAACGGACATATGCCATGGCGTTTGAGCTCTACTGCTCATTGCTTATAGCAACTAAATGCCAATAGTTAATGGTCTTAAATGCCATAGTTAATGGTCTTAACTGCCATAGTTAATGGTTTTAAATGCCATAGTTAATGGTTTTAAATGCCATAGTTAATAACGTCAAAGCCCATAGCTCTAAATAAAAGTCCTGCTGCTCCCTGTAAAAAGCTTCCGCAGTTTATATTTTTTTACCTTTTTACTTTTTTACCTTTTTACCTTTAAAAATTATTCCAGCGGTTCTGTCTTCAAGCTTATAACGTTGCCTGTCACGGGGTTGAGGACGATGTGCGACGTGATTTTTTTTCCGAAGAGCGCACCGCTCAGCAGTTCCACGCGACCATATTGGGCAGCGTAGGTAGAATATTGAGCCACGGTGCGGCCGTCGTTCACGATGTTTACCTTTATTTTTCCGGGCAAGTTAACCCCGATCACGAGGTCGTCTTTCTTTTTCTTCTCGTCGCCGGTTGTCTCCAGCTCATCAATGATGTGCTCGTCTTCAACGACAGCATAATAAGGAGCGCCAGAGAGGTCGTCGTTGTCGGTCAGGCCGAAATGGCGTGAGAAGCGGAAGGCCAGCATCTTGTCCTGTCCTTTCTCGGGAATGATGGTCACGACCTGCTCGGTGGTGTCCTTCACCGTTGTGCCTTCGAACGCCTGTGTGAGAGCACGTTCTTGCGTGTTGAGCTGGGCAAGCATGATCTTGAGCTGCTCGCCGTCCTTCGGCATGAAGTCGGCCTCGCCTCGTGACAGCTGGTTGCGGCTGTCGCGTATGTCATAAATCTCCTGAGCCACCATACGCGCCATCGTGGGCATGTTGCCTGATGAGAGGATGTCCTGGCTCATATAGTCTTCAGCGTGCAGCGGTGCGGGCTGAGGTGCCGCCTTGAACGGCGTGCGCTCCTTCACGGGCTGTCCCTTGGCGTTAATGGCCATGATGACGCCGTTCTTGTCGCAGTCGACGTTCACGATGCTGTGCTTCTTGTCTACCGTGATCTCAAACTTCTTGTCCTTGTCGGGCACAGCCATGGTGTTGCAGCTTATTCCCACAATGCGGTAGCTCACGCTGGGTTGTGTCTCTGCCGGTTTCTTGAAATAGATGTCAGAGTAGGGCGCCAGCTTTCCTGGCGTGAATGTTGTCTTCTCTATGCGCAGCGCTATCTGCACGCCTGTCTTAGGCAAGAAATAAGAAATGCCTTCCTGTGCTGATTGAGCCATGGCGGCAGTAGCTGCTGTTATGGCTATGGCCAATGTAGAAAATATTCTTTTCATAATGAGCATTGTTGTTTTCTTGTAGGTAAATTTTGTTTTTATTGTTTCGCGCTTTAGTCCTGTAGCCATTTGAAGGCAGCAGGAAGATACGCAATGATGTCGCTTGCTATGAGACTCTCCTTGCCCAGCTCCTTGGCGGCGAGATCGCCAGCCAGTCCGTGCAGATACATGCCGAGCAGGCAGGCGTTGCGTTGCGAGTGGCCTCGTGCCAAGAGAGCCGTGATGATGCCTGTGAGCACGTCGCCGCTGCCTGCTGTCGCCATGCCCGCGTTGCCTGTAGGGTTGAACGTCACCTTGCCGTCGGGTGTGCATAGGGCAGAGAAGTGGCCTTTCAGGATGATGAATGCCTCAAGCTGCATCGCCATGCTGCGTGCTTTCTCCAGCCGGTCAAAATCGTTGGAGCAGGGAGCGCCTGCCAGACGGTCAAACTCGCGAGGGTGGGGAGTCATGATCATGCCTTTAGGCAACTGCTCCATCCATGACGAGTGGTTGCCGAGAATGTTGAGGGCATCGGCATCTGCCACGACGGGGCACAGCGTCTTGCGTAGCTGGTCGATGAGCGCTATGGCCGTGTCTTCGTCGCGTCCAAGGCCTGGGCCTATGCCCAAGGCGTCGAACCCGTCAGTGTTTACAGGTTCCGAGAAGATGGTCTCGTCGCGGTCCAGCTGAACGACAGCTTCGGGCACCGTTATCTGCATGATGTCATAGTTGCGTCGTGGCGTGTGTGTTGTGACCTTTCCCACGCCGGCTCTCAAGCAAGCCTTGGTTGCCAAGACAGCAGCGCCCGACATGCCGTAGCTGCCCGCTATGATGAGGGCGTTGCCCATGGTGCCCTTGTGGGCGAAGTCGTGGCGAGGGGTGAAGAGTCGTCTGATATCTGCCTCCTCAGCAATGGTGAACGGCGTGTCGGTGTTCTGCACATACTCTTGCGAGAGACGTATGTTGAGCACCTTCAGACGGCCGATATATTGCTGGTTGTCGGCGAGCATCATAGACAGCTTTCGCTGGTGCAAGGTGAGCGTGAGGTCGGCTCTTATGATGTGTTGCTGGTTGTTGAAGCTGTTGTCTTCAGCCATCAGACCCGACGGGAGGTCAATGCTCACCACCTTGCATGGCGATGCGTTGATGTATCTTACGAGCGAGGCAAATCCTCCTGCCAGCGGCTTGTTCAGTCCAGAGCCAAACAGTCCGTCTATGATGAGGGTATCGGCGTTAAGCGTCGGCGGGTCAAAATTGGTTGACACCTCGGTAAACTCTATTCTGCTGTCGTTCTCTATGCGTTTCTTGTTTGTGGCGCAGTCGTCGGACAGGTGGTTGTGTATGTTGAAGAGGTAGACCGCAACCTTGAAGCCTCTCTCTGCCAGCATGCGTGCCACGGCCAGCGCGTCGCCACCGTTGTTGCCGGGGCCGGCGAACACGATGACGGGCGTGAGTTTTGTCCACTCCTCAGCAATGGCTGCCGTGAGTGTCTTCGCTGCCCTTTCCATGAGGTCAATAGAGTCTATCGGCTCATGCTCAATGGTATATTTGTCAAGCTCATGAATCTGAGCACTTGTAAATATTTTCATAGTGATGCAAAAATACAAAAAAGAAACCGTTCAAGTGTCATCAAAGGCAGCTTTTTCTTCTTGATGTTGAATAAATTGTGATGTATGGCTGTTGTTTGGCGATTTTTTCGTAATTTTGCGGAAATTTTAAAATCCGTTTCATGAACATAGTAAAAATAAAGGACAAGACCTTTAAGACATCCATTCCTGAGGAGGAGATCCTGAAGAAGGTGAAAGCCGTGGCTGACAAGATTAACGCCGACATGGCCGACAAGAACCCTCTGTTGCTTGCCGTGCTCAACGGCTCGTTCGTTTTTGCAGCAGACCTCATGCGTATGATAAACATTCCTTGTGAGATCTCGTTTGTCAAGCTTGCCTCATATCAGGGCACAACCTCTACCGGCACGGTTAAGGAGGTGATAGGCATAAACGAGGATATCTCGGGTCGTACGGTCATCATCGTTGAAGACATTGTAGAGTCGGGCTTGACGATGAAGCGGATGATAGAGAGCCTTGGCACACGCAACCCCGAGTCGATACACATCTGCACGCTGCTTCTAAAGCCTGAGCGTCTGAAGGTGCCTCTCGACATCGAGTATGTGGCGATGGAGATTCCTAACGATTTCATCCTCGGTTATGGTCTCGACTATGACCAGCAGGGCCGCAACCTGCGCGACATCTACACGCTTGTTGAGGAGTAGGCCTCTCCCTTGCTGTTTGGCTTCACAGGCTGTGGCGTCGTGATAGACATCTCTGCTTCTGAAGAAGCCTGAACGCTTTCGCCTGTCATGTCTGAAGGCGACACATAGGGTGTCTTTTGCCTTTGGAATGTGGCGGTTAGAGGGATGTGTGCTTAAAGCGCACCTTTCCATAAGCTTAAAGCTGAGGTTGGCTTAAGGCTTGACTTGTAGAAAGATTGGCCGGCGGAAGGCTTGGTCTGCGGAAGGCTTGACCTGCGGAAGGCTTGGTCTGCTGAAGGCTTGGTCTGTGGAGGGCTTGGTCTGCTGAAGGCTTGGTTTGCGGAAGGCTTGACCTATAGAAGGCTTGGTCTGCGGAAGGCTTGGCCCGTGGAAGGATAGAACATTGTAATTAACAAAATATTTTAAGGTAAAAAGATGAAAAATATTGTAATTTTCGGTGCTCCTGGTTCAGGCAAGGGCACACAGAGCGACTTGATGATCGAGAAGTATGGTTTCAACCATATCTCTACTGGCGACGTGCTTCGCGCAGAGATCAAGAACGGAACAGAGCTGGGCAAGACAGCTAAGGGATACATCGACAACGGTCAGCTGATCCCCGATGAGCTGATGGTTAACATCCTGGCAAGCGTTTACGACAGCTTCGGCAAGGAACACAAGGGTGTGATCTTCGACGGCTTCCCCCGCACCATCCCGCAGGCAGAGGCTCTCAAGGCCATGCTCGCAGAGCGCGGACACAAGGTAGCAGCCATGATTGAACTCGACGTTCCCGAGGAGGAGCTGATGAAGCGTCTCATCAAGCGTGGACAGGAGAGCGGCCGCTCTGACGACAACGCTGAGACCATCAAGAAGCGTCTTGACGTTTACCACAACCAGACTGCTCCCCTCATCGAGTGGTACAGCAAGGAAGGTATCCACCACCACATCAACGGTCTTGGTGAGCTCGACCGCATCTTCGGTGACATCTGCACCGTTATCGACAGCCTCTAATTTGAAGCCTCTAAATTGAAGCCTCTGGTTTGAAGCCTCTGGTTTGAAGCCTCTGGTTTGAAGCCTCTAAATTGAAGCCTCTGGTTTGAAGCCTCTAATTTGAAGCTTCTAAATTGAGACCTCTAAATTGAAGCCTATAAAAATAGGAATAGAAAAATATAGGCGCATGACCCTTTGCAAGCAATGCTTTCGTTGGTCATGCGCCTTTTTTGTTTTTAAGACGTTGTGCTTTATTTTGCTTCATTCTCCCATTTCTCCCATTCTTCCATGGCCGCTTTCCAGTCGGTTTGCTGTCCGCTCTCCACAGCTTCCTGCTGACGTTGTGCCTCGTCGCGTGCCTTGTCGCGAGCACGTTTGGCTTTCATGTCGGCAATGGTGGCATCGTCGAGAATGGCTATTGCCCCGCGTTCTATTGCAGCGTGTAGCTCCTCTTCGCCGAAGGCCTTGCCCTGCTCGTTGAAATCGGATATGTTAAACTCATAACCCACTCTCAGGTCGTGACGAATCTGCTTCTGCTGTGCGCGGTTGCCGGCATTTTTCAGTCGCAGCAATCGACCAATCTCCTTTATCTCTTTCTCCGAAAATTTGGTTCTTCCCATTAATTATTTGTATTTATCGTATTTTTTTATTTTCTTCCTTTTCTTTATTTTTATTTTTCTTTTTCTTTTTCTTTTTCTCTTTCTTTTCTCTTTCTCTTTCTCTTTCTCTTTCTTTCTTTTTATACAGCCTTCTCGTTTGTATAGACAACAATTCCCCTTCTGTCTATATGACTTTTAAATTCTTGATTTTCTATTTTGTTATAGATGCAAAAATCAAATTCATAAGGCAACAACAGATCGTCTATCTTGGTATGGACTTTTAGAAGATCTGTTGTCTGCAAATCTTCTCCCACAAGCGAGATGTCCACATCAGAAAAAGGTTTGTTGTTACCTTTTGCCCGTGAACCAAACAAGATGGCTTTTTTTATTTTTGGAAATTGTGAAAAAACAGATTTTATTTCTTCCCAATAGCTTTCGTCAATGCCATATCTCATAAGTTGTCGTCTTTTATTTTGTTCATCTTTATTGCAAACGTTTTGAAGATGGGTAGGTATTGGCTTATAATATGATTTAAAACCTCATTAAATTCTGTTTCATCATAACAATGTGAAGTGACGTTGCGTGATGCAATGGTTTCCATCCACATCTTGCTGTCTATAATGCCAATTTGCAATGCTTTCCTAATGGCATCGCGTGAACCTTGAATGTCGGTATATCCTTGAAATTCTTCATAGTCTTTCATCACTTTCCATGCCAGCTCCTGAGTGTATTCGAAGCGTTGCACAAGACCTTCTTTTAACAAGTCGTCAACGTCGTCACCTAACATCTTGTTTGTAGATAAGATGTCGGCAGCTTTGCTAAGACGTTCAAGCGCTTTGTCGTAATTGCTTAAGCGTTGAATCCATCGCGTGTCGTTGTTGTTTGTTGTCATAATGGGGAATGGGTTTTGTTACTTTTGCAAAGTTACAACTTTTATTATTTATAATGTGAAAAGTGGCGCGTAAAAATGATTAGCTGGGGTAAGGAATAAAGAAAAGGTTAAAAGAAATGGATAGAAAGAAAATAAATGGAAAGAAAATGGAAAGAAAAGAAAAGGAAAGAAAAGAAAAAGGATATGCAAGCACACACAGAAAGGTGGCGTTGCATATCCTTATTATCAGTTGTTCAAGAGGTTACGAGACCAGAACAGTCTTTTTACTCAGCACGGAAGCTGGGCAGATCCTCCTTGACGAAGTTCATGATGTAAGCGTGGTCGCCGATAACGTCGGCCTGAGCCATGCGAACATAAACGTTGGCGCTCTTGGCGAACAGTTCTGCAGAACGTGTGGCATCCTCGAGGATGAGGAGTGACATGATGATCTCGGCTGTTATGTTGTAGAGGCGGCGTGCGAGGAAATCGTGCATCTCCTGATCCTGTGCCTCCTTAACATACTCGAGAGCCTGCTCATAGAGCTTAACCATCTCTTCGACGCGAGCCTTCAGCGGCTGCAGCTCCTCAGCCACTTCCTTCTCCAGCATCTCCTTGATGATGGTGAGGTATGTGCCGTTAGAGATGTAGCGAATGGCAGCCACTACCTGGAGCTGTGTTGTGCCCTCATAGATAGAGAAGATGCGTGCATCGCGATACAGACGCTGGCTCTTATACTCCATGATGAAGCCCGAACCGCCGTGCACCTGAATGGCGTCGTATGCGTTCTGGTTGGCATACTCAGAGTTCATGCCCTTTGCCAACGGTGTGAAGGCATCGGCCAGACGCGAATATTTCTTCAGCTCCTGACGTTCTTCGGCTGTGAGCTTGCGCTCGCGCTGAATGTCTTCGAGAGCCTTGTAGATGTCCACGTAGCGAGCTGTCTGGTAGAGGATTGAACGTCCTGCATCGAGCTTGCCCTTGATGCGTGCCACCATGTCGTAGACAGCAGGGAAGTTGATGATCTCTGTGTCGAACTGCTTGCGCTCCTTAGCATATTTCAGAGCCTCGTTGTAAGCAGCCTGGCTAACGCCTACCGACTGTGCTGCGATGCCCAGACGTGCACCGTTCATAAGAGCCATCACATACTTGATGAGACCCAGACGTGTGCTTCCGCACAGCTCTGCCTTGGCGTTCTTGTAGACGAGCTCACATGTGGGTGATCCGTGGATACCCAGCTTGTTCTCAATGTGGCGCACGGTAACGCCGCCATCGCGCTTGTCGTAGATGAACATAGACAGACCACGGCCGTCGCGTGTGCCCTCCTCAGAGCGTGCGAGCACGAGGTGAATGTCTGAGTCGCCGTTGGTGATGAATCGCTTCACACCGTTCAGGCGCCATGTGCCGTCCTCGTCCTGTGTGGCTTTGAGCATTACGCGCTGCAGGTCAGAGCCGGCATCGGGCTCGGTAAGGTCCATAGACATGGTCTCGCCAGCACACACACGGGGGATGTATTTCTGACGTTGCTCCTCAGAGCCAAACTCGTAGAGTGTCTCGATACAGTCTTGCAGCGACCAGATGTTCTGGAAGCCGGCATCGGCGCACGACACGATCTCCGAAGCCATAGAGTAGGGAGTGATGGGCATGTTCAGGCCGTTGTAGCGGCGAGGCATAGAGATGCCCCACAGTCCTGCCTGGCGTGTAGCCTCCAGGTTCTCGTAGGTCTTTGACGCATAGTGCATGCGTCCGTCTACGAGGTGCGGTCCTTCGAGGTCCACATCCTCCGAGTTAGGCTCGATGATGTTTGCGGCGATGTCGCCGGTGATCTCGAGCACACGCTTATAGTTCTCGATTGCGTCCTCAAAGTCGACGGGCGCATCCTCATATTTCTCTTTGTCGGCGTAGTTGCGCTCCTTGAGCTCTACCACGCGCTGCATTTCCGGATGATTCAGATAGAAATCATATTCCGGATGGTCGGTATAAAAGTTTGCCATAATTAAAGCCCCACCCCCAGCCGCCTGCGGCGGCTTTCCCCTCCCCTTATGGAGGGGAGTGATGTGCATTTTTGTTCATTTGCCTTTTATGTCGCGAATGACATTTATCATTATGCCATTAGAGGCTTGTGAAATCATTATGCCATTAGAGGCTTGTGAAATCATTATGCCATTAGAGGCTTGCGAAATCATTATGCCATTAGAGGCTGGTGATGGGTTTAAATTAAATTTGTTTGTTGTTATCGTAAATGTCCCCTTCTATTTCTTTTATTACATCATCGATATTTTCAATTATTTGCTTGTTGGTGAAACGCATAACATGAAAGCCTATCTTTTCTAAAAAATCGGTTCGTGTTTTGTCAAGCTTCATCTGCTCGTCAGTAAAGTGGTATTCGCCATCTACTTCAATAACCAGATTGTTTGCCAAACATGCAAAATCAACGATGTAATCTCCAATGATATGTTGACGGCGAAATCTGTAAGGACGAGGCCACGATTTAAGATGTTTCCATAACAGTTGCTCGGCATCTGTCATGTTCAGTCTGTTCTTTCTCGCATTCTCCTTCAATAAAACATAAATGTCAGGAGAGGATGTGAAATAATCTGCTTTATTTTCACACATTGCCGTCCTCATTAAATTCCTCTAATAATCAAAGCATATCACTCCCCGCCCTAAGGGGAGGGGAAAGCCGCCATCGGCGGCTGGGGGAGGGGCTTTACTTATTATTCGCCTTATAATACTTAATCAGCTTCGGCAGCACCTCTTCCACGGTACCCGTGATCACATAGTCGGCGATCTTGTTGATGGGAGCATCGGGGTCGCTGTTCACAGAGATGATGATGCCCGAGTCTTGCATGCCGGCGATGTGCTGTATCTGTCCAGAGATGCCGCAGGCGATGTAGACCTTCGGATGAACGGTCACACCTGTCTGGCCGATCTGACGGTCGTGGTCACACCATCCCGCATCAACGGCAGCGCGGCTTGCGCCGACCTCACCGTGCAGCTCCTTGGCAAGCTGGAAGAGCATGTCGAAGTTTTCCTTTGAACCTACGCCGTAGCCACCGGCCACAACGATGGGAGCGCCCTTGAGGTTGTGCTTGGCAGCCTCCACATGACGGTCGAGGACCTTCACAACGAAGTCGGCTGTGGGCACATACTTGGCCACGTCCATATACTCGACCTCGCCCTTTGCCTGGCCCTCATAGAGCGCTTTCTGCATAACGCCGCTACGCACGGTAGCCATCTGTGGACGGTGGTCGGGGTTCACAATTGTTGCCACGATGTTACCACCGAAGGCGGGACGAATCTGGTAGAGCAGGTTGTCATAGTGGGTGCCGCTCTTCTTGTCGTCATAGTCGCCGATCTCCAGCTCTGTGCAGTCGGCTGTCAGACCGCTGGTCAGCGATGACGACACGCGCGGACCGAGGTCACGGCCAATAACGGTAGCTCCCATGAGTGCTATCTGTGGCTGCTCTTCCTTGAAGAGGTTTACCAAGATATCGGTGTGAGGAGCCGATGTGTAAGGGAACAGTCCCTCGGCGTCGAAGACGAAAAGCTTGTCAACGCCGTAAGGCAGAATCTGGTCTTCCACCTTGCCCTTGATGTCTGTTCCTGCAACTATAGCGCAGAGGTCTACGCCCAGCTGGTTAGCGAGCTTGCGGCCTTTGGTGAGAAGTTCCTGAGACACTTCCTGTACCTGAGTGCCTTCGATCTCGCAATATACAAATACGTTGTTCATAATCGATTTTTGAATTTTGATTTTTGAATTTTGAGTTGTTGCGGCAAGCCGCAATGTTGATTTTTCGAATTCTGAATTGGTGGGTTCTCCACTTTTCAAAATTCAAAACTCAAAACTCAAAATTTATCCAATGATTTTTTCGTCCAACAATTCTTTTATCAGACCCTCGATGTCGGCATCGCTACCAGTAAGGCTCTTGCTCTCCTTGGCCTGGAACACGATGTTCTTAACGGCTTTCACCTTTGTGGGTGAGCCGCTGAGACCACACTGCTGTGGGTCGCCGTCAACGTCGGCCACGGTCCACTGGTTCAGGGTGAGGTAAGGACGCTCCTCGTAGAGGTAGTTGTACTTGTCCTCGGGCTTGCGCTCCATGGGAGCTGTCGCACGCTTATACTTCATGACGAGCTTAGCGTTGGCGGGACGGCAAGGAGCGGCGCTGCCTGTAACGGTAACGACGAGGGGCATGGGAGCCTCCACGGTCTCCACACCACCGTCGATGTGGCGGCGAATGGTGAGCTTTCCGTCCTCACATTTGGTTATCTCCTCGGCGTATGTCACCTGTGAGAGGCCGAGCTTTTGAGCCACCTGAGGTCCCACCTGTGCGGTGTCGCCGTCGATAGCCTGTCGTCCGCCAATCACAACGTCCACGTCGCCAATCTTCTTGATGGCAGTGGCGAGGGCATAAGAGGTTGCCAGCGTGTCGGCGCCGGCAAACAGACGGTCAGTAAGAAGCCAGCCGGTGTCGGCACCACGATACAGTCCCTGGCGAATAACCTCAGCAGCACGGGGAGGACCCATGGTGAGTATTCCTACTGTTGAGCCAGGGTTCTGCTCCTTCAGGCGCAGGGCTTGCTCCAAAGCGTTTAGGTCTTCAGGATTGAAGATGGCGGGCAGGGCTGCGCGGTTGACGGTGCCTTCGGCTGTCATGGCATCCTTGCCGACATTTCTTGTGTCAGGTACTTGCTTGGCAAGTACAACAATTTTCAAACTCATAAAAATATCTTATTTATTTTGTGAAATTTCTGAATTGCAAAAGTAATAACTTTCTCGCTTGCAGCCAAATATAAGGGTCTAAAAATGCGCAAAACGGCATCTCATGTGCACAGAAAGTGCACAAAGATGCCGTTTTGTGCATCATCTTAATGATGCTTTTTTATGAAAAATCTCATTGTTTTTTCGCTTTTACACCTTATATATATTATAAGGCCCCGATATTACAATATTCGCTGCACCTCTTTAAGGTCTTCGATCTTCATGAGGCTGTCCACGATCACCTTCACCTCGCTACGGTCGTGAACGCGCAGTTCGATGGTGCCGTCGAAGATGCCCTTGTCGCTCGATATTGTGATCTTGTGAATGTTGATGTCGAGCTGGCTCGTTATGACCTTCGACACATCGAGGAGCATTCCCTTGCGGTCGATGCCGTGGATCTCTATTGTCGCATCGAAGAACATGCGTTTGTGCATGTTCCATTTTGCATCGAGAATGCGGTTGCCGAAGCTTGCCTTCAGACGGTTTGCCACATTACAGTCGCGCTTGTGTATCTCTATGCGCTTCTTGTTATCGATGTAACCGAGCACATCGTCGCCGGGTATGACGTGGCAGCAGTCGGGGAAGATGAACGATGCAATGTTGTCTTCGCTTATGATGATAGGCTTTTTCTTGTTGAAGCCTTCGCCCACCACAAAATAGCTGGGCTTCTCTTCCTTCTTGTCGTGGCTTAAGAAAGGCACAAACTTGCGCCATCCCGCGCCCTTGCCTTCTTTCTTTTTCTCTTGCAGCTCTTCAAGGTCCTTGTCGTTGAGCACAATGCTCTTCTCTCCCACGGCAAAGAACAGCTGCTCATGCTTCTGCACGTTGTGGAAGTCGCAGAGCTTGTCGAGCGTGGCTGTTGTCATGGCCAGCTCATTGTCGGCAAACCAGTCGGCCACAATCTTCTCGCCGTTCTTCTGTGTCTCGCGGTTGTCGCGGCGCAAGATGGCCTGTATCTTGCCTTTAGCCTTGGCTGTAGACACGAAGTTGATCCATGACGGCTTCACATGTTGCGACTTTGACGTAAGGATCTCCACCTGGTCACCGCTCTGCAGCTTATGGCTCAGCGGCACCAGCTTGTGGTTAACCTTGGCACCGATGCAATGGCTGCCGAGGAAGGTGTGTATCTGGAACGCGAAGTCGAGGGCTGTGCATCCTGCCGGCAAGGTCTTGATCTCGCCCTTGGGTGTGAACACGAAAATCTCGCTCGCAAAGAGGTTGAGCTTGATGGTGTCGAGGAAGTCCATGGCGTCAGGCTGCGGGTCATCGAGAATCTCCTTGATGGTGCTCAGCCAGTTGTTAAGCTCGCTCTCGTCGTCCACGACCACGTCGCCCTCCTTATATTTCCAGTGGGCAGCAAATCCCTGTTCTGCCACCTCGTCCATGTGGTCAGAGCGTATCTGCACCTCTATCCACTTGCCTTGCTTCGACATGAGGGTCACATGCAGCGCCTGATAGCCGTTGGCTTTGGGGTGGTTAACCCAGTCGCGCAGGCGGTCGGGATGCGACTTGTATATCTGGCTTATGGCCACATATATCTTGAAACATTCGTTAATCTCGTCGTTGCGGTCTTTCGGGACGTATATTATGCGGACGGCCAGGATGTCGTAAATCTCCTCGAAGGTGACGTGCTTGTTCTGCATCTTGTTCCAGATGCTGTAGGGGCTCTTCACGCGTGCTTTCAACTCATACTTTATGCCCATCTTGTCGAGGGCTTTGCGTATGGGCTTCGTGAAGTCGGCAAACAGCGTGTCGCGCTGCTCTTGCGTCTTTGACAGCTTGCTCTTTATGGCAGCATACTCTTCCGGGTGCTCATAGCTGAAGCTGAGGTCTTCGAGCTCGGTCTTTATCTTATTGAGGCCGAGGCGGTTAGCCAATGGCGCATAGATGTAGAGCGTCTCGCCAGCAATCTTATATTGCTTGTTGATGGGTTGCGAGGCCAATGTGCGCATGTTGTGCAGACGGTCACAGATCTTTATCAGGATCACACGAATGTCGTCGCTCATGGTGAGCAGCAGCTTCTTGAAGTTTTCTGCCTGTGCCGATGCCTGCTCGCCGAAGATGCCGCCCGAGATCTTGGTCAGACCGTCAACGATCTGCGCAATCTTGGGACCGAAAATGTTTTCAATGTCCTCAACGGTATAGTCGGTGTCTTCCACAACGTCGTGGAGCAGGGCCGAGCAGATGCTCGTAGAGCCCAGCCCCATCTCCTCACATGCTATCTGTGCAACGGTGATGGGGTGCATGATATACGGTTCGCCCGACATGCGGCGAACACCCTTGTGAGCCTGTCGTGCAAAGTTGTACGCCTTTGTTATGATGTCGGTCTTCTTGCGGTGGCGTGATGCCAGATAAGTGTCGAGCAGATGCTGAAACGCATCGTTGATCATCTTGTCCTCAGCGGCTTCGCGCTGAGCGTCTTTCTTCTCCTGGTCGTCCATGGATTAGTCCTCCTATTGAATTTTTTTTACTTAACCTTAATCTTCTTGCCAGCGCGTATGCTGCTGCCGCTTATGCGGTTGAGCTTCTTGAGCTTTGCCACGGTTGTGCCGTTGCGTGCAGCAATCTCAGAGAGAGTGTCGCCCTGACGTATGGTCACCGACTTTCCTCTACGGCTCCTCTTGCTTCTCTTTCTGCTGCGGCTGCTTGCCTTTGACGATGAGCGGCTTGTGCGGCTGGTGTTTTGAGAATATTGTGGTGTGGAGTTGTCAATCTCCACCTCTGTACGTTTGTTCTGGAAGTTGTCGACAGTGCAAGCGTAGATCGAGTCTTGCAAATCGATAAACTGCGCGATCTTCTGTGTGGGCAGACGCAAGGCCGAGAGCTTGCTGCTTCCGTTGATGATGTTGCGTCTGTATTGTGGGTTAAGGTCCTTCACGATGTTTATGTCGATGTTGAGAACCTTTGCAATCTGTTCAAAGTGAACGTCGCGGTCAATCATCACCGTGTCGGTCTTTGCCGGCAGTTCGGCAATCATCGGGCAGATGTTGTGGTCGCAGTAATAGTTCATTATGTAGTTGGCTGCAATGAATGCCGGCACATAGCCTCGTGTCTCCTTCGGCAGATAGGGGTAGATGTCCCAATAGTCGGTCAGGCCCTTTGCGCGGTGGATGGCTTTGTTGATGCCCTGCGGACCGCAGTTGTAAGCAGCGATGACGAGGTTCCAGTCGCCGAAAATCTTGTACAGGTCGCTCAGATAGTGGGCAGCGGCATAAGATGCTTTGATCGGGTCGCGACGCTCGTCGACGAGCGAGTTGATCTCAAGGCCATACTGCTTGCCTGTGTGCAGCATAAACTGCCAGAGGCCTGTTGCTCCCACGCGCGACACGGCGTTGGGGTTGAGAGCCGACTCGATGACGGGCAGATATTTAAGCTCCAGGGGCAGACCATAGCTTTCGAGCGCTTCCTCGAAAATGGGCATGTAGAAGTTTTGTGTGCCGAGCATGAGGCTCACGGAGCGGCGCAGGTGACCGCTGTAACGGTCTATCAGCTTCTGCACCACGTCGTTATAAGGCATCTCCATGACCGACGGTATGCGGCTGAGGCGCTCTTTATACACCTCTTTCTCATACACGGGGTTGATGTCGGGCTTGTCGCAGTTGACATCGCGCTTGAGATAAGTCTTCGCGTTGTACACACTCAAGAGGCTGTCATACTCGAACGACAGGGCCTCGGGCAAATCAATTACTTCCTTTTCTCCTTTCTTGTTTGTCACAGTGATCTCTGTGTCGTTGTCATCCACGTTCTGTGCCTGGATGCCGCTGTTAAACGCAAAAAGCATTGTGACTATCAGTAAACCAAATTTTTTCATCAATATGTTTAACTTTAAATGCTTGCTTTTTTTCTTGTCTGCAATATGATTAATTATTCCTTTTTTCTTTATATGTTCTTACCGCACGGTGTCCTTTCCGCTCATGGTTCTTACCGTGCGGTTCCTTTCTTCTCTCGGGGTGCTATGTTTGTAGCCGTTTGCAGGCTTTAGAAGTTGAGGCTGCAACTCAACCCCAGTGAGTTTTGTTTTAGCGGGTTGCGCTCCGTAGAGTTGTTTATGATCGTCGGCTCTACCTTCAGGCTGAGGTTGTTGGAAATGTCAAACTCAGAGAGCGAGGCATCCACATAAGCGTCGACCACAGAGAGGGCGTAGACGCCCACCAGGCAGAAGAAGCTGAGGTCGCGCCATCGGCGAAACTTGTCCTTACGGTTCTTGAAGAGCGCCTGATAGCGTGCGAGGTTTGTCTCGTCGATCTTTGCCCCGAGGTGCAGAAACTGGTTGTAGCTCTGCGTGTTGGGGTCGTTGTCCATGAGGTCGAGATATGCCTGCGAGTAGTCGCGGTACATCTGGTTGTTCCAGCGCATGGCGTAGGCACAACCCACAAATCCGCCGTAGACGATAGGCAGCTTCCAGTATTTGCGGTTATAGATCTGTCCCGCACCCGGAATCACTATTGCCAACCACAGCGCGCGCTTGGGGTTGGGGCGCCATGTTGCCCAGTCGCGCTTCTTCTTCAGCTTCAGCGTGTCGGAGAGCGTCATCAGCGCCAGGCTGTCAGCATGTGTGAGCGCCTGCTCAGCCTTTATCGTGTCTTCTGCGGGGAGCTGCATGTCGTTGACAAACAGGGGCTTCGCTACCGTCCCGGCTGTTGCCGGCATCGCGGTCGATGTGGGCTTTGCAGCTGTGCCTTGTGCCTGTCGCTTGGCGGCAGGGCGTGGCACGTTGTTCTGTGCCGTTGCCGTGAAAGGCTGTGCGGCGCAAAGCAGGGCCACGATGGCTGTCAATATGATATGAAAATAAAATTTCACGATTCTTTCTTATTGTTTCATTTTGTCAAACACGCTCATGATGTGCTCCAACTCTTCCTCGTTGGCAAACGGAATGGTTATCTTACCCTTGCCTTTGGGTGAGCAGGTCATCTGCACCTTGGTGTTGAGGAATGTCGACAGGCGGCTCTTCAGCACGTTAAACTCTTCGGGCAGAGCAGGCTTGGCCACAATCTTCTTGTTGCCCAGCTCAATGTCTTCGCCGTTCTTAAGCTGCTGTGCCAGCTCTTCCACCTTGCGCACCGAGTAGCCATACTTCTGCACGTCCTTGAACAGCTTTATCTGTAACGACGGGCTGTCCACCGCCAGGATGGCGCGGGCATGGCCCATGTCGATCTCTTTCTTCTGGAGCGCCATCTGCACCTGTGCGGGCAGACGCAAGAGGCGCAGATAGTTGGTTATGGCTGTGCGGCTCTTGCCCACACGCTCCGACACCTTCTCCTGTGTCATGCCCTCATGGTCGAGCAGCTGCTCATAGGCCAGAGCAATCTCTATGGCGTTAAGGTCCTCGCGCTGAATGTTCTCCACAAGCGCCATCTCCATGATGTTCTCGTCGTTGATGGTGCGTATGTAGGCGGGTATGGCGTTGAGGCCAGCCAGCTGTGAGGCACGCCAGCGGCGCTCACCTGCAATGATCTGAAACTTGTGGTCTTCGATCTGTCTCAGGGTGATGGGCTGTATGATGCCTATCTGCTGTATGCTTGCTGCCAACTCACGCAGCGCGTCCTCGTCGAAGTCGCGTCGTGGCTGGTTGGGGTTGGGCGATATCTCGTTGAGCGGAACCTCATTGATGGTTGACGAGCCTTGTGTGCGCACGCCGTTGGTGTCGATGAGGGCGTCAAGTCCTTGACCGCGTTCCAGGTCGTCGAGTCCTCGTCCCAGCACGCTCTTGTTATATTTCTTGTGTACTGCCATTTCTTTTTCTCTTCTTCTATAGCTCTTGTTTTAAGATGTGGCCTCTAAGCTTAAGGCTCTCATTGATGGGTTGAAGCTTTTTCGAAGCTTATGCTTTTATCAGCTGTTTTTGTTTATGATCTCCTTTGCCAGAGCCAGGTGGTTTTTGCTGCCTGTAGAGTCGGCGTCGTAAAGAATTACGGGCAAACCGTGGCTCGGACTCTCGCTCAGCTTCACGTTGCGCTGAATGACGGTCTTGAACACCAGCTCCTGGAAGTGGCGCTTCACCTCATCGTAAATCTGGTTGGCAAGACGCAGGCGGCTGTCATACATCGTGAGCAGGAATCCCTCAATTTCGAGTTGCGGGTTCAGGCGGCTCTTTATAATCTTAATGGTGTTGAGCAGCTTGCTGATGCCCTCAAGGGCGAAATACTCACATTGCACGGGTATGACAACCGAGTCGGCAGCTGTGAGGGCGTTCACCGTGATGAGGCCGAGCGACGGGCTACAGTCGATGAGTATGAAGTCATACTCGTCGCGTATCGTCGCGAGCATGTTCTTTATCACGTTCTCACGGTTGGGCAGGTTGAGCATCTCTATCTCCGCACCCACAAGGTTGATGTGGCTGGGTATGATGTCGAGGCCGTTGATGTCGGTGGTGTAAATGGCATCGCGCACGTCGGCGTGGTCTATTATGCACTCATAAATGGAGCAGTCCACCTCCTTAATGTCCACGCCCAGGCCGCTCGATGCGTTGGCCTGAGGGTCGGCATCGATGACGAGTACCGATTTCTCGAGCGTAGCAAGCGACGCTGCCAGATTGATGGTAGTGGTTGTTTTGCCCACTCCTCCTTTCTGATTGGCTAATGCGATGATTTTTCCCATGTTAGTTTATTATCTCTGTTTTTTTACGGAAATTCTTTGGCAAAGTTACATATTTTATGCGAGAAATGGGTCATTTAAACCTTTTTTCGTACTTTTGTACGCAAATTAGATGTAAAAAATATGAACACAAACAAACCATTGCTACTTATTTCCAATGATGACGGCTATCACGCCAAGGGCATAAACGCGCTTGTAGACATGTTGTCCGACCTTGCCGACATCGTGGTGTGTGCTCCCGAGTCGGCACGCTCCGGCTTCGCGTGCGCCTTTACCGTGAACGATCCGCTGCGTCTGAAGCTGCGCAGAGAGCGTGAGGGCATGAAGATGTGGTCATGCACGGGAACGCCTGTCGACTGTGTAAAACTGGCTCTTGACCAGCTCTTTGACGGTCGTCGTCCCGACCTTATCATTGGCGGCATTAACCACGGCGACAACGCCAGCGTGAACGTACACTATAGTGGCACCATGGGCATTGTGATGGAGGGTTGCATGAAATATATCCCGTCGATAGCCTTCTCGCTTGCCGACTTCAGTAGCGATGCGTGCTTCGAGCCGCTGCGTCCTTACGTCCGCGAGATGGTGCAGCGTGTGCTCCGCGAGGGGTTGCCTAAGGGCGTGTGTCTGAACGTCAATTTCCCCAAAGCCAACGAGTTTAAAGGTGTGCGTGTGTGCCGCATGGCGCATGGCACATGGTTCAACGAGTGTGTGAAGAACGACCACCCGCGCGGCTACAGCTATTTCTGGATGATAGGCAGCTATCGTAACGATGAGCCTGAGGCCACCGATACCGACAACTGGGCTTTGACCCACGGCTATGTGGCTGTCACGCCGACACAGGTCGATGTGACTGCTTATGAAATGATTGAGCGAATGAAAGACTGGGAGACGTTATGAAATATTATCTTATCGTGGGCGAGGCGAGCGGTGACCTGCACGCCTCGCGTCTCATGCTCTCGCTCCGAAAGGAGGACCCCGATGCCGAGTTTCGCTTTTTCGGTGGCGACCTCATGTCGGCGGTGGGCGGCACGCGCGTAAAACACTACCGCGAGCTGGCTTACATGGGCTTCGTGCCTGTGCTGCTTCATCTGCGCACTATCCTCGGCAACATGAAGATGTGTAAGCGCGACATCGTGGAGTGGGCACCCGACGTGGTCATTCTTGTCGACTATCCTGGCTTCAACCTCAGCATAGCCCAGTATGTGCGTGCCCACACGTCCATACCGGTCTATTATTATATCTCGCCCAAGATATGGGCGTGGAAAGAGTGGCGCATCAAGAACATCCGTCGCGACGTGAACGAGATGTTCTCTATCCTTCCGTTCGAGATCTCCTTCTACGAGCGCAAGCACCGTTACCCCATCCATTATGTTGGAAACCCAACGGCCGAGGAGGTGGAGCAGTTTAAAGCCGGGCAGCACCAGTCGTTTGAGGCGTTCTGCCATGACAACCAGCTCGATAACCGCCCCGTCATAGCTCTGCTTGCCGGCAGCCGACGACAGGAGGTGAAGGACAATCTGCCTGCCATGATCGAGGCAGCGTCGGCGTTTAAGGACAAATATCAGCTTGTGCTTGCCAAGGCCCCGTCGCTCGATGACGACTATTATGCTCCATTCCTGCAAGGCAAGGACATAAAGGCGGTGAGCGACAAGACCTATGCCTTGCTCTCACACTCTACGGCCGCTCTCGTGACCAGCGGCACAGCCACGCTTGAGACCGCTCTCTTCGGCGTGCCTCAGACCGTGTGTTACAAAACGCCCGTGCCGCGCCTCATCCGCTTTGCTTTCAACCATGTGCTGAAGGTGCGCTTCATATCGCTCGTAAACCTCATTGCTGACCGCGAGGTGGTGAGCGAACTGTTTGCCGAGCGCTTCAGCGTGGGCCAGATTCGTGACGACCTACGCTCCATCTTGCCTGGTGGAAGCCGCCGCGAGGCTATGCTCCAAGGCTATGACGACGTGGCATCGCGCCTCGGCCACACCTCTGCTCCCGACAATGCTGCCCGCATCATGGTGAAGCTGCTGAAAGGGTAGGACGTGTGTTGGCTGTTCCTCGGTTTTTTAGAGAAGTTGATCTCGTTTTTTTAGATGTTTTTCTCGATTTTTAAAGATGTTTTTCTCGTTTTTTTTGAAAAGATTTTCTCGCTTTTTGAGATGTATAAAAACGCGGGAAAATGAATAAATATACAAGAACACGAGTTGAAATGAATAAATATCCAAAATCGCGATTGTAAGCGGTTTTGGGTATTTTTCTTTCTGTTTTGAAAAATATCGGGTATTTTACTTATTATTTTTGTTAACAACTCTTAAAATAGGGGCGGTTTTGTCAAAGAGCCTCTTTGAGGCTGTCAAAGGGCCTTAATGAGCTCGTCAAAGAGCCTCTTTGAGGACGTCAAAGAGGCTCTTTCAAATCGTAAGTTGGGCTCTTTTAGAACGCCGCTAAAAACAAGGGCAAAAATGCATAAATATGCAAAACGCTTCTGGCTTTTTTTCTTGCTGTTTTTGGCTCTTTTTGCCGCCGCTTCGTTCTCTTCTAAACCTGTAATTACTTTAACGACAACAGCGAATTTTTTTGAACACGAATAACTCGAATAACACGAATTTTTTTAATGATAACAGCGATTTTTTTGAACACGAATAACTCGAATTTTTTTTAATGATAATAGCGATTTTTTTAAGACAATAGAGACAATTCTTTTTATGTGGTTTTTGTTTGCACCAACAATTTAAAGATTGTCTCTATTGTCTCTATTGTCGTTTAAAAATATCGTTGTTGTCGTGTTAAACATCGTTGTTGCGTGCCACAACATCGTTGTTGTCTTGAATAAAAAAAACGCAATGAAGATGGCTCCATTGCGTTTTTATATCTCTTCGTTAAGAGATTGTTTTTTATAATCTTTTTCTCTTTGTCTTTTATGCGCACATTGTGAGCACCGTGTAGAGGTAGACCACGGCGGCGGGGAAAGCCATGAGTGAGGAGTCGAAGCGGTCGAGCATGCCACCGTGACCTGGCAGAATGTTGCCGCTGTCCTTGATGCCGATGGTGCGCTTGAAGAGCGACTCGACAAGGTCGCCCCATGTGCCGAAGAACACGACAACCAGTCCGAGACCCATCCACGCTGGCAGGGAGAGCACATGTCCGCCCTCACCGCTGTTCATGAGATGGCCAATGAGCGCTGCCACGGCAAGCACCAAGATGCCGCCGCCAATGCTGCCTTCCCAACTCTTGCCGGGGCTGACGCGCGGGAAGAGCTTGTGCTTGCCAAAGAGCGAGCCACTGAGGTAGGCTCCCGTGTCGTTTGTCCACAGGAAAATGAAGATGCTCAGCGGCAACATGCTGTCGTAAACCGTCACGCCGCCCTCGCTTCTGAACGCCACAACGTTGATCATGGCAAAGGGCAGGGCGATGTAAAGCTGCGAGAGCATGGTGTAAGCCCAGTTGTTTATTGGGTTCGGAGCCTTCGTGTACAGTTCGCTGATGAACAGGTAGACGACGGTGAGCAGGTAGGGTATGAACACCGCCGACGGTGTGATGTTGCTACAGAACCCCGCGAAGGCGAGGAACAGGTATGTGCCCGCTGCTGTTGTGATGAAGCGGTTCACGCACACCCCCTCGATGTTGTTCACCAACCCCGTATATTCCCACACGGTGAGAGCTGTGACAACAGCAAAAAGGAATATCATGGCTTGTGGGCGCATGAAGCACACCACCACAGCTGCCACGAACAATGTGCCTGTTATGGCACGCGTTATCATGTTCTTAAGTTTGTCGCTCATTCTGACTGTCGCTTTTTTTTGTTATTTCTCCTTGTTGCTGTTCCCGCTGTTCCCGCTTTCGCTTTCGTTTCTGGCTTCAGCCTGCTCAGTTGCAGCCTTCTCTGCTTCATCCTTCTCAGCCGCAGCCTTCTCTGCTTCCGCCTTCTCAGCCGCCGCCTTTTCGGCTTGTGCCTTTTCGTGCTCTGCCTGTGCTGCCTTCACAGCCTCGGGCATGTCTTCAAGCTTAGGCTCGTTGTCGTTGATGATCTCTTCCGTGCGGCTTTGCCATGGACGCTTGCCGAAAATCTTCTCCACGTCCTCAGCATATATGACCTCACGTTTGATGAGCATTTCTGCAAGCTGACGGTGTCCGTCGGCATTCTCCTTAAGGATGTCCTTGGCGCGGGCATACTGCTGGTTGATCATCTTCAGCACCTCATCGTCGATGAGCTTGGCTGTGGTCTCCGAGTAGGGACGCTGGAACTGATATTCCTGGTTGTTGTAGAAGCAGATGTTGGGCAGCGCATCGCTCATGCCGACGTATGCCACCATTCCGAACGCGCTCTTTGTGGCACGCTCAAGATCGTTCATGGCACCTGTCGATATGTGTCCTGTGCAGAGTTCCTCGGCTGCTCGTCCTCCAAGCAGCGAGCACATCTCGTCGAGCATCTGTTCCTTTGTTGAGATCGGTCGTTCCTCAGGCAGGTACCAGGCGGCACCGAGCGCACGTCCGCGCGGCACGATGCTGACCTTGACCAGCGGGTTGGCGTGCTCACAGAACCACGACACGGTGGCGTGGCCGGCCTCATGAAGGGCGATGGTGCGCTTCTCCTCCAAGGTCATGATCTTTGTTTTCTTCTCAAGACCGCCTATTATGCGGTCCACGGCATCGAGGAAGTCCTGTCTTCCTACCGACTTCTCGTTGCGGCGCGCGGCAATGAGGGCTGCCTCGTTGCACACGTTGGCGATGTCGGCACCCGAGAAGCCAGGCGTCTGCTTGGCCAGGAAGTCGATGTCGACGGTGTCGTCGGTCTTCACGGGACGCAGGTGAACCTGGAAAATCTCCTTGCGCTCTGGCAGGTCTGGCAGGTCAACGTTTATCTGGCGGTCAAATCGTCCGGCACGCAGCAGAGCCTTGTCGAGCATGTCGGCACGGTTGGTAGCTGCAAGAATGATCACGCCGCTGTTGGTTCCGAAGCCGTCCATCTCGATGAGCAAGGCGTTGAGCGTGTTCTCGCGCTCGTCGTTGCCGCCCATCGACGGGTTCTTTGCGCGGGCACGACCCACGGCGTCGATCTCGTCGATGAATATTATACATGGCGCCTTCTCCTTGGCTTGGCGGAAGAGATCGCGCACGCGGCTTGCTCCCACGCCCACGAACATCTCGACGAAGTCGCTACCGCTCATTGAGAAGAACGGCACGCCTGCCTCGCCTGCCACGGCCTTGGCCAGCAGGGTCTTGCCCGTTCCCGGAGGGCCTACGAGCAGCACGCCCTTAGGAATTTTTCCTCCCAGCTCGGTATATTTTTCCGGCTGTTTCAAGAACTCCACGATCTCTTCAACCTCCTGTTTTGCTCCTGCCTGTCCTGCCACATCCTTGAAGGTCACGCACATGTCGTCGGCTTTTTCATACATCTTGGCTTTGCTCTTGCCCATGTTGAACACGCCGCCGCCACCGCCGCCTCCCCAGCGGCGCATGAGCAGCACCCAGAGGAACACCATAAGGATGATGGGTCCAAAGTTGAAGAAGATGTTAGTCAGGAAGTTGTCCTTGTTGTTGTCGTAGCTCACGTCAACAATCTTGCCTTGTTGCTGCATGACGTCAAGATACTGTCCGAGCTCATCGATAGAGCCATAGTCGACGCTGACATAAGGTTTCGGTCCAACCTGTTGCGCTGTCTTTTGGAACACATCGCGTATGTGCTCAGGCTTGACAAACATCTTCAGCTTGTTGTCGGGCTTGATCACCACCACACTTTTGGCGTAACCTTTAGCCACATATTTCTTAAACTGGGTGTATGTTGCCGTCTGACTTGCGGAGCTGTCGCCTCCTAAGGCGTTGCCTCCTCCTGTGAAGAACAGGATGGCCAGCGCGATGATGATGATGGTGTAGATCCAAGTGACGTTAAACTTGGGCATCTTCGGCTGGTCGTTGTTTGGTTGTGGATTGCTGTTTTCTGCCATGAATTTGTTGTTGTGATGCTGTTGTGAGGATATATGTTGCTGTTATGCCTTTCGGCCACCTCGCTATGCTCCTCTCTTCTTAGTCGAGGTCGGGGATGTCGGTAACCTTGGCATCTTGCCACAGGTTGTCGAGGTCGTAAAACTGGCGTGCTTCAGGAAGGAACACATGAACCAGCACGTCGGTGAAGTCGATCGCCACCCACTGGCAGTTTTCCAGTCCAACGCAGTTGGTTGCCTTCTCGTGCAGGTCTATGCGCACGGTGTCGCTCACCGACTCGGCTATTGCTTCCACCTGTGCGGGCGAGTTGCCCTGGCAGATGATGAAATAGCTGGCGATGGTTCCGTCGATGCCTTTGAGGTCAACAACCTTTATGCCTTGTCCCTTCTTCTCTTGTATTCCCTTGATGATGGTGCTAACCAATTTTTCTGTCTGTTCCATTCGGATCTCTTTTCTTTTGCTTGATTTTAAAATTTGTTTTCTGTCAAACTGCTTCCGCAGCTTTTTTACTGTTGTTGATTGTTTTCCCTTGTCTTATATAAAGTCTCTCTAATATATAAATAAGGTGTATCGCGACGTCGTTTTTTCTCTGCATGCCCCTGCCTGGTTTTTTGGTTGTCTCATGCTTGGGTTTAGTGTGGCTCATGCTGTTGTCTGTCAGCAACCGCTGCAACGAGGTAAAAAACGTCCGATTTGAGTGCAAAGTTACACCTAAATATCTGAATAAGCACATAATTATGCGTTATTTTGACTTTTTTTTATAAAAAAAACGGTGAAAAAGTTGGAGTATGAAAAAAAATGAGTAACTTTGCACTCGCAATAGAGAAGCTGCTGCTTTGCTACGGCGTTTTATTGGGATATGGTGTAATGGTAACACTACAGATTCTGGTCCTGTCATTCTTGGTT
>ERZ791573.70-NODE-70-length-71496-cov-9.907882_pt1 | contig 71496 bp, 47 predicted proteins | sample MGYA00509971_ERZ791573 | MGnify/ENA primary metagenome ERZ791573 (study PRJEB30046, sample SAMN00791921) | human gut metagenome | study: EMG produced TPA metagenomics assembly of the A metagenome-wide association study of gut microbiota in type 2...
AAGAATAAAGCCTTGTTTGCTATCTTTCTGTCATTCTGTATATTTATGCAAAACCGGGGTAAAAACGTTCCTTTTTTAACATTCTAACATCCTTTGCAAAGCATGTTTGAAAGCCCAAACACCATCACTTTAAGATTGTAACATGCCATTTATGAAGCGTAACCATGGCATTTACGATGCTTAACAATGGTACTTACGATGCGTAACCATGGCACTTACGATGCGCAAACTGCAATCTTGCTTATCTTTTGCCTTCGAACGACTCAAGCCAATGATCGATGAGCATTCTTGCCAGACTGAGCTTTTCGGGTATGGTTGGCAGGTTGTGACGGTTGAACCATCCTCCGTATGCCAGCTCCGACTGCTGCAATTTTATCTCACCTCCGGCATAGTCGGCATAGAATCCTACCATCAGTCCGCAAGGGTAGGGCCACGGTTGCGAAGCATAGTAGCGTATGTTCTTTATGTCGAGCGATGTCTCTTCCTTCACCTCTCTCTTTACGGCTTCTTCGAGAGTTTCGCCGGTCTCTACGAACCCCGCAACAAGGCCGTAAAACGGTTTCTTGAAATTTTTTGCGTGAACAAGCACAACCTCGTCACCACGGCTTATTAGCACAATAATGGCCGTCTGCAACTGTGGCCATGTTTCTTTTCCGCAACGTGTGCAGCGTTTGGATATTTCGGTGTGCATGACCATCGGAGCGCCACATGTAGAGCAGAAACGGGTGTTGTTGTTCCAATAGAGCAGCTCATGGCATTTTCCTGCCTTCAGATACATCTCTTTGTCGAGTTTGTAATATGAGGCCCGAAGGTCGCACATCTCGTAACCGGGACAACCGTCGGCCTCATTTGCCTCGCTTTCAAGAAAAACACCTGTGGCTTTGGTGTCAACAGTCTTTACTTTGCAGCCGTTGAGGCTTGGCGAAACATCAAGAATCTCGTCGCCGTCGTTCAGATTTATAGGGCACTCTTCTCCCGTAGGAACAGTGTAGCCTCCTTCTGCCGTGCGCTGGAGCAAGAGGTCGTGGTGGTTGAAAATGAACCAATAATACATATAATTATGAGCTATAATTGTTGTTCTTTCGTTTTTTGCTGTTTCTGTCTTTCTGCCTTATTTCGTTTCAGAATTTTTGCCCTGCCGTTTTTTTTGCACATATCCCTCAGCACTTTGGGTTTTCAATGTCTTTTTCTTTCCTTTCTTGCGTTTCAGCCCGAAAAGATCGGATAAAGATGAAAAGTCTTTCTTCATGAGAAGACCTATACCCTGGGTGTTGAGACTGTTGCGTGTGAAATAGCGGTCGTTGGTCTTGTTGTAGAAGTTGATGGCCAGGTTGCCGTTGGGGTAGAGCAGGTACTTGAGGTCGAAATCGCCTATAAAGCTTGTCGTGGCGTTGGCGTTGTCGCGGTATCCGAACTGGCCGTCTACAAGGAGACGGCCCGACAGCAGACGGCCCGACAGCAGACCTTCATACTCGGCATTGTTGAAGCCTTCGGTGCCGGTTGAAATGTTGGCTCCGAAGTTCCAGTTGCTGTGTGAGGTGAGGCTTCCAAGAACCTCGTTTACCTGTTGCATGATGGTGCCGCTCAATATGCTCTGCATCGCCAGCGATGCCTGGCTCTGCTGGTTGGGGTTGTCCACGCCAGCGTTGTTGCGGCCCTGCGCCATGAAGCGGCCAACGGCCAAGAGATAGAGCACCTGTTGGTTCATCTCTTCCTCGCTGTTTATAAGGCTGTACACCATCTGTCTTGCATCAGAGCTTATGGACGGTATGTCCAAGCTAAAGTCGACATGTGGTGCTGCCGGTGTGCCCGATATGTTCATTATGCAGTCGACCTTCGTATTGTTGCTCGTGAACGACTTGCCAATGTTCAGGTCTGCCAGACTCACACTTGCCAACGAGTAGACTGCGTTGAGGTTCAGCGTTGCAGCAAACGGGTCGCCGCCAAAGTTTATCGTTCCTCCTTGTCTGAAGAGGAAATCGCGCTTAAGGAAATTTTGCACCGTGAGCTTATAATGCCCTGTGTCCACGACATAATTGCCGAAGAGGTCAAATCCGCCTTTGTTAAAGTAGTTGGCCTTCAGCACGCCGTGTCCGTTAAGCGTAATGTAGTCGCCGCTCTGGTTGTCCATGAGCAGTTTTATGGTAGCGTCGGGTGTGCAGTTGATAAGGAAATTGATCTTCATGTCCGAAGCAATGTCTCTCTCCTTGTCTTCTTCTGCGTCCTTGCTGCTTGCTATGTGTAGCGTGTCCTTTTCTACCTTGTGGCGCGAGGTCCATGTAAGAAAATCTTGCGTTCCTATTGCGTCTGGCGAAGCCACATTGTACACGACAACACTTCCCTTTTCTGGCACTCCGTTCACGTTTATGGTCACCTCGCCGCTTCGCCCGTTTATGTGGCAGTCGCCGGTCATGTAGGCTGTGCCATAGAACGTGTTTCCGTCGAAGGTGTGTGTGTCGTACGCCAACAGGTGCTGCGCCTCTATTCCTAAGTCGTAGGTCAGACGTGTGAGGTGCTGGTGCCCGAGCTTTCCGTTCACAATGCCAATGTTCCCGTTTCTGTCGTATATGGTGTCGTTCTCAAGGTAAATGGCATCAGGTATGCATCTCACCCTTGCGTTCTTCATTGTGTAGGTGGTGTTGAGAGGTGTAATTCTCATTGATCCACTTGCCACGAGCTGTCCGGTGAGGTTTATGTTGCTCAGCGGTCCAGCCACGGTCACTTTGCCGTTAGCCTCGCCATCGATGTTGTCCATAAAGCTTGAGCAGAAACTGTGCATAAACTCTATGCGTGTGTGTTTGGCCGTGATGTCGAGTTTTATGTCATTTCTTTGCGGCGACACGTTACCCTCTATTATGGTTCGTCTCTCCGTGCCGTTGTTGTCGAGACAGTCTATTGCCTCTGCCGCAATGTCTATCTGTTTGAGCGAGTTGTTGAGGTCCACGTTAGCGTGAAGTGTGCCCATTCGTCCATCCTCAAACCTGAAGTCGTCAACCCTCAGACGAGCATAAGCCTTCGGCTGTTGGGCGAAAGGAGCCGCCACGGTAGCCGTTCCTGTGGCCATGCCGGAGAATTCTACCGAGTGGAAATTGACGAGGTTTAAAATATAACTGATGTTTATGTCCTTCAGCTCCACGTTCAGCGAGTCGTTAAGATCCTTCGTCGCTCTTCCGTCAATGGCAATGCTCTGCTTGTCGTGGCAAATTTTGAAGCCGTTCACGCGCAAGTTGTCCTTGGCATATTCAACCGTAGCAGGTAACACCTGCCACACCGTGTCGCCAATAGTTACGACCGATGGGTTCAGTTCCACATGTGCCACCGATGTGCCTTCCTCGTTCTTGTAGAAGTGTGTGCGTGTGCTGAGCGTTCCCCTTATGGGTTGGTCTTCGTTGTCGTTCAGCCGCAGTATGGCTCCCAGCGTGTTGTTTGCCGCATTTGCATCGAGCATGTAAGATGTTATCTTGTTGTTGCCCATTAGTTTCTTCAACCTCATGTCCGTGTGCAACGTGTCGTTGGTCGTTCGTGCTGTGATTGCCAAGTCTTTATATGTGGTGCCGTTGTAGGCAAATGCTGGCAAGTTGACCTTCATGTCAACCTGTTCGTTATGGTCATCGAGCATGGCCTTTATGGTGAGGGGTTGGTCCACAATAAAGTTGGCTCCTGTGAGTTTTCTCAGCAGACGCGTGTCGCTGATCTTGGCACACATGGTGAAATTGTTGCTGTGCTTCTTTTCGTATGTCAGCGTTGTGCCAGGGAGCGACTGGATATGCTTTGCCACAATATTCTTCATGCTTGCCAGGATAGAGTGATAGTTGAACTGTCCCGTCAAGCTCATCTGGCAGAAGTTTGAATTGAGTGCGAGGTTATGATCCTTGCCGTGGTCATGAGATGTTATTGTTATGTCGCCCGGCACAATGATCTCGTCGCTGAAAGCAAATGCCATGTCCGTAAACGTGATGTTGCCCACAATGTCGTTAAGGCTGTGTCCGCTAATGTCGGCCTTAATGTTCATGTTTGCAGCAAGATCTGCTTGTTTGGTAAGCACTCCAATGGCAGCAGGGTAGAGGTTTCTTATCTCAGCCGTGAGGTTAAGACTCGGTTTCTTTGGCGAGCGGTCGGCAGCACCCTCCACGTTTATCTGTCCTCTTGTGTCGTTGACTGCAATTTTTCCTCTTATGGCTGTGCCTTGTGTCGTTATGTCTGCCCTGATGTCTTTATATGTGTTCTTTTTAAATTCTATGCTCTCCACCACGCCGTTCACCGTCATGTGGTCCATGTCCGTGCCTTTAGCCTTGATGTGAGCCGCCACGCCCGCCATGTCGCACCCGTTTATCACGCCCGCCACGTTAAAGTTTTTGGTGTAAGCTTCAGCTGTCATGTTGCCGTTGTGCCGTCCCGCCATAAGCGTCAAGTTTCCTGCCGAAGAGAGTAGCTGTCCGCGCATCGACACATCGTTGCGGTTGCCTCCCGCCGAGCCCTTGAACTGAACAACAAGCTTGTCGTTTATTGTTTCTGGCCATGTTGTGCCCGTCGCTTTGCATGCCATTTGTGCAAAGGCAGCCGTGGCATGTAGATCGTTTATGTTTACGTTCCAGCGTCTCGCGGCTTGCATGTCGCTCAATGCTCCGTTGGCTTTAAGACGGAAGCCACCGTCGGTTGAAGCTACAGAGAGGTCCTTTATCGTAAGCGCCGAGCTTGTGCCGCTGAACGTCGTGTGAAGGTTTATGCAAGTCTTACCAGCACCATTTGAGCTTCCCGCACCAGGCACCGCGCCATAGTCTTGTCCGTTATTTTTGGCAGATATGCGTAGTGAGGGTAAGAGGAAGGCAAAATCGGCAGGTGAGATGTTGCTTCCGTCTATGCTTCCGCTGTATTGAAGCGTTGCGAGTATTATGCTGTTCTTATCTGTTGAATAAGAGGCTGTTATGTGTGGTATGCTGATGTCGCTGTTTGGCAGTTTTAGATTAAAGTTTCTTAACTCAGCCCCATGTCTTCCTGCTGTTGCTGCGAAAGCCAATGAGCGTAGCTGCAGTCCGCCTTTCTCCTTAAGGGCAAGGCGTTTTATCTTCACCGCAATAGAGTCGGGTGTAAGCTTGTTAAGGATGATGTGTGCACTAATGTCGCGCAGCTCCACGTCGTTTGCCGTCATCTTATGTGTGCTGCATGTGTGCTCCTTCTGTTGTCTGAACGAGAGAGCACCGTTGCGTATGATGAGCGAGTTTATCTGCAAGTCTATAGGTTTGCTTCCCTTCTTCTCCTTCTGTTGCAGCGAGTCGGCTATAAACTGGAAGTTGAACTGTCCTTTCCTAACGTCTTTATACACGTTTGCCTTCATTCCGAAGAGCTGAATGGCGGAGATGCTTATTTTGCCTTTTGCAAGCTCGTAAAGGCTGATCTTGACCGACAGACGCGATGTCTTGAGCAGGTTCTCACCCCATTGGTCTGGCACGTTCACATCGTCAATGATGAGTCGGTTGAAGAAGCCAAGATCTATGCGTCCCACGCTCACTTTTGTTCCAATCTTTTCACTCAGAGCCTCGCTCACATATGTAGCCAACGAGCGTTGCACCATGGGCACATGGAGCATCGCTACAACCACAAGATAGGCTCCCAGGAGGCATCCTATGGCTATATTTATTATGTGTTTAAAGTGTTTTATCGCCTACAGTTTTACCAGTTTTACAATCCTTTTTTTGTAAGTTTGGCAAAATTAGCACATTTTTTTATCATAGCGAAGCAAAAGGACGATTTTCTCTTGCTTACTTTTGATTTTTTTTCGTAAATTTGCATCGCAATTTGCACAAAGGCTATGGCAAGTCCACCGCCGCATGTACAAAACATGTGGTTACTTATAAGAATGAAAATAGTGAAATTTCCTACAAGATAATTTTTATTTATACTTAATATTTTTATGGCGAATGTAATTAAGTTACGCAAAGGCTTAGACATCAACCTCAAAGGCAAGGCTTCAGACAAGGTGGCCACTTTGGGCGTCGGTGGTCTCTACGCCCTTGTTCCCGACGATTTTACAGGTGTTAAGCCCAAGGTGGTTGTCAAGGAAGGCGACCATGTAAAGGTGGGTGACGCCCTGTTTGTCAACAAAAATTGTCCCGAGGTCCAGTTTGCATCTCCCGTTAGCGGTGAGGTCACAGCCGTGCTGCGCGGCGACCGTCGTAAGCTCCTTCGCGTTGTCGTGAAGGCCGATGGCGAGCAGCAGTATGCTTCGTTTGGCTCTTGTGACCTGTCATCGCTCGATGGCGAGGGTGTCAAGGCAAAGCTTCTTGAGGCTGGCCTCTTCGGTTTCATCTTCCAGTTGCCTTATGGAGTGTCTACAACACCCACGACCACTCCTAAGGCTATCTTCGTGAGCGCGTTCCGTGACATGCCTCTGTCAGCCGACTTTGAGGTGGAGCTGCGTGGCGAGGAAACCAACTTCCAAACCGGTCTTTCTGCTCTCTCAAAGATCGCGAAGACTTATCTTGGCATCAGCGCCCAGCAGACAAACGCCGCCCTCACCTCAGCCAAGGATGTAGAGGTGACCGTGTTTGACGGTCCTTGCCCTGCTGCCAATGTGGACGTGCAGATCAACCATCTCTCGCCCGTGAACAAGGGTGAAACAGTGTGGCGTGTTGATCCCACCTTCGTGCTTTTCATCGGACGTCTGTTCAACACAGGTCGTGTCGACATGACCCGCACCGTGGCTTTGGCTGGCAGCGAGATGGCCGATCCCTCATACGTCAAGACCATGTATGGTGCTCAGCTCAGTAGCGTGGTCGGCTCACAGCTTTCAAGCAAGAACGGTGTGCGCCTTATCAACGGTAACCCACTGACAGGCGTGAAGACCTCGCTTGAGGACGGCTTTGTTGGTGTGCGCTCATCAGAGGTGACCGCCATTCCTGAGGGCGACAACGCCGACGAGATGCTCGGATGGATCATGCCGCGCCTTGATCAGTTCTCAGTTAGCCGCAGCTATTTCAGCTGGCTCTTCGGCAAGAAGAAAGAATATGTTCTCGATGCCCGTGTGAAGGGTGGCGAGCGCCATATGATTATGAGCGGCGAGTATGACAAGGTGCTGCCCATGGATATCTACAGCGAGTATCTTATCAAAGCCATCATAGCCGGCGACATCGACAAGATGGAACAGCTCGGCATTTACGAGGTCGCTCCAGAAGACTTTGCCTTGGCCGAGTTTGTTGACTCGTCAAAGCTTGAGCTGCAGCACATCGTGCGCGAAGGCCTCGACATGCTGAGAAAAGAGAACGCATAACAATAAACTAAAAATTACAAAGAGAAAAGTATGAATTTTCTAAGAAAATATCTTAACGACATCAAGCCCAACTTCGAGCCCGAAGGAAAGCTCCACGCCTTCCGCAGCTTGTTTGACGGCTTTGAGACTTTCCTGTTTGTACCCAACAACACATCTAAGACCGGTACCAACATTCACGATGCCATCGACTCGAAGCGCATCATGAGCTTCGTGGTCATTGCCTTGTTACCGGCTCTGCTGTTTGGAATGTACAACGTGGGATATCAGAATTACAAGGCTGCCGGCGCTTTGGCTGACGCTTCGTTCTTCTCAATGTTCATCTACGGTGCCTTGCAGGTGCTTCCTAAAATTATCGTAAGCTATGTGGTGGGCCTCGGCATCGAGTTTGCTTGGGCACAGTGGAAGGGTGAAGAAATTCAGGAGGGCTTCCTTGTGTCGGGCATCATCATCCCGCTTATCATCCCCGTGGGCTGTCCGTTGTGGGCTCTTGCCATAGCTGTGGCTTTTGCTGTGGTCATAGGCAAGGAAATCTTCGGCGGCACAGGCATGAATATCTTCAACGTAGCTCTTATCACACGCGCGTTCCTCTTCTTCTCATACCCCACAAAGATGAGTGGCGATGCAGTATGGGTTGCCAACGACACGATCTTCGGCTTGGGCAACACTCTGCCCGACACGTTTACCTGCGCCACACCGCTTGGCCAGATAGCTCAGGGTGCAGCCGTAAACAGCAACCTCTGCGACATGATAACCGGCCTTATTCCTGGCTCCATTGGAGAAACCAGCGTGATAGCCATAGCCATTGGTGCTGTCCTGCTGCTTGCCACAGGCATAGCCTCATGGCGCACCATGCTCAGCGTGTTTGTGGGAGGTGCTGTAACAGCTTACATCTTCCAGGCTCTTGGCATGACACCTATTTCTTGGTATGAGCACCTCGTGCTTGGTGGCTTCTGCTTTGGTGCCGTGTTCATGGCTACCGACCCCGTGACCTCGGCTCGCACACAGTGTGGACAGTTCTGGTATGGAGCCATTATCGGCATCATGGCTGTCATCATCCGTGTTATGAACCCGGGCTATCCCGAGGGCATGATGCTTGCCATCTTGTTCATGAACATGTTTGCTCCGCTCATCGACTACTGCGTAGTGCAGAAGAACATCTCTAAGCGAATGAAACGTTTAACCACCAAATAACCACAATCGGAATATGGAAGAAACAAAGAAAAAGGGTCTGAACACCAGTTCAAACTCCTATACAATCATATATTCTGTCGTTATCGTAGTTATCGTTGCGTTCTTGCTTGCTTTTGTGTCTTCTACACTCAAGCCGCAGCAAGACGAGAACGTGGCTCTCGACAAGAAAAAACAGATTCTCGCAGCTCTCAACATCCGCGACATTGACGGTGCCGAGGCAACGGAACAATATAATAAGGTGATAACAGCCGACATGATCATCAATCGCGACGGCACAACCATAGCCAAGGGTGAGCAGGGTGGCACAAAGACAGGCTTCCTCTGCAACAGCGCTTCCACCAAGGAAGGCAAGCTCGCTCTCTATGTGTGCAACGTTGACGGTCAGACCAAGTATGTAATACCTGTTTACGGCATGGGCCTTTGGGGAGGCATCAGCGGCTATATTGCCCTGAACGCCGACAAGCAGACGGTTTATGGCGCCTACTTTAACCATGAGGGCGAGACCGCAGGTCTTGGTGCCGAAATTAAAGACTCGCGTGCCTGGCAGGCACAGTTTAAGGGCAAGCACCTCTTTGCAGCCGGTAAGGAAGGTGTGGCTCTCTCGGTTGTGAAAAAGAACGAGGTGAGCGACCCCACAACTCAGTGTGACGCTGTTACAGGTGCCACACTCACCTGCAACGGTGTGAGCGACATGCTGAAGAACGGTCTCGGCGAGTATACAAAATTCTTAACATCAAAATAAAAAGGAGGAACACGAATTATGAGTTTGTTTTCAAAAGAGAATAAGGCTGCATTCACCAATCCTCTGAACCTCGACAACCCCATCCTCGTACAGGTGCTCGGTATCTGCTCGGCCCTCGCCGTGACATCGCAGCTCAAGCCTGCCATCGTGATGGGTCTTGCCGTGACGGTGATTACAGCATTTGCTAACGTCATTATCTCAATTATCCGCAACACCATACCTAACCGCATTCGTATCATCGTGCAGCTTGTGGTCGTTGCTGCTCTCGTGACCATCGTGAGCCAGATCCTTAAAGCTTTCGTCTACGACGTTAGCGTTGAGCTCTCGGTTTATGTAGGTCTTATCATAACCAACTGTATCCTCATGGGACGTCTTGAGGCGTTCGCCATGCAGAACAAGCCTTGGCCCAGCTTCCTCGACGGTGTGGGCAACGGTCTTGGCTACGCTTACATCCTTGTTGCTGTTGGCGGTCTGCGCGAGTTCTTCGGTCGTGGCTCTCTGTTTGGTTTCCAGATCATCCCTCAGTCTGTTTACGATGCAGGCTACATCAACAACGGTATGATGACCATGCCCGCCATGGCGCTCATTCTCTTGGGATGTGTGATATGGGTTCACAGAGCTTACTTTTATAAAGAAAAATAATGTTGAATGTTGAGAGTTGAATGTTGAATTGTTGCGTAACCGCAATCGGCTCAGACGATAATTCAAAGTTCAAAACTCAAAACTCAAAATTCAAACAATGGAACATTTAATAAGCTTATTCTTTAGATCTATTTTCGTCGACAATATGATCTTCGCTTTCTTCCTCGGCATGTGTTCGTTCCTTGCCGTGTCGAAGAATGTGAAGACATCATTGGGTCTGGGTCTTGCCGTGACATTTGTGTTGCTTGTCACTGTGCCCGTCGACTATCTGTTGCAGACCAAGGTGCTGGGTCCCAACTGTCTTGTTGAGGGCGTAGACCTTTCTTACCTGAGCTTCATCCTCTTCATTGCCGTCATTGCCGGCATCGTGCAGCTTGTGGAGATGGTTGTCGAGAAATACTCTCCGTCGCTCTATGCGGCTCTCGGTATCTTCTTGCCCCTTATCGCCGTAAACTGTGCCATCATGGGTGCTTCGCTCTTCATGCAGCAGCGCATAAACCTCGACCCGTCTAATACACAGTATATTGGCAATGTTGTCGATGCCATCGTTTACGCTCTTGGTAGCGGCATTGGCTGGACCTTGGCCATCGTGGCTATGGGTGCCATTCGCGAGAAGATGCAGTATAGCGATGTGCCAAAGCCTCTTCAGGGTCTCGGCATCACATTCATCACCGTAGGACTCATGGCAATGGCCATGATGTGCTTCTCTGGTCTTAAAATATAATAAGGAGGACTCAACGTTATGAACACATCATTTATAATTGCAAGTATCGGAGTTTTCCTTATTGTGATACTCCTCTTGGTTGTTATCCTGCTTGTGGCTAAGAAATTCCTCAGTCCGAGCGGCAATGTTAACATCCTTATCAATGGCGACAAGAACCTCAACGTACCCCAAGGCTCTTCGCTCATGACCACGCTTAACGAGAACGGCATCTTTCTGCCTTCAGCATGTGGCGGCAAGGCAAGCTGTGGACAATGTAAGGTTCAGGTGCTTGAGGGAGGCGGTGAGATTCTCGACTCGGAGAAGCCTCACTTCACACGCAAGCAGATCAAGGATCATTGGCGCCTCGGATGCCAATGTAAGGTTAAGAGCGACATGAAGATCAAAGTGCCCGACTCGGTTATGGGTGTCAAAGAGTGGGAGTGTACCGTTATTTCCAACAATAACGTGTCTTCGTTCATCAAAGAGTTTAAGGTGGCGCTGCCTCCTGGCGAGCACATGGACTTCATTCCTGGCTCTTATGCTCAGATCAAGATTCCTGCATACGACTGCATTGACTATGACAAAGATTTTGACAAGTCGCTCATTGGCGAAGAATATCTTGGTGCATGGGAGAAGTTCAACATCTTCTCGCTTAAGGCCCACAATCCCGAGCCTACTGTGCGTGCCTACTCAATGGCCAACTACCCCGATGAGGGCGATATCATAACCCTCACCGTCCGCATTGCCACAACACCGTTCTTGCCTCGCCCGCAGGTGGGCTTCCAGAACGTGCCTACAGGCATTGCCTCTTCATATATCTTCTCACTCAAACCTGGTGACAAGGTTATGATGTCGGGCCCTTATGGTGACTTCCATCCCAACTTCACCTCTGGCAAGGAGATGATATGGATTGGTGGTGGTGCCGGTATGGCTCCGCTTCGCGCTCAGATCATGCACATGACCAAAACGCTCCATACACGCGACCGCGAGCTCCACTTCTTCTATGGAGCACGCGCTTTGGGTGAAGCATTCTTCCTTGAAGACTTCTGGGAGCTGGAGAAGGAATACCCCAATTTCCATTTCCACCTCTCGCTCGACCGCAAGGACCCCGTTGCCGATGCTCAGGGCGTGAAATATTATGAGGGATTTGCCGTTAATTGCATTCGCGACACCTATCTTAAGGACCACGATGCACCCGAAGACTGTGAATATTACCTCTGCGGCCCTCCAATGCTTATCAAGACCGTTACCGACTATCTCGACTCGCTCGGCGTAGATCCTGAGAGCATTATGTACGACAATTTTGGTTAATACAAACAAACCAAAATAAACTTATAACTAACATTGACAAAGCCACTGATTTTCAGCGGCTTTGTTGTGTTTATATGGGTTGCGTTTCTGTGGTTTGTTATAGGCTTGTTAGAGTTTATTTGAAGCCAATCTGTCCCTTATCTGTCCCCCGAGAGTGTCCCCCGATAATTAAAACGAAATGAAAAATATCGATTTTAGTCCTGTCCACTTACGGACAAAGAAGATTGCGCATGGTAAGGAGTCTATCTATCTTGACATAGTGAAGGACGGAGTGCGCAGAAAAGAGTATCTCGGTTTGTATCTTGTGCCAGAGCAGACGCGAGCCGACAAGGTGATAAACCGTGCCACACTGAAAACGGCAGAGGAAATCAAGGCGAAACGACTTATAGAACTGCTTGAAGGCAAGTTGACCTTTGCAGGAAAGAAAGCTGCCAAGGTGAACTTGATTGAGTGGCTGGAAGAACAGAGGTTGTATTATTACGATAACGACAACATGAATTATTCTAAGACCATTCACAATCTCATTCGGCATTTGGAATTATTCAATGCCAAACAGGTGACGCTGAAAGAGGTTACACCTGCTTTCTTAAGAAAGTTCTTGGAATATCTTCGTGGAGATGGGGCAAACAAGTATGGCGGAAGATTGTGCCAGGAAACTATTTACACTTACTTCACGATACTGTCAATTCTGATGAACAAGGCTGTGAGGCTTGACTTGATAGCTTCAAATCCGTTTCACAAGTTGTCGCAAGCAGAGAAGCCACAGCGTAGAACCAAAAAGAAAGAGTATTTGACGCTTGATGAGGTGAAGCGAATGAGTGTTGCTGAATGTGACGACTGGCGAGTGAAGTATGCTTTCCTGTTCTGTTGCTTTACAGGACTGCGTTATGTGGATGTTTCGCGGTTGAAGTGGAAACACATCGTTGAGGTTGGCAAAGGCGAGTACCAGATAGAGCTGGTGCAACAGAAGACGAAGGAGCCTGTTTATATTCCATTGTCAGCAAATGCCTTGAAGTGGTTGCCCGAACGTGGCTATGATGGAAAGGAAAACTATATTTTCAAGTTTCGCGACAGATCTATCATCTATGACTACCTCAACAAGTGGGCAAAGACGGCTGGTGTTGAGAAGCATGTGACGTTCCACATGAGTCGTCACACTTGCGCAACGCTGTTGCTCTACTATGGAACCGATCTGTACACGGTATCAAAAATTCTTGGTCATACGTCAATCAAGACGACACAGGTGTATGCCAAGGTTGCAGACGAAATGAAGCGCAAGGCGGTGGGGAATGTTCCAGAGATTTAGTTTTCTGAATGTTCATAATTGCTTTGTTTGAATTGACGGTGCAAATGTAGCACTCGCGCCACACTCTAACCCTTTATCTTTTGTGACATGCCCGGCTTTGTAATTTCGCAAGGTCGGGCTTTTTTCTTGTTTATTTTTCTTCTGTATTCATCATCACTTTTCAAAAAAGAAAATCACAATGCGAAGTTGTTTTTGTCGTTGTCAATATTATACGACGCAAGGAGTATAATATATATCTATATTCCTTTATCCTTTATGTTTATATAACATTCGTTATATCTATACGCGCGCGCGAGGAAAACCCCATAGGGGATATTATTTGTGTCGAGTTTTCTTCTTTTGAAAAACCCCTAAGGGGTTTCTAAAATAACCCCATAGGGGTTTTTATTCGCTGCAACATCTTAAATATCAACGAATAACGGCTTTTTATGTTTTTTCGCTTTTTGTCATAGTTCATTAGGGTTTAAGCATGTTCTTTACAATTCGTTTCAGTGGAGTTTTCTGTTTTAAATCGTTGATTACTTGGAAAATTATGTAGTTGTCGAGGGGGTTATTTACGGTTGATTTTCATGCAGTTAAAAAAACGGGTAAGGGGTTTTATAAATAACCCCATAGGGGTTTTTGTTTTGCGTTTTTAATAACCCCTTAGGGGTTTCTGAAATAACCCCATAGGGGTTTTTATTGAAGAGTATGAAATAAAAAACGACCCATCCTCACGGACAGGTCGAAGCCTAAAAAACTATGAGTAAACAAAATGAGTCGGTCTAAAAGTAGATGAAATAGAGAATGGCTTAATCGTCCTCGTCGTCGTCATCATCTTCTTTCTCGCCACAAAGGACGCGCAGCTTGTCTTCGATTGTGCGTACGCTGACGTGTGCGTTCATGTCAACGTCGATAGCCTTCATCTTTGGCGTGTGGAACTCCAGCAAGCGAAGCTCGGCGTTTACGCGATCGTCAGGCGCAAGCATCATCATGTCGCAATCGAAGTCTGACATTGTGCGCTTCTTACCGTCGTCGCCAACTATTTCCTTGGGTTCAAAGTATGCCAAGGAATGTGTCTTGATGAACCCTTTTATCGGGTTCTCCTTGTTTGGTGTGCCCTTTTTCCGGCCACCGGTCTTCATTCCCTTCATATTGATTATGTTTTGTGTTGCGCCGTTGGCGCAAAAGTTAAAAGTACTAGGCAAAGATACATTACTAATTTAGCGCACGAATTATAACTTTTGAAACATAAAAAGATATGGGACTAATTGGTAGTATAGCAGGAGGCGCACTCGGAGCAGCCGGCAGCATCTTTGGCGGCATCAGCGCAAGCAAAGCGATGAGACGAGTGAAGAAGAACCTCCAAGCACAGAAGGAGGCCAACCAGAACTGGTATGACCGTCGTTATAACGAGGATGCGACGCAGAGGGCGGACGCTCAGCGCATACTCACCCAGACAGAGGAGAGCATCAGAAACCGCAACCGACAGGCAGCAGGTGCCCAAGCTGTGATGGGTGGTACTGACGAGAGCACAGCAGCAGCCAAGGCCGCGAACGCACAAGCATTGGCCGATGCAACGTCGCAGATAACTGTCAATGCGGAGAACCGCAAAGACCAGATTGAGCAGACCTATCAGCAGCGCGACTCGCAGATCAACGAAGCGTTGAACAATTTGGAGATTAACAAGGCACAAGCCATCAGTCAAGCCGTGCAGGGCGTTGCCAAAGCAGGTGCAGGGATTGCTGGAGCCTTCTAAAAACATTCGACATGAGCAATTGGACAGAAGAACAGCAGGAACAGCAGGAACAGTACGAGCAGGGCAATGAGGGTGGATATACCCCACCTAAAGGTTCGCTTGACTGGGCCGAGCAGAACAGCGGAGGCAATGCGCTGGAGCCGTCGGAGTCGAAGGAACCACCAAAGACTGACGTGGCACCACCTGCCGATAAGCCAGCCGGTGTGTCGCCACACAACGACACGATGGGCTACGATCAGCAGATAGCAGCCTTACAGGAAGCCGCTAACCGCGTGAAGCCGGAAACTGAGGAGGAACGCAAGAAGAGAGAACGTAGGGAGAAGTCAGCGAAGATTGTTTCAGCTGTCAGCGACGGTCTGCAAGCGTTGAGCAACCTTTTCTTCACTACTCGCGGTGCTCCTAACATGTATGACCACAAGGAGGCAAGCCAGCTCACGCCATTGCAGGAGAAACTGGAGAAGCTGAAAGCTGAACGACAAGCCAACGCGGACAAATACCTCCAGTATTCACTCAAAATCGGTGACGCACAGAATGAACGTGCCAAGACCTTGCGAGAAATGGAAGCACAGCAGGAACGTGCTAAGTTAGCAAGAGAGAAGGCACAGCGTGAGCAAGAAGAGCACGGATGGCTTGCGGCATTGCAGCCCGACAAGCAGCGTGAGCAAGCTGGTAAGGCTACTAAAGCCGAACAGGAGGCTGTTACCGCCAAGGCAGAAGCGGACAATGCTCCTGATCTCTACAAGGCAAAGGTTGATACCGAAAAGGCACGAGGTGAGGCACAGAGAGCGTCGGCTGCATCAAGCCGGGCAGCGGCTACAGACCATTATGCTTCGGCAAGAGCGCACGACCGCTCCAACAACGACGAGTTCAGTGCATGGGACGAGAATGGACGTGAGCACAAGTTCAGAACGGCAGCAGCTGCGGAGGCATTTGCCAAACAACATGGTACGTTTGAGGAAACTGATGTTACCTCTACAAGCACGACTGACAGCGAGACCAACGGCAAGTCCACTACTACCTACAAGAAGAAAAGTGGCTATGCCAAGCGCGTAGTCCGCGATAATACGCCTCCAAGCAGAAGACGCGGAGGCAATAACGATAATACACCACCAAGCAGAAGAAGATAATGGCACAAGTAAACGATAATGACGACATTAAGTGGCTCTACGGCAAACTGAAAGCCAAGGGCTACAATATTGGCAGTGAAGCAGAGTTCAAGTCTTCGCTTGCCAACGGTGAAGACCGCAAGTGGTATTACGAGAAGGCCAAGGGCATGGGGCTTGACATGGGCAGCATGGACGACTTCGAGAGTATGTATGCACCAAAGGCGGCACAGGCACCCAAGAGGGAAACCCCATCTTCTGGACAGCGGAAGCCAGCCTCAGCCGTTTCGGCATCCCCGGAACAGCCAAAGCAGCAGAAGCCGAAGGGCACGCCTATGACGGAGCAGGACAAAATCCGCATGAGCTTGCAGATGGGCCAGATGAAGCAGCAGGTGCAGCAGGGCATTGCCAACACCAATGCCAAGATTGGCCGCATGATGGAGCCGTTGACACAGAAAGGACGCGAGCGACGCAGACTTGGAGAGTTCCAAGCGCGTATGGCTGGCACTCCTACTCATGTCGTCGGCTTCAACACCGCATCCCCGGCTTCAGCAAGTAGTGGCGCACGCGGCGGAAGTCAGCAGAAGCCGGTGCAGAGCGAGCAGTCGCCTCAGCCATACGGCGTGAAGTATGAGAACGGCAAGGCGAAAACCCAGTGGGTATTGCCCGACGGTACGCTCACCACATCACTTACGGAGGCTAACCAAGCCGAGTATGAGGCAAGGACGGCACGTCTCGCCCACCAATTCCAAAACCGTATGAAGGAGAACGGACTTGACCCTAACAAGCCCGAGGACGTTCGCAAACAGGCGCAGCTGGACTATGAGGCTCCTATGCGAAAGGCCATTGAAGACGAGTGGCAGCGTGCCGAAGCCGAGGACAGAGCGGCTGATGAGGCGTACCGCAAGGATATGGAACGTGCTGAAGGTGGCAGTTTCTGGGATTGGTTGAAGAAATCTATCACTCCTCTCGGTCCGGACGGCATGCCATTGCGACGAGGTGACGAGACTTTGCGCGACATCAAACGAGCCGCCAAGCGTCAGGACACGTTCAATTTGGAGAAGATGGCGCAGTCGGTGTTGCAGAATATGCCACAGGAGTATAAGGATAATCAGATGCTGAACTACAGCCGCTACTTCCGCGAGCATCCGTCGGAGCTGAAAGGCAGAACGGTGTCGCAAGCTGCAAAGGAAGCCCTACAAGGCGAGGTGTACCACGCTACTTATGAGCGTGCAGTGCAAGCACGAATGCCTAAGAGCAAGACGGAGTTCCTTCTTCGTAAGGTTGCAGACCAGCCGTTCTTCTCACAGACGATGGCCGACAACATGGCAGCACGTCTATTCTCCCATTCCATCGGAACAGAGGTCGCCGACATGGACGCGATGGGCAGATATGGCACAGATCATCGTGCGCTCGACATCACTGGTACCGTTTTGAATATGGCTATTGACCCGACTACCTATATTTCGGGTGGTGTTGGTAGCTTTGCAGGTAAACAAGCCTTGAAACTGAGTGGCAAGATGGCACTTAAAGGCGCAAGCAAGGAAGCTGCAGAGCGTTACGTCGGTCGTACACTTGCCGGACGTATGGTTGCAGGAGTGGCCGCAGGTTCTGCCAACTTCGGTACATTCGAGGGCTTAAAGAACATGCAGCAGCAGATGAGGCTGGGCGGAACATTGAACCCGGAAACTGGCGAGTATGAGTTTTCAGCTGGCGACATGTTGAAGGCAACAGGGCACGGCATGTTGCTCGGTTCGGTTACCGGTACCCTATCTCCAGTGTTGGGCAATGTGTCTGACAAGTTGGTGAAGGCCACCGAGAGCACGGCTGGCAAGGTGGGCATCCGTGCAGGAGAGCTTATGACCTCTACTGTTGCCGAGGGAACTATTTTTGCCACTCCCGAATGGATCGAGAACGCACAGTTAGCAGACGACGACCCAAGAAAGCGCAAGGCAATGGACATCTGGACGGACAACATGGCTATGATGTTGGGCTTCAAGGTAAGCCACGGCATCAAGTCGGCACCACAGGTTATTGCTGGTCTTCGTCCTATAGCTGAGCCTAAGACCATGGAGGAGCGCAACCACAACCGAAGAAGTTTTGCAGAGAGACTAAGTAAACGCATGGATGCGAGTCCGCGTGACCTCGACTTCACCAAGGAGGAACGTGAGGAACTCAGACGCAACGGATATGGTGACCTTGCATCGCTCTTCACTCGCACACCTAAGCAGCCGACAAAACCAAAAGCCAAGCCGACCATGACGGACGGCAAGACCATGACCTTTGACGTTGACTACCAACATGCAGAGGCCGAGCGTGTGAGCAAGCCGGAGTTTGACGGCTACGAAGCTATGGAACGCCTCATGCAGGACCCGAACGTCAGTCAGAGCGCAAGAGCGAAGGCATATTATATCCTCACTGGACGTATGTTGCCGATGGGCACCGTCACTGGTTATACAACCAATAAGGATACGAACGGCGTGACAGTGCAGGCTATGACCGCACAAGGTGAGGTTGTAACGAGCCGTCACTTCAAGACCGAGGAAGAGGCAAAGAAGGAGGAGGCCAACATCATGCGTCAGGCAGAGCTTAACAGTGTGGACGTTGGTGAACGCTACAAGGAAGCTGCCGCCAATGCCAAGGTTGTGCAAGCCGCTGTTGAGTCTGTTGCACCCGGTGCCGACTTTGCCACTGTCATGCGCAACTACAAGGCTGTGAAGGAGGGCGACAAGGATGCTATTGCGGCCTATGGCAAGATGGTTGAGGATATAGACCGCGCCATTGAAGCCAACAAGACAATGGCAGACGGTGAACGTCCGGAAGCCATCCGCGCATCAATCAAGGAGGAAACCGGCGTGGACGTTGACGCTACACTACGCAAGGAGCCGAAAAACCGCACCGAAGAGGAGCAAGCAGCTGTAGAAGACTATATCAAGCGTTTGTTCCCAGAACAGAAGAGCGAGGAGGCAGGAGCCAGCGCAGAGGCAGAGCAGCCTATGTCGGAGGCAGAGTCAGCCGCCGCAGCCGCATACGACCAAGCACGTCTGCTTTGGGATAAGGTGGAGAAAGGCGATACCGACGCTAAGGCCGAGGTAGATGCCATTACTTTGCGTATGCAGGAGGCTTACCAGATGTGTGAGGATGCCTTCGGTGCTGACGCTGAAATGCGCATTGCAGAAATAAACGAAGACCCTTGGCCGCTTGTCAACAATCCGGAACTAAGCGAAGACCAGCAGGACGCTGTACTCTACTATGTCAATGCCAAGGCAGCAATGGAGGGCGTTATGGACGCTTCCAATGAAGCCGCCGACGGCAAGCGCAAGGAGGTTGAAGCCAATGTGGAGCGACACACCCATAAGGATATGGGCGTTGTTCAGCCTGCAACCATGAAGGTTGACGACAAGCCGGTGTACGTTGTCAAGGGCAATGTCGTGATGCTCCCCGATGGTTCCGGCATTGACGTGCGCAATTCGGATCAGAGTATTGTTATCTGTGATGCAGAGACTGGCGAGTATAAGTTTGCCTGCCCGGACCAGCTGTTCTCTCTTGGTGAGGCTATCGACCCACAGACAGAACTCGATGAGGCATACGCAAACATTCAAGCCGAGCATGAAGCCGTGCTTGGTGTACAAGAAAACGGTGAAAACGTACCAAATTCGGCTGAAAACGTACCACAGCTTACCGATGAGCAGTTGCAGCAGTACACCCACAGTGCCTTCAATGAAGCCACACAGAATAACGGTATCACCATTCCGCAAGAGCAAGCCGAGCAGTTGCAGCAGCATAACCAACAGATGTTGGAGCAGGAACAGCAACGCAAGGAAGAGGAGGCAAACCGTCAGCCTACCGCATTGGAGCGTGTACCCATCAACGAGGAAACCGGTGAACCTATGTTTGAGAAGGCAGACCGCGAGACAGCCCTTGATGCTCTCAACGAGGTTACCGGAGGCAATGATGAAAATACTACTGCCATCGTGAGAGCGCAAGTAGAACAGGCGACTAAGGCACTTGAAGCGTTGAAGAAGAAGGAACCCACAAATAAAGCTCCTTCTCTGAAAGGTTCACCAATGGCAATGGTAAAGGCGCAGCAGGAAGCAGAGGCCAACTACAACACCGCCATGGAAGAGTTTAACGCCCAAGTAGCCGCAGCCGAAGATAACTTGAACGCATGGTCGCGCATCAACTCCCTTATGAATGACAGAAAGCGTGCTATCCGTGAGCAGCAGGAGGCAGAGCGCAAGGCTCGCGAGGAAAAGCTACACGCCGAAGCCGTTGCACGTCTGGAGGAAGACAAGCGCATTGCCGCTGAGAAAGCAGCCGAGCAAGAGGCCGTCGGCACTCATGCCGTGAACCCGAAGATAAAAGCAAAGTGGGACGGAGCCACCAAGGTTGAGGGCAATCCTAATGCTATCACCCTTGCAGATGGTTCTACAATCCGTGGTCACTACGTCCTCACTGAGGCAGGAGCAGCCACCGCCAGCCATGACGTGAACAATGCCTACGAGCCTTCTGAAGGTTTCCCGGTTGATGAGAATGGTGAGAGCGTGAATGACCGCGACTACAAGCGTGACAAAGACGCGCAGCGCATTGTAAGGGATATGGCAGACAGCTACGACAGCAGAGCTTTGCAGACACCAGTCATTGTCAGCAAGGACGGCGTTGTGCTTTCGGGCAACAACCGCACTATGTCGGGCGAGATTGCAGCAAAGAACGGCACAGACAAGGCGTATGTGGACCACTTGCGCGAGTTTGGAGCCATGTTCGGTTTCACTCCCGAGCAGATAGACGGCATGCAACATCCGCGTGTTGTCTTTGTTCCAGATGAGGAACTGCCATACGATGCAAGTACGTTTGCACGCTTCAACGCAGAACAGCAGAAGAAGCAGAGCAAACCTGAGCACGCCGTGAAACTTGGCAAGATTGTTCCTGACAATGTGTTCACAAGCATCACCAATGACATCAGCCGCTTTGACCGCATGTCGGACTACTATGCCGACGACAAATCAGTGGCTTCTGCCATCAGTCAGTTGTTGGATGCAGGAGTTATTAACGAAATGCAGTTGCCGGAGCTTCGCACTGGCAATGCTTTGTCGGCAGCAGGTAAGGAACTTATCGAGAACACACTTATAGGCAAGGTCTTCCAGACTTCGCCCGATGCCGTGCGTCAGATTATCAGCACACCGACACTTCGTCAGTCAGTTGTTATGGGCTTGAACGAGATTGCCAATAACCGCACACTTGCCAAGAGCGGCTATGACCTTAGCAAGGAATTGGCAGCAGCCGTTGATCTTGTGAGTCGTGCCAAGTCTGACTCGCCCGAAATCTATAAGGAAGGTATGCCGGTATCTCCTTACGGCAGACAGAAAGGGCTGTTTGACGACGAATACGGAGACAGTCGTGTAACCGATGGCGTTACGTTGCTCCTTGCCGACCTGCTGAACAGCGGAAAGCCGAGCGACTTGCGCAAGGTTCTCTCTACATACAATAATGAGGCTGCATCACCTGCTGCAGGTCAGATAGACATGTTTAGCGGTGACGTGAGCTCTAAGGAAGAAATTCTCAAAAATGTAAACGAATATTTCAGAAATGCTACACCAAAAGAACAACAAGCCCTCATCGACGCAGCCGTTGCAGAACGCAAACGGAGAGCAGAAGCCGCAGAGCCAGCTGGAGGAGACGAGGCAAGCGAACAAGCTACGGTTGTTGCTGGGAGCGATGCAGAGCCTCAACAGCCAGTCGTAGCCAGTGAAGAACCAGTTAAGGGTAACGAAGCCGATGCAGACGCATTGGCGAAGGAAGCCGAAGAAAAACTGAGCGAGCGCATCACCGACACAGAAGACGAGTGGACGGAACCAAGCGAATATGGAGAAATCTACAAGCACCGTATGTTCGTTGATGGCAAGGAAGTTATCAAGGTTGACGCTCCTGACAAGAGCAAGAATTATCCCGGAACCTATTATGAGATTGACGGCAAACAGTTTGGCGACCTCTACGAAGTAGCCAACTATATTGACGGCAATGAGCAGCCGTTGTCTGCAAAGATTGAAGCAGCCTCAGCCGAAGTGAACACCGATCCCACCGAGGCACAAAAGGAAGCCGGCAACTATAAGAAGGGACATGTGCAAGTTGGTACGTTCGACATCACCATTGAGCAGCCGCAGGGCAGCGTGCGTAAAGGCACCGATGCTGACGGCAAGCAATGGGAAAGCAAGATGAACAACACTTACGGCTACATTCGTGGTGCCGTGGGTGTTGACGGCGACCACATTGACGTGTTCCTCTCCAATGATATTGACGGTTGGAACGGACGCAAGGTATTCGTAGTGGATCAGTACAATCCCGACGGCAGCTTTGACGAGCACAAGGTTATGCTTGGCTTCAATGATCAAGACGAGGCTAAGGGCGACTACCTTGCCAATTACGAGCAGGGCTGGGAGAATGGCCGCAGAATTGACATTACCGGCGTGAACCTTGAAGACTTTGAAAAGTGGATAGAGTCGAGCAAGAGGAAGACAAAGCCTTTTGGTGAGTATTCGTCGGTGAAGAAGGATGTTGTGGAAATCAACGCACCGGAAGAAGCCGGCTATTCCATCACTCCTTCAACCTACACCAATAAGAAGGGCAAGACGAGCGATGTTTCTCTACTTACCTTTGACCATGACTTGACAGCCGACCAAGAACGTGCCGTCAAGGAGTTTGCCAAAGAACGGACAGGTGAGGGACGCTTTGCCCCTGCACGCGGTTGGAAGGACCGTGAGAGCGGTGGCTGGATGTTCCGTAGTGAAGAGGACGCACGCAAGGCCGCTGAAATGGTTGGTAATGAGGAAGCTGTTGCAGACAACCAGCCAATGACAGCTCAGGAACTTCGCGATGCCGTGGAGCCGAAGAAGCCAACGACAAGTAAGAAGACCGCAAGCAAGAAACCTGCAAACCGCGTAGAGAGCGTGCCAACAGAAGAACCAATAGAGCCGGAGAAGCCTAAGTATGAGGTCAGTGACGAGGAAATGAACGGATTGATGAATGACATTCGTGATATTCTCGGTATTGGTGACGACGAAGGCGATGTCGGGTTTAAGTTCCGTGATCCGGACGAACTGACTACAGAGCAGCGTCAGAAGCTCATGTCAGTCGGTCAACGTCTGGCCATGGCCATGGTTGAGCGTGGCAATGAGTCGTTTGGCAACTATGCCTCCATGATGGTTAAGGCATTGGGCGACAAGGTACGCCCTTGGTTAAAGGCTTTCTATGGAGGACTGGAGTATGTCCCCGGCTATGACAAATACGCCCTCACTCCATACGAAGAGGTGAAAGCCTTTGACGTGGAGAATTTCGACAAGCCTACCAAGGACGTAATGGCACAAGCCAACATGATAGTTGAGGAAGGCAAGGCACAAGTGGCCGCAGAAAAAGCAAACAATGAATTAAAGGCAACAAGAAATGAGCAACGAAAAGAAACCGAAAAGCAGACAGCAGCAAATACAGATGCTGTTGCAGCAGAAGCAAAGTCTGTTGCAAGCGAAGCAACGGCTCTCGCAGAAACTTCAAGCGACGAGCAAGCCCTCACCGGAGCAGCAGAGCGAGTAGATGAAACCCTCGACAAGGTAAATGAGCAGCTTGCCCTGCTTGGCTATTATGAGGCTGACGAGGTGGAGAAGGACTACAACGAGGCATACGGCTACATGCGTAATGCTGAGAAGAAAGCCGTCAAGGATGCTTCAAACCTTGCAAGCCAGTTGATTTACGACCTTGGGCTTGACCGCTTCGAGGCTACACACGGAGAGGCAGATAAGAAAGGTAAACGCAAGACAAAACCGCTTGCTGTGGCAAACATTGCCCCTGCAGGAGGTGATGTTAGTATGCACTTGCCATTGGTAGAGGGACGTGAGCTGTATGTGAATATTCAACTTGTACCATCAGCAGGGAAAGGTATCACCAACTTTGGAGGTGACAACCTCGAAGTGACTGGTATCATGTTCCGCGTGAACAATCCTAATGGCACTGACCGCTATGGCAGAAATGAATGGGTTAACAATGACGTGACTTATTCAGAGCTGTTGGATAAGGTGAAGCGTGAAGCCTACAAGTATATACCTAAGCGCACTGAGGTTGCAGATGGTAAGTATGCAACAGGTGACAAGGTGCAGTATTCAACCGATGGTGGCCGTACATGGACCGATGCCGTTGTAGTGCAGCCTAACGATGATGGAGGCTACCGCATAGATACCGGTCTTGCTCCGGCTTTGTGGGTTAATGCTCATCCGGACCAGTTGCGCCATAAGCCGAGCGGGTCAGCCGAGCCGAAGCATGAAGCCGTTGGCGACTTCTACGAGGATGGTATTAACGAGGATGCCGTTGCGGCATTGCCAGAAGACACTGCCATACAGCTCCATGTTGTTGACATTCTCAATCCGGGCATGACCGATCATTCGATGAAGTCGAAGATCGAGAGCCTCAACACGTTGCTCCCTAAGATTTCAGACAAGAAATTGTCGGAACTCGACAAGGAGTATGGCGACGACAAGGATATTGGCACCCATATCAAGGCAGAGGTGGCGAGACGTGCTAAGGATGGCGGCGTTCAGCCCACATCATCCGTGAAACCAGCAGACAAGTCAAAGCCAGCATCTAAGGAAAAAGCAACTAAGAAAGTTAAACCAGAGCAGCCAGTAGGTGATTTGTTTGCCAGGCTGTTCGATAATACATCAGACAATGGATTACAAGGAACTGATGAAGCGGTACGCACCGAAACAGTGCCAGCCGACAATAGTGGACAACAGCAAGGACTACGAGAAAGCCAAGGAAGCCCTCGCAAAACAGCTGCACAAGAAGGTGGAAGACCTGACGGAGGACGAGGAGGACAAAGCACTGGCAAAGATAGGGCTGTGTCCGCTGGACTTCATGGACTGACCGAGCCGAAGAACACACGCAACAACCATTCAGAGCGTGGCGCAGACCATGCCCCTACTTCGGTGAATGGCAGAATAGAGGCCAATATCAAGGCCATTGAGTTGGCGAATGAATTACTTGAGAGCGGTGATACAGCCACTCCCGAGCAGATGAGTGTGCTTAGACAGTTCAGTGGTTGGGGTGGTCTTGGAGCCGCTTTCAGCGACGGAGGCCATGACTGGAAACAGCGTGAGCGCAACAAGAAAATCCGCGAGTCGCTTGGAGAAGAAGCCTACGAGCAAGCCGTTATGAGTGCTAACAGTGCCTACTACACCCCTGCATACGTTGTTGATACACTTTGGGACATTGCAAATCAGCTTGGTTTCAAGGGTGGCAACATCTTGGAGGGTTCTGCAGGTATTGGTAATATTTTGGGTCAGATGCCAACAATGGTAAGCGAGCGCAGTAACATTCACGCCATTGAGATAGACGGCACATCTGGCGGCATTCTCTCATTGCTCTATCCCGATGCCAAGGTGGAGATACAAGGTTTTGAGCAGACACGCATACCTAATGGCAGTGTGGATTTGGCTATTACCAATGTACCTTTCGTTACCGGGTTGCGTGTGAATGACACCACAGGCGACAGTGACCTTTCTAAGAAGTTCCACAATATCCATGATTTCTGTATAGCCAAGAATGTGCGTAAGTTGCGTGAGGGTGGATTGGGTATCTTCATTTCTTCAAATGGCACACTCGATAACAGCAAGGCTTTGCGCGACTGGGTTGTGAACGAAGGAGGTTCGGACTTCATCGGAGCATTCCGCATGAATAACAAGACCTTTGGCGGTACAACCGTCACGTCAGACATCATCGTTATCCGCAAGCGAGTGAATGGTCAGAAGTCGGCACAAACCATAGACGTGAGCTGCATCAGCGGTGAGCGCACGGCCGAATATGAAGAACCAGGCGCACGCAAGGCCAAACAACTCTCCATGGACTACAACAAGTATTTCATCGAGCATCCGGACCACATGGCCGGTGAAATGCGCTTTGCATTTGAGGAAGGTGACACATTCAGACCTACGAGCAAGGGACTCTACCCGGTAAGCGGTAAAGACCAAGGCAAGATGTTGGCTGACTTCGTTAAATCGTTCACTGAAGAAGATAACAGCCAAATGACCACAACAGATCACCACGATGTTTCACTTGTGCTTGATGCGTCAGCGGACGGCAAGAGACTTGGTGAAATGTATATGAAAGACGGCCAGATTGTTTTGGCCAGCTTTGGCGGTTACTATCCTCTTGAAGTGAACGACAAGAAGATAAAGGGACACACCAAGCAGGAGTGTTTCACTGCTTATGCTGCCATCAAAAGTGCATTGGCCGAAGTTATGCAGTACCAGACAGAGAACGAGAGTGACGCAGGACTGAAACCATTGATTGCCAAACTTAACAAGACATACGATGCCTTTGTCAATACCTACGGTCATTTCAACAAAAACAACCAATTAGCATGGTTGCGCAATGATGTGGACTATCCTAATGTGTTCTCATTGGAGACATATAAGGAGCAAGGAGACGGCAAGGGTGGCGTTGTCAAGACCTACGATAAGGCCGATGTGATGAAAGGCCGTGTCGTGGAAAAGGAAAGCGAACCGCACCCAGAGAATGTTAAGGACGGTGTTGTTGTAAGTATGTTCAAGAACGGACGCATAGATGTTCCTTACATTGCAAGCCAGCTCGGAAAGAGTGAGGCGGAAGTGAAGCGTGTAATTATTGACAGTGGACTCGGCTTTGAAGACCCTACGACACGACAGATGGAAGTGTCATACCAGTATCTGAGCGGTAACGTTAGAGAGAAGCTGAAACAAGCTGAGGCCAACAATGAGAATGGCGAATACAGCAAGAATATCAAGGCATTGCAGGATGTAGTTCCTATGAATATTCCTGCACACTTGATAGACTTTACACTCGGTTCGTCATGGCTTGACCCAAAACTCTATGACGAGTATGTGAAAGAGCGTACCGACATAGACGTGCATTTCACAGCAGCTGGTGGTACATGGTTTATGAAAGCCCCGACCTATGGTGTGAACGTAGAGAAGAACCGCGCAATGGGTATTGTGAGTGAAATGCTTAAGAAAACAATAATGGGTCATGAACTCATTTCAGCCGCAATCCAGAACAAAAGCATTATCGTGTCAAGTACGGAAAAGCATTATGACGGCACAACGGAAACCATCACAGACCGCGAGGCTACGGCAGCATGTGCAGCCAAGATAGACGAGATACGTCAGGACTTCAAGGACTGGGCGCGAGGAAAGATGCAGAGTGACGCGGACTTGTCAGCACGCATGGAGCAAGAGTATAACGATCGCTTCAACAACTATGTTCCTATGAGCATACCTGACGATTTTGTACCTGAATACTTCGGTGGCGCAACACACAAGTTCAAGATGCGCTCACACCAAGGTAAGGCCATTGTTCGAGGTACAATGCAGCCGTTGCTGCTTGCCCATGAGGTTGGTACCGGCAAGACATTCACCCTTATCTCCACCGCAATGGAGATGCGCAGACTCGGTACGGCACGCAAGCCTATGATCGTGGTACAGAATGCCACCGTAGGACAATTTGCAGCTTCAGCTAAGGACCTCTATCCAAATGCCAAGATACTTACGCTTGAAGATAATGACCGCAATGCGGAAGGTAGAAAGAATTTCTATGCAAAAATCAAGTACAACGATTGGGATATGATAGTTGTACCTCAGAGTACCTTTGAGTTTATCCCCGACAGTGACGAGCGTCAGATGCAGTTCGTACAGGACAAGATAGACGAAAAGATGCTTGTGCTTGAACAGATGCGTGAGGCAGACTCCAGCGGCAGAGACCCTATAACTAGGCGTGCTGAAAAGGAATTGGCCGACCTCCAAGCAGAAATGGCAGCATTGTCAGAAGGTATCTCAAAGAAGCGCACAGCCAACAATGAAAAGAAGAAAGCTGTTGCCAAGCAGAACGCAGCTGTCAAGGCGCAGGAAATGCTCGATCGCCGCACGGATGATGTGGAGAACTTTGATGATATGGGAATTGATGCCCTGCTCATTGACGAGGCGCACGAATACAAACACCTCGGTTTTGCAACAGCCATGCAGCGCGGTGTGAAAGGCGTTGACCCATCATACAGTAAGAAGTCGCAAGGAGTGTACTTGAAGACGCAAGCCATATTGGAGAAGAATAACGGTCGCAATGTTATCTTCGCCACTGGTACGCCTATCAGTAACACAGCAGCAGAGATTTGGACTTTCATGCGTTATCTCATGCCAAAGGACACCATGAAGGAATACGGTATCTACTACTTTGACGACTTTGTGCGCAACTTCGGCAATATACAGCAGATGCCAGAGTTCAACACAAGCGGCAAGTTCAAGGAAGTGAACCGCTTTGCCGGATATGTGAACCTGCCCGAATTGGTTCGTATATGGTCAGGGGTAGCAGACACCGTGCTGACCAAAGACCAGACGGAACTTGTGAAGAAGATACCAGAAATGGAGGGCGGCAAGGCGCAGGACATCTATCTACCACAGACACGCGCTCTTCGCAGTGTGATGAAATATGTGCGTGAAGAACTTGAACGCTTTGACAAAATGAGCGGCAAGGAGAAGAAGGAAAACAGCAGCATACCTCTCACTATGTATGGTATTGCTCAAGGAGCCGCTGTTGATGCCCGACTTGTGGAAATGCACGCAGAGGATGATCCGAGGAGTAAGACTAACGAGGCCGTACGCCAAACCTTGCGTTCGTTGAAAGAGACTGACGACTACAAGGGTACTGTAGCCATCTTTGCCGACCACTACCAGAATAAGCGCAGCGGTTTCAACCTGTATGAGGACATCAAGAAGAAACTCATCCAGCAGGGTGTTCCCGAAAGCGAGGTTATCGTAATGAAGCCCGGCATGACCATCAAGAAGAAGTTGGAAATCTTCGACAAGGTTAACCGAGGTGAGGTGCGTGTTATTCTCGGTAGTACTGCAACCCTTGGTACTGGTGTAAACATACAGGAACGTCTGCATACCCTTATACACCTTGATGCGCCAAACCGTCCGATGGACTATACGCAACGCAACGGCCGCATCTTGCGACAGGGCAATCTTCACAAGCAGTGGAATAAACCAGTCCGTGTGCTTCGTTTTGGTGTGGAAGATAGTCTTGACGTAACTGCATATCAGCGATTGAAGACAAAAGGTGCGATTGCTGATAGTGTTATGGAGGGTGACCGACTGATGCAGGACAGCATGAATAACCGTGTGCTTGAAGAGGAAGAAGATGTGTTCGGCGACACTGTTGCTCAACTCTCAGGTAGTGAATACGCCCTGCTGAAAAACAATGCGGAGAAGAATGTGCGCAAGTACGAAAGCCGCAAAAAGCAGTGGGAAGCCGACCAAACCTATATTCACAATGCCAAGCCAAAGTTGGTGGGACAGATAGAGGCAGCAGAGCAACGAGCAGAGGAAGCTAACGCACACCTGCTTGCAGTGCAAAAGGCATTCCCTGGTGGCAAGTTCACTGAGATTACTGTAGGCAAACTGAAATTTGCTTCGGTTGATGCCATGACAGACTTCATCAAGGAACACAACAAGAAAATCCTCGATGCTGTAAAGGCGATGAAAGAGAACCCCGGCAATAACGTCCAGACAAATACTCTTACCTTGTCATTGGGAGGTTACGACTTTGTTGTCAAGACAGAGATGTCGCGAGAGACTGTGAACAATGGCGGACTGCTGTTTGCCGAGATACATCGTAGAATGAGCTACTCATGCCCTGAACTTGGTCTGAATAATGTTCCTGTAAAGCAGTCGCTATTGCGCAATGCCGTTGAGGACATCACCGAGAATGTAATCACAGGTAGGGACTTTGCCGAGCGGTTCGACATTGCTACACATAAGGTACAGCACGGCAAATCAGAGTTAGAACAACTAAAGCAGCGTGAAGGTAAGCCGTTTGAGTTTGGAAAGGAACTCGAAGAAGCCATGCGTCAGTTTGAGGAATATTCCGAGGCCATGAAGATAGAAATGGCAGAAAAGGAGAAGAAGTATGCCGAAATGGACGCAAGTGTTGACGCAGCTACTGATGTCGTTGCAGACGATGAGGATGAGGCCGCAGAAGACAAGACCAAGTTCCGTTTGCTTGATGCTGACGATCCTAAGGCAATGGAGCTGGAGTCTTTGCCGGAGAGTGAGTTGGTTCCTGTTTACCGTAATGTGCAAGCCTTTGAGGATGATGCACTGGGTTCACCTATGGCATTTACCGATGCCGAGACAGGCGATCGCAGAACATTGGAAGGCAGACGTTGGAACTATTCTGCACCTCCAAAGGTGGAACTCACCGAGGAGCAGCAGCGCAAGCTGGACGAACTCAACAAGAATGGCTACATCATGGTTGACGGCAAAAAGAGTACAGAGTTGCAGATCAATGACGGTTTGAAATTCGTGAAGCCTAAGACCAAGGAGGCACAGTTGCAGTACTTCTTGAAGAAGAACCCCGAAGACAAGGGCTTGTGGGCAGCATACGACCCATACGACCATGCCATCGAAACACCTTTGAACACGCAGTTTGGCGAGGCATACAAGAGACCTAACCTTGTTGTGGTACGCAGCCTCATCCCGAAATCGGAGATAGACGAGCCGTTCCACGCAGACTATGCTCTGTTGCCTACCGGTGCCCATCAGTGGAACAATGGCCGCACGCTGTATCTTTCACGCTGGAGCAAGATAGACAAGGTGCTCACCCGTGAGGAGGAAGCTAAGCTTATTGATGAGTACTGGAAGAAGCATCCGGGAAAGCGTGAGGAGCTGAAGACCCACCGTGACTACAACCGCTTTGTGCCACAAGTGCGCAGAGAGTTGGAGAAGATGGGTTACCGCTTTGAACTTGACGGCAAGGAGTTGACACCGAAGGAGAGTCTTGCACTCGACAAGCAGAACTGGGAGAGCCGCGATATTATCCCCGGACGCGAAGGACACACGCCATTCGTCAGCAACGAAGACATAGCACGCATCAATGCGAAGATGGCCGGCAAGTGGGTAGGCGAACCGAAGGAAGCAATGGAAAGTGCGATAAGCGAGAGAGTGACCGAACTGTCCGAACGTCTGCATACTCCAGTACGCATCATCCGTACAGAGGAAGAAGTGGCTGCATTACCTTCCGTGCGCCAGCGCAGAATGAAGGGTAGCTTCAATCCTATGACCGGCGAGGTGACTATTGTTGTTCCCAACAATGCTAACATGGCAGACGTTGAGAATACGTTTGTGCATGAGGTTGTGGGTCACGATGGTTTGCGCGTGCTGTTCCCTGATGAAGCTAAGCTGAACAATGCCCTTGATGAACTCTATCGTGTGTCTAAGGACGAGATACGCGGTACCATTGACCGCATGACGCAGAAGATGTACGATGCCGAGGTGGACCGCATACGCGAGAAGAAACGCAAGGAGCATGTAGCCAATGGTGAGGATGCCAACGCTTCATACTATGCAGATATGGCAGCAGCACATGCCGAGGCTGGAAAGAAACGTGAGCAGTTCAAGCGTGATGCAACAGAGGAATATGGTGCCGACCTTGCCGGACGTATCGGTGAGAAAGGCTTCGAGAAGATGAGTGCCGAAGAACTTACGTTCTGGGGCAAACTGAAAGCCATGCTCCAAAAGGCTCTACAAAAATTGTTGGACGGATTGAAAATCCCCGGCAAGAGAAAGTGGGGTGATAAGGACTGGGCGTTTGTTCTGCATGAGGCATACAAGCGTAAGAAGAATGGTGGTAAGCCTACCGTGTTCGATGCCGCTGATACTGAGGTTATGCGCAGGAAGACAGGTTTCGGTGATACTAAGTTCAGTGATGGTAAGAATAAAACCAGTGAACCAAAGCCAATAGGACACAGTACATTCGGAAGCGTGTACAACCAGTTCAAGGGCAAAGTTCTTCAAGCCGTGAAATTCTTGGTCAATCACGAAAGCGGAGATTTGCTTGGTGTTTTCCATAGAAATGATGTAGGAGATATTGATATGGTTTGGGGTAATGAAGGTGGCGGACTCTGCCATATTCTGAACAAGCATATCAACGACAAGGACTTTCCTACTGTTAAGGATTTGGTATCTCGCATAGAAGACATCATAAACAAAGGAGAGGTTGACGAACGACATTCTAATGCCGACAAACTTGTATTTGTGAAGGATGGTTACCTTGTTACGATACGTCGTAACGTAAGAGAAAAGGGCATAAAAATAGCCGACAAGAACTGGGTTCTGACGGCTTATAATAAAGATGCACCTGCCACCACCAAGGCTCCCGTTGATGGCACTTATGGGAGCACGGCTGTCGCTCCCGGTACATCTTCGGATGCAAAGTTAGCAACAAAGTCTGAGATTAACGAATTTTCAGACAATAATGTTGCAGATGAGGGCATTATGTTCCGCGACGGTGATATGGGACTTGAAGAAACCATCACTAAGATGAAGGTTAAGGCGAGCCAAGCCAACGCTGACAACTGGCAAGCCAAGCAGGATGCAATGAGAGCCATAGGAGGCAATCTTAACAAGTTGCGTCAGGCAATGGCACGTCAGAGAGAGTATGACCTATCAACTGTCAAGAGCATAACAGACCTTGCAAAGGTGTTGCTTGAAAACGGATTGCTCGATGATCTGAGTAAGTATGAGACAAAGCGCATCCTCTCAGCCGTGAACAATGTACATGGCAAGCAGGACGTAAGTGATTACGTTCAGAAGGTTATGGACATCATGGTTGACAACCAGCTACGCATGGGAGCAAACCAGCTGGGCAAACTACTTTCCATCCGTGGAAGCCGCGTTGACGCGCGAGGTATTGAGGTGCAAGGACAGCTTGACCCAGAAGGCCAGCGTATAGCGCAGGTGGTTAGGAAAGCTACTTCCTTACCAAAGGAGAACATAGAGGAGCGTATTGCAGACTGCACCAATCGTATGAGTAGTGACGACAATGCCGTAGCCGAGGAAGCAGCTATCGAGTACAGCGGTCTGTTGCTTGCCCATCAGTTTGTAGAGGACATCACCGAAAGCAAGGCAGAGGAAAAGGCTCTTCGTGAAAGCATTAAGGAAGCCAAGGCCGACTTGGATGCCGGAACGATGGAAGCCGATGCTTACCGTGAATACGTGGAGTCAACCAACGATGCCATCCGTCAGAATAAGATAGAGCGAGCCGAAGCCTACCGCAGCATAGTGGAGCAAGTAGGCGGTGTTCTTGGTGGCAGCGTTGAGCGAGCCAAGGCATGGCGTGAGGCAGAGAAGCAGCGCGTTGAGACCATCCATCACAATGCCAACTCCGACATGACCGGCAGACCTAACGACGAGCATCACAAGGAAAGCAAGGCACAGAAGATAGCCAATAACAGTATAGTGCGCTTTGTTTTTGCGCCTTTAGGCACGTTCGACCAAATGCTGAGAATGTTCGGTAAGAAAAGCGTGAACGGTGAGGGCTACTTGTGGAACCGCTATATGCGTGGATGGGTTGAGGCTACCGAAAAGGAGTACACCGGTTATCAAAACGCCTTGAAGACGCTCGACGAGAAGGTTAGCGAAGTATTCGACAAGAAGATGAAATGGGGCGATCTGTTCTCTTTGGAACGCAACCTGCCCAAAGCAACCGTTACCTTCTGGGACGGTGGCGAGCAGAAGGCACACGAACTGACACAAGGCAACCTTCTGTATATATACATGGTTGACAAGATGGCAGACGGCCGCATGAAGTTGCGCCGTATGGGCATCACCGAGGAAGATGTGGAGAACATAAAAGAATTTGTTGATCCTCGCTTCTTAGAACTTGCCGACTGGATGCAGGACGAGTTCCTTGTGGAAAAACGTAACGAGTACAACGAGGTGCATAAGCGCATGTTCGGTGCTTCAATGGCAGCGATTGAGAACTACTTCCCTTTGAAGATACTTGCCAATGCGAGAATTGAAGAAGTGGACGTAGCCGACGATACAACCGACACCGCATTACCGGCGACCTCAACCGGTAGCATCATCAAGCGCAGACGCAACAATCTTGCCCTTGACGTGATGGGAGCAGACGCATTCAGCGTTATACTCGACCACATTCAGCAGATGGAACGTTGGGCATCCTTTGCGGAGTTCAATCGCGACTTGAACACCTTGTTGTCATACAAGCGTTTCCGCAACCAAGTTATGAACATGACGAGTGTTTATGGTGGTGGCAAGACTCTATGGAAGAATTTCCGCAATGTGTGTAGTATGGCCGCAGGAGCCTATCGCCCACCAATCGCAGCCCTTGACAAGGCCGCAGTGAATGTGGCAAAGGGCGTAACGGCAGCCAAGGTTAGTTTCAGAGTGTTCACGGCATTAAAGCAGTTCCTCTCTATGCCAGCTTATCTTTCTGACAGCAGTCCTGTATATCTTGCAGGAAACATTGTCAATCCGATAGGAGCTTGGAAGTGGTCAATGGAAAACCTTCCACTCTTCGAGAAGCGTTGGAAGAGCCGCATGGCAGGAGACCCAAGACTGATGAAGAGTGAAATGGACTGGAAGATGTGGCAGAACCGCGCTGTTGAAATAGCCTCGCGTATCGGTATGTCTCCTAATGCCTTTGTCGATGCACTGACAGTTGCCATAGGTGCACACTCTATGTATCAGACCAAGAAGAAGAAATATCTTCGTTACGGCTATGATGAAGAGACGGCAGAGAAGCGAGCCAAGCAAGACGCTACTATTCTGTTCAACCAGACACAGCAGTCGAGTGAAAGCGCGTTCCTCTCTACGATGCAGACCGACCGTTCATGGTTGAGCGTTCTGTTCACTGTGTTCAGAAACTCTTCGATGTCGTACACGCGTCAGCTGTATGATGCACTCCGTAACCTCAAACACCGCTTTGAACCCGGTTACAAAGGACTCACAGAGGAGTATCTTGCCAAGCAGATGCGCAGAGACGGCATAGATCCAGACAAGGCCGACCAGAACGCCAAGAGCGAGTATAGAAGAAGCCTGATGCGTGATATAGTCCGCGTAGGCGTGTTCGGCTATCTGTTGCAGTTTGCTTGGAACTTGGGAGCCTATCTGCCCTATCTCCTCTTAGGTGACGACAAGGACGAGAAGAGCGACATGTGGCATGACATCTTCTGCCATACCATGTTCGGCAGTATAGAAGGCTTGACTGGAGGTGACGTGATGAGTGCTGTAGGTAATGGCTTTGCTAAAGGCGAAGGTTTGAACCTATTCTCCGCTTCAAAGGATATGCCTCTTAGTTCAGACTTGCAGAACATTGTAAACAAATGGAACAAAGACAAGGTTGCCGCCATGAACGACGTGACCAACTTGATGGTTCAGTCTGGTATAGGTGTCAATCCCCAATCGCTGACAGATGCAGTGGTTGCCATCATGGACTACTGTGGTGACGACGCAAACACCTCTCGCGAGTGTGCCCTGCTTATCACGCGCATCATCAACTGCCCACAAAGTCAGATCGACAAGATTTACTTTGACGAGCTTAACGCAACGGCAGCAGAGGCGCAAGGCATGACCCCGGCAGAGATAGCCGAGCGATATGCCCGATATAAGATGCACAGAGGCGCACCGTTAACCGGATGGGCGTACACTGATGAAGCTCGCGACTCCGTAATGACTGCCCAGCAGAACCGAGTGCTTACGAAAGCCAAGGAGAAGTTGAACAGCAGAATGGAGACTGAGGAAACCAAACAGTTGCTCAGTGATTACGATGCTGTTGCCAAGCAAGAGACCGCATTGTCGAAGATAAAGAAGACGGACCGTGCAGCCTACCGCGAGGGAATGAAGCAGCTACGCCAATCGAACGACATGCGCCAGCACATGCGCTTGAAGCGATACAAGCATGACATGAATGAACTCACGTCGAAGTATCTACGCTGCAAGAGCGCAGATGAACGAGACTCGATTGTCAGCACGATGTTCAGTACACGTGCGAAGATGCTTGAAGACATCGGCAGATTGAAGCAACAATAGTTAAACAACAAAGGACGGTGCAAGGAATTACCTTTGCACCGTCCCAAATTATAAAAATATGGCAAGAAGAAAATTACATAAGGCGAGTGCTGTCATGCCTCATGAAGGAATGGACAGCGTAGCTACAGCCAAGCACACGTTGGGCGGTAACCGTGCATTTGAGGTATTGTGGCAAGCCCAGCAGTATTGGCTTGCTATGGATACGTTCCGCAGAGACCGTGAACGTAACAAGAACTACACTTACGGTCGGCAGTGGGATGACTATGTATGCGTGAACGGTAAGATGATGAAAGAAGAGGAACTCATCAAGAAACAAGGCAACGTGCCGTTGAAGAACAACCTCATCAGACGCATGGTGCAAGCCGTGCTGGGCGTGTACCGCAGCCAAGCCAAAGAGCCGACCTGTACGGCACGCGACCGAGACGAGCAACGATATGGCGAGACCATGAGTACGGTGCTCCAGTGCAACATGCAGTTGAACCGCATGACCGAGATAAACGCGAGGTGCATGGAAGAATTCCTCATCTCGGGATTTGTGGTGCAAAGGAAGTGGTACGGCTGGCGAGAAAACAAGCTGGACTGCTGGACGGACTATGTTCAGCCCAACAATTTCTTCATAGACAACAACATGAGGGACTTCAGAGGTTGGGATTGCAGTTGTGTGGGCGAGATACACGACATCAGCTTTGAGGACTTGTGCGGCCGCTTCGCACACAATGCAGACGACTACAACCGTCTGGCCGAGATATACAAGTATGCCAAGGACAAGTCGTATCTAAGTGTGATGTATGACAACTTCGGTTATCCTCTGCAAGGCTATTATGACTTCCTTGTACCCTACGACCAGAGCCGATGCAGAGTAATCGAGGTATGGAGAAAGGAAAGCAAGGCGCGAGTGCGGTGTCATGACGTGAACAACGGAGACGTGTTCAAAGTGGACGTGGAGGACTTCCAAGAACTTGTGCTTGACGAGAACGAGAAGCGCAAGCAACAGGCAAGAGAACTGGGCATGAGCGAGGAAGAAGTGCCGCTTATCCGCTATAAGTGGTTCATGGACTCGTACTGGTACTACTACATGCTTACTCCATTCGGTGACATACTGGAAGAGGGAGAAACACCCTACGAGCACAAGAGCCACCCTTATGTGTTCAAGGCATACCCATTCATAGACGGAGAAATACATTCGTTCGTGAGCAACGTGATAGACCAGCAGCGTTACACCAACCGCTTGATAACGATGTACGACTGGATAATGCGAGCCTCAGCCAAGGGCGTGTTGCTGTTCCCGGAAGAATGCCTGCCCAAGGGCATGTCGATGGAAGATGTGGCAGACGAGTGGGCGCGTTTCAACGGCATCATCATGATAAAGACCCCCAAGGCAGGACAGGCACTGCCTCAGCAGATAGCCAACAACTGTACGCAGATAGGCATCTCGGAGTTGCTGAACATGCAGTTGAAGTTCTTCGAGGACATATCTGGCGTGAACGGAGCCTTGCAGGGCAAGCCCGGCTATTCGGGCATGTCGGCCAGCCTGTACAACCAGCAGGCGCAGAATGCCACGACCTCACTCTTGGACTTGCTCGACACGTTCTCTGCTTTCATCAGAGACGGAGCCTACAAGGACGTGAAGAACATACAGCAGTTCTACGACACACCGAGGGTGTTCAACATAGCTGGAAAGAACTCTACCATTGTAGAATATGACCCGAAGAAGATACGCGATGTGGAGTTTGACCTAAGCATTGTGGAGAGCACAGCAACCCCAGCATACCGCGCTCTAACCAACGACATGCTTATGCAGTTGTGGGAAAAGAACGCTATCAGCGTTGAGCAGCTGTTGGAACACGGCGACTTTCCATTTGCCGACGAGTTGCTGCAGAGTATCAAGTCACAAAGGGAACAGCTGGAACAAGGCAAGGTGCCGGACGGCATTTCTCCGGAACTTGCGCAGCAGGTTCAGCAAAACGCAAACGCATCTGCCATGCAACAGGCACAGCAGATGTTACAAGCGTCTTAATAAAACTATCAGATGGAAGCCTCGGAAACGGGGCTTCTGTCTTTTCTAAGTGTACGGTTAACAATAGGAACCCATTCAGGCATATCCATTTCCCGGAAGCAGATATGCAGACCTATTGCACGTGTCATAAGCAAGTCGTCATGTTTGCCTGTAATAGCACCATACGCACCGTTCTGTTTTCGCTCATAGGTGTTGTATTCATCCAGACAGCGTTTGTCGCGCTCGATATAGAGCCGGTCGCGTACCACCTTGATGAGGGTAGAGATAATCATCGGCTTTGTTGACACATTGGTATGGAAGCCATATTTACGCGGTACGCCCTCCCTTATTTCATCCTCCGACTGCTTGCGTGCATACAAGTTCGGGTAGATGTCTGAAATCTGATTGAGTATATATTGCGACTGGTCGCCACCTTCTACCTGACGCTCCTTGTCGTGAGTCTCCAACGTGTTAGACTCAATGACCAGAAGAGAATTGTCGTAGAACGCCGCTATCTGTGCTGCACGCCAAGCGAGTTGGTCTATGTCGCAATGTCCGTACCACTGAGCCACCACAGACGGCGGCTCGCTACCGTCAATCATACTAAGCCTGTCGAATACCACGATAACAGACCAGTCAGCTTTATTGGAACGTCCACCCACATCGACAACGGTAAGATAACGGTTGACAACTTCGCAGCCTTCGAATGTTTCCGGCATTGCCCATATAGAAAGCAATCCTTGCCTGTCTGCACGGAAACGGAGATTGGAAAGTGCATCCTCTCCTTCGTCTCCATCAGCATACACCTCACCGATATACTGAGGCTGCTTGCAGAACCGTTCGAACTTCTTGACAAGGTATTTGTCGAACACCATAGAACCAGAATGAACGAAAGCCTCCACATCATCAGAAGGGAACTCGGAATCCATTACAGCAAAGTCGTCCTTACCAGCACGCTCCTCTATGTACCAGTTGATAGCCTCCAGTGTAGCCCCTTTCTCCCATAACGACCAAAGGTAGCGTCCGGACTCCTCACGATTTGACGGCACATAGGCATTCTCTCTATTCTCATACAGCCATTGTGCAAATTCACGCATTTCGTCAGCCGAAGCAAACTGCTTGGAATACTGCTCAATCTGAAACCACGATATAAAAAGAGCTTCATATTGTGATTTGATTGTAGGATCTGCAGCAGCTGTATATTCTGTGTGGAAGAAGTTTCCTGTTCCATTCGGTGTACTCTCCATTACGATCATCGTGAATGGTTCCAATAGAATACCGGAACATGCCGAACGCACGATGTCCTGCGGTGACTTACCTTCTGTCTTTTGCCACAAGCCGACCTCTGACAAATGCACAAGAGAATAGGCACCGCCACGGCATCCATTAGGACGCTCAGCAGTGCCAACCTTAATCTTGCAATTGCGTTGTGGTACGCGATGAGTGGAGCCAGACTTACCTACACCAACCAACTTCGGCTCGTTCTCGGAATATGCCTCACCCAGTTTGTGCAGGAACTCTACCGGGTATCTGTCAATCATGAGGTCGAACATATCCTTGATTTCGTCAGAAGCCGCTCCTTGATGTGCAATGATAAGTGAATTTAGTCCCTTTCGATGGTTGAACTGAAGCCATGCCATGTAGAGCTGTGTTGTAGTAGAACCACCCCACTGGCGAGCCTTCAATAATATTAGTCGTATAGGGAGACGAGCTTTTCTCTTCGCCTCAAAACGAGACACCAAAATACGCTGCGGATAGTAAAGCCGGAACAACACGTCCTTACCAGCCTTCTTGTTGTGGATATAGACGAGCGTAGCCGCCCAAAAAGGGAAGTCGTGTTTGAAGCGTAGCCTTATGAGCTTACGCGAGACCTTGATGTAATCATCATCGTTTGGCTCAACATGGAGAACAGACGAAAGAAACTTGTCGATAGACCCAGCCTTGACAAGTTTCTTCACCATTTGTATTTTCATCATCTCTACAGGGAGCCATTGGACGGGTATGGCAAAGTCAGAGATACACACTCGCACACGTTCCCCTATGGACCCTTCACCCGTGACCGGGTCGAAGTGAGCGAACATCACCTCATTTCGCCGGTCGTTTTCAGCGAGTAAGCGTGCAATCTCTGTATCTATCATATTGGTTGTCATACCATCCATTCTTTATTCGGTAAATAAATTCGCCCACTGTACGAGGCGTGAGATAGAATTTCGGTGCAGGTTGATTTACTATTTTCGTCACAAGTTCGTACACCGATTTGTCGGGCTGTTTCTCATGTAGTATAACGAACCTTCGGTAAATCTCCTCAAACATTTCACGCTTGTTGCTCCTCATCCTTGGCATCGGTTTTCCAGCTGCCATTGCTGAAATGACAATAGCAGCCCTCTCCTCGCTCACCCAAAAGCGAGAAGCCGGAGACTGAGCGACAAGTTCGAAGATGACCGGCATCACGATGATGGATGCCTCTGCGAGTTTCTCCCGATATGCCCTCATGAGGTCGTTATTACGTTCGCGTGTAAATTCAAGAATGCTGCCAAAGTATTTCATAAAAGTGCCCGATTGTTTCCTCAAAGTTACAGAAACGAGGTCACAAAAGTTAAAAGTCAGTCCACATCTTATATAGGTATTTTTGCAAATGAATATGACACATTCTAAAGATTTTGAAGATAATGGCTGATAACAACGGAGTTAAGAGCAGACGCGACCAACAGTTGGAACGGCTGCGAAAGAAATATCCCGACAAGAAGTTCGAGGATGATGAGGAGATTTACGGTCAGATTTACGACGATTACGACCAATACGAGCAGGATCTTAGCGGCTACAAGGACAGGGAAAAGGCCATGTCCGACATGTTTGCCGCTGACCCGAGAAGTGCACAGTTCCTTGCTGATATGCACAATGGTAACGACCCCTACGTCGGGCTTGTAAAAAACTTCGGCATAGAAATACAGGACGTACTTGACGATCCTAAAATGCAGGAGAAGATAGCCGAGGCCAACAAGGACTATGTGGAGCGTGTAGCCAAGTCAAGACAGCTTGACGAGGAATATGATAAGAACATGGACGCAAGTCTTGAAACCCTTCGTCAATTCCAAGAAGAGCGTGGCATGAGCGATGAACAGATTGACGCTGTAGTGGATGCCGTTTTGACCGTGGTCCGTGACGGTGTTATGGGCAAGTTCTCGAAAGAGACTCTTGCAATGTTCGTGAATGCCATAAACCATGACAGCGATGTAGCCTCAGCAAGTGAAGAGGGACGTGTTGCCGGACGCAATGACAAAATTGTGGAAGGCTTGCGCAAGCGAGACAAAGGCGACGGCACTGCACCACTGAACGGCAAGAATGGCGGTGCGCCCGGCAAACAGAAATCGCAAAGCATCTTTGACATTGCCAACGAAGCCATGTAGCCATGAAAGGAGAAGTCGTAAAGTTTCCTCCAGAGGGCAAGAAAGTAAAGCCAACGACCGGGAGTGCAGGGTTGAGAACCCAAGTGCCGGGCGCAATGGCATCAGTAAGCAATCTCGCGAGCGCGACAGGCGGTATAGCCCCCGGCAACCTCGCACAGACCGATAGCAAATAACATTATTCACAAATTAAAATTTTAAGACATGGACGGAGAAAACGTACCAGTAGGTGGCACTACAACCACCACCCCTGCACCCGGAACAGCCGGTGTGCAGACTCAAGTGCCGGGAGCACCCACTACCGTCAGCGGAGTGGCAGGAGCGTCTGGCGGAGTCGGTCCGGGTAACCTCATTCAGAGTGACCTCGACCAAGAACTCTACAAGTTCAAGAGTGACGACACACCGCTTATGCAGCTCATGCTGAATGCGCGTAAGGTAAAGGTGAACTCACCCGAAGTGGAACACTACATGATTGACGAGCCACGTTCCAGTGTGACCTCGACAACTAAGGTAACGGCAGGAACAGCCAAGCAGTTCGTGCTTCCGTTGCTCGCCAACGATGCTGAAATTCCAAGACCTTACGGCACCCTGCTTGTAAAGGGTGTTGACGGTTATGCCGCAGACGGCAAGACAAAGACTCCGGGCAAAGACCTCATGTTATTCGTGACCGGACAAGACCCAACCACGAACAACCCGATTGTGAGAGCCGTAAACGGTCCGAAGGCCAACACAACCGACGAGAGCTGCACCACTCCGGAAATTCCAGCCGGATCAACACTCATCATCCTTTCCAATGCTCTTTACGAGACACAGAAGAAAGTTGACCCCGACCTCATCGTGCCACAAGCACAGATGGTTTATCTTCAGAAGCGCGGCATGAACCAGATTGTATCTGACTACTACGAAGCGCAGAAGAAGAAAATTCCGTTCGGCAAGGCCGTGATTGCAGAAGCCGCCATTACCAACTTCAAGGTGCGCGGCAACCGTACTCTCTATGCAGGTCGTAAAGGCAAGATGACTGTTCAGACCCCCGAGGTCGGTGCACAGACCATCTACTTCACCGAGGGCGTGCGCTATCAAGTTAAGAAGGAGCTTAACCACACGGGCAAGTGGACTATTGAGGAAATCATCGCTTTGGCGAAGATGGTCTTTACAGGCGAGGACGTACCCAAGAGCGTTATTGCCCTTGCAGGCAAGAACTTCTTGGAGAATATCCAGTGCATCGACTACTCGAAGCATCCTGAAATTCAGATTACGACCAAGACTAATCCTGTAGGTTGGGTGGTGACCAATTTCCACACTGTGTTTGGTGACATCGAGTTCAAGCACGATCCAACCCTTGACCGTTTGAAGTGGAGCAATTCTGCATTTATCGTTGCGCCTGACCGTCTTGTGCACTACCAGTATTCGGCAGAGCACTCGTCGAAAGACCGTGTTGAGGGCGAGGAGGCAACACGCGAGGCAATCCTTGTGTGGGATGCACTTGCACTCAAAGGCTCGTGCCATATCTGGATTAACGGTGAGGGTGACAGCGAGAACAGCACAGCTGTGCAGATCCATCTGTGGGACAGCGCGGAAGCACCTACATCACCAGTTGAGGGAGGCGTGTACTACCTGTTGCAGGATTGTCCGGGCATCAATGCCGAGGCCGTTAGCGGTCAGATGTGGCAGTATAAGAGCGAGGCATGGATTGAGTATGCAGGTGAGGTTATGGCAACCGAGTAATCAGAAGTTTTAATTAAACCAATCATCAACCAAATAGAGGCGGATAGGTAGCAATGCCGTCCGCCTTTATTATTATCATCATTCAATGACAATGAAAAAGAAGAGAATAACCTACGGAGTGCACGGCATGATGGAATATCAATCTATTATCAAGATAGGTAGAGCCACGCTCAAAGTATTGTTCACAGACGGCTCAATGACCGCCATCGGACAGAACCCTGCAAAGTACACGACAAGCGACTTCCTTGTGCAGCACGCTATTGAAAACAGTAGTGAGTTTAAGCGCGGACGCATTACGGTGGTGGACACCATTGAACTTGACGAGGAGGTACGCATTGAGCGTAATCCTGCCAAGCCAAGCACGCAGCAAGCACCATCCCCGGCAGAGGCAAAGCCAGTGGCGGCAACAGCTGCCAAGGTTGAAGGACCCCAAGACATAGCGGACGAGCCGACTGAGGAAGCCGATGCAGTAGATGCTGATAAGGCCGAGTCTGCAAGTGTGGACACACCTGCTCCCGAAGTTGACATTGAACCTATCGAAGACGAGGTTCCATCTACAGAAGAAGATGTAGCTGAGCTTAGCGATAGCGAAGACGGTCTTACAGAAGTTGAGTTCAGTACCAACCAAGAAGCCAAGGACTATCTTACGAAGACCTTTGGCGTGAAGAGTGGTACGATGAAGAACCGTGCTGACATCGTAGCCATTGGTGAGGCTAACGGCGTTAAAATCATTTTTGTAACGGAGTAATCACAGCGACGGTATGGTGTACAAAATCGAAGTCGTGGAGCGTGACGTGCGCATTGCCATTGACGAGAACAAGACAAGCGAGCAGCTCATCAGCGATGAGGACATTGACACCTTATCGTTGAATGACATCATCCGCTCAAAGATAGTGGAAGCCGTTCGGCGTGTAGAGTCGTCCGCTCCCGTTCACTACTTGGAAGAAGGTCATGTATTTGGTGATGCCATTTACTGGGAGGAGAACGGAAGCGGTTGGACTCTGCTGCCCGATGATTTCATGCGTCTTGTTGCCTTTCGCATGAGCGACTGGGAACGCACCTGCTATATGGCCATATCAGCAGACGACCCATTGTATGACCTGCAATCGTCAAGATACAAGGGTATTCGTGGCAATGTCCAGAAGCCGGTGTGTGCCGTAGTGAACCGTGCCGAGGGCAAGGTGTTGGAGTTCTACAGTTGCAACAGTGAGGAAGCCTATGTGAAACGTGCCTCATACATTCCTTATCCGAGCATAGACGAGGAGGACGGCATAGACATCAGCGAGCGTTGTTACACAGCCGTGGTCTATACTACGGCTGCATTAGTATTAACCGCCTATGGTGCGAGCGAGCAAGCAGCCGCAATGAACACCTTGGCAAAAAGCATTTTTGAATAATGAGTTCAATACCAACAAAACAGATAGATGGTGACGTTGCGGTTGGTCGTGACGTTAACATCGGCGGCAAGGCCACCATACGCGGTTCGGCAAAGGTCGGCCACAATCTGACCGTTGACGGCTGGCTTGAAGCCAAGAACATAAAAGGCCCGAACAAAGGCCTGTTCAAAACGGCGGCACAGCTACGCGAGGCTTACCCTAATCCTCATGAAGGATGGTGGGCGTTGGTGACCGTAGAAGGCAGTGCAGCGTCAGATCATCTTGGCCAGCTCTATGTAGCTGACGGTGGTACATGGGTAGCGCAAGTTGACAGCAACGGTAATCCGCTGCTGAAGGGAAATCCTACGGTTGATAGCACCGAGTACATGGAAGCCGTGGAGGGAATGACAGCCGATCTCGAAGCCGTGAAGGTCGACGTTAACCAAAACAAGGAGGACATCAAGAGTCTACGCAGCACGCAGACTACCAGTTCTACAAACATCAATAACCTCAATACCCAGATGGGAACGGCACAGACAGATATTGCCGGTCTGAAGAAAGGCGTGAGTGGGTTACAGGATAACCTTGACAAGTTTAAAGCGACTAAAGGGGAGGAGAACGGTCTCGCTCCTTTGGGCGAGAACGGTCATGTGCCCTCTCAGTATCTGCCTGGATATGTGGATGACGTGTTGGAGTTTGGAGGCATCGAAGAGAACGTGACTTCCCAAATGTCATTGCTCTCTATGAAATCTACAGATAAGGGATGCTCCGTTGTTTACAACAAGGCAAAGGAGGTATTTGTATTAGCCTATACCACACAGAGCACGGATGGAGAGGAAATCGTCACCTATTATTATAATTGGAGTGACGCTGATCTTTTCGGCAAATTCGGCAATAATGGTGTTACGCCGCACAGCGGCAAAATATTTATGGACGTGACAACCAACAAGACCTATCGTTGGGGCGGTAGAAGCTTGGCTGTTATTGGTTCAGATTTGGCACTTGGACACACCAGCGGTACGGCATTTCCCGGTGACGAGGGAGCAAAGCTAAAAAGCGCACTCCAGACAGCAAACATACGCATTGAGGGTATAAACATTCTTCCCTTTGACGGAGTGTGGGACGGTACCGGCAAGGCACCGAGCCGTGGTTTGTGGTATGCTCCAAGTTTGGACTACGAAGGAGAGTGGTGCTTCCGTAAATTCGGAGATGTTAGTATGGATACATACGGCTATCCGGAAGAAATGTATAACGCCGACAGCGTAGGCCGTGATGACCATATCTATTGCTGTGAAGACGAGTTGTTCCATATCGTAGACAAGAAGATGCAGAGGATTGGCGGCAGTAGCAGTTCAGCCAGCATTTACAACCCGACGGTGGAGCAGGGAGGACATTACTATGTGTTGTGTGATACCGAAGACACAGCCAATTCAGCCGTTCACGCAGCGAAGAAAAATGGCAAGGCTGCAGTAGGCCTGATGATAACCTTTGCATTGAAGAAAGGAACATGGAAGACCTACCAGTATATCGGAGCCAATACGGAAGATAATAACTGGTATGACACAGAGAACTGGAAAGAATTCGGTTCGATGGTGCAAGGTTCAGAGTCGATGATAGACATTGACATCATAGCCCCTCTTCCTACAGGCTTCTACACCCTTGGCACTGCACTTGCAGCTCTGAAAACCTATCAAGAGACAACAAGTGTGAACTATCAGAAGCGCGGTTTGGTGATAAGCTATACGACGGAAGCAAATAAGGTAGAGACCAAACAGTATCAGGGCGACTCAATCGCGGACTTCTACGAGGCCGGACTTTGGCAGGACTTCGGCGGCGGCAGCAAACTTGTGGCGAGCGACACGATGGAAGCTGGTGGTAAAGACGCTTTCTCTACAGGAGGAGCGTATAAGGTGGTGCCTACGGAGATAGAGGCAACGGAGGAAGAAGGCAGCGTATCACTGAAGCTGAAAAACAAGGATGGAGACACACTTTCGGAAGCCCAGTTCAGCGTTGGCACCGGCACCGGCGGCGTTGGCGGCACGACACTGGCCATCAACTTTGAGGATGACCCGTTCTATGTGCGTGCGGGAGGTACAGCCATACTGAAAGCCGCCATCCGCAGTGTGACCCAGCTATCCGATGGATCATCGCAGGACAACAAGATACAGAGTGTGGTGTTTATCAATCGCACGACCAAGACCACCGTAGCCTCATTCAAGCCCAATCAGGCAAGTAGTTCGTCGTTGAAGTCATACACCTTCGAGTTTGACCTAAGCACCATTGCAGCCAGTGCTGGCAGCGTAGAGCTGCAAGCCGTAGCCACCGATGCCACCGGCAAGACAGCCACAAGAAACGTGGAAATGATAGCCGTTGATGTGACCGTAGAGAGCAGTCAGACACTGAGCTATACGAAGAGCACCACATTGCAGGTGGGCGGTCAGAAGGTAAGCATCCCCATGTATCGTTTCCCAAACAATGCCTCAGACAAGGGTATCCAGACGAAGATAGAGATATACCGCAACGGCGTTTGGGAGACGCTGGAGAGTGTATTGGTTAAGGACACCTACACCCATAACGTGACCATCGACCCACAAGGCATGGGCCACGGCGCGTATCCACTGCGCATACAAGGGCAGGACGTAGCATCAGGACTGGAAGGTAACACGCTGCATACCGCAGTTATGGTGATAGAGCAGCGCGAGAGCGTGAGCGACTACACGAAGCCCATCATTGTGGCACGATGGTATGACGACAGCGACGGCAAGACAAAGCTTTTCAAGACCGTCAGTTTTGACATCGCCTGTTATCAGCGAGACAACGCCAACCCAAATGTAGAGGTGAAGGTGAAGAACGAGACCGCTGACGAGACAGAAACGATTGCCAGCAAGGTTATGAACCGCAGCAGTTACTACACGATAGAGAACCGCATTGTTGGTTATAACAACGGTGACACATTGATCTTCGATGCAACATGTGGCGAGATACGTCTGGTGGAACAATTAAAAGTTGTTATTGACGGCAGTATGCTTGCCATCAGCGAGACCGAAGGCGCATACTACAAATTGAACTTTGCCGGCAGGAGCAACGACGATATCGACAAGAGCATCAAGGCCACCTGCTCCGACGGCAGCATGGTGGAAGTGAAGGTAAACGGCAGCAACTGGTCGAGCAACGGCTTTGTGGCCGATAACTTCGGTACAGAAAAAGCCGACGGCAGAATGGCACTACGTGTAGCCGAGAATGTGACGGCAGCATGCAGCGACACACCATTGGCAAGCAAGGACATACCCACCAACGGTATGGCACTGAGCTTTACATTCAAGGTTAAGAACATTGCAAAACGTAATGCAAGGATCATGTGGTGTATGGGCGAGCGATTGGGGTTTGTGCTTACCGGAGAGAAATTCATCGTGAGCACTGCCGGAGACAGCGACGAAGCCCTGAAAGACGTTCAGACCACCGCCGCCACCTCTTACCTTGACAACACCGTATATCGCATAGACATCGTTATAGAGCCACAAGCCAGAGCACCCTATAGCGGTGTGATGCTGTGCAAGGTGTTCCAGAACGGTGATGCTGCAGCGTGTGTTCCCATCAGCACAGCCAGCGGTTTCCCTAACATTGCGGACATGATACACTTCGACGGTACAGATGCCGACCTCTACCTATACGAGGTGGTACGCTGGAACTCCTACTATGACTTCATCCAGGCATTCAACAACTACATCGTGAACCTCACAGACACGACTGCCATGCTGACCGAGTATGAGCAGAACCAAGTGATGAGCGATGTTACAGCCGAGGGCACAACGAAACCACGTCCCGACATGCAGAAATTACTGGACCGTGGTATTATGGTGATGGTAATGACGCGCACTGCGGACAAGAATCTTAGCAAAGACGGTAGCCCGGTAACGGACAGCGAGATATACTATCCAGACTACATCGAAGGTTTGAAGGACAAGAAGACCTCTGTTCTGATGGACTGGTATATTTACTTCCCCGACCGTCCATGGGCAAACTGCAAGATTGAAGCCATCCCGACAACAAACCAAGGAACTTCGACACTTGCCTTCGATGTTAAGAATAAGAAGGGCAAGGGCAAGAAGGCGAAGAGAATAACGCTGCTCTATACAAGAGAGCAGATAAGCGAGATGTACAACGGTGACGAAACCATTCTTGCCATGTATGACGACGCAGCAGCTCTTGCAAAGAAGAAGATGATCCGCGTGAAGGAAGGCAGTACGCCTATTAATGCCGCCACAATCAAGGTGGACTACAGTGACTCAGCCGGTGCCAACAACTGTGCTCTGATGGAGCTTATGAACGACACGCAGATAGCCCTTGGCAGTGACTATATGACCCCTGCCCAGCGACACAACACCGACAAAAGCGAAGAACTGCATACGAGCATTGACGGTGTGACGTGTGCCCTCTTCCGCACCGACTACCGTATAGGTCAAGACAAGGGAACACAGGCAGCGACACTACCCGAGAACGCCTACTTCCACTCGAAGGCAAACTTCAATGCCGACAAGGGCAATCCCCACTTCTTCGGTTTTGAGGACGTGAAGGGCTATAATTACGGTTGCGTGAACTATGGCGACTTCAAGGAAATGGTAGCTCCGAGAGGCACGAACATTGACACCTACAAGGCCAGTGTGCTTTCAGACACAAGCTCATTGATACCGGGTACACTGTATATGCTGAGTGAGTTCTGTGGTCCGGAAACACGCTTCATCGAGAACGATGGAACCGGAACCATGACAGAGATAGGTGAGGTGGCCGTGGAAGACAGTCATGTGCTCGACAAAACACTCTCCGAGGTACAGGCAGACGATGTCAAGAACTACGACTGGGGAACAGCCTACAAGACATCAGACGGCAATTATGTGCAGTATAAGGGAGGAAAATGGAAGGACACCACAGGCACCATGACTTATGACAATGCCACTAAGAAATGGAGCGTTCAAGGCCGCGTGCTGAACCCAGTGGAGTGCTACGAGTACAGGCAATACCAAGAGTTCTGTTGGCAGCAGGGTGTGAACAGTGTGGACGATATGCTAAAGACGCTGCACACCGACGATGGCGATGTTCCAGCGTGGACCACATATTACGAAATGCGCTACCCTGACAACGACGACTTGAATGCCCTGTATGCGTCGGGCAAGAAAGTTCCGTACCAGCTGTATAGAGAGTTGGCCTTCTGCCAGCAGTGTAACCAGAACTTGACAGACAATGCCGAAGAGAACGCTGCCACCAATGCCGATGGCAGTGAGAAGGTGTTCAACGGTGCCGGTGCAAGCACAACCATTACCCTTGGCGGCAAGACCGTAGCCGGCACCAAGGAGAACCGCAGAAAGAAATGGCAGCAGGAAATGCACAAGTATTTCTCGCCCTATTCAACTCACTGCTATGTTGTGGCGAGCGACTACAAAGCCACTGTGGACCAGCGAGCCAAGAACATGATGATTGCTGTTTACTTGGAGACCGACGGCAGCATGCGCTATTATTTCAACCACTGGTATGACGGTGACTCATGTGACGAGGCAGACAATGACTGTTACCTGACCATTCCTTGGGATATGGACGGAGCAGCGAGCCATCTGTATCAAGGATGGGACGGCGTGATGTTCCAACAGAGCTATGCTTTGTTTGAAAGAGGCGAAGGTGTTTGGCTTGACGATGCAGGCACGGAGACGCTTACTTTGCACGACACGGCAGCTAAGATGCGTGCCACGAAGACCAAGGCCGGCCTTGAAATTTTCTCTACTGACGGCTGCTACCGCTACTGGATGATAGACCGCATCTTGAAATGGCCAAAGGTGGTAAGTTCGTTTGACGGAGAGCGCAAGTATATAGAAACAGCTACCGCTGCCGACAACCACTATCCTGCCTTACATGGTCTGCGACTGGAGAGTCTGCCAGCCTTCCAGCGCAAGCGTTTCGCATACAGAGACGGTTACTTCCAGACTGGTGATCTGTTCCGTCATTTCTTCCAAGACCGTGTTATGGGCCCCATCACGGTGAAGATAACGGCAGCACAGGACGGTTACTTCGCCATGGGCGTGGACTCCACCTCATCAGCCAAGTATAGTTGCTATCTAAAAGAAGGCGAGAGCCACACCTTTACAGAGGTTGCAGCAGGAGAAGGCGGTAAGCTCATCTACATCTTCGGTGCAGACAAGATAAGCGAGCTTGATATCAGCGGCTGTTCTCCTAAGAATTCAAACTGGATGTTGAGCGAGTGCACCTTACTGCGCAAGCTCGTCATTGGCGGTGAAGGATATACTCCAGCCTATACCACTAACATACTGAGCACGCTGAACTTAGGACAGATGCCTTTTCTGGAAGAGATAGACATCAGGAACACGATGATCACTGACGTGAATGCCTCGCTGTGTCCTCGCCTAAGAAATGTGTTGGCAGAAGGCAGTCTGTTGAAGACGATCACTCTTGCAGAGAGTTCGCCTATTGATACACTGCATCTTCCCGGTACTATGACGACTCTGTACTTCAAGAACCTTCCAAATCTGACCTACCCCGGTGGTCTGACCATCGACGGAATGACTAAGGTTACGAAGCTGTTATTGGACGGAAGCCCGAAGATAGATGCCATGACGCTGCTGCGAGAGGTAACAACGGCCAGTGCGCTGAAGAGTGTACGCATAGCCGGCCTTGCTGCTACGGAAAGCGTTGATCTACTGCGAGCCATCAAGAACAATGGAGCCGTAGGCATAGACGCAAACGGAGCAGACTATGACGAGAGCGGCCAGTGTAGCGGACTGATAGGCAGATGGATCCTGACCCTACTTTCAGAGGAGAGTGAGATTGCGGAGCTGAAGCGTTACTTCCCGAACCTTGAAGTTATAAACTCGCAATTCTCTGTCATAAAGATAGACGATGTGGTGAGCGGTGACTTCTGCGAGAAGTACAGCAACCCCGAGAACCAGACAGGAGCCGATTACGATAAGAGCTTTGTGGCAAGCGGCCATACATTGAAGATATTGCAGGACACCCATGCTTACAAGTGTACATACAACTCCAAGCTGAAACAGATGGAGGGCGTGCAATTGAGCGATGCAGACTTCAATAAACTTGCCAATGGCAAGAGCTTTGATGTGAGCGACAGCGCAGGTGAAGGCTTTGACATCTTCCACCACTTGCCCCATTATTGGTACAAGGGCGTGAACGACTACAAGAACCAAGTAAAGTATCATTTTAACTCAATTACAGATAATGAGCCGTTATCGACTGTAAACAACCGCAAGGAGGCATTGCTTTCTGAGCTGCTCTATGCAGAAAATACAGGCGTGTATGCTGACGAGGCAACAGTTGGCGAGACAGTTGGCGATAATATTATTGCCACAGCAGCCAATGCGAATGTCTACCGTATGGACGTTGAGGGCATGAAGCAGGTAAGATGGCCGGGACTTAACCACGCTCGTCTTGGTGCCGTCTTTACGGATGCAAACGGCAAGATAGTGGGCAAGTTCATTATGATGGTGAGTCACGCTTACTTTGACTTCTCAATCGGTAACTATGTGTTCTGCGATGTGCCAAACGGTGCCAAGTGGATATACTTCACTTCGTATCGTGACATTGGCGACATAAAGTGTCTTGCTGTTGACAGCGAGCATATAGAAGCAATAGAACCAGAATGGACTGAGCACACCATTGGTGAGTTCGACAGCCTTGTGGGAACATACCCCATCACTATTGACGGACTGAAACGACCTCGCAGCATATCAGGTGCTGTATGTTCGAAGAAAGGTGACGGCACTTCGCAGACCTCTGCAGAATGGGCATACGACACGGACGGTAACCCGACCGAAATGCCGACCGGGACAATACACTACACAGCCAAGGATTTCCAGAATAGTGCGCACATGCGCGGAGAGGGCTACCAACTCCAAGACTATGAGCAGCACAAGGAAATCAGTAACCTGTGGTGGGCGACCCATGGAACGACCGATGAGCAGTCTGTTGTGGGCAATGGTGCACATGACAGCACACTCAACAGTCGTGATGACATCGGCATGGCGGACACATCGTATGTGGGCAACTCCATGAACTCAATCATGGGACTCAAACACTATGTGGGCTGTGACAGTGAATGGATGGACTACATTGCAGGAAATGTGAAGAGCTACGAAACGTTCTACAAGAACCGTTGCGTGGAGACCAACGATGATCCTGTAGATTACATGTTCCACATCTTCGACCCGATTAAGAAGACGGAGCGAACCGTGCAGAGTGTGAACAGCAACGGTAACTGTGTAGTAAGAGTGGTGCATGGTGCCAAGTGTGACATCTTGCCAAGCAAGGTGCACCAGACAGACACCAGCAAATACACTACACACTATGGAGCCGGAGTATGGTTCCCGGGCAGTAGAGGCCGCTGTGTTCTGCGGTCTGGCTACAGCTCGTATGCGAACAGCGGTCTCGCTTGTGCGAGCGCGAACGTCGCTTCTTCGCTCTCGAGCGCGGTCTTCGGTGGTCGGCTCGCCTTCCGCGGAAAATTCGTCATAGTCGGATAAGCGGCAAGCGAAGCCACGAAAAAAGCGTCAGAGGGAGAGCCGCCACAAGCGGCTGCTCCCTCTCCTTGTTTGCGACCGGTGTTGAAAAAGGTAACTATCTGCGCGTAGCGCAGCGAATTTTACAACTGAGAATGAAGGTATTTTCAATTATTTATGTTAATTTTGCACCGCCCTATCGCTAAGGGCAGGCAGAAAATCCCACGCGCCGCTGTGTTCTGCGGTCTGGCAACAACTCGAATGCGAACAGCGGTCTCGCTTATGCGAACGCGAACAACGCTTCTTCGAACTCGAACACGAACTACGGTGGTCGGCTCAAATTCTAAGGTTAACAATAATCGGAGGCCTCTGACGTGGCACGGGATTGTCACAACCACACTCCGAGGGGTTAGAGCCTCGGCAAAAGCATAACAAAAATATGGAAAGCCGGAACACGACATTAACCACATGTGGGGAGTGCGTCAACTCCCCACAGGACAGGAAGGCTGTCAATCAACTGGAAGACTTATTAGGACAGGTAGAAGCTCCAACTTCTATCTGTTTTCCTTTATATAACCTCATCCCGGAAATCATTTTGGACGAAAACATGGAACGCTCGTTCAAGCGTGTCATGTCGAACCTTCATAACGCCGACACGCGAAGCGGAATAAAATGGAGGGAGAAGGTTGTTATAGATGGTGTGGAATGTACTCCACGCATGGTGCGCTATATGAAGCGCAAGAAAGAAATTATTGCCGAGCTGAAAGAACAAATAGGCAATGGCACATCTCGTGTTGAGCGTCTGTCTTCGTTTGAGGTGGACGATGGTCCGAAGAGAAGAATGGTTCAAGCGCCTCCTGTTGTGAAACGTATAGGCTGCAATGCCATCATGGAGATTGTGGAGAAACACCTTTCGCCATTGCTAATAGAAAACACGGCAGCTTCGATAGAAGGACGCGGCCCACACGGACTATTCCACAAGATGCAGGAAGTGAGAGCCGAGAACCCCGACCTTATATATTATTATCAAAGCGACTATGAAGGTTATTATGACCACATACTGCACGACAAGATGATTGACATCATCAAGCAGTATATCGCTGACCCTTTGCTGCTACCCATACTTATAAACTTTGTTAAGGCATTGCACCCAGATGGTAAAGTAGGCATCAGCAAGGGACTACGCTCCTCGCAGTTCTTCGGTAACCTGTACCACAATGACATTGACCATGCCATGATAGAGGAGTGTGGAAAAGATAACTACAACCGCTTTTGTGACGACATATACATACTTGGTGACAATAAAAAAGAGTTGTGGAAACACAGAGACACACTGCACAGACTAAGTAAACCCTACAATCTGATAATCAAGCCGAGCGAAAAGGTTGCTCCAGTGAGCGCAGGAATGGATGCACTGGGTTATATTGATTATGGTGACCACTCACGAATACGCAAGCGCACAAAGGTAAACGCTGCAAGAAAACTCGCCAAGATAAAGTCGAGAAAGCGAAGGCAACAAATTATAGGCTCGTTCAAAGGAATGGCATGTCATGCGGACTGCCAGCATTTATATTATATATTAACAGGTAAAAACATGAAGAAATTTTCAGAAATGGGCGTGACCTATAAGCCAGCAGACGGAAAGAAACGTTTTCCCGGTAAGGTGACACGCTTGGGTGACATCGTGAACATCCCTATTGAAATCCACGATTTTGAAGTTGGTATCGACACAAAAGAAGGTGAAGACCGTTATCTTGTATCGTTCCGTAATCCGGCAACAAAGGAATGGGGTAAGTTCTTCACCGCCTCGCAGGAAATGAAGGGCATACTCGACCAGATTAGCGACATTGAGGACGGCTTTCCGTTTGAGAGCATTATCAAATGCGAACTGTTTGACGGCAGCAAGCGAAAGTATAACTTCACCTAAAGCGACTCACTAAAGATAAAAGCGTGAATTGGGCTGCATACTTTATCTTTGCCTCAACAAAATCATAGCGACAATGGAAAAGATATACGGCACAGCCAAACGTCAGGACGGACTGCAACGAGTAGGCAAGAATAAATGGCTGCTCTATTTCGGTCTGTATGAAACAGAGAGCGGTACATACGAATACCGCCATACGTTCACGCACAAGCCCACGCTTGACGAGATAAAGAAACTTGTTTGGGCTACGATAGACGCAGAGACCAAAGACAAGATTGTTAATCAGTTTGAGTATGAGGGCATCAAGGTTTGGCTCACAGACGAGAAGCAGCGTAACTTTGCCTCTATTGAGAACAACGAAAGTGTTACATTCCCACTTACGTTGAAGCTCAACGAGAAAGCTGACGCTACACCAATCTATCATACCTTCCAGACGCGAGACGAGTTCAAGAAGTTCAGCGAGGCCGCTGCATGTTTCATTCTTGAAACCATCAGGAACGGATGGAAGGAGAAGGACAATGTAGATTGGGATGTGTTTGACATGTAATCACAACATTATCAATAAGAGGAACAGGAGAAATCTTGCTCCTCTTTTTTTTGTGCTACAATAGTTAAAACGACGTTCACCGGTTAAGTCGCTAAATTTGCCAAGAACATAAAATCATAATGGCAATGAAAAAGATTATTACATGGTTAAAATCCAGCAACCGCGGCAGACATATCTTAGGCGGCGTTCTCATCGGCTTGGGAGCTGATGATACCTACTGTGCGCTGTATGCCGGTGCTGGTGTAGCCGGAGCCTTGGAACTTAAAGACAAGTTGTATGGCGGCAAATGGGATTGGGTAGACTTTGGCTGTACGATGGCCGGAGTAGTTGTAGGACGCTTAATAAGATGGACAGTATGGCAGTAGTATTCAAACTATGGAAGTTTGCAGCCATGGCCGTTGGCGGCATGGTTGGTTGGATGATTGCAGAATTCCGACCAACCTTTCCACTTATAGCGGTTGCCATCATCTTTATACTATATGATGCCTACACCGCTTTCAAGCTCGACAAGCGTGTACATAGAGCCTATCCAGACAGAACAACAAGAGAGAAGGCCAAATTTACCTCGTTCGCTTTCGGCAAGGTGGTGAAGCAGACAATTCCGAAAAGGTTTTCGCTTATTATTCTTGCCTATTTGGTAGAGCACTGGGTGTTTATCCACATGCAGGTGCCATTGTCGTATATGCTGACAGGCGTGATATGTTTTGAACAGGCATGGTCGATACTGGAGAACGAGAGCAGCTGCCGCCCCGAGGCGGAACATAGGTTTTGGAAACTGTTGCAACAAATCATGGTGGACAAGACAGCAAGGCACTTTGACTTGAACCTTGACAAACTAAAAGAAGAAAAAGATGATATTACTCATTGACAACGGCCATGGGGTGAACACCCCTGGCAAATGCAGCCCGGACAAAAGGTTGCGTGAATATGCGTATGCAAGAGAGATTGCAACGCGAGTTGTGAACGAGCTTCGCGGCATGGGCTACAATGCAGAGCGTGTTGTGGAGGAGGAGCAGGACGTTGCGCTGTCTGTACGCTGCAAGCGTGTGAACGACATCTGCAAGAAAGTAGGCACCAAGAACGTGCTGCTTGTCTCGATCCACAACAATGCAGCAGGAGGCGACGGCAAATGGCATGAGGCGCGAGGCTTTTCTGCCCATGTAGGCATGAACGCATCCGCAAAGAGCAAGGCCTTGGCGCAGTATCTTTGGAACGAAGCGATACTTCAAGGACTGAAAGGCAACCGTTGTGTGCCCTATTCCAAGTACATCGCCCAGAACCTTGCTATCTGTAGAGACACAAACTGCCCTGCAGTGTTGACGGAGAACCTTTTCCAAGACAACAAAGAAGACGTTGACCTGCTGTTGAGCGAGGAAGGCAAGGAGAAGGTGACAGCCGTGCATGTGAACGCTATTGTTGAATTTATCAAAGACTATTATGGATAAGAAGAATTTAGGCTTTTTGTGGGCAATGTTAGGTATGGTTGTTTGCATCGTCTGTCTGGTTTGCATCGTACATTGCGGAGGCTACAGCAAAGATCATGAACCTGCAGAAGTGGTGCGTGATACTGTGATTGACACCATACCTTACTATAAGCCAGTACCCAAGGACAGTTTGGTGTTGACATACAAGACCGTGACCCTTCCCAAGAGTGACAAGGCGCAGCCATCTATCCGTGCGGACACACAACCGGCAGAAAGCTGTACACAAAACGATGCGGCAGATGTGCGTGACAGTACGGAGGTTACTATCCCCATCATCCAAAAGATGTATAAAAGCAGTGACTATACGGCATGGGTGAGCGGATATGACGTGCAGCTTGACAGCATCTATGTATATCCCAAGCATGAGTATGTAACGCGCAAGATTAAGCAGCCTCCTAAGAAATGGCATATCGGTGTGACGGCAGGTTACGGCTTCGGCAAACAAGGTATGCAGCCATATATAGGCATCGGACTAACGTATTCACTAATCTCATTCTGACATGGAGACGATCACCGTACAGATATTCAAGGACGACGTGTATGAAGAGGTGGCAAAGGCTACCGACTACACAGGCGCGAAGCTGATAGACGGCGACGAGGGAGCGCGAGACCGCATCCTCGCCACGGACAGCGACCTTTCAGACCTCGGCAGGTTTTGGGAGGAGTCGGTGCTTGCCACCAATGAGAGGCTGAAAGAGATGATCGTGAGCGGAGCTACGAAGCAGATACTTGTAACGATAACTCCTATTCCACCCATACAACAACCTAAAGATGTGGAGGCTCAGAGCATCGTTGTTCCGTCGCTTGCGACGAGGACAGGCTACGAAGCCGTGCTGGAGGTGAGCAAGTCGTTTGACAAAGGGATGAAGGACAATGTACAGTCGGCCCTTCGCAACTTCTTCATTGCCTCAATCATCGCCCAGTGGTTCAAGCTGGCCAACAAGGGCGAAGCCGCTGACTACTTCAACCAAGCCGGAGAAATGATGGACGGTGCGGAACGTCTGCTATACAGCCGCAAGAGACCGACCCGTCCGAGTGACTAACAAATAATATTTTATTGACATGGAAGGACAAGAAAAGACATTAGGTGCCAAGAAGAGCGTGACGGCAACCATCAAAATTTCGTGGCTTCTCTTCGACATCATGAACGAGACCTTCTTGCGCGGCCGTACTATCCAGAACAAGGACAACCACAAGGAGGTGGCGAGCATGTTTGCCTCTGAGGACGAAGAAAACCGCGAGAAGATACTTCGCTCTATCAAGAAAGGCTTTGCCGAGGTGAAGACAGAATTGTCAGACTACCTCAACGAGGACGGCACAACCACAGACAACAGCCACTATGACGGCAGCAAAGACCTGACGCTTAACCTCACAATGCCGAGCAACTTCAACGAGGCTGCAACCACCGGTGTAGGCGAGGCTATCCACGACTACCTGAAGAACTCTGCCATCGCCGAGTGGTACATGGTGACAAACAAGGCTGACGCTGAACAGTACATCGCCCTTGCACAGAGAAGTTTGCTGAGCATCCAACAGGCAGTGAGCAAGCGTAGCCGCCCGAAGCGTCCAACAGACTAAGGAGGAAGGCTTATGATCTGCTGCATAGAGAAAGAGGGAGCGAAGCTAAAGGTGATGCTTACCTTCGGGCGAGAACAGCTGCTCTATGACATCAAGAACAATGCCTATGTGGAGAGCCATGTAATGGCCCCGGAAACCGAGCACGCCAAGCACATGGTGGCTGACGTTGGCGAGGATGGCAATGTGGACCGGGTGACAAGAGTGCTGGATTTGGGTGTCTCCATGTGCCGTGAAATGCTTTACCCTTGGTCGAAGAAGGAAATCGTCAAGACAGAGTTTGATGACAAGCTAAAGGAGAGGGAGCAATATCATATAAACATGAGTGTGCCCACCACTATATCGCAAACTACGCTGACCTATGTGGAAAGGCTGATACATGAATACCTTGTGTGCCGAGGCGTGGCCGACTGGCTAAGCATAACCAATCCGTCGAAGTCGGAGACGTGGCTTGCCAAGGCTGCTGAGGCAGAGCAAGAAATACGCACGTCCATCCATTCGAGAATGGAGAGGAAGCGTATCAGGCAACATTGGTTAGGATAATAAAGACAAGAGCCGAGGTGCATCACGCATCCCGGCTCTTTTGTTACCTAAAACAATCTAACCTTAATAAATAACTAAACCTAATAATATCTTCTTTATCTCGGCTTGTTGGTTTGTCGAGGTGTGAACTCGACTGACGCGCCGTAGATGTTTTCATCTGGTGAGAGTGTGGCTACACCGGCAATTCGGAAATACTTGTATGGAGAGCCACGGAAGCCCTGCAGATAATGGTCTTTACTTGACCATACAAGGTGCCAGTTCTGCAAGTCGCGCGAACCGTAGAGGGCTGTTGATACGTTTCCTTTGCGGAACAGTCCACGCTGTATGACACTGGCGACAGTCTTCAATACGTTTGCCGCTTCAAGTTTGAGAGGGCGTGTGACGTACAGGCATTTGACGGTATCCGTTATTGGGACAGAGAAGTTGAGTACAGCATTTTTTGTGTCCATGGCCAGTGCATCCGGATATGAATTGAGGTGTGAGACGATGTTAGAGAACATCATTCCCCATTGATTTGTCTTCAGCGAGAATACATAGGCGTAGGTGATACCGGGAGCATAGACAATGACTCGCTGATGAACATAGTCGTACAGCATCCGGCACTGCTTCAGAAATTCTGTGAACGGCAGCGTGGGCAGACACTTGTCTGTTGCAGGTTCATGTCCGAGCATGGTGTGCAGCTTGTCGAACCCGGGAAGCTGGAGCGCATCGAACGGATATTCGGAGTTGATGGCTTCGGATATGCACTGTGTCTGCGAGCCGCTGATCAGCATTATACCGCGGTCTGTTGGGAAGAGAACAGCGGAGTCAAGCTGTGTGATGCCGTCGGGATTGATGCACACGTCGCGCGTGATGGGCTGCTTTGCAGAATAGGTGCCGGTGGACGAAACTTCTAACGCCCATACACCCTCAGAGGTGAAGGCATAGAGAGGAAACTGACCGAACTGTCCTTCTGAAAGAGCCTTTGCTGCAGAACAGATGCCCTTAATCTCTCCCGTGCCAACGGTGTTGATACCAAGTACCGGGAAATAGAAGGGGTTGTTGACCTCGGAGGTGTAGATTTTGTTGGCAATCTCAATGGGGAAATTGTTGTCTTCGTGTGACGGATAGACAGACGGCAGCGAAGTGAAGTTCTTTTCACGTACCAGTTCGTAGTCGAGGACAGCAAAGGCACCATTAAGGAACTCGTGTTGTTTGAGGTCAATGGCATAACACGGAGAACTAAAGTTGTAGATTACCATTTTGTAGGCATTTGGGTTTGGGTAGAACACATAGCACCCCCATGAATGCTTGCTCATTGTCTCTGTTTGCGTTGAACCGCTTGTCGATACCATTTTAGTGCTACAGAAAAGCTGCATCCCCATTCCATAAAAATGTTCATCTGAAGCCACAGCATATTCCTGTCCGTTTTCTTTGATGTAAACCATAATGGAATAATCATCAGTAGAGAATGCCGCCATTGATATGTTTAGTGTGGAACCGTTGGGTTGCCAGTTGTAACGTCCATTGCAATATGCGAACATAGACTGGGCCAGATAGCCGGTAAATGGCTTGCGTTTGAGTCCGGACAAGTTGAGGCGGCTATTATAGACGAATGAGTAATCAGCATGCAGCTGGTCATGCGTCAGATAGTCGTCGGTCATAACCTCGCGTGTAACAAGAGACTGTAGATATTCATCATCAACAATAATGTCCTTTCGCTTGTTGTCGGCAATGGCATCTGCAATTTCAAGTGAACACAACTTGTAAAACGTTGAAGTGTTCTTGATAGACTCTGACACCTTTCCTTCAGTGAACTCCGGCATGTGGAAAGCCGTAGAAGGATAAGAGCGGTCAGACGAATAGTACATAGCGTAGATCTTAGAATACTCCCACTCACAGTAGTAGTCAAGAAATTCCTTAGAAGAGAACTGCCCGAGTATTTTGTCTTCTGCCTTTGTTGATGAAACGGTGTCCTTATTGTCGGCATACAGACGGCCAATAAACTTTGTATTGTAGTTGTCAACATCTGACATGGAAGAAATCTTTCCTTCTTGGTCGTATGTGTATATAGGCTTGGATATGAACACATCAATACTCTTGATAATGTCAGACCAGTCATTAAGATCGTACGAGTCGTCATTCCGTACAACTTTATAATCGAGCGATGCGGCCATAAGCATGATGTCACAGACAGCCTCTGTATAGCTATTCTTTCCCTTTGCCCTGTTCCACCATACAATGGGAGCTGCCTTAGTAGATGGGTTCATGAGAATGGGTGCGGAATGATAAACAAGTGAACCGTCGTATAGACGCAAGGCATAGCGGACAAAGAATGGGAAGCAGAACCGTCCTTTGTTGACAGTCTCTTGAGCAACGAACTTGTTGACTTTCGCCATTATCTGTTCTGTGATACGAGTCTTGTTGTTTTCTGTGAACTCGTTGTAGAGTGCTCCCTCGGAAATACCATCAAAGTAAATGGTGAACGTACTCTTGTTATCATCGGAAAGACTGAACAAACGAGGATGGCCGACAAGACCGAACGACACTTCAACATCCGGGATACGGTCGCCCAGTTTGACGTATTTGCCAGACTTCCACAAGTAATAGTAGAAGCTGCCGGACGTAAAGACGAGCAATGTATTACCTACAGCATTGAAATGAGAAACACTATATAGTGAGCCGACCTCTATGCGTTCTGTTGTGTTCTTGTCTATTGAGGCTATTTTCCCACTCTTCTCAGAATATACGATGTAATGCGTGAACGAGGAAGTCTTGTGTATAAACTTGACGATCTCACCATCTTGAAGTTGCATAACTTCTGATGGCGCGAGGATAGGCTTCAAGGCACCGTCTTCTGGCAGCAGGTTGATGGACACGGCAAGAGAACCGTCGGAACATTCATAGTCGGACGGCACAGCGGAGAAGCCACTATATTTTATTTCTTGGTTCATAACGGCATTTTGTATATTATGGGCAGATAAATTTCGCCATCGCGTGTTTCTTTTTTGCCCACCATGAATGAGGCACGCTGTTCTTTTACTTTACAATTGTCGAGCATGAGCCGACAAAGAGTTACGGAGTTGGCGCAATAGTTGTGTGAGCCTTTCTTCGTAGGGTAACATTGGGCGATGTGGCGACCGATGTTGCCAGTGTGCCGGGAAGCCATTAGATAGCACTCGCCAAGGTGGAAGGCAATGTTGATGCTGTCGCCCGGTTGGAGCGATAGTAGACGCACGACCCTTGCCGTGATGGATATGCGACCATTACGGGAGAATGTTATGTCGGGGCGGCGTGTTCGTTCCAATAGTTTTATCATAATGCAAAGATATAGGGTTGTGAAATTGTTATGGTTTTAAGTTTAGAAGAGCGAGAGCTGCACATATCCCGGTTGCTCGTTAGAAAGGTCTATAAACATCTTACGGAAGACGTGGTATAGGCACGAAACCACAATGGAGTTGCCAGCGAGTTTGAATTGTTGCGTTTGGGATATACCTGCAGACTGTATCTTGTCAATATCAGAGTCAGACACGTCCATCAGACGGAAACACTCGCGAGGTGTGAGTTTTCGTATGCGGAAGTCCTTGATGAGAAAGTTGTTGTCGGTATAGGCAGATGAAGTTACGGCAGGGGCTAAAATCTTACACCCCCCGATATTATATCCATGAGGATTGCTGTAAATCATTGGCTCTACAAGGTATTGTGCAGTGGTGCCATTGCGTCCATGGTTTGAGGCAACGATGGTGTTGCTTACGTCCTTTAGATTGTGTGACACTACCTTGCCATTATGGTCGCGCGTATAGCCCAAGAACAGGGGTTCAAGAACTATGCTGTCCTTTTGCACCGTTGTAATGGTGTTGGCAATGTTGCCGCCAACCTCCAGTGTTTGGGAATTTACCTTGAAACCGCATCCCTCGGCAATATTGCGTTTGCAATGGTTGATGATACTCTCCACCTGTTGAGGCTTGAGGTAATAACTCTCGTCCACATGGTCTTCGAGAATGTCTTTCAGACGATGTTCCAATGGGATGGTCTTTGGGAAGAAGAAACGTTGATGCTCACCAAGAACAGACACCATAAAGACACGTTCGCGGTTTTGCGGTATGCCATATTCCTTTGCATTGAGAATTTGGAAGTAACTGGTGTAGCCTTGGTCGGACAGCCATTCGCGCCACTTGTAGAAGTCTTTGGCGAATTTCTTCTGTGTGAGGGCCTTGACATTCTCCATGAGCAAATATTTGGGATGCTTTGCTTCTATGGCATCAGCACAAGCCCATAGTAGGGACGACCGTGTGCCACTCCCTTGTGAAAAACCACGCTGACGACCAGCTGATGAAATGTCTTGGCAAGGGAAAGAGTATGTGAGTAGGTCGAAGCAGGGGACTTGTGACCAATCTATATGTATGATGTCGCCAAAGTTGGGAGTAGACTCGCCATGTATGGCACGATAGGCACTGATGGCGTTCTTGTCTATCTCGGAAATGCCGACCACCTCATATTGGAAGCAGGGGCGGTCGGCAGACAAACGCTGCAAAGCGATGGACTGCGAGCCGTAGCCTGCAAAGGCTTCAAAAACACGGATTGTATTGTTGCTCATGTAATGATGAATTGAACGTAGAAGTGAAACTCCAGGCACAACCTCGGTATTTGTGGGTAGTGCTTTGGATCCTCATTGTAGGGGAGGTATATGCACCGCTCCTTGGTGTTGCAGTGAATACCTCTCCTACGGAGTTTGTAGAGCATGTTAGCCCTGCGTTTGGGATGGCGCATGAATTACACGCTTATGCCTAATCCAAGTAAAGGCAACATCATTTCAAATTGTCTTCCCTCATCGCCCAGCTTGTAGAGCTCAGGAGAAATGATGGCGAACCCTTTCTTTTTCAAGTTCTCTATTTTGGCTGCAACCTCCTCCAGCATCTTGTCGTCAGCTCCACCAAGAGTTAGCAGAGATATAGCCTTATTGATACTTCCATGAGTTAAAGGGAAACACACCATAGCGACTTGTCCCTCATCACACACGTTATATGAACTCTCGAACACCTGCTTAGGCGACCAAGAGTCGTAGGTGCTGCCGTCCGGATTGGTGTACTGCACATGATAACCTTCACGCCATTTGTGTTTGTCCTCGTTCTTGCGAGCGTAACCGTTCTCTACTGCGGCCAATTCGTTCATAGGTTCGGCCTTAACCTGTTTTGTTCCGATGTAAGTTTTCATTGTTTTATTGTTTTATGTTTACCATGACTTTTCAAACACACTCCACATTTGATGAAAGTGTTTTTGTTGATCATCTTCTTGCCTTTCTTTTACGTTTAGGGTTACGGATTGGGTACAGCCCATCCTCATCGTCGTGCCACCAGTTGTAGCCGTGTCCGTGTTCGACGCGCCCCCCGGGATAGGAGCGTGAGTAGATGAGGACACGTCCCCACTTATCCATGACGTAGCAGGTGCTGTAGTTCTTGCCTCTTATTGACAGGCTCCAGTGTTCGCGAATGCGAAGGTAGAGGTACATGGCCTTGTTGATAAGGCGTTGAGGCATTACCTTGTAGTTGTCGATTTTTCGTGCAATTCTTCTTTTCATATTGTTTTGTTATTAATAGTTGCCTTGTATCGCTATTGGCTTTGTCGGTATCGGTGCATACCTTTTCTCATATTTGTATGCGATATTAAGAGCATGCTGCAAGCGTGGGTTCTTGCAAGTAAAGAACGAACAAAGAGTAAAACTTTTGCAATTATTCCAATAGTTCGGCTTGAATGAATAGAAAGCCTTGTATATTTTCCTTGCTTGTCGTGTCTTCATTCTATCTTCTTATGTCTCCATTCATCGTAGAGCAGTTGCCTTTGATGTTGTCGCAAGTTACGTCGCCACTCATGGTTGATACCGAACCCTCTATGGTTTTGCACCGTACATCGCCGCTCATGGTGCTAATGTTATGTGCATCGCCATTGATTATTACATCGCCGTTTCCAGTCTTGATGCTTTCGACGTTACCAGTGAGTTCAATCTTGATGATTGGGAAGTCTTCCTCATTGTACTGCTCGAATGGCTTGCCGTCGATAAGGATTTGACCGTCCACAAGTTCCATGTGTGAACTTTGAGGAACGTTAATTGTTCTGCCGTTGTAAGAAATACGGCCACTAACGGTGCCAATAATTGTACTGGCGGATTTGTTGTTAATGATTTTCATATTGTTTTGTTATTTTTTAAGCCCAAGGGCTTTGTTAATTTCATCTACGCGTTGTCTAACACGTTTCTCTCTTAGCTCAAGATGTACGTCGAGGTCGCACTCCATTATGAGGCGTGATATTTCGGGGCGTGTGTCTTCGCTCTCCAAAACACATTCTCGGAAGTCGGCTACTCCATGGTTGAAGAAAATCTCGTAGTAGTGGTCGCCTACATGAGGATAATGGTAGAAGCGTCCGTCGTCTTCCCATGTGATACGATGGTCGCGAAGGGCATTGCGATAGTCGGCAATATCCTTGTCTGTTGCGAGACGGAGGTGGTAATCGCTCTTTCCGTCGCCCGGAAGATTGCTTTTTAAATCGCTGCCTGATGTGCATGGGCGAAACTCTGAATCACTCAAATCGTCATAAGGCGAATAAGCTCCCCAATTGGCAAGGAACATGTTTTCCTTTGGGCTTATTCCATGCCAGAAGAAGATTTCTCGTCCTGCAATACCGTCTCTTGTTCGTACAACAAGGTCGTTATGCTTGAACCACGGACCACGGTAGATGAACAGCTTTCCGTCTTGTTCGCGGTCTTGTCCGCGTCCGTTCTTTTGGTTGGCGTAGTAACCGTTGGTATAATCCCTGCCGAGGTATTTGTAGGCGCTTTCTACAAATACTTGGTCGTGGTTGTTTCCACAGTCGAAAGCCTTGACTTGACAAAGACGGCCTTTACCGTTAACTACAAGGAAGGGTATGCCTTTAGCCTTGTATGTCTCATATCGTTTCTTAGAGAAACGCTCTATAATGATGATATCGTCGTTCATACTGCTTGTTATTTGAACTTGATTATGATTACGTCTTGATCTATGGGTGCTCCCATTCTATTGTCTCCTCTGTTTATGTCTATATCGGTTATCTGGAACTCCATGGTTGGAGCGTTCTTTTTATAGCCGAGACGAAATTGGACATGCGTGAAATCTTTTGGTGTCAGTCCAACGTCGCCAAAAACGAACTTTGCTATCATTGGACTTTGGACATCGAACAGCCGCTTTAACCAATACTCCTTGAATTCGCGGTATTCTTCTTGCTTGACACCAAGCAGGATGAGATCGTACCATATTTTTTTGAGGGTTAGCTTCAATACTTTTTTCTTCATATCTTTATTATTTGTAACTTTATGTCTATTTGGGAAGAGGGAGAGTGATTAAACGTTTGGTTACTGTACTATATACATTGTCGATGAATACTTTTGCGAGTTTTCGACTTGCTTTTATATAGTGTGCTTCTTTTGTCGATTTTGCCAATTGCAGGAAAATCTTTTCCACATCTTCATCACCTTCGTCGTCTTCGCGTTGACAACAGAAGCCCTTATGACTGAAGTCAAGAGCATCGTAGCATCCGTCCTTTTTGTAATATCCGAGGAAAAACGTTGGTTTTCCACGATGCTCAAACTTAAGAATAAACGTACACAGAAAATAGCCATCCCGTACAGGTGGTAGGAGGTTCAATATCCTTTTGGTAGGTGTGTACCAGCGTACAAAATTCGCAGATGTTTGAAGGACTTTTCTTATGTTGTCGAACTCTTTAGTCCATCTTCTGATTTCAAAATCGTAAATTTCCATAATTTATCTTCTACTTTTTCCCGGTAAAGGAATTACGTTGTATGTTTTGAAGCGATCCACAAGTCGTCCGAAGCCATCGTTGCGTTTGAACCGCTTTTCAAGTTCCTTGTTGTCAAGGTTTGTTGTCAGGTGGGCAAACTTGCCGAACTGTGTCCAAATCTCGTTGCGAGCATGAAGGAACTCGTCAGTGAGCAACCCGGTGTCCATGCCGAAGAACGTGCGGTCCTGTATGCCGATGTCGTTGAGGCACACGTTTTCGGGTTTGCACTGGAAGCCCTTGCTTTCTTCCTCAAAGTAAGTGAAACGGTCGAGGTTGTTGTGGATGGTGTAGTAGTTGACCATCTGTGTGACCGATACGTTGTGAAAGAAGCGAGGGTTCTTAGTGAGCCGTAAATACTCGCTGAATATCTGCATGAGGAGCGTTTTGCCAACACCTACACCGCCCTGTATAAGGAGGTTCTTGTGTAGCTTGTAGCCACGTTCGGGGAATACTTCTTCAGCCAGAGGGCAGTTGTTGAAGTAGAGCAAGAGGAAGCGTAGCACCTGCTTGTTGTCGTCGTCAACGATGAACTTGCGGCGTTGAGGAGCCAGCACAACAGAGTTGGCGATATAGACAAGGAAGCTGGAGTGTGCACTATATACGTTAGGGTCGGCAAGGTTGTACGCCTGTGCTCTCGCCTTTTCGCTCTCTCGCCGTAGGTTGAGTGCGCATTGGTGCAAGGTGAGCCACGGTGCATACTTCTCGCGTTCGTTCTTGCGAAGAACTGAAAGGACGGCAGCGTCCCAGTCTTTGTTGCCGGTAGGCTGACGGCCATACTTGGCAAGTTCAGCGATTAGGCATTGTGGATATTGAGCCATAGTCTCAGACATTAAAGGTTAGACATCTTGCCCACCGAAGCCGCCATTGAACTCGTATGACGGAGGTGGCAGCTCTTGTGCGTCTTCCGGCTCGGCATGTGAAGTGTACGCCTTGCGCATCCACGAACAGAAGTGACGTTTGGCATCATTGATATTGTCGTGAGGTTTACCCTCATACTCGCAACGGCAGTGGTTGAGGAAGGAGTCGAGGCGTTTGCCAAGCTCGTCCTCGCGTATGTGGAACTGCATACATACCGGTTCTTTCCAAGAACGATCGGCACGCATTTCTTCAATTTCCTGTTCCAGCGTGAGCGTGTAGCCGGGCGTGACGTTGGGCTTGTCAGAAATGGCAGACGAGACAGCTCTATCCTTAGCAGGGCGACCGCCAAGTTTGCCGAACTTCTTGCCCTTCTTGCCGCCCTCAGAGCGTGCGTTGTTGGCATCCATCACTGGCTTGATAAGGATGAAGACACCCTTGGCAATGTCGGATAGTCCTTTAGGCTCCTTTCCGTTAAGGGCATACTCCACGATAGCCGGGTATATCTCGGCCTGTACCTCGGAGGGCATACACTTGATAGCCTCAAGGAAACTGCGATAGAATATAAAACTGTCTCGTGCCATATAAATCAAACCTCTTTAATGCGGATGCCATGCACATGCAGCATGAGTTTCCGCTTGATGATATATTCCTTTGTTCTGACTCCCTTTGTGTCTTCCACGACGGTCTGCCCGGTAGCCTTGTCGGTATAAACGAAATCGGCTACATAAGAGCAAGGACGTTCGAGAAGAACATGTGTAGGACGATTTTTGAAATCTTTGCCACACTCGCCGTATTGTGCAGGTATCAACAGGTATGACACCTGCTCCCGAAGGTCGGAGATAAGTCCAGCACGCTGCATGATCTTCAATTCAGCAGCTCGGTAGTGCTCCTTTTTGGATGCGTGTGAGCCTACGCGCTTGTTGCCGTACTTATTCCGACCTTGGAAGGCAAAGGATGAAAACTTAGCCATTGCTGCTTGTGGTATTAACCTTGTAGCGGAACAGGTCCAATATCTTAGTTTCGTCAAGTGTGGCAATCTCATAGTCGCGGACAGTGGTTTTCATGTTTTCTACAACCACCGTGTGGGCATTGTTGATGACAATGAAGTAAACCGCCTGTTTCTTTTCCTTGGCTGTTTTCTCGTCAAAGGTTATGAACATAAGTTTAGCCTTGAACCATTTGTCGGCATCAAGGGCTGCATTCTCGAAAATCTCGGAGTAGTTTGTTCGCTTGATAGAGACAACCTCGAAGTCGCATGTAATGAATGGCTCCATTTCCTTTGTGATGCGTCCCTCAGCTTCGGCAAAGGTGCAAGCATCAACATGGTACATCTCTGTGTCTTTCTTATACTTTCCGTTGCCCATGTTACGCTCGATGCGAACAGTACATTCAAATAGCATCATAGTGTTGCCTCCTTTCCTTCGTTGAGAGCCTTAACCAGTTCCTTGCTTGCACGAAGCTTGGCAGAAGTGTGTGCGGGGATGGTCATGGGCTTGCCTGTTTGGAAGTTGCGTGCTGTGCGTCCCTTGATCTCAATGGGAGAGAACGTGCCGAAGCCACGGATAACAACCACATCGCCCTTTGCGAGTGTTTCCTTGATAACTCGGAGTGTGCCGTCGATAGCTTTCACTGTTGTTGAGAGGTGCAGTTTCTCTGATACTGAAACCTCACGCGCCAATTCATTTTTTGTCATGATGATTGAAAATTTAGATAGTTATTAAAAAACCTGGCTTTCGCCAGTTGTTTGAATTCTAAGATCGAGAATGTCTTTGTCGGAAGCGAGCCTCCAACGGCACTCTTTTGAGTTTTCCTTGCTCTCATTGATGAACGTCTCGCAGACTTCGACCTTGAGAGCATGGATGAAAGGGAATACCTTGATGATGGCGAAACGCCCTGTGAGTTCCTGTTTGATAACCTGTTTCATTGTGATTTCTTTTTAAGTTTATCGATAAGTTTTCTGATGCACCATGCGCGGCTGGAATAGCGCAAGCCTTGCTGTGCATCGTAGAGAGATGCTGCATCGCTGAGATACTTGATGATCTTCAGAAGGTCGGTTTTGCAGAGGTCAGCCATCGTCATGCGGATTTAGGAACAGACTTGCGAGTTCATCGAAATACATTTCATCCTGTGGAATGTCATCGTCAGTAGCCATTATCTGGTTGGCGATGGACTTCTTCTTGTGGATGATGGCGTAGAGTGTTCGGTCGATGGTGCCACGACCAAGGAAATAGTAGCACGTTACGTTGTCCTTTTGCCCGATACGGTGGGCGCGGTCTTCGCATTGGCAACAGTCGGCATAAGTCCATGGAAACTCCACGAAAGCCACGTTGGATGAGGCAGTGAGAGTTAGGCCTACGCCAGCAGCCTTTATGGAACAGATGATGAGTTGCGCCTTGCCCGACTGAAAAGCATCGACAGCCGCTTGCTTCATCATCATTGAGTCGCGCCCGGTGACAGATACAGCCTTGGGAAACGCCTTTTTTATCTCGTCCACTATCTCATGCAGAGAGCAGAAGAGAATGAGCGGTTTGCCGTTGGCGAGGAAGGTGCGCGTGAAGTCGATGGCTTGCTTTACCTTTCCTTTTGCAGAGAGGGATCGCAGCGTCATGAACTTGACAAGCGCCTCCATTCGCATCTTGCGCCGTATGTCGATGTCGTTGCACTCGGTGTATTGGCGCAGGTATTCTGCAAGGTCGGCTTCGGCAAGCATGTACACGTCGCGGTTGCTGATGTCAACGATGAGGTCGGTGCGTGTCTTGTCGGGCAGTTGGGTGAGCACCTTTGCCTTTTCGCGCCGGATCATGCAACGCGAGTAGAGTTCGGCAGAGAGCCGGTCAAGGTTGCGTGGAGCATCTTCTTCGTCTTTAGCTCGTCTCTCCTTACTTATTTCTCCACCGCCATACTCGGCAAGGAAATTGGCGCGTCCGCCAAACTCAGGCAAGCGTCCCATTATGGAGAGTTGCGCTATGAGGTCGGCAGGACGATTGACAACTGGCGTACCAGACAGCAATATGCGATACTCCTTGCCCTCAGCAATGCCACGCGCGAAGATGGTCTGCTGTGCTGATGGGTCTTTCACGCGGTGGCTCTCGTCAATGATGATAGAGCGAAACAGTTTGATGTCGGGCGTAAAAACCACGTCTTTCAAACGGAAACCGCCACGCGAGCCTCCCTTGATGTCCCATACAAAGAACTTGCGCAGAGACTCATAATTGACGATTGCTACTTGCTGCATACCCATACGGAGAAGATAGGGCCATGTAGTCATGACGGAGTTGTCGAGGACAAGAGCCTTCTTGCTTGTGAACTTCTCGAACTCGCGCTGCCAATTAATTTTAAGTGACGACGGGCATATTACGAGACAAGGGTAAGCATTGGCGCAGTCAACGACACCTATGCTTTGGAGAGTCTTGCCAAGTCCAGGCTCATCACCAATTAGGAAGCGATGCCAATGTAATCCTGCAAGTATTCCTTCCTTCTGATAGTCGTAGGGTTCGACCCGAAGGTTGTGTTTCAGAGTTTCAGTCATATGCATTGATTGTGTGTCTTGAAATTGTTATGTCGTAGCCATGTGCAAATGCTTGCTTGCGCAGGTCGATGCATGAGAGCGTGCAATGTAGAGCTTCCTTCGAACGAGCTGCCATGCCCGAAGAAGAGCGTACCCCCCCCCAACCAAACCTCCACATGTATATCCGTAGGAGCCTGAGAACACAGCGAACGGACACATGCGTCTGAGGTGCTTGAGCAGCTTGATTTGTGCTGTCTGTGATAATTTCTTTTTCATAAGTAGATGTTGAAAATTAGTTTATATCCGAAGAATTGCGTATATTTGTGTCAA
>ERZ791573.82-NODE-82-length-65341-cov-19.948886_pt1 | contig 65341 bp, 58 predicted proteins | sample MGYA00509971_ERZ791573 | MGnify/ENA primary metagenome ERZ791573 (study PRJEB30046, sample SAMN00791921) | human gut metagenome | study: EMG produced TPA metagenomics assembly of the A metagenome-wide association study of gut microbiota in type 2...
TTCGACAGCAGTACCATCAGTCTCTGTCTCAAACTTTGTCCTTGGGCAAAATTCAGAAAGAAGAAGGGTGGCATTAAACTGCATACCCAGCTTGATTTGAGAGGCAATCTTCCAGTGTTCGTGCTTTTGACCAAAGCATCGGTTCACGATGTTAACGCTTTGGATGAAATCTGTGTTGAGATGGGAGCTATCTATCTGATAGACAAAGGGTATGTGGACTTCAACAGGCTCTTCAATGTCATCCACAAGAATGGCGCATTCTTTGTAACAAGAGCTAAGGACAACATGCAATATGAGATTGTCAAGTCCATGCCTGTTGATAAGCAGACAGGTGTTATCAGTGATGAGATTGTCAGACTTACTAAGGAAAACTCCAAGCAGAAGTACCCAAAGGAATTTCGCATGGTAGTCTATGAAGACTTTGCCACGGGAAATCTCTACCGTTTCATCACCAACCATTTGGGATACGATGCTCTTACCATCGCAGAACTCTATAGGGAGCGATGGAACGTGGAACTTTTCTTCAAATGGATAAAACAACATCTGCATATCAAGTCGTTTTACGGAACCTCAGAGAATGCTGTCTATACACAAATTTGGATAGCAGTCTGTGCATTCCTGCTACTGGCTATAGCCAAGAAGCACATGCATATCGAGGAACCATCTCTGTATATGATTTCCCAGACCATAGGTACTATGTTGTTTGAGAGGATACCCATACCTGAATTGTTTAACAAACCTATTATTAACGTCCCAAAGGATGATGGTCAACTCGATTTATTTCGAGATCTAAAATCTTAACTGGACAGTAGTGACCTTATTATACATAGTGGGCAACCACGTTTGCCTTGTTAGGTCTTTAAAACTACGTACATCTACACCTTATTATATATATAAGGGCTGATGTTGATTGTCTTGTTGAGGCTTGAAATCAATTGATTTTAAGTCGAATAAATCTTGTAAGTAGCTGATTGTCACGGAGGTGTCCGATGCTTGTGCTGTCCCCGATAAATATCCCCGATAATAGCTAACTCTCTGAATATCAGATATGTAGTATGATTGAGTGGGAATAAATTCATTGGGTCTTTATAGTGAATATATAAATTTTATATAGCTATACTTTTCGTGCTCTGAAAGTGTAAACATCTATTGCTACATTATAGCGAGGTTTGTTCTTTCAGAGCACATTTTTTTGTTCGTCTCAGTTGTCTTTGTCTTTCTTCATGTTGTCTTTTGTCTTCCTCTTAATAGTTCCGTTTTGCAGTAAAATGCATAAGATTGCGCGTCATTACCGCTTTTATCTCGCCCCATTTTTGCTTGTCATTTATTTACTTATAATAATTGTAGTTTTTGTCGATTAAAAAGTTGTTGATTTGAAAAAAATGTGATAACTTTGCATTTGATAAACTGTGCTCTATTATTTTAAAGGGCTAAAGTTTTTATTTTCAAGGTTTTAATATAAACTCTCATAATAGTATTTATGAAAAAATTGATTTTTCCGTTTTTTCTCATGACATTGGTAGTGTTGTTGGGAAGTTGTGGTAGCGCAAAGAAGGTTGCGTATTTTCAAAATGTAGATACCGTTAACCTTGCAAAGTCGCGTGGCCTTTATGACGCGAAGATTATGCCTAAGGATCTTATTACAATCACAGTAAACACAACAGATCCTCAGGTGGCTATCCCGTTCAACCTAACGGTGCAAAGCGCATTGAGTAACGGTGGAAGTCTTAGTGGCGGCGGAGGCTCTCTTCAAACTTACCTCGTTGATAACGACGGAAATATTCAGTTTCCTGTTGTGGGACGTATCCAAGTTGCTGGTTTGACAAAGAGCCAGTGTGAAGATAAAATTAGAGAAAGCATACTCCCATATCTCTCAAAGACAGAGAATCCGGTAATTACTGTTCGTATGTCTAGCTATCACGTTACCGTCATTGGTGAGGTGAATAGCCCAGGTGTTGTTCCTGTTGCCACAGAGAAGATGAGTGTGCTTGAAGCCATCGCCTCTGCCGGCGATCTCAGCATTTATGGTAAACGTGATAATGTTCTTCTCATTCGTGAGGATGCTACTGGTCAGAAGACGCAGCATCGTTTGAATCTGAACGATGCCAACATTATCAATTCACCTTACTATTATCTTCAGCAGAACGATGTGGTTTATGTAGAACCTAACAGCACCAAGGCTAAAAACTCAGCCATTGGTCAGTCTACCACTCTTTGGTTCTCGGTTATCGGCATCATTACGTCGGTGGCCTCTCTTGTCGTTAATATCCTTAGATAAGTATCTATTATTATAAATGTAAAGCGTTGGGCTTGTTGCTTAACGCTTTCTTTATATAAGCAGACGAGATTGTTGGCGTGTAATACGCGCCTTTAAATAGAGGAAAAGGTCTGTAAGGGCCAGTTTAAATTTTTAAATTCAGGATTGTAAAGTGGAACCTTTGAAGCATGAATGCGGCGTAGCGATGATCAGATTGCTCAAACCGCTTGAGTATTATCAGGAAAAATATGGGACATGGATGTATGGTCTCAACAAGCTGTATCTTATGATGGAGAAGCAGCATAATCGTGGACAGGAAGGCGCAGGCTTGGCTTGTGTGAAACTCGATTATCGACCAGGACATGAATATATGTTCCGTGAACGTGCTGAAGGAAAAGATGCCATAACAAAGATTTTTGGCACCGTGCAGAAAAATTATATCGACTTATCGCACGATGAACTGTCAGATGCTTCTTTCGCAAAACACAGTCTGCCGTTCGCTGGTGAGTTGTATATGGGTCATCTGCGTTATTCCACTACAGGCAAGTCGGGATTGTCATATGTTCATCCTTTCTTGCGCCGTAACAACTGGCAGGCAAAGAACCTCTGTTTGTGCGGCAATTTCAATATGACTAACATAGAGGGAATCTTTGACAAGCTAAAGGCCCAAGGCCAATGCCCGCGAATTTATAGCGACAGCTATATAATGCTCGAATATATGGGTCATCGTCTTGACAGAGAGGTGGAACGCAACTTCGTCGACGCAAAGGCCAAGGGGCTGGAAGGAACCGACATTACTGATTATATAAACGATAATGTGTTGATGAGCAATGTGCTCAAGACAACAATGGACGACTTTGATGGTGGTTATGTGGTTTGTGGTCTCACAGGTAGTGGTGAGATGTTCTCCTTACGTGACCCATGGGGCATCCGCCCGGCGTTCTATTACAAGAACGATGAAATCGTTGCCTTGGCAAGTGAGCGTCCTGTGCTTCAGACCACCTTTGATTTAGAGGTGGAAGACATTAAAGAACTTCAACCTGGTCACGCCATGTTTGTAAAGCGCAATGGCGAGTTTAGTGTTGAAAAGGTGCTTGATCAGCGTGGCGATTCTGCTTGCTCTTTTGAGCGAATCTATTTCAGCCGTGGTAGTGATCGTGACATATATGATGAGCGAAAGCTTCTTGGTGAGCAGCTTAGAGAGCCTGTGCTTAAAGCCATTGACGGCGATGTGCAACATACCGTGTTCTCGTTCATCCCCAACACAGCAGAGGTGGCCTTCTATGGCTTGCTGAGAGGATTTAAAAAGTATTATAACGAGCAGAAGGTAAAGAAAATTCAAGCTCTTGGACACATTCCTACAGAACAGGAGCTTCATGACATTCTTGACAACTATGTGAGATCAGAGAAAGTGGCGTGGAAGGATATCAAACTTCGTACCTTCATTACTGAAGGCAACTCGCGCAACGACCTCGCCTCACATGTGTACGATGTTTCTTATGAATGTATAGAACCACATGTCGACAACCTTGTTGTAATAGACGACAGCATTGTGCGTGGCACGACGTTGAAGGAAAGTATTCTTCGAATGCTTGACCGTCTACACCCACGCAAGATAGTTATAGTTAGTAGCGCTCCACAGATTCGTTACCCCGACTATTATGGTATAGACATGCCTCGTTTGGAAGAGTTCTGTGTGTTCCGAGCTACAATGGAGCTACTGAAGGAACGCAACCTTCTCAATGTCGTGGACGAGGTGTATCGAGCATGTAAGACCGAGCTGCAAAAGCCTGCTGAGCAGATGACCAATTGTGTGCGTGCCATCTATAAGCCTTTCACGATTGAAGAGATAAACGCAAAAATTGTTGAGATGCTTCGTCCTGAAGGTATGACAACGCCGGTGAAACTTGTGTATCAGTCGATTGACGGCTTGCATACTGCAATACCTAACCACAAAGGCGACTGGTACTTTACTGGTAAGTATCCTACGCCTGGTGGCACTCGACTCTGTAATCAGGCATTTGTCAACTATATTGAAAACGTGTATCAAAGTAAATAAGCAACCCAAAAATGTGTGACAGGTTTAACCATAACGGTTCATACCACATAAAATATCATGCATTAAAAAGAAATAAGTAATTCCGAATATCATAAAATGAGAAACGTAACTTTAGTTTTAGAAGACGGAACAAAGTTCCACGGAAAGTCATTTGGCTATGAAGCCCCCGTTGCTGGCGAGGTGGTGTTCAATACAGCCATGATGGGCTATCCCGAATCGCTTACCGATCCCTCTTATGCAGGACAGTTGATGACACTAACTTATCCGCTTGTGGGCAACTATGGCGTTCCTCCTTTCACGTTTGAGGCTAACGGCCTTCCTACGTTTATGGAGAGTGACAAGATTTATGCATCTGCTATCATTGTAGCCGACTATAGTGAGCAATGCAGTCATTGGAACGCTGTTGAAACTCTTGCCGAGTGGCTCAAACGTGAAAAAGTGCCAGGAATTACTGGCATCGACACTCGTGAGCTCACAAAGGTGTTGCGTGAGCATGGTGTTATGATGGGAAAAATCTTGTTTGATGATGAACCCAACAACATTCCTCAAGCTGAATATGAGGGAGTAAATTTTGTTGACCTTGTGAGCTGCAAGGAGATTATTCGTTACAACGAGGGTGCAGACAAGAAAGTGGTTCTCGTCGATTGTGGCGTAAAGGCCAACATCATTCGTTGTCTCATCAATCGTGGTGTTGAGGTTATTCGTGTGCCTTGGAACTACGATTATACTGACATGGAGTTTGATGGACTTTTCCTTGCCAACGGTCCTGGCGATCCCGACATGTGTGAAGACGCTGTAAAGATCATTCGCAAGCAGATGAGCAAGAGCGATAAGCCAATCTGTGGTATCTGTATGGGTAACCAGTTGCTTGCCAAGGCTGCTGGAGCATCTATCTACAAGCTGAAGTATGGTCATCGTTCTCATAACCAGCCCGTTCGTCTTGTAGGCACAGAAAAGTGCTTCGTTACAAGCCAGAACCATGGATATGCTGTAGATGCCAAGACCTTAGATGCCGATTGGGAAGAGATGTTTGTAAACATGAATGATGGTTCTAACGAGGGTATCCGTCACAAGAGCAAGCCTTGGTTCTCAAGCCAGTTCCATCCAGAGGCATGTTCGGGACCTGTCGACACAGAGTTTATGTTTGACAAGTTTGTAGATTGCCTTAAAAAGTAAAAAAGCTTCGCCTCCACTATACAATTTTATTATAAGAATATAATCTTAGAAGATAGATGAATATCATATTTGAAGATATGTTTTTTAGATAAGATTGTTTTTTGGCGATAAGATTAATTCGTATCGATAAGATTTGATTTCTGAAGATCGATAAATATCTGATGGGAAGATAAAAATCTGATGAGTTAATAAAAAGTGGGGGAGTGAGATGTTTGATATATAAAGGCTTTGCCTCATTAAACATTAATAAAATAAAGCATTAGAATAAATGAAAGACGAAAATATAAAGAAAGTGTTGTTGCTCGGTTCGGGAGCCTTAAAGATAGGTGAAGCGGGCGAGTTCGACTATTCTGGTTCACAGGCGTTGAAGGCGTTGCGCGAGGAAGGTGTTAAAACAGTTCTTATAAACCCAAACATCGCAACCGTGCAGACCTCAGAGGGCGTAGCTGATCAGATCTATTTCCTTCCTGTACAGCCTTACTTTGTTGAGGAGGTAATAAAGAAAGAGCGTCCCGACGGCATATTGTTGTCGTTTGGCGGACAGACAGCGCTCAACTGTGGCGTTGAACTCTACCGCCAGGGCATTCTTGAGAAATATAATGTTAAGGTGCTTGGAACTCCCGTTCAAGCCATAATGGATACCGAGGACCGTGAGCTCTTTGTTCAGAAACTTGACGAGATTAATGTCAAGACCATAAAGAGCGAGGCGTGTGAGACTATAGAGCAAACCCGTAAGGCTGCTGCTGATCTGGGTTATCCTGTTATCATCCGTGCTGCATACGCACTTGGAGGTCTTGGCTCAGGCTTTGCCGACAACGAGGAGGAGCTTAACAAGCTCGCTGAGAAGGCATTCTCTTTCTCTCCCCAGGTGTTGGTAGAGAAGAGTCTCAAAGGATGGAAAGAGATTGAGTATGAGGTTGTTCGCGACCGTTACGACAATTGTATTACAGTATGTAACATGGAGAACTTTGACCCTCTGGGCATCCATACCGGCGAGTCAATTGTTATTGCTCCTTCACAGACTCTTACCAACTCAGAATATCATAAACTTCGTGCCCTTGCCATCAAGATTATCCGTCATATCGGTATCGTGGGTGAGTGTAACGTTCAGTATGCTTTTGACCCACAGTCGGAAGACTATCGTGTTATCGAGGTAAATGCTCGTCTGAGCCGTTCTTCTGCTCTTGCTTCTAAGGCCACAGGTTATCCTCTCGCCTTTGTTGCAGCTAAACTCGGCATGGGTTACGGTTTGTTTGAGCTGAAAAACTCAGTAACCAAGACCACAAGCGCCTTCTTCGAGCCTGCACTTGACTATGTTGTCTGCAAAATACCACGTTGGGACCTTTCAAAGTTCCGTGGTGTAGACAAAGAGCTCGGCTCTTCAATGAAGTCGGTAGGTGAGGTTATGGCCATTGGCCGCAATTTTGAGGAGGCTATCCAGAAGGGTCTTCGCATGATTGGCCAGGGCATGCACGGCTTTGTTGAGAATAAGGAACTTGAGATTGTGGATATCGATGCTGCTCTTCGTGAGCCTACAGACAAGCGTGTGTTCGTAATCTCCAAGGCCATGCATAAAGGCTATACTGTAGACCAGATTCACGAACTTACCAAGATCGACAAGTGGTTCCTTGAGAAGTTACAGCATATCATCGACATCGATGAGGAGATGAAGAAATGCAACATCAACACCCTCGACAAGGATCTCCTCCGCACAGCCAAGGTTTACGGCTTTACCGATTTCCAGATTGCGCGTGCCGTTGGTCTTGAAGACGAGCTTAAGTCTATGCGTAAGGCATCGCTTGTTGTGCGTTCACGTCGTAAGAATTATGGCATCCTGCCTGTTGTTAAGCAGATCGATACCTTGGCTGCCGAGTATCCTGCACAGACCAACTATCTGTACGTCACTTATGCTGGCGTAAATAGCGATATAAAGTATGAGAACGACAAGCGTTCAATTATCGTGCTCGGTTCAGGAGCTTACCGCATCGGCTCATCTGTTGAGTTTGACTGGTGTGGTGTTCAAGCTCTCAACACCATCCGCAAGGAGGGTTTCCGTTCGGTTATGATAAACTATAACCCCGAGACCGTGTCAACCGATTACGACATGTGCGACCGTCTCTATTTCGATGAGCTCACCTTCGAGCGCGTTATGGACATCATCGACCTTGAGACACCTCATGGTGTGATTGTGTCTACAGGTGGTCAGATTCCTAACAACCTTGCTGTGCTTCTCGATGAGCAGCATGTACCTATCCTTGGTACCAAGGCTCAGGACATCGACAACGCCGAGGACCGTGCCAAGTTCTCTCAGATGCTTACCAACAACGGCATCAACCAGCCCGAGTGGAGCGCACTTACAAGCATGGAAGATATCGATCGCTTTATAGAGCGTGTAGGCTTCCCCGTTCTTGTGCGCCCGTCCTACGTTCTCTCAGGTGCAGCCATGAACGTTTGCTCTAACGAGGATGAGCTGAAACGCTTCCTCCAGTTGGCTGCCAACGTTAGCGAGGACCATCCTGTTGTTGTGAGCAAGTTTATCGAGCACGCCAAGGAGATTGAGATGGATGCTGTTGCAAAGAATGGAGAGGTTATTGCTTATGCCATTTCTGAACACATCGAGTTTGCTGGTGTCCACTCAGGTGACGCCACCATCCAGTTCCCGCCTCAAAAACTGTATGTTGAGACCGTTCGCCGTTGTAAGCGTGTAGGCCGTCAAATTGCCAAGGAGCTTCATATCAACGGCCCGTTCAACATTCAGTTTATGGCCCGCGACAACGATATCCTCGTTATCGAGTGTAACCTCCGTGCTTCGCGTTCGTTCCCGTTCGTGAGCAAGGTGCTGAAGATCAACCTTATCGAGCTTGCCACTCGCGTAATGCTCGGTCTGCCCGTAGAAAAGCCCAACAAGAACCTGTTCGATCTCGACTATGTTGGCATCAAGGCTTCGCAGTTCTCGTTCAACCGTTTACAGAAGGCCGACCCTGTGCTTGGCGTAGACATGAGTTCTACAGGCGAGGTAGGTTGCTTGGGTGACGATACAAACACAGCCTTGCTCAAGAGCATGCTCTCTGTAGGCTATCGCATACCGAAAAAGAACATTCTTCTTTCTACAGGTGGTGCCAAGCAAAAGGTTGAAATGCTTGATGCTGCAAAGAAGCTCATTGACAATGGTTACAAACTTTATGCAACAGGCGGTACAAGCAAGTTCCTTACAGAGAACGGCATCGAGAACACCCATGTGCTCTGGCCATCAGAGGAGGGTGATGAGCCCAAGGCTCTCGATCTGTTGCACGACCATACCATCGATATGGTTGTCAACATCCCGAAGAACCTCACAAGTTCTGAGCTTAGCAACGGCTACAAGATCCGTCGCGCCTCTATCGACCTTAACGTGCCTCTTCTCACCAATGCTCGTCTCGCAAGTGCGTTCATCTACGCCTTCTGCACAACGAAGCTTGAGGATATTGGCATCAAGGCTTGGGGTGAGTATTAATGAAAGCAAATAGTTGAGACCTCTCGGCTGTTAGTTATAAATGAAGCTTTTTAATCAAGGCTTTATAAACAATACTTTTTAAAACAAGGCTGTCAGTTTCTGCTATGGATTTTTCCATGTGGAAGCTGACAGTTTTTTTAGTCACAATATAATAATTGTTATATTGTTTTTATCGTTTTTTTTAATGTAAAGAAAAGGTTGCGGAATAAAAAAAAGCAGATAAAAATCTGCCTGTTATAAAACGCAAAAGACAACTCTTGGATAAACAAAAGTTATCCAAGAGTTGTCTTTATATTTTGTCTTTAAATGTTTGTATTGAAAAACAGAACAAACTTGCAAATCTTCTTTCAAGTCTTTTAGTTTGCGCTTTCAAACTCGCGCAAGAAGCGTGAATCGTTCTCTGAGAACATGCGGAGGTCAGCAACACGATATTTAAGGTTCGTGATACGCTCCACACCAAGACCGAAGGCGTAGCCTGTGTACACCTTGCTGTCTATGCCGCACGCCTCGAGCACATTGGGGTCAACCATTCCGCAACCGAGAATTTCAACCCAACCTGTATGCTTACAGAAAGCACAACCCTCGCCACCACAGATGTGGCAAGAGATGTCCATCTCGGCGCTAGGCTCTGTGAAGGGGAAGTAGCTCGGGCGCAGACGAATCTTTGTGTCAGGACCAAAGAGCTCGCGTGCGAAGGTCAAGAGCACCTGCTTAAGGTCTGTGAACGACACGTTTTTGTCAACATACAGACCTTCGAGCTGATGGAAGAAGCAATGGGCGCGTGCAGAAATTGCCTCGTTACGGAACACACGTCCGGGGCAAATGACACGTATTGGTGGCTGTTGCTTCTCCATTATTCTGCTCTGGTCGTTGCTGGTGTGCGAACGCAGAATGATGTTCTTTGTCACATCGTTGGGGTTGGTCTCTACGAAGAAGGTGTCCTGCATGTCGCGTGCGGGATGGTCTGCAGCAAAGTTGAGCTTTGTAAACACATGCAGGTCATCGTCAATCTCAGGACCTTCAGCCAACGTGAATCCCATACGCTGGAAGATGTCGATAATTTGGTTGCGCACGATGGTCAACGGGTGGCGTGTGCCAAGAGCAATGGGGTAGGCTGAGCGTGTGAGGTCGAGGTCCACGTTCAAGTCGTCGTCGGTCTCATGTTGCTCTTTCAGCTCGTTGATCTTGGCAATAGCCATCTGTTTGAGCTCATTAATCTTCATGCCTACAGCCTTTTTTTGGTCTGCAGACACCTCACGGAAGTCTGCCATAAGGGCAGAGATTTCGCCTTTCTTGCTGAGATACTTCAGTCGTAGTTGTTCAATCTCTTCAGCGTTTTTTGCCGAGAGAGTGCTCACTTCCTTAAGAAGTTTATCTATCTTGTCTAATATCATAATCTGTTTATCTGTTTTTACCGATGCAAAGTTAACATTTTTAATGCAAACAAGGAAATATATCAAAATAAAAAAGCTATGGTTTGGCTTAAAAATGGACTTTGTCAAATATAAAAATGAGCTTTGCCAAAGATAAAGGCTTAAAAGAGACTCAAAGGATGGATTGCCGATTTATTTTTGTGTTAAAAGGTCATTATATAGAAATAAAGTTGTAATTTTGCATCGAAGAAATTGAGAGATAACAGACCCGTTATTACAGGGTAATAATAATTAGTTATGAAAAAAGGTGCTTTCCTTATTGTGCTGGCCATAATCGCTAGCATATTTTGTTTTTCATCTGTAGGTTGTAGCGATAAGAAACCTGCAGCTGTCGACTCTGTTGCCACCACCGATTCAGACAGCATGGCTGTTGTCGACACCATGGCAACAATCATTACCGAGTCGCCCATGCCCAAGACAGCCGATGAACTGTTTGACGATTTCATTTTCAATTTTGCCGCCAATCGCAAGTTGCAATATTCGCGCATACAGTTTCCTTTGTCCGTAACGAAGTTTGGCAAGAAGTCGGAAATGACGGAGAAATCGTGGCGCATGGAGCGTTTCTTTATGACGCAAGACTATTACACGTTGATTTTTGACAGTAAGCGTCAAATGTCCATAGTCAAGGATACGACCATCAATCATGTTGTTGTTGAGAAAATATATCTTAACACCAACATCTTAAAGCAATATGTCTTCAACCGTCTTCATGGACAATGGAAGCTTACTGGTTTGAATGTCGATCGTTTGAAAGCGAGCAACAACTCTTCGTTCCTTAAGTTTTATAAGGCGTTTGTTGCCGATTCGGCTTTTCAGGTAAAGAGCATTAATGACCCGCTCCAGTTTTCAGGTCCTGATCCCGATGACGAGTTTAACACCATGACAGGTTTCCTCACCCCTGAGCAATGGCCTTCGTTTGCTCCCGAATTGCCTGGCCGACTTATATATAATATCCTTTACGGTCAGAAATATGCGGAGAGTAACCGTAAGATTTTTGTGATGCGCGGCATTGCCAATGGCTTGGAAACCGAGTTGACATTTAAATGTAAGGGAGGTCATTGGAAGCTGATTCAGCTTTCTATGTGATAATCTCTTAAAGATTTTGTGGATTTTTGGGAGAGCCTTAAAAAGAAAATAAAAACATACAGATGAAGATAACATTCCTTGGTACGGGAACCTCATGTGGCGTACCTACGTTAGGATGCTCATGCAAGGTGTGTCGCAGCACGAACCCTCATGACAGCCGCTTGCGTTGCGCCGCTTTGGTGGAGACCGATACAACACGTCTGCTCATCGATTGTGGTCCTGACATACGCCAACAACTAATGCCGTTGCCTTTCCGACGCATCGATGGCGTGTTGCTCACACACATGCACTATGATCATGTTGGTGGAATAGACGACCTTCGGCCTTATTGTCGTTTTGGCACCATACCCCTTTATGGCGATCGCAAGACCTTGCGTCATGTGCGCCAAAGCATGCCTTACTGCTTTCCCCATGGTCTCATGCAAAGGATAGAGAAGAGCCTGCCGTGGCTCAAGCTAAAGCTTTATCCTGGCGTCCCAAGCCTGTCGCTCAACCCTATTCATGCCCACAGGCCGTTTTCTGTTGGCGACATAGAGGTCTTGCCGATAAATGTTCTTCATGGTAAACTTCCCATCTTGGGTTTCCGCATAGGTCGCAATTTCGCTTATATAACCGACATGAAGAGCATGTCAGAAGACGAGCTCCATTATCTTAAAGGTGTGCGCACGCTCGTTGTCAACGCCTTGCGCTTTGAAAAGCCCCACCATTCGCACCAGTTGGTTGCCGATGCCGTGGCTTTCGCCCATAAGGTTGGAGCGGAGCAAACATGGTTAATTCATTTTAATCATGATATTGGTTTAGAGACAGAAGCACAGGCCAAACTTCCAAGAAACGTGGGCTTGGCTTACGATGGACTTGAGATTGAGGTCTGAACCTCTTTTTGCTAAAGAAACAGCAGGCTTTTCTTAAAAAGACACTTATAATAATAAAAATACAAATCTAAAAACTCAACAAACGTCAAGCTTCATCGTTATGATGTGCTCGACAAACAGAAGAAAAATGGCAACATATTTAAGTACAGACATAAAGAAGGTGACAGCCACACGCTTTCTTGATTTCAAGCAACGTGGCGAGAAGATAACAATGCTCACAGCCTACGATTACACCACAGCTCGCATAATAGATGCTGGCGGCGTAGACAGTATTCTTATTGGCGATTCTGCCAGCAATGTCATGGCAGGCAACGCCGACACCTTGCCAATAACCGTTGACCAGATCATTTATCATGCTCGTGCCGTTGCCCGTGCTGTAGACCACGCTCTCGTGTTGTGCGACATGCCCTTTGGCAGCTATCAGGTAAGCAAAGAAGAGGCTGTGCGCAACGCAGTAAAGATAATGAAAGAAACAGGTGTCGATGCCTTGAAGCTCGAAGGCGGTGTAGAGATCTTGCCCGCCATTGAAGGCATTCTTGCTGCCGGCATCCCCGTGTGTGGCCATTTAGGTCTAACGCCTCAAAGCGTACATAAGTTTGGTGGTTACGGTCTTCGTGCAAAGGGTGAGACAGAGGCAGCCAAGCTCATCGCCGATGCCGAGGCGCTCAACAAGGCCGGCTGTTTTGCCATCGTCCTTGAGAAGGTGCCCGCAGCTCTTGCAGCCGAGGTTAGCCGTCGTGTGAGCTGTCCCACCATTGGCATTGGTGCAGGCAACGGAACCGATGGCCAGGTTCTTGTCTATGCCGACATGATGGGCATGTCTAAGGGCTTTAAGCCCAAGTTCTTACGTCAGTATGCCGACTTGTGGGATGTCATGACCAACGCCGTTGGCCGTTATGTTGACGATGTTAAGAGCACGGCGTTCCCTAACGAAGCAGAAAGCTACTAAGGAGCCTCTTGCTCCCATGTTTCATTAAAGACACCATTAATGACAGTAAAATTTAACGCAGAGACACCCGTTCATAACAATCTGTGGTACAGCGGTTTCGTTATGTTAGCCTTGGCGGGCTTCTTGCTCACTCTTTCGGCTTACATGCTCATGGCCCTTCTGCCTTTGCACATAGGAGCCCGCATGGCTTCAAGCGCGGTTATTTGTCAAGAACAGTTGCTATGTGCCGTCACTTACGCCCTCGGATTGTTTGCCTTCGGTCCGTTCTGCAACTGGCTCACCCAGCGTTATCGTCGTGGGTTGGTTTGTGTGCGTGCTATCGAGGGCTACACCCTTTGTGTGGCTGCTTCATGGCTCGTGCTGAAGAAACCGCAATGGGCCATTCCCTTGGTCATAGAGGTTTTGCGCTTTTTCACAGCCGCCTGTTATGGTCTTGCTGCCATCGTGCTGTTCGGCACCTTGATCGTAGACAAGACCGAGTCGGTTTATCGCACACGCGCCAACCACTCTGCTGCTTGGCTCGCCCGTTTAGGTATCGCGTTAGGTCCGTTGACCGCCATCGTTCTGTTCCGTCACACCAGCGCCGCCGATGTGTGCCTGTGGGCTGCCTTGGCAGGTTTCGCGTCTGCCGTTTTGGTTCGTCTTGTGCGCTTCCCGTTCAAGACCCCCGAAGACGATGTTCACCACATGTCGTTTGACCGGTTCATGCTTGGTGGCGAGTGGCATCTGTTCCTCTTTACCGCCCTCAGCTTCGCCTGTTATGGTTATGTGCTGACCATGGTAAGTTCTGTGGCTTTCTTTACTCTTGTCATGGTAGGCTTCTTGTGGGCTTTGCTGACCGAGCGTTTCATGGGCACGTTAAACCACGGTTGGACCGACCTCTTTGTGGCGTTCTTCTTCATTCTCTCAGCCATGTCGGTCTTTTGTTCGCCCAGCGGCATGCTTTCAGGCTATTTTACCCCTTGTTTGCTTGGTGGAGGAGTGGGCATGGTTGGCGCTCGTTCCCAGCTCATGCTCATCACCCGTAGCGACCATTGCCGCCGTGGCACAGCCATCAGCACGTTCATTCTCGCCAGCGAGTGGGGTGTGGCAGTAGGAATGCTCATAGGCATAGCAATAAAATGGGCTTAAAAGCAAATGAAGAGCAAAATTCAAAGCAAATAAAGAGCTTAAATAAAGGGTTTAATAAAACTCATAAACAGCTCTTCAGAAGCACATAAAACATAGATCCGTTTGTGGACCTTTTAAAAATAACTCTTTTTATTTAAAAAATGGAAAAGATTAGTTTTCAGGCTGTTATGCCTCATGTCTTCTCTGGTCGTACAGACCTTTGTTCTGAGGTGTGGGGCAAAGACATAAGCTTCAGCAAGGGCCATCTCTACCTCGTGGAAGCTGATAGTGGCAAGGGCAAGAGCACGTTCTGCAGCTACATCGTGGGCTATCGTCACGACTATGAGGGTAGCGTGCTCTTTGACACGACCTGCGCCAAAACCCTGTCTGTGGACCAATGGGTCGACCTGCGCCGTGCTCACATCAGCTATCTGTTTCAAGAGTTGCGCTTGTTTCCCGAGCTCACGGCTTGGGAGAACGTTGCCATAAAGAACAACCTGACAGGCTTTCAGAAGGAGAGCGTGTTGAAAGAGTGGTTTGAGCGTCTTGGCGTTGCCGACAAGCTCGATGCAAAGATTGGCCACATGTCGTTTGGTCAGCAGCAACGTGTGGCGATGATCAGAGCGTTGGCACAACCTTTCGACTTTGTTGTCGTTGACGAGCCTATAAGCCATCTTGACGACGACAACGCCGCCATCATGGCAGACATAATGATGTGCGAAGCCCATCGTCAGGGAGCCGGCGTTATCGTTACCAGCATCGGCAAGCACATGAAGTTGGACTATGAAAAAACATTTAAGCTATGAGCCTTGTATGGAAGTTGTTGCGGCAGCATGTTAGCGTGCCGCAGTTTGTCGGTTTCTTTTTTGCCAATCTGTTGGGCATGTTCATCGTGCTCTTTGGCTATCAGTTTTATCGTGACGTGCTGCCTGTGTTCACCCAGAACGACAGCTTCATGAAGGCCGACTATGTTATCGTAAGCAAGAAAATAGGCATGGCCACCACCATGTCAGGACGGTCAAACACGTTCAGCAACAGCGAGATCGACGACCTTACCTCTCAGCCCTTTGTCCGGTCGGCAGGCCGTTTCATCTCCACAGGTTATAAGGTCGACGCCACGATGGGCGTTAACGGCGTCAACATTCTTAACTCGGAACTGTTCTTTGAGAGTGTGCCCGACCGCTTTGTCGTTGTGTCCGGCGCCGATTGGCATTATCGTGATGGCGACACTACGGTTCCCATAATCTTGCCTCGTTCATATCTCACGATGTATAATTTTGGGTTCGCACAATCTCACTCGCTACCAAAGCTTTCTGACGGTTTGGTAAGCATGATCGACTTCAATATCTTCATCAACGGCAATGGTCTTCATGATCGTTTCAAGGGGCGTGTAATAGGTTTCTCCAACCGCATCAGTTCCATTCTTGTGCCCGAAGCATTTATGAAATGGAGCAACAGGCGTTACGCTCCCGATGCTCCCGATGAGCCCACACGTCTCATTATGGATGTAAACAATCCTGCCGACGGACAGTTTTCAAAGTATCTTGACAGCAAGGGTTATGAGGCCGAAAACAACGATGCTAACGCCGAGAAGATGACCTCTTTCTTGCGTCTCATGGTCTTCATCGTTGTTGTTGTTGGTCTTACCATCTCAGCCTTAAGTTTCTACATCCTCATGCTGAGCATCTATCTTTTGGTTCAGAAAAACTCTTACAAGCTTGAGAACCTCCTGCTCATAGGTTACAGTCCGTCAAGTGTGTCGCGTCCCTACCAGTTGCTTGCCACAGGCCTCAATTTCTGTGTGCTTGTCCTTGTGGTGGTTCTTGTGCTCGTGGCCCGTAGCTGTTATATGGATGTACTGACGCTTCTCTTGCCCGACTTCTCCGAGCCGTCGTTTCTCCCGACCGTCCTTCTTGGTCTTCTGCTCTTCCTCTTTGTTACCTTGGTTAACACGGTGGTTATAAGGCGCAAGATTATCAATATATGGAACCGTAAGGAGTGAAAAGTCTTTTTTAGGAGTAACCAATTGGTTTTGAAATGAGAGCCATAGGTTTTTTTAATAGGTGTCATTTGGCTTTTTGAAAGATAGCCAATAAACTGTTTTGAAAGCAAGCTTATATAAAACAAGGCCTGTTGCTGATAATGTTTGCAACAGGCCTTGTTTCTTTGTCGATGTTAAAACGTTTGAGGTCGTTTTTCCAAGCTTTTATTTCTGATCTTTTGGATCCTGCCTCATTCCGTTATTCCCGCCTCTTTCCATTGCTTTGCGAGCTCATGGCAGTCGGCAAGGGCACTTTCCCTGTCTATGTCATATTGTTCTGTTAGCAGGTCGGCCATGTTGTCTACAGAAAACTCTTTGCCGTAGAGCTGTTCCCATAGATAGGCAGCTGTCTCGTTCATGCTTATAATGTTGCTGAAATCGATATTCTCCTTGCCTTCGGCAACGATAATCTTTTCGCCGCACACATCTCTAAGTTTAAAACCTTTCTTTGCTTTCATATTAGTTATTTATTTTGTTTGGGAAAATTTTCAACCATATTCTGCGATAAAAGGCGAGCAAATAGCGGCGTAAGGGTAGAAGCGAGGTCCACACAAACGAGTAGATGAGCCATTTCGGGTGGTTTGTCTTGTCAATGGTCGTTCGTCCCTTGCGGTAGAAGCCGATAACAAAGCCCTTCACATCGCTTTTTTTACATCTCTCCACGCCCAGGTTGCCATCGCCGCGAAGGGTCACGTCGTCGCCTTTAATCTTCACGATGCGATGAAGCACAAACACCCCTTTCGATACCTCAGCCAGCACGGCGTCGCCTTTGCGTATGGTTGTGGCCTTTATAAGGAGCGCCTTGTCGCGTCCGTTTTCAAGGAACGGTCTCATGCTGTAGCCTTTCAGCCTTAGCGTCACGGTGTGGCCCTCGTCGAGCAGTTTCACAACCTCGGGCAAGAACTGTGCGTTCTGAAACAGAACCTCCTTCACCTCGGCGCATAACACAGGAAACGCCCCTGGCTGCTCCTGCTCCGTCGTTTCGGGCTTTGTGTAAGGCTTGTTGGCGTTTGGCTCAAGCTTGAAGCCTGGCACGATGGCGGCAGCACACACCTCGGCAGCCTCCCTGTTTGGCAGACAATGGAGCACATAAATGCCCGTTGTCTCTATTATTTTTGTTACCGTGTTGCAGATGGCGTTGAAAATGTCCTCGTCCCATTTCATCGATGAGCACGAAGGCAGAACCGACGCAAACGCCTCTACAGGTTTCAGCTGTTCCACCCTGTTTGTTGTGGCGCGGTTTATTCGCGTAATGGCGCCAAGCGGAGCCTTCACGTTACGGTAACAAGGTGTTTTGCCGCTCCACGGGCTGCCATAAATGAACGCCTTGCCGTCTATCATTCGCACAATGGGGTTGTCGTCGTTCATCAAGTCGCAATGGGGTATATGTCTCAACCACATGCTCACCTGCGTGCTCTTGCCCGTTCCGCTTTTCGCGATAAAAGCGTAGCCCTTGCCGTTGTGTCTCACGAGCGAGGCGTGTATAAGCAAGGTCTGTCGGCGGCATCCGTTAAAGGCAAAGATAAGCATGAGCGCGTTGTTCAGTCCGAAGCTGCGCATGTTATAGTTGCCGTTGAGCGCACAAAAGCAATGTTTAAACTCCTTGTCGGCCTGTAGCAAGCAGCAGCTGCGCCCCATGATATCTTTAATGATATATTGGTAGCCTCCGTCGTCAATTCTGTCAACGACGGTTTTGCCGTTGCCTGTGTCAAACTCGCGAATTCTCTCCCTTCGTTCCTTGGCTATTGGTTTTAGGCTGTCATCGACATGAAGGGAGAAGAGCAGGTCGCCGTTTGGGGTGTCTTGTTCAAAAACGCGAAAAGATGGAATCAAGTTTTTATCGTTGATTCCATCTTTGCTGAACGATATGCCAATGTTGAAATCTGCAATTGAGTAATTGTATGATTTCTCTGAGTGCATGGTCATATTTTTTTTCTGTTTTCTTCGTTTCCTTAGTTTCTTTTTCCTTATTCAGGTCTTTGTCCCTCAGGCTTCGGGCCCTTCTTCTTGTCTTTCAGCTCTTTTTTCAGGGTCTTGCGCTCCTCAGCTTTTGCTTTAGCTTCGGCTTTAGCCTTGGCTTTCGCTTCCTTGGCCTGAACCTTCATAGCCTTGCGCTCCTCCTTTGTCATGGGCTTTTCGTCGTCCACATCGAGCGTTATGACCGTATATTGGAACTCGTTTGGTGTGATGTGTTTGAGCGTGTATTTGCCGTTGCCGTAACGTTTCTTTGCGGCAATAAACTTTTTCTCGATGTCTTTCTTTTTAACCGAGAAGGTTGTCTCGCAAGTGGGTGTTTGAAAACCCTTGCTCTTCAGGTAGTCGCGCAGCTGATAAGAGTAGTTGTCGCGTCCGTAGAGGAATCCCGTCTTGCTTCTCACGGCAGCCGAATCGAGCGTCTGTATGTCTGTCATATAAACGGTAGAGTCGTTAAACGAGATGGCCATGCCATATACATAAACCTGCTTTGTCTTATCTGCTGCCTTGGCCACGCTTCCAACCATGAGGAAGGCAACAAGGACAAGGAGTAATTTTTTTAAAATCATGTGCTTTTAAAGTTGTTATATAAATAATCTTATTTTCCTTACTTGCCGAGATACGATTTCAACAGCTTGTTGTGCGTGTTCTGACGCAGACGGCGCAACGCCCTCTCTCTGATCTGTCTTACACGCTCGCGTGTGAGCCCATAGCGTTTGCCTATTTCGTCCATCGACATCTCGGGTTGGCCTATGCCGTAGAATGCCATGATGACATTGCGTTCGCGCTCGTTGAGCACGTTCAGCGCCATCGACATCTCCTCGCGAAGCGACTGCTTGAGCAGCTCGGCATCGGTTGAAGGGGTCTCGTCGCTTGAAAGCACGTCTATCAGGCTGTTCTCTTCGCCCTCTTTAAACGGCGCGTCCATCGACACCTGGCGCGTGTTGGCCTTTATCGCTTCCTCCACCTTTTCCTGTGGCAGGTCTGTGCTCGATGCTATCTCGTCGATGCTTGGGCGTCGTTCGTGCTCTTGTTCAAACTTGCTCAGCGCCTTGTTTATCTTGTTTACCGACCCCACCTGGTTGAGCGGCAGGCGCACGGGTCGTCCTTGCTCAGCAATGGCTTGCATGATGCTTTGTCTTATCCACCACACGGCGTAGGATATGAACTTGAAGCCGCGTGTCTCGTCAAACTTCTTCGCTGCTTTGATCAATCCTATGTTGCCCTCGTTGATGAGGTCTGGCAAGCTGAGCCCTTGGTTCTGATACTGTTTGGCAACCGACACAACAAACCTCAGGTTTGCGCGTGTGAGCTTTTCAAGCGCTTTGTTGTCGCCCTCCTTTATGCGTTGGGCCAATTCAACCTCTTCATCGAGCGAAAGAAGTTCCTCGTGCCCGATGTCTTGTAGGTACTTGTCGAGAGCGTCGCTCTCGCGGTTGGTAAACGATTTGCTTATTTTTAGTTGTCTCATGTAGCTCACGCGATTTTTTTAGATTATACAAAGGTATATATTATTTTTTTTCTTACGCAATGTTTTTTGATTTTTTTTCTTTATGTAGTCTCTTCTTGTAAGATTTTTTGCATTTTGTTTTGTTAATTGTGAATATTAAGCTACTTTTGCACAATAAAAACAGACAAATCGGCTGTTTTTGGCGACTCTTTAGCTTGCCGTCTTCACATTTTATTAAAAAACAAGGAGCTCTCACACGTTTCTCATACCATATATTAATAAGGTGTTAAGGTCTATGACCACTTGAGCAAGCACGCCAACACAAGCATTTGTTTGGCCGATAGGGCAAAAACAGAAAATTATTATATTGTTAGCATATATGAATAAAACCATTATTACAGTAGTAGGCAAGGATACTGTTGGTATCATTGCAAAAGTGTGTGCTTACCTCGCTGAAAGCCATGTCAACATTCTGGACATCTCTCAGACCATCGTTCAAGACTTTTTCAACATGATGATGATCGTTGACATGACAAAGATGGAGAAGCCGTTTGAGGTTGTGGCCAATGAGCTGGAGCAGATCGGCAAGGAGATTGGCGTGCAGGTGAAATGTCAACGCGAGGAGATTTTTGACATGATGCATCGCATCTAACTTTAAGGACCTTCCATTTTACATAATCAGACAGAATCATTATGATTAACATATACGAGGTTTTCGAAACCAACAAAATGATAGAGAAGGAAAACCTGGACGTGCGCACAATAACCATGGGCATAAACCTGCTCGATTGTGCCGACTCCAACCTCGACGTTCTCTGTCAAAACATCTATGACAAGATCTGCCGTCTGGCCAAAGACCTGGTGAAGACGGGAGAAGACATCTCGCGCGAGTTTGGCATTCCCATCGTCAACAAGCGCATAGCCATAACCCCCATCTCGCTGGTGGGAGGTTCTGCTTGCAAAACCCCCGACGACTATGTGAAGGTGGCAAAGGCGCTCGACCGTGCTGCCAAGACCGTGGGCGTGAACTTTCTCGGCGGCTACTCGGCCGTGGTGTCGAAGGGCATGAGCAAGAGCGATGAGCTCCTCATACGCTCCATTCCTAAGGCTTTGGCTGAGACCGACTTCATTTGCAGCTCCATCAACGTGGGCTCAACGAAGACGGGCATCAACATGGACGCCGTGAAGCTCATGGGTGAGATCGTGAAGCAGACGGCTGAAGCTACCAAGGAACGTGCATCTATAGGCTGTGCCAAGCTGGTGGTGCTGTGTAACGCTCCCGACGACAATCCGTTCATGGCCGGCGCTTTCCACGGCGTGAGCGAGGCCGATGCTGTTATAAGCGTTGGCGTGAGCGGTCCCGGCGTGGTGAAATATGCTCTTGAGAGCGTTCGTGGTGAGAGCTTCGAGGTGCTCTGCGAAACCATCAAGCGCACGGCGTTTAAGATCACCCGTGTCGGACAGCTCGTGGCTAAGGAGGCGTCAAGCCGTCTGGGCATACCGTTTGGCATCATAGACCTCTCGCTGGCTCCCACACCTGCCGTAGGCGACAGCGTGGCCGACATCTTGAAGGAGATCGGTCTTGAGCACCCCGGCGCTCCAGGCACAACAGCTGCTCTTGCCTTGCTCAACGACCAGGTAAAGAAGGGCGGCATCATGGCCTCGTCTTATGTCGGCGGACTGAGTGGCGCGTTCATCCCCGTGAGCGAGGATCAGGGCATGATTGATGCTGTAGAGGCTGGCGCTCTGACCATAGAGAAGCTTGAAGCCATGACCTGTGTGTGCTCCGTGGGCCTTGACATGATCGCCATCCCCGGCGACACGCCTGCCACCACCATCTCGGGCATTATTGCCGACGAGGCTGCCATCGGCATGATCAACCAGAAGACCACAGCCGTGCGCGTGATTCCTGCTGTCGGCATGAAGGTCGGCGATAATGTCGATTTTGGAGGCCTTCTTGGCCATGCTCCCATCATGCCTGTAAACCGCTTCTCTTGCGAAGCTTTTGTGAACCGTGTGGGCCGAATACCGGCTCCTGTACATAGCTTCAAAAACTAGTCGGCTAGTTCTTGCTTAGGCAAGCGGCAAGCCGAGCGGACAAGTAGATTAGCCTTGCGACCAACAATTGTCTGACAAGGTTAATCTTCTTGTCTTTATTTATTTTGTAAGCTATTGTTTACAAAACAATTATCTCCTCTCCTTTAACCATAAACTTCACGTCGTGGCGCTCAAACTTGAGACCATACACGCGGTTGCTGTCATTATGATATTGTGGTCTCGGATCAAGCGCCAGAACCTCTTCAAGCGCCTCGCTCAGGTCTGCACCAAGCTCGTTGCGCCGCTCCTGCGGCATGACAACCTTTAGCCGCTTGATCTTCTCTGCGCCTGTGAAACCGCTCTCGGCCTCAGGGTGAGCGTCGGCATAAGGCACATAAGGCTTGATGTCGTAAATGGGGGTGCCGTCCATGAGGTCGGCGCCGCTCACACGGATCACAGGGCCTGTCGCAGCCTCAAGGTCTATACTCTCGATCTTTACCGACGACAGCCCCAGGTTGTTGGGACGGAAAGGAGAGCGCGTGGCCCAGATGCCCATGCGCTTGTTGCCGCCAAGCACAGGAGGACGCACGGTTGTGCCCGTGGCTTTGTGGGGGTTGGCAGAGAAGCTCCAAATGAGCCACAGGTAGCTGAAACCGTCGATGCCACGAAGCGCTTCGGGGTCGCGCCACTCTTTTGTGAACGTTATGAACCCCTTTAGGGACGATGCCAGTCCGCTCTGCTTGGGCACGCCAAACTTGGTCTTTAGAGGCGAGTGGAAGTGGGCTATTGGCTTTATGACCATCTCTTCGCTCGCTTGTTCTTTTATGTCTTTTTCTTCCATCTTGTTCTTGTTTTTGCTCGCATGTTGCGCAAAGTTATGCAAAGATAATGCAAACCGAGAGCAGAATATCAAGCTTGCTTGAATATTATGCCGAGGTGCAGCTTATCTTATGCAAAGATAATGCAAACCGAGAGCAGAATATCAAGCTTGCTTGAATATTAGCCGAGGTGCAGCTTATCTTATGCAAAGATACAACAAAGAATGATGAAAAGCAAACACGAAGAGAAATTTTAATTCTTAGAAATTGCTTGCCAAAGCAAGAACTCATCGTCTTATAAAATAAGGTGTAAGGCACGGAAACACCACCAAAAACATGAGAAAACGTTTTCTTTGAAAATGTCAAAATGTAATTATTTTTCCTTAGATAGTAAATTATTGTCTTTTTATTTGTGTGTTTCAAATAAAAGGTGTAATTTCGCATCTACAATCTTACGAAAAGTAGAAAACATGTCCTACGACATATTTTACCGTAACTGAAACAATGTATAAAAACTGAAAATAGAAATAGAGTATTAATCAAAAAAATACATACAGATGAAAAAGTACAACTTTAATGCAGGTCCGTCAATCCTTCCAAGAGAGGTGATTGAGAATACTGCGAAACAGATTTTAGATTTCAATGGTACCGGACTGTCACTCGCTGAGATCAGTCATCGTTCCAAAGATTTCCAGCCTGTTGTCGACGAAGCAGAGTCGCTCATCAAGGAGATCCTCAACATTCCTGAGGGCTACTCCGTGCTGTTTCTTGGAGGTGGAGCCTCGTTGGAGTTCTGTATGGTGCCTTTCAACTTCCTTATAAAGAAGGCCGCATATCTCAACACAGGCACATGGGCAAAGAAGGCCATGAAGGAGGCAAAGCTCTTTGGCGATGTGGTTGAGGTGGCTTCGTCTGCCGATGCCAACTACACATTCATTCCTAAGGGATGGGACGTTCCTGCCGATGCCGACTATCTGCACATCACAACCAACAACACGATCTATGGTACCGAGATCCGCAAAGACCTTGACGTACATGTGCGTCTTATTGCCGACATGTCGTCCGACATCTTCAGCCGCCCTGTGGACGTGTCAAAATACGACTGCATCTATGCTGGTGCCCAGAAGAACCTCGCCATGGCCGGTGTGACCCTCGCTATCGTGAAGAACGACGCTCTGGGCAAGGCTCCTCGCCAGATTCCTACCATGCTCGACTATCGCACACATGTGGAGAAGGGCTCTATGTTCAACACTCCTCCCGTGGTGCCCATCTACTCGGCTCTTGAGACCCTGCGTTGGCTGAAGGCCAAGGGTGGCGTTGAAGCCATGGACAAGCTTGCAAAGGAGCGTGCAGAGCTGCTCTACGGCGAGATCGACCGCAACAAGCTGTTCCGCGGAACCGTTAAGGAGGAAGACCGTTCTGTCATGAACATCTGCTTCGTCATGAACGACGAGTATGCTGAGCTTGAGAAGCCTTTCTTCGAGTTTGCCACATCCAAGGGCATGGTCGGCATCAAGGGCCACCGCTCTGTTGGCGGCTTCCGTGCCAGCTGCTACAACGCCCAGCCGCTTGAGGGCGTGCAGGCGTTGGTTGACTGCATGAAAGAGTTTGAAGCAAAGCTTTGAGAATTTTGAGTTTTGAGTTTTGATTTTTGAATTATCGGCTTTCAGCCGATTTTGAATTATCAATTTTTGAATTATCAATTTTTGATTTTCCAAATAAAGAATTGATTAATCTATAATTGAGGCAAAGCCGCAATAATTCTTGCTTAGGCAAGCGTCTCTACGAGCCGAGCGCAAAAATCAAAAAATCATAATCGGCTGAAAGCCGATAATTCAAAAATCAAAATTCAAAAATCAAAACTCAAAATTGCGCCTTCAGGCGCAACAATTCAAAATTCAAAATTCAAAATTCAAAATTCAAAAATGAACATTCTTGTAGCGACAGAAAAGCCGTTTGCTGCAGAAGCAGTAGAAGGCATAAAGAAAGAAATAGAAGGAGCAGGCCACAAGCTCGTGCTCTTGGAGAAATATACCGATGTGGCAGACCTCAAGGCTGCCGTGGCCGATGCTGACGCCATGATCGTGCGCTCAGACAAGGTCACACCCGAGGTGCTTGATGCTGCCAAGCAGCTTAAGATCGTGGTGCGTGCAGGTGCTGGCTACGACAGCATCGACACGGCCTATGCCAAGCAGAAGGGCGTGGTCGTGGAGAACACTCCCGGCCAGAACTCTAACGCCGTGGCAGAGCTGGTGTTTGGCCTGCTCGTCTTCACCGTGCGCAACTTCTATAACGGCAAGGCAGGCACAGAGCTCAAGGGCAAGCGCCTCGGCATCCTCGCCTTCGGCAACGTGGGCCGCAACGTGGCACGCATAGCCAAAGGCTTCGGCATGGAGGTCTATGCCTACGATGCCTTCTGCCCCAAGGCTGCCATAGAGGAGGCTGGCGTTCATGCTGTCAACTCGCAGGAGGAGCTGTTTGAGAAGTGTGACATCGTGTCGCTCCACATCCCTGCCACACCCGAGACCAAGCAGAGCATCAACTATGCCCTTGTCAACAAGCTTGAAAAGGGCGGCATACTCATCAACACGGCGCGTAAGGAGGTCATCAACGAGCCCGAGCTCATAAAGCTCATGGCCGAGCGTGCCGACCTGCGCTTCGTTACCGACATCAAGCCCGATGCCGATGCCGAGTTTGCACAGTTTGAGGGACGCTATTTCTCCACTCCCAAGAAGATGGGCGCACAGACAGCCGAGGCCAACACCAACGCCGGCATAGCTGCTGCAAAGCAGATCAACGCCTTCTTTGAGAGTGGCTGCACAAAATATCAGGTCAACAAATAAGCAAAAAAACAAGCAATAAAGCAAGAAACGCTCTCTCTCTTTAGCGTGGGGAGCTGTCTCTTAGCACAAACAATCAAGGCAATTGCCAACCGGCTTTTCTTCTTCGTGGGTAGAGAGTCTGTTAGCCGTTGCCTTGCTTTTGTTTTAACGAGCTGCTTATATTGAACTTTTTCAGGTTCTGAAGTTGTTGCTGCAAACGGCAAAGCCGAGCGAACAGACAATAGCTTTAGAGCTAAAACAACAAATAACCGATAACTAAAAGAAGATAAATCATGGCAACAATTAAACCATTCCGCGGAATAAGACCGCCACAAGAGCTGGTGGAAGAGATAGAATGTCGTCCCTACGACGTGCTTGACAGCGAAGAGGCCAGGGCAGAGGCTGGCGACAACGAGAAGAGCCTGTACCACATAACAAAGCCCGAGATCGATTTTGAGCCCGGCACAAGCGAGTATGAGCAGAAGGTCTATGAACAGGCCACAGCCAACTTTAAGCTGTTCCAAGAGCGTGGATGGCTCAAGCAAGACGAGGAGGACCACTACTACATCTACGCGCAGACCATGAACGGCAGGACGCAGTATGGGCTTGTGGTGGGAGCTTATGTGAACGACTATCTTAACGGCGTGATCAAGAAGCATGAGCTCACACGCAAGGACAAGGAAGAGGACCGCATGAAGCATGTGCGCGTGTGTGATGCCAACATAGAGCCCGTGTTTCTTGCCTATCCCGATAACGACGTGTTGGACAGCCTGATAACCCGTTATGCTGCAACCAAAGCTACATACGATTTTGTGGCCCCCATCGACCACTTCCGCCACCAGCTGTGGGTCGTTGACAAGAAAGACGACATAAACCTCATTACCCGACAGTTTGCGCAGATGCCTGCCCTCTACATCGCCGACGGCCACCATCGCAGCGCTGCCGCAGCTCTCGTGGGAGCGGAGAAGGCAAAGGCCGATCCCAACCACACGGGACAGGAGGAATATAACTATTTCATGGCCGTTTGCTTCCAGGCTTCCCAGCTCACCGTGCTCGACTATAACCGCGTGGTGAAAGACCTTAACGGCTTGACCTCGGAGCAGTTTCTTGACAAGCTATCCGATCATTTTGTGGTGGAAGACAAGGGAACCGACATCTACCGCCCGTCACGCCTTCACAACTTCTCGCTCTATCTCGACGGCCATTGGTACAGCCTCGACGCCAAGCCTGGCACCTACGATGACAAGGACCCCATAGGCGTGCTCGATGTAGACATCTCAAGCCGTCTCATTCTTGACCAGATCCTCAACATCGGCGACCTGCGCTCAAGCAAGCGCATCGACTTTGTGGGCGGTCTCAGAGGCCTCTCTGAGCTCAAGCAACGTGTCGACAGCGGCGAGATGAGGGCTGCCCTGGCTCTCTATCCTGTGACCATGAAGCAGATCATGGACATTGCTGACAGCGGAAAGATCATGCCGCCCAAGGCAACATGGTTTGAGCCTAAGCTGCGCTCCGGACTGGTTATCCATAAGCTGTCTTAGGGCCTCATCACGCTCCTGCTACAAATCAGTTTTTTTAATGTTTGATAAATGGAAATTATTGACGAATACAAGACCATAACATCAACCCCAGCCGAAGGCTTCTACAGCGAGAAGCGCAGCAAGTTTTACGCCTTCGCACATCATGTTGAAACCGAAGAACAGGTTAAAGATATCGTGCAGACATATCGCAAGCGCTTCTACGACGCCAGGCATGTGTGCTATGCCTTCATGCTCGGAGCCGACAGCAGCCTCTTCCGAACCAACGACGACGGCGAGCCCAGCAGCACGGCAGGCAAACCCATTCTCGGACAGATCGTGAAGAACGAGCTTACCAACATTCTCATCATCGTGGTGCGCTATTTTGGCGGAGTGAAGCTCGGCACCAGCGGCTTGCTTGTGGCCTATAAAACGGCTGCTGCCGACGCCATAGACCATGCCGAGACCGTAACCTGCCAGGTGGAGGAAGAGGTGGTGTTCAACTTTCCTTACGTCATGATGAACGACGTCATGCGCATTGTGAAGGAGATGAAGCCACGCATCGTGTCGCAAAACTTCGACAACACATGCCAGATAACCTTAAGCATCAGAAAGTCGGAAGCTGAGCAGCTGCGCACACGTCTTGACAAACTGGCCTTTGAGTGAAGAACCGTTGGGCTTCTATTCATCAATCTTGAAACAGAACGTCAGGTGACAAACCTGACGTTTTTTTTAATGTTACCTGTCGTTCTGTTTTATAGCACCTTTTCTCGCGATGGCAGATTCTGAGCAAGCACGGTTCTGTTCTTATGGCTTAACGAAAAGACACCCTTCTGTTTCAGATGTTCCTGTTCCAATTCCAGTTATTCCAATTCCAGTTATTCCATTCCAGTGGTTCCAATTCCAGTTATTCCAATTAAAAAAAATGGCATTTCAAATGCGAACCCTCTTTTTAAGAGCTTTATAACTTATTGATTATTAATATATTATATATATAATATATATATAAATATAAGATAATGGAAATACAAAAAAAATAATTGGAATAACTGGAATTGGAACCGATGGGTTGCTTGCTTCTCTCTAAAAGGCTTATTATCAACGCTTTACGAGTTTGAGGCAGCGAATGAGAAAGGACAAAACATCAAAAAACACCCTTGTAAAGCTGCAAAATACAGGTTTTTTCCCACCTTTTTCCCTCTATTTTGCTCTTGTAACGGTCAAAAACCTTGCAAAAGCCCTTTGTTCCATTATATTTTGCTGCACATGCAACACATCTAAATGGAGCACATTTTATATCTTCTAACCCCTTTTGCGTGCTTTCTAACCTCTTTTGCATGTTTTCAACCCCTTTTTTCTACATATTCTATCCTTTTTATCTACTCATTCTGTCTTCTTTTTGGAAGCATCCAAGCCTCTTCATGGCTTGCGACGCTTGCTTGAGAGGCGATAATGAAACATCTTGGTTTGTCAAAGCGTTTCAGTTGTTTTTAAGCATTGTAAAAAGCTCATAATTGTGCATTTCTTGCCCTTACGCATCCTCAAACCACGCTCAATCTCATCGTTTCAACACATTTTGATGCTGCAACTGCTCACATCTGTACATCTTAACAGTTGCAACGAAATCTTGTTTGGAAGCGGTTTCAAGCAAGTTGGCGCTATAAAAAATCAAATGACAAAGCTTTTTTCCTTCTAAAAGTAAATCTCTTTACAGAAAATATCCGTAACTTTGTCCTCGGCGCATTTTTATGAAATGCGCAACATTAATCGAAAGCAGAACAATGGACAAGATGACAAAGGAGCAGCGAAGCCGCTGCATGGCATCCATACACAGCAAGGCAACCAAACCCGAAATGGTGGTGCGCCGCTATCTGTTTGCGCACGGGTTCCGGTATAGGGTGAACCACCCGCGGCTGCCGGGACATCCGGACATCGTGATGCGCAAGTATCGCACGGTCATCTTCGTCAACGGCTGTTTTTGGCACGGCCATGAAGGCTGCAAACTTTTTGTCATGCCAAAGAGCAGGACCGCCTTCTGGCAAGCGAAAATTGAACGCAACAGAAGCAGGGACAAGGAGGAGCAGAAACGCCTTGCCAGCATGGGGTGGCATTGTATCACGGTATGGGAATGTCAACTGAAGCCAAAGGTAAGGGAGGCTACCCTTCAGTCGCTCGTCTTCACCATCAACCACATCTTTGTCGAAGACCACAAGTTAAGACGGTATGTGCTGCCGGGAGAAGAAAGCGACATGGCAGCAGAACCTGATGCTGACGCTAACAGATAATGTCAAGATAAAGACCCGTTAGAAGCGGCGTGCTTGCCTTTACGCTCCTTTAACGACGCGCTATCGCTCCTTTCAGGGCTTGCTGTCGCTCCTTCTATGGCTTGCTTATGCTCCTTCTATGGCTTGCTTATGCTCCTTTTATGACGTTCTTACGCTCCATAAGTGACGTTTTGGCTTGCTTGAAATGTTGTGTTTAGCCCGCTCCGATGACGTGCTGTCGGTTTACCCAGTTGCTGGTGACAGTTGCAAAGAAACCGTCGCATCTTGCCCAATATCCTTTCACGTTATGTATAAATCTGTCAACTGTTTTAAAATAAGTTAAGACTTCCGCTGTTGCGTATCGAATCGTATAGAAAACCATAAGCAACATTTCCCGAATCCGTATTTTTGCACATGTGGGTGAGGGGAAAGCTGATGCGTGGCAAAAGCGGTCTTTGACTTGTTGAAAACAGAAATTAAAGAAAAAGGCCAGAGGCAACCAGGCAAGCGCCTTTGAGCAACCGTTTTATGGGTGTGGCAATGTCTTGAGGAGTTGCAGGCTTGCGGATACGTTTCTTAAACAAACGGGTGAAACCATAAGACCATGCAAACATGACAGGATATAACAGCTTTGTTACATAAAAGGGACGCGAAACAAGATCGCGGCGAAAAACGTATGAATAATAATTGGTCGATACAAACGACCTTAAACCAACTTTATGACAACGACAACGTTGCAGATGCCATCTTACAGAATCGTGAGCCTCCATGGCTGTATCGGCCATGACACACTTCGCACCTTCGCTCTTTATCTTCTTTATACCCAAAGCATAAAGAGCTGAAGCGACACCAAGGCCTCTCGCCTCTGGTGACACGCACGTTATGTTCTCATAGCTTTCCTTTCGATTGTTGACGTGTGAGAAAGAAGAGATTCCGAGAATGGTCTTGTCTTCTGAGAGAGCCATAAAACAATAGCCAGACAGAATTTTGTGTCTCAAATCGTCTATTGTGTAGAATGAACATGTAAAACGAAGGCCTCTGTTAAGATGATCTGCAAAAGCTCTGTGTATCATGTGCAGTAGAGCCTTGTGGTAGACGGGTGATATGTCATTTACTATTTCGTAGTTCATGCAGTATGGATGTATTTATAACTGTTTATTCGTTTTCTTAATAAAAATATCTAAAATAATACCTATTTGTAAAGGATCGTGCTGCCCATCGGGCTTAACGGGAACTGTCTATTTGTATAGACCCGAAAAATGATGAAAAGTAAAAAACGGAATGTAGAAAAAATGAAAGTGTTAAGATAATGTTTTTTGTGTTTATTTGAGAAAAGGGGCGAAAATGTCAGATTTTTTTTGTAATTTTACTGCCTAAACTATTAACAACACCAATTTTTAAAAAATGGCAACAGTAGACGACAAGAAAATTATCTTCTCGATGGTGGGAGTGTCGAAGATCATTCCCCAAAACCGAAAGCAGATATTGAAGGACATCTATCTCTCGTTCTTCTATGGTGCTAAGATTGGCATTATAGGTCTGAACGGAGCAGGTAAGTCGACCTTGATGAAAATTATTGCTGGCTTAGAGCAACCCACACAAGGTGAGGTGGTTTGGAGCCCAGGCTATAGCGTGGGCTATCTGCCCCAGGACCCGCCTCTTGACGAGAACAAGACGGTGAAGGAGAACGTGATGGAGGGCGTGCAGAAGGCTTATGATGCTCTAAATGAATATGAGGATATAAACCTCAAGTTTGGCTTGGAGGAGTATTATAACGATGCCGACAAGATGGACAAGCTCATGCAACGTCAGGCTGAGGTGCAGGACATTATTGACGCTACCGATGCCTGGAACATGGACTCGAAGCTTGACCGCGCCATGGCTGCCCTGCGTTGTCCGCCGGGCGACTGGCCTGTGACGAACCTCTCGGGAGGTGAGCGCCGACGTGTGGCCCTCTGCCGTTTGCTCCTTCAGAAGCCTGATGTGCTCCTGCTTGACGAGCCTACGAACCACCTTGATGCAGAGAGCATAGACTGGTTGGAGCAGCACTTGCAGCAGTATGAGGGAACGGTTATTGCCGTGACCCACGACCGCTACTTCCTTGACGATGTGAGCGAGTGGATCCTTGAGCTCGACCGCGGTGAGGGCATTCCATGGCACGGCAACTACTCGTCATGGCTTGACCAGAAGACCAAGCGCATGATGCAGGAGGAGAAGCAGGCCTCGAAGCGTCGTAAGGCGTTGGAGCGAGAGCTCGAATGGGCACACATGGCTCCCAAGGCCCGTCAGGCTAAGGGTAAGGCCCGTCTTAACGCTTATGAGCAGATGCTCGGACAGGAGCAGAAGGAGCGCGAGGAGAAGCTTGAGATCTTCATTCCTAACGGTCCGCGCCTCGGCAACAAGGTCATCGAGGCTCAGCATGTGAAGAAGGCTTTTGGCGAGAAGGTGCTCTTCAACGACCTCAACTTCATGTTGCCGCCTAACGGCATTGTGGGCGTGATCGGTCCTAACGGCGCAGGCAAGACCACGCTCTTCCGCATGATCATGGGCTTGGAACAGGCCGATGGCGGAACCTTCGAGGTGGGCGAGACCGTGAAGCTGGCCTATGTGGATCAGCAGCATAAGGATATTGATCCCGAGAAGTCGGTTTATGAAACGGTAAGCCAGGGCAACGAGACCATACGCATGGGTGGACGCGATGTCAACGCCCGTGCCTACATCTCACGCTTCAACTTTGCCGGCACGGACCAGAGCAAGCTCTGTGGCACCCTGTCGGGTGGTGAGCGTAACCGCTTGCAGCTGGCTCTTGCTCTGAAGCAGGAGGGCAACGTGCTGTTGCTCGACGAGCCGACCAACGACATCGATGTCAACACCCTGCGTGCTTTGGAGGAGGGTCTTGAGGGCTTTGCCGGCTGTGCTGTCGTGATCAGCCACGACCGTTGGTTCCTTGACCGTATCTGTACGCACATCCTTGCCTTTGAGGGCAATGGCGAGGTGTTCTTCTTCGAGGGTAGCTACTCTGATTATGAGATTAACAAGGCACGACGCCTTGGTAATGAGGACATAAAGAAGGGCCGCTACCGCAAGTTGATGGAAGATTAAGAGGTTTTGAAATAAAAGATAAAAAAAGTGTTCGCTAAGGTTTGTTTTAGCGAACACTTTTTCTATTTATTGCTTGTTTGCTTGTTTGTTTGCTTGTTTGTTTGTTTGGTTATCTCTCATTGGTAACCACTCACTCTTCTCCTTCTGTCTTGCAAGCCACAAAGTGCATGTCTTTCTCTGCCTTCTCGCGTGGTAACGCAAAATAGGTGCAGGTGGCTTCTGTACACACAACGCCGTTAGAGCTGGATAGGGTGGCATCTATGATGACGATGTTGCGTCTTTGCTCTCTTATGTGCGCTCTCACGGTAAGCTCCGTGTCGTTTGTCGAGACGGGGCGTTTGTAGCGTGTCTCCATCTTTGACGTCACGCCAGCCGTCTGCAACTTGCGTGTTACAACCCATCCGCACACCTCGTCCAGCAGCAGGGCCTGTATGCCGCCATGAAGCGTGTTGAGCCATCCTTGATAGAGGGGCGATGACTTCCATGTTGTAACGATGTCGTCGCCATCCTCGTAGAAGCAGAGGTGCAGGCCGAACGGGTTGTCAGGGGAACAGCCAATGCAGTTGTAGCCCTCCATTCCTATCCATGGGTTTATTATTTTCTTTATGTCCATATTGCTTAAAATGTTGTATCTTTACAGGTGGCTTCAAGCCATGGAAGCACCACTTTCGTGTATTCGCTCTCAAAGTTGGGCGTGAAGACGTTCTTTCCGATGTTTGCCGCAATCTCCTCGCGTGACCAGAAGCGTCCGCCGTCGAGCTCGTTTTTTGATGGTGCGATGGGGCCGTCGTAGGTGGTGGCGTGAACATGAACAAGCTCACGTTCGCGGGCACTCTCAAACATATATTTCTTTATAAACAGAGGCTTGAACGATGTTACGCCAAGCTCCTCGCGCACCTCGCGTGAAAGGGCTGCCTCTACGGTCTCGCCATAGTCGACGTGTCCGCCACAGGCAGTATCCCATTTGCCTGGCTGAATGTCCTTCCATTCGGGACGCTTTTGCAGGTAAAGCTGGCCATGAGAGTTGAAGAGATGCAGATGCACAACGGGGTGCAACAGCTTGCTGCCGTCGTGGGCTTTGCCTCTTGTGATGCTTCCAAGAACCTGTCCGTCTTCATTGACGAGAGGAAACAGTTCGTTTTTGTTGTCCATTGTTTTTTTGTTTTTTAAAGCTGCATGACATAAACATCAGCCTTTCCGAATGTGCCTTCAGGTATGACGGGCTTGTTCTTGAAAATGCCGAACATGGCGCTTCCGCTTCCGCTCATCTGGGCATAGGCTGCTCCCAAGGCGTAGAGCTTCTGCTTGATCTCGGCAAGCACAGGATGGGCTTTGAAGGCAGGTTTCTCAAAGTCGTTGGTGAGAAGGTCCTTCCATTTGTCGATAGGCATCTTCACGATGTCTTTGCAACACACTTGAGGCTTGGCTGGCGTGATCTGGGCGTAAGCCTCTTTTGTAGACACAGCCACATCGTCCTTTACCACAACCAGATGATAGCCGTTGAGGTTGCCCTGGGGCGAGTCGGCAGGCGAGAGCACCTCGCCTATGCCTGTGGCAAATGACGGTTCGGCTGTTATGAAGAAAGCGCAGTCGGCTCCCAGCATGGCGGCGTAGCGTTCCATCTCCGCGTTTCCGATGTTCAGGCGGAAGCGCTCGTCGAGCAGTCTGATCATGAAAGCGGCATCGGAGGAGCCGCCACCCAGTCCGGCTTGTGACGGTATGTTCTTGTAAAGATGAGCGTGTATGCGTGGCAAGACAAAATCTTTGCTCAGCAGATTGTATGCTTTTACAACAATGTTGTCTTCCTCGTTACAGTCGACGCCTTTGCCCGTAACCTTCAAGTCGCAGTTTTGTTTTGAAGGAAATCTGTCGTCCATGAGTTTTATCTCCAAGGCGTCGTTAAGGGGGATGGGGTAGAAAATGGTCTCTATGTTGTGGTAGCCGTCGGGCCGTTTGTTGGTGACGTTAAGACCGAGGTTAATTTTGGCGCAAGGGAAAGTGATCATAATAAAAGTTTTTATAGGTCTATGTTTTTTAAAAAAGAAGGCAACTGAACCACATACATATATATATAATGTGTGTAGCAGTTGCCTTCTCCTTTATCTTTTATTAGTTGTCGGCGTTCTTCTTCACCTTATCAACGTAGGCGTCGATCACGGCAACAGCTGTAACGTTGACGATGTCGCGAACCGAGCTCTCGAAGTCGGTAAAGTGGATAGGCTTGTTCAGACCCATCTGGATCGGGCCAATGATCTCGGCGTCGGGGTCAAGGGCCTGGAGCAGCTTGTAGCTGCTGTTGGCGCTGCTCATGTTGGGGAACACGAGCGTGTTGACATCAAGACCCTTGAGGCGTGAGAACGGATACTTGTCGTCGCGTAGCTCCTTGTTAAGGGCGAAGTTGACCTGCATCTCACCATCGATGGCGAGGTAAGGATACTGCTTCTGCATCTCCTCAACAGCCAGGTGAACCTTCATTGGCGAGCCCACCTCGTCGGTACCGAAGTTGGAGTAGCTGATCATGGCGATGTGTGGCTCCTCGTTGAAGAACTGTACGGTGTGGGCCGACAGCTTGGCAACGTCCATCAGCACGTTCTCGTCGGGGTGACGGTTTATGAGCGTGTCGGCGATATAGAAGGTTCCCTTCTTTGTGTTGAGGATGTGCATCGTAGCGAATGTCTTGTATTCGGGACGAATGCCCACCACCTCTTTTGCCACCTTGATGGTGTTTGAATATTTGGTGTAGAGACCCGTTATGAAGGCATCGGCCTCGCCTGTCTCAACCATCATCATTCCGAAATAGTTGCGTTCGTACATCTTGTCATAAGCCTCCTCGAAGTTGTAGCCCTGACGGGCACGCTTCTTTGCGAGGTGCTTGGCGTATGTGGCACGACGGCCCTGCTCCTGGTCTGCACGCATGTCGATGATCTCTATGTCGGAGAGGTCGAGCTTCAGGCGCTGGGCCAGACGGTTCAGACGGTCGGGGTTGCCGAGCAGGATGGGCTGGCAGATGCCCTCGGTCTTGGCCTGGACGGCAGCCTTCATCATGGTCGGGTGTCCTCCCTCGGCAAACACTACGCGTTGCGGGTGCAGACGGGCCGTGTCGTGGAGCTTGCGTGTGAGCTTCGACTCCTGTCCGAGCAGCTCCATGAGGCTCTTCTTGTAGGCATCCCAGTCGGTAATGGTCTTTCTTGCCACGCCGCTCTTTATGGCTGCCTTTGCCACGGCTGCGCTCACCTCTGTTATGAGGCGTGGGTCGACGGGTTTCGGGATGAAATATTTAGGACCGAAGGTGAGGTTGTTGACATGATAAACATCGTTCACGACATCGGGTACAGGCTGCTTGGCCAGATCGGCGATGGCATGGACGGCAGCCATCTTCATCTCCTCGTTAATGGCTTTGGCGTGAACGTCGAGAGCTCCGCGGAAGATGTAGGGGAATCCGATCACGTTGTTGATCTGGTTGGGATAGTCGCTTCGGCCTGTAGACATGAGCACGTCGGGACGGCTTGCCATGGCATCCTCGTAGCTGATTTCAGGCACGGGGTTGGCGAGGGCGAAGACGATGGGGCTGTCGGCCATGGAGCGTATCATGTCTTGTGACAGAACGTTGCCCTTGGAGAGCCCTACAAACACGTCGGCTCCGACAACGGCCTCCTTCAGGGTGTGGACGTCGCGGCGGTCGGTAGCGAAGAGCTTCTTCTGTGGTGTGAGGTTCTCACGGTCGGAGGTGATGACGCCCTTCGAGTCGAGCATCACGATGTTCTCTACCTTTGCTCCCAATGCCACATAGAGCTTGGTGCAGCTAATGGCAGCTGCTCCAGCACCATTGACCACAATCTTGACATCGGCGATGTTCTTGCCAGCCACCTCAAGAGCGTTCTTCAGACCGGCAGCAGAAATGATGGCTGTGCCGTGCTGGTCGTCGTGCATGACGGGGATGTCGAGGTTCTTCTTCAAGCGCTCCTCGATGTAGAAACACTCGGGAGCCTTGATGTCCTCAAGGTTGATGCCGCCGAATGTGGGCGCAATCTTCTCCACGGCCTCGCAGAACTTCTCGGGGTCTTTCTCGGCCACCTCGATGTCGAACACGTCGATGCCGCCGTAGATCTTGAACAACAGACCCTTGCCTTCCATTACTGGCTTGCCGCTCATTGCGCCGATGTCGCCCAATCCCAACACAGCTGTGCCGTTAGAGATGACAGCTACCAAGTTGCCTTTGTCTGTGTACTTGTAAACAGAGTCGGGATTTTCCTGAATCTCCAGACACGGATAGGCCACACCAGGCGAATAGGCCAGGCTGAGGTCGGTCTGCGTGTGGTAGGGTTTTGTCGGTTTTACTTCAATTTTTCCAGGGCGCCCGTTGTTATGATACTCCAGGGCGGCCTCTTTTGTAATTTTGACCATAGCGTTCTTTTATTATAAAGAGTTTTTAATTTCAGTTGTTTTTTGTGGGATGTAAAAATGTTATTGCGGGATGTCTTGTTGAGCGATATTGCTTTCCTGTTGCTTTCGGGATGCTAAAAGTACGACAAAATTAATAAAAACTTTCGAAAAATCACAGGTTTTACATTTTTTTTGTAACTTTGTGAGCAAAAGAAATTATTATGCAAAAAAATAACAGTCCTACAGCATATCGCAAAGAGCTTCGTGAGCGCATTCTCGCCGCTTCCATGGAAGAGTTTCGCAAGCATGGTGTCAGAGCCGTGAAGATGGACGACATAGCAAGCAGGCTTGGCATCTCGAAGCGTACACTCTATGAAATCTATTCTAACAAGGAGACGCTTCTTCTTGAAGGAATGAAGATGTATGAGGAAGATATTGACGCTTACATGACACGGTTTGTTGAAAGCGACGAACATAATGTTATAGAAACAATCATCGAGTTTTACAATCTGCAGATCAAGCAATCGGCAAACATCAATCCGCTTTATTTTGAGGAACTTCATCGCTACCCGAGTGTGCTTGCTTTTTTTGAGCAGAAGCACAAGGACCGCCGCCTGAAGCAGAAGCTGTTTTTCAAGCGTGGCGTGAACGAGGGCTGTTTCCGTGATGATGTTGACTATGATATTTTTGGGCGTATCTGCGACTCGTCAATGGAATATGTAATGCGCACGCAGATGTATCGTGAGTTTAAGCTCGGCTTTATCTTGCATAACCTGACCCTTCTTTATGTAAGAGGAATATGCACGGAGGAAGGTGTGCGAAAGCTTGATGAAGCATTAGAGGCAATGAAATGACATTAATTTCTGTTTTTGAAAATCTGTTTTTATAAAAGAACATATCTAAAAAATGTATTTTAATAAAAACGTGGAAAACGGGAATAAAGACAAATGGAATAAAAAATGGCAGATAACAAAACGAATACACGACATAAGGCCCCAACACCTATTGACAACACCTACGGACATCTTCAACCTCAAGCCCTCGACTTTGAGCGCGTTGTTCTTGGTGCCCTGATGATTGATAAAGATGCGTTCTCTATAATTTCTGAGATCATACGTCCTGAGACCTTCTACGAACCACGTCATCAGAAAATTTTTACAGCCATACAGACGCTTAACGTAAACGAGCATCCTGTAGACATTATGACCGTTACAGACGAGCTGAAGCGTGAGGGAACGCTCGACTCGGTAGGAGGTGCCGCATATATTGTGGAACTTAGCTCTAACGTGGCTTCTTCGGCTAACATAGAGTATCATGCCCGCATTCTTGCACAAAAATTTCTTGCCCGGCAGCTCATCTCTTTTGCCAGCGTCATAGAGACGAAGGCGTTTGACGATACGGTTGACGTGGAGGAACTTATGCAGGAAGCTGAGGGTAGCCTCTTCGAGTTGTCTCAGCGCAACATGAAGAAAGACTATGTTCAGGTGGACCCCGTGATTGCCAAGGCTGTGGAGATTCTGCAGAAAGCGTCTGCCAACGACGGCGGATTGACGGGTGTTCCGACAGGATATGTGAAGCTTGACGAGAAGACGAGCGGATGGCAGAGTTCGGACCTTGTCATCATAGCCGGACGTCCTGCCATGGGTAAGACCTCGTTTGCTCTGTCGCTTGCAAAGAACATAGCTGTCGACTATCATGTGCCCATAGCGTTCTTCTCGCTTGAGATGAACAATGTGCAGCTGGTGAACCGTCTTATAAGTAATGTGTGTGAAATTCCAGGTAACAAAATGCTTAACGGTCAGCTCACGCCCGACGAGTGGGACCGTCTGGACAAACGCATAGGCAACCTTCAGGGTGCACCTTTGTATATAGACGACACGCCTGGTCTTTCTATCTTTGAGCTTCGAACGAAGGCACGCCGTCTTGTTAAGGAAAAAGGTGTAAAGATCTTGATGATCGACTATCTTCAGCTCATGAACGCCAACGGCATGAAGTTTGGTAGCCGACAGGAGGAGGTGTCAAAAATATCGCAGTCGCTAAAGGGTTTGGCCAAAGAGCTTGACATCCCTATCCTTGCGCTGTCGCAGCTTAACCGTACGGTTGAGAACCGTGAAGGTCTTGAAGGAAAGCGTCCGCAGCTTAGCGACCTTCGTGAGTCGGGAGCCATCGAGCAGGATGCCGATATGGTGCTCTTTGTTCATCGTCCTGAGTATTATCACATCTTTGAGGATGAAAAGGGTAATGACCTTCGCGGCATGGCTCAGATCATTATAGCAAAGCATCGTAAGGGTGCTGTGGGCGATGTGCTCCTCACGTTCCGTGGCGAGTTTACACGCTTCCAAGACCCAACGCCCCGTAAGAACAGCGGGGCAGGAGAGGATGTTCCGCCAGAAGGTCTTATCGGTAGCAAGCTTGGTGGCGCTCCTGCTGCCAACGATGATCCGTTCGGGGCTTCGGCTGTGAACGGCTCTATGCCTGATCCCTATGGTGATGATCTGGCGCCTCTGCCTGATGGAATGCCTTTCTAACCCCTATGGTGCACCTTTTAAGACCCGATGGATCGCTTTTCTAAAAAAATGTTTAGGTAAGTCGCATGTATGCTTCTTTTTGGCTTGATACATTCATTAGTGTGTTGAAAGCGAGAGGCATACATGCGATTTTTGTGTTCTTATGAATGTCTAAAACAAATGATGAAGTGGCAATTTGTAAGAAATAGTGCTAAAAAAGTTATAATTTCTTTTGTTTGTTGCGATAATATTATTACCTTTGCAATCAAATAATCAAAAAAACAATAAATATGAATACAATATTGCTCATCGGTTTGCTAAGCATCATTATTCGAATTCGACTTCAGAACGGAGCCGGAAGTGTCGAGGTATGTAAATAACCGTAGCAGATTATATAGCAAGAGCCTTTCTCACTTCCCCATGTGTAGTGTGAAAGGCTCTTTCGTTATAGCTTTCATATCTTGCTTTAAAAAGGATAAACGCCAAAACGTTGATTTAAAAAATGGCGAAAACCAGAGTTATTTTATAAAGGAAATAGAAAAACAAACATTAATAGAACGACAATGAGCGAGAGATTATTTATTTTTGACACCACGCTTCGTGATGGTGAACAGGTGCCAGGCTGTCAGCTCAACACCGTGGAGAAGATTCAGGTGGCCAAACAACTGGAGCAGTTGGGCGTAGATGTTATTGAGGCAGGATTTCCCATTTCCAGTCCTGGCGATTTCAACTCTGTCATAGAGATTAGCAAGGCTGTAACATGGCCAACGATATGCGCCTTGACACGTGCCGTGGAGAAGGATATTGATGTTGCGGCCGATTCGTTGAAGTATGCCAAGCACAAGCGCATACATACAGGTATTGGCACAAGTGACAGTCACATCAAATATAAGTTTAACAGCACTCGCGAAGAGATCCTTGAACGCGCCGTGGCAGCTGTGAAATATGCCAAACGCTATGTCGAGGACGTAGAGTTTTATGCCGAGGATGCCGGTCGTACTGATAATGAGTATCTTGCTCAGGTTGTACAGGCGGTTATTAAAGCAGGGGCAACCGTGGTAAATATTCCCGATACTACAGGCTATTGTCTGCCAGCCGATTATGGCGCAAAGATTAAATATCTTGTTGAACATGTAGACAATATTGACAAGGCCATTATTTCAACCCATTGTCACAACGATTTGGGTATGGCCACAGCCAACACCTTCAGCGGCGTGATAAACGGAGCACGTCAGGTGGAGGTTACCATTAACGGCATTGGAGAACGTGCTGGCAACACCTCGCTTGAAGAGATTGCGATGATTCTGAAATGTCATAAGAATCTTGGAATCGATACAAACATCAACACAACAAAAATATACCCCACCAGTCGCATGGTAAGCTCGCTCATGAACATGCCTGTTCAGGCCAATAAGGCCATTGTGGGTCGCAACGCTTTCGCTCATTCGAGTGGCATTCACCAAGACGGCGTGTTGAAGAATGTTCAGACTTACGAGATTATGGACCCCAAGGATGTGGGATTGGATGACAACTCAATTGTGCTTACTGCACGTTCGGGTCGTGCCGCTTTGAAATATCGTCTGCATGTGCTTGGCGTGAACATAGACAACGAGCAGAAGCTTGATGCTCTTTATCAGAAGTTCCTCAAGTTGGCTGACCGTAAGAAGGAGGTTAACGACGATGACATTCTTATTCTTGCCGGAGCTGATACTGCTGAGGCTCACGCCGTGAAACTCGACTTCCTGCAAGTGACAACAGGTATGGGTGTGAAGAGTGTGGCAAGCATCGGTCTTGACATTTCTGGACAGAAGTTTGAAGAGGCTTCAACGGGTAACGGTCCTGTCGATGCTGCTATAAACGCCCTGAAAAAGATTATACAGAAGCACATGGTTCTCAAGGAGTTTACCATACAAGCCATTTCTAAGGGTAGCGATGATGTAGGTAAGGTTCACATGCAGGTGGAATATGACGGAAATGTTTATTATGGCTTCGGCGCCAATACCGATATCGTGACGGCTTCTGTGGAGGCTTATATTGATTGTATAAACAAGTTTAGAGTGAAATAAAGGCTCAGTAGATAGATTGTTTTAAAAATAAACACGACGTTTTGACAGCTAAAAGAAGACGTTTAACAAATAATACATAACATTATAATAATGAACACTTTATTTGATAAGGTTTGGGATAAACATGTAGTACAGGTCGTTGAGGACGGCCCAACACAATTATATATTGACAGGTTATATTGTCATGAGGTCACATCGCCTCAGGCATTTGCCGGTCTGCGTGCTCGCGGACTGAAATGTTTCCGTCCTGACCACATAATCTGTATGCCAGACCATAACACACCTACACACGATCAAGACAAGCCTATTGCCGATCCTGTGTCAAAGCATCAGGTAGACACGTTGGAGGCCAACTGTAAAGAGTTTGGACTGACACATTACGGCATGATGTCTAAAGACAACGGCATTATTCATGTGGTTGGTCCGGAGAAGGGTCTTTCTTTGCCGGGAATGACCATAGTGTGTGGCGACTCGCACACGTCTACACATGGTGCTGTGGGAGCTGTGGCTTTCGGTATTGGCACCTCAGAGGTAGAGATGGTCATGGCATCAGAGTGCATTCTTCAGCAGAAGCCTAAATCGATGCGTATCAACATAAACGGAAAGTTGGCAAAAGGCGTGTGCGCAAAAGATGTTGCCCTTTACCTTATGTCACAGCTGACCACAAGTGGTGCAACAGGTTATTTTGTAGAATATGCTGGCGACGTGGTTCGCGACATGTCTATGGAGGGACGTCTTACTCTTTGTAACCTGTCTATAGAGATGGGTGCGCGTGGTGGTTTTGTCGCTCCTGATGAGACAACGTTCGAATATATTAAAGGTCGCGAGTATGCTCCTAAGGGCGACGACTGGGACAAGGCCGTTGCTTATTGGAAAACATTAAAGAGCGGCGACGATGCCGTGTTTGACAAAGAGCTTACATTTAATGCTGCCGACATAGAACCTCGCATTACCTATGGCACTAATCCTGGCATGGGAATAGGAATAACGGAAAACATACCTACACTTGAGAGCGTTGACGAGGCAGGACGTGCATCGTTCGTAAAGAGTCTTGGCTACATGGGCTTCGAGCCTGGTGAGAAGTTGCTGAACCACTCTATCGACTATGTGTTCCTCGGCGCTTGTACCAATGGCCGTATTGAAGATTTCCGTGCTTTTGCTTCCATCGTGAAAGGACATAAGAAAGCCGATAATGTTGTGGCATGGCTCGTGCCTGGCAGTTGGGCTGTAGACAAGCAAATTCGTGAGGAAGGTTTGGATAAGGTGCTTGAAGAGGCAGGCTTTGCAATTCGACAGCCGGGCTGCTCTGCATGTCTGGCCATGAACGATGACAAAATTCCGGCTGGCAAGTATAGCGTAAGTACAAGTAACCGCAACTTTGAAGGCCGTCAGGGGCCTGGTTCACGAACCATTCTTGCGAGTCCGTTTGTTGCAGCTGCTGCTGCAATAACAGGTAAGATAACTGACCCACGAGAGCTGATGTAAAATTAATAAAAATGATTATTAATAAAAACGATGAAACAGAAATTCAATATCATAACAAGCACTTGCATACCCCTTCCGCTTGAAAACGTAGATACAGACCAGATTATACCAGCACGTTTCCTTAAAGCCACAGACAAGGAAGGCATGGGTGATAACCTTTTCCGCGACTGGCGTTATAATGCTGACGGAACACCTAAAAAAGATTTCGTGCTTAACGACCCTTCTTATAGTGGCGTCATTCTTGTGGCTGGTAAGAACTTCGGCTCAGGCTCCTCTCGTGAGCATGCAGCATGGGCTATTGCTGGATATGGGTTCCGCGTGGTGATAAGTAGCTTTTTCGCCGACATTCACAAGAACAACGAACTTAACAACTTCGTTCTGCCGGTAGTGGTTTCGGAACCGTTCCTTGAAGAGTTGTTCGAGAGTATTGCCAAGAATCATAAGACAGAGGTGGAGGTTGACCTGCCAAACCAGACGGTTACAAACAAAGCTACAGGCAAGAGCGAACATTTTGAGATAAATGGCTACAAGAAACATTGTCTCATGAACGGTCTTGACGATATCGACTATCTGTTGGAGAACAAAGACAAGATAGAGAGTTGGGAAGCAAAGAACAAGTAATGGAAAATACTCAAAAGATAGTACGCCCACATTTCACACAACCTTATGTGGAAATAATGGACTGCACACTACGCGACGGCGAACAGACGAGCGGCGTGAGCTTTCTTCCGCATGAGAAGCTCATGATCGCCCGTAAGCTCCTTGGTGAGGTTAATGTTGACCGCATAGAGGTGGCATCGGCGCGTGTGTCGGAAGGAGAGAAAGATGCCGTGCGTATGATCTGCCGTTATGCAGAAAGCGTGGGCAAGCTGGATAGGGTAGAAGTGCTCGGTTTCGTTGACGGCCATGAGTCGATCGATTGGATTGCCGACTGTGGCGGTCGTGTCATCAACCTCTTGGCCAAAGGTTCACTCAAGCATTGTACCCAACAGCTGAAGAAAACGCCTCAAGAGCATCTTGAAGGCATACTTGCTTCGCTCGAATATGCGGAGAAGAAAGGACTTGATGTGAACCTCTATCTTGAGGATTGGAGTTCTGGCATGCGCGATTCTGTTGAGTATGTGTATCAGCTGATGGATGTGTTGTGCCACACACGCATAAAACGTTTCTTGCTGCCAGACACGCTCGGCATCATGAACCCCTTGCAATGTGTGGAGTATATGCGTAAGATGGTAAAGCGTTATCCCAAGTGTCATTTCGACTTTCATGCTCATAATGATTATGATCTTGCTGTGAGCAACTCTTTGGCGGCTGTGCTTTGTGGTGCCAAGGGTCTTCATGTTACCGTGAACGGTTTGGGAGAACGTTGTGGAAACGCACCTCTATCAAGCGTTCAAGTGATATTGAAAGATCAGTTTCACGCCAAAACAGGCATTGATGAAAGCCAACTTAACTCTATAAGCCGACTTGTTGAAGGTTATAGTGGCATTGCAATTGCGGCAAACCAACCTATCGTGGGTGAGAATGTGTTTACGCAGGTGGCTGGCGTTCATGCTGATGGCGACAACAAGGACAACCTCTATTGCAATGACCTTGTGCCAGAACGTTTCGGACGTAAGCGCGAGTATGCTCTCGGAAAAAATAGCGGACGTGCCAATATCGCGCGTAACCTTGAAGAGCTTGGCCTGAACCTCACGCCTGAGCAAACAAAGAAGGTTACGAAACGCATTACCGAGCTTGGCGACAAGAAAGAGCTTGTTACGCAAGATGACCTGCCATATATCGTTAGCGATGTGCTCAAACATTCGGCACCTGAAGACAAGGTGCGTCTTGTTAGCTATATGGTCACAACGAGCTACGGACTTAAGCCGCTTGCAAGCATAAAGGTCAATATAAATGGTGAGGAGTATGAGGACGACAGTACGGGTGACGGTCAGTATGACGCTTTCGTGAAAGCCTTGCGCAAGATATATAAGAATAAGCTTAACCGCTCGTTCCCCACTCTCGACAACTATTATGTGACTATTCCTCCTGGCGGACGTACCGATGCTCTTGTGCAGACAGTCATAACTTGGCGCAACGGCGATAAGCTTATGCGAACGCGCGGACTGGATGCTGACCAAACGGAGTCGGCTATAAAGGCTACGTTTAAAATGCTCAACATGATTGAGGATGGAAACGGAGAGAATAACAAGAAGTGATTTCTTGAATCAGAAACTTTAATAAACAGAATGTAAAACTTTAAAATAGAGATAATTATGAAACTTAATATTGCAGTACTTGCAGGCGACGGTATAGGCCCGGAAATCATGGCTCAGGGTGTAGACGTGTTGAACGCTGTGGCAGAAAAATTTGGACATGATTTTTCTTACAACGAGGCCATTTGTGGCGCTCATGCCATTGATGAGGTTGGAGATCCTTTCCCGGAAGCAACCTTCAAGACCTGTATGGATGCCGATGCCGTGTTCTTCGCAGCTGTTGGCGATCCTCGTTTCGACAATAATCCAACAGCCAAGGTGCGTCCTGAGCAAGGCTTGCTCGCCATGCGTAAGAAGTTGGGACTGTTTGCCAATGTTCGTCCTGTAGCAACTTTCGATTGCCTTATACATAAGTCGCCTCTTAAAGACGAACTGTTGAGAGGTGCCGACTTTGTTGTTATTCGTGAGCTTACGGGCGGAATGTATTTTGGTGAGAAATATCAAGACAACGACAAAGCTTATGATACAGACATCTACACACGTCCTGAGATTGAGCGAATCCTGAAGGTTGCATTCGAATTTGCTATGAAGCGTAACAAGCACCTCACGGTTGTTGACAAGGCCAATGTGTTGGCTTCTTCTCGTCTGTGGCGTCAGATTGCTAAGGAGATGGAGCCACAATATCCTGAGGTTACAACCGATTATATGTTTATTGACAACGCTTCAATGCGCGTGCTTACGGAGCCCCGCTTCTTCGATGTTGTGGTTACAGAGAATACCTTTGGCGACATCCTTACCGACGAGACCTCATGTATAACCGGCTCTATGGGTCTACAGCCTTCAAGCTCTCTTGGCGAGCACACTCCTCTCTTTGAGCCTGTTCACGGTTCATGGCCTCAGGCTGCTGGCAAGAACATTGCCAATCCTCTTGCACAAATCCTGTCAGGTGCCATGTTGCTTGAACATTTCGGCTTGGCCGAAGAGGGTGCGCTTATTCGCAAGGCTGTTGATGCTTCACTCGACGCCAACGTTCGCACACCTGAAATTCAAGTCGAGGGAGGCGCTACATACGGCACAAAGGAAGTGGGCGCTTGGATTGTTGATTATATCAAGAAAGCATAAACGTTTATACGGTTTTTTTTGATTGTTGAACTTTCTATTATGTACGAAACTTTTGCTACATTCTAAAATTAAAGAAACAGTATAAACATAAATACATAACTATCATAGGATGAATAAGTTGACAATGCGACGTTGTGTCTGCTTTTTCTTCCTTTTTCTGTCGCTTGGAACAATGGCGCAGGATGATAAGAAGCAGCTCCGTGACAGCCTTAAGGCTGCCACAGAGCTGTTGGCCTATCATACCGACTCTATTGACTTGCGATTGAGAAAGGCTGCATGGAACCTGCAATTAGGACAATGGGACTATGCAAAGAACGAGTATGACTATGTTATAAACCGCGACCCGTCAAATCTCGCGGCACGCTATTATCGTGCCTTTGCCAATGAAAAACTTAAACGCTATAATTTTGCTCGTCTCGACTATGAGGCCATATTGATGGTTGTACCAGGTAATTTTCAAGCACAGCTTGGATTGGCTTTGTTAAACCAACGCGACAACCATTTTACGGAAGCTTTTGATCAGATAAATGCTTTGGTTGAGCAACATCCTGACAGCGCCGTAGCTTATGCAGCAAGAGCCGGCATTGAGAAGGAGCGTGGCATGGGCGATCTTGCCGTTTACGATTTTAAGGAGGCTATAAAACGCGATCCTGATAATTCCGATTATCATATTAGTTATGTGGATCTTCTTATTACGCTCAAGCGTAAGGGTGAGGCTCTTGACGAGCTCGATAAGCTTGTGAAGATGGGTGTGCATCGTGGCTCGCTTCTTGATCTATATTCGCGTGCCCGAAAGATAAAGTAATTTGCTTGTATCGGTTAAAATGATATGTTCATATAGGTTGAAAAGGAGTCCTTTCATCGCTTGAGTTAATATTGTAACCTTGGGAAGGTTATAAAAAGTGTTACTTTTTGTTTGCAGAAACAAAATTATATGTTACTTTTGCAATCAAAATGAGTATGGTTAATCAAATCACGCGAACAGGAACGGTTCTTGCTGTTGACGGCGCGTATGTTAAAGTGAGGGTGGGCTGCATGTCGGCTTGCTCTTCTTGTGACATTTCAGACAAATGCCGTTCAGCAGAAGGCAAGACGTTGGTGGTCACGGCTCTTGTAAGAAATGGTCAAAGTTTATGCCCCGGCGACAATGTTATCGTGAGAGAGAGTAGGGGCAAGGCTCTTGCATCTGTCTTCATGGGCTATGGTGCCCCATTGCTTGTGTTGCTATCTGTTTGTGCAATAGGTCTTGCGTGTTCTGTAAAAGAAGACATTGTTGCGTGTGTTGCTATTGTTATAGTGATAATCTATTACGCCTTGCTTTATTTTTTTAGAGGTCTTATGTCGCGCCATTTCATGCCCGAGGCTGTTGCTTTATAGGCAACATGGGAGATGAAAACCATAGGTAAGCGACATTATATAATATGAATATTTAAATTTATGAGCTATATAATTGTTTCTGTTTTAGCTTTGGGTATAATAGCCCTTATAGCTTCATCCGTTCTTTATGTCTGTTCGCGTAAGTTTGCGGTGAAAGTGGATCCTCGTGTTGGTCAGATTAATGAGCTGTTGCCCAAGGCCAATTGTGGCGGATGTGGCTTCGCTGGTTGTCAAGCGTTGGCAGAGGCTATGGTTAAAGCTATAGATAATGGCGAGAAAGACATTCCCCAATGTCCTGTAGGAGGAGCTGAAGTGATGAAACAATGCTCTGCCCTCTTAGGTGTTGATGGTGCAGAACAGAAGCCTCGTGTGGCTGTTGTTCGTTGTCAAGGCTGCAACCTGTCATCGGCAGTAAGCTACGATGGCTTGCGCACATGCGCCGTTATGAACACCTGTGGCACAAGTGAGGGCGCTTGTGGCTATGGTTGCTTAGGTTGTGGCGACTGCGTGTCGGCCTGTAGCTTCAACGGCATCAAAATAGGCGAAAATGGCATTCCTTCCATCGATAGTTCTGTTTGTGTGGGTTGTGGCTCTTGTGTGAAAGCTTGTCCTCGACATCTAATTGAGTTGCGCTACAAGGGCGTAAGGGACCGTCGTGTCTATGTGGCGTGCAGCAACCACGATAAGGGAGCTGCTGCGATGAAGGTATGCGATACCTCTTGCATAGGTTGTGGCAAGTGTGCTCGTGAGTGCCCGTTTGGAGCAATAGCCGTTGAAGGGGCTGTGGCTTATATAGACCAAGACAAATGTCGTTTGTGCCGTAAGTGTGTGGCTGCATGTCCGCGCCATGCCATTGTGGCCGTTGGCTTCCCTGTAATAAAGAAAAAACTGATAACGAATAATATGAAACTGCATACATTCAGTAAAGGCGGAATTCATCCGTGTGACAGTAAGCTCACAGCTGATATCGCCACCCAAGAGGCTCCATTGCCCAAGAAGGCGTGGTTCCCCTTGTCGCAGCACATCGGCGCTCCTGCCAAGCCTGTAGTTAAGAAAGGCGATAGGGTTATGGTAGGCACCTTGTTGGCCGAGTCTGGTGGCTTTGTGTCAGCCCCTGTCCACTCGTCTGTGTCAGGCGTGGTGTCAAAGGTAGATGTTGTGACCGATGCCTCCGGTTATCGTAAGCCAGCCATAATAATTGATGTGGAAGGTGATGAATGGCTTCCTACTATTGACCGTTCTTCCACGTTAGAGACTCTTGACCAACATCCCGAGCTTACACCCGAGACGATTGTCAAGCGTGTAAAAGATGCAGGTGTAACGGGAATGGGTGGCGCAGGTTTCCCAACGTTCATTAAGCTGACGCCTCCTCCTGGAGCAAAGGCCGAATGTGTGTTTTTGAACGGCGTAGAATGTGAACCTTACATAACGTCCGATTACCGACTGATGCTTGAGCATGCAGACGAGATTGTTGTTGGCCTTGAGTTGCTCATGAAAGCCGTGAATGTGGAAAAAGGTTTTATTGCCATAGAGGCCAATAAGCCCGAAGCCATAGCTCTCATGGAACAGAAAGTGTCGGGTCACAAAGGCTTAAAGGTCGTGCCTCTGGCCATGCGTTACCCTCAGGGTGGTGAGAAGCAACTCGTAGAAGCTGTTACAGGCCGTCAGGTACCCATGCCTCCAGCCATACCCATCAATGTGGGAGCGGTTGTGCAGAATGTGGCAACATCCTTTGCTGTCTATGAGGCTGTAATGAAGCATAAGCCACTTTTTGAGAGATATGTTACCGTTACAGGCAAGCGGGTAGAGAAGCCTGGCAACTTTGTTGTCCGTATGGGCACAAGTGCTGCCGACATTCTTGACCTCTGTGGCGGTCTTCCCGCTTGTGATAACAAGGTTCTTTCCGGCGGTCCGATGATGGGCAAGGCACTCGTTTCTTTGGAAGCCCCTGTTGTTAAAGGAACAAACTGTCTTACCGTTCTGTCAGACGATGAGGCTCGTCGTGAGAAGCCGTCGCCTTGTATTCGTTGTGCCAAATGTGTTGCTGCGTGTCCGATGGGGCTTGAGCCATATCTTCTTGCAACACTCTCCTCGCTTCATAATTGGGAACGTGCTGAGAATGAGGACATATTTGCTTGTATAGAGTGTGGCTCATGCCAATATACCTGTCCCTCACACCGCCCGTTGCTCGACAACATTCGCATAGGTAAGGCAACAGTAATAGGAATAATGAAAAGTCGCAAAAAAGGATAAGAGCGACAGTTATTAATATAGAAAAATATTATGTCAAAACTCATAGTGTCTCCTTCACCACACATCCATGCCGACAATAGCGTGAACAAGCTCATGCGTGGTGTGTTGTTCGCACTTCTCCCCGCATTGTTGGTGTCATTCTGTTATTTTGGTATAGGCGCAGTCATAGTGTGTGCCGTAAGTGTGGCTTCATGCGTATTTTTCGAGTGGGCCATCAGCAAATGGCTTCTCCATAACGATGGCAAGTCGGTTCTCGACCTGTCTGCCGTTCTTACAGGTGTGCTTCTGGCTTTTAATCTTCCGTCCAATCTTCCTGTCTGGATCATTATTATTGGTGCCTTTGTAGCTATTGGCGTCGGCAAGATGACGTTTGGCGGACTGGGTTGCAACCTCTTCAATCCCGCCCTTGTAGGCCGTTGTTTCTTGCTCGTGTCCTTTCCCGCGCAGATGACGTCATGGCCTGTGCCTGGCCAGCTTCTCAAATATACGGATGCCACGACAGGCGCCACGCCCTTAAGTCTTATGAAATGGGCCATAAAGAGCAACGACCCTTCCGTGCTTGAGAAACTTCCTGACGAAATGACGATGTTGCTTGGCAACACATCCCTTGGCTATGGAGCTGGCGCTTTGGGCGAGGTGTGTGCCCTGGCTTTGCTCTTGGGTCTTGCTTACATGCTTTGGAAACGTATCATAACGTGGCACATTCCTGTGAGCATTATTGCTACCGTGCTTGTGTTCTCGGGTGTGTTGCATCTGTGTTCACCCTCTTATGAGAACCCTATTGGTGTGTTGCTTAGCGGCGGTTTGCTTCTTGGCGCAATATTTATGGCAACCGACTATGTCACCTCGCCCATGACCCCTCGCGGACAGATCATATATGGTGTGGCAATAGGCTTTCTGACAATAGTTATACGCAACTGGGGAGCTTATCCTGAAGGCATGTCATTCGCAATTCTTGTTATGAACGCTTTCACACCACTCATCAACTTCTATGTCAAACCCAAACGTTTCGGAAAGAATGCTTAAGAACGAAGGGCTTAAGGACAAAGGGTTGATAAAAATAAATGGTTTACGAAATAAAGAACTGTAAACGAAAAACGAAAAGATGGAAAAACTGAAATCTACTTTCACAAATATGGCGCTTGCCCTTACTCTTGTTGCCGTGTTTGCAGGTGGCTTGCTGGCGTGGGTGAACAACATGACGCAAGGGCCTATAAAGGCGCAGGAGGAGAAGACCCTTACCGACGCTATCGGTTTGGTCATGGCTGACGGCTCACTAAATGTGTCGTCTACAGATACCGTGCGTATAAACCATGATGGAGACATTTCAACCTATGTCGTTCACAACGCAACCGATAGCAAAGGAACGCCGCTGGGATGTGCCGTAGAGAGCAGCGTCATGGGCTTCGGCGGCAACATGAAGGTGCTTGTCGGGTTCGATACAAAAGGCACAATTCTTGGCTATCAGGTGTTGCAGACCTCTGAGACTCCTGGCTTGGGGCAAAAAGCAGGCCAATGGTTTCAGAAAGATGCGAAAGGCTGTATTGTCGGGCGTGAGATGAGCGAGAAGAAACCTCTTGCTGTAAAAAACGACGGTGGAGACGTGGATGCCATCACGGCTTCAACCATCACCTCAAGGGCTTTTCTTAAGGCTGTAAACAGGGCATTCGAGGCTTATAGAAAAAATAATGCTGAGAATGCGCCTGCCGTCGATTCAACAACAGGCGCATCGCCCAAACACAAGCAACATAAATAAGGCTCGGTTTGTTTGTGTTAAAGGCTGGGCTTGTTGGTGCAAGAGACTTGTCTTGCAAAGCAAAAAAACGGCATGTTATAATAATGAAATAAAAGAATACAATATAAATAAAGATGAAAAATCTGAAGATATTGCTTAACGGACTGTTGAAGGAGAACCCCACGTTTGTTCTGCTCCTCGGCATGTGTCCCACTCTTGCCACAACCACATCGGCTGTGAATGGTTTGTCCATGGGTTTGGCCACCACGTTTGTGCTCATCTGTTCCAATGTAGCTGTGTCTGTCATTAAGAAAGTAACGCCCGACATGGTCCGCATACCTGTGTTTGTGGTGCTTATTGCTTCCTTTGTTACCATTTTACAGATGGCTTTGGCTGCATGGATGCCTTCTGTCAATGCATCGTTGGGTCTCTATATTCCTCTTATAGTGGTCAACTGTATAATCTTGGGGCGTGCAGAAGCCTTTGCTTGCAAGAACACGGTTGTAGCAAGCTTGTTCGACGGCGCTGGCATGGGATTAGGCTTTACCCTTGGTTTGACTCTTCTTGGCATGCTGCGCGAGTTTCTTGGTACAGGTACATTGTTCGGTCTCTCTATTGTGCCTGAACAATATGGTGCCCTCGTCTTCATTCTTCCTCCCGGAGCGTTTATCACGCTCGGATATCTTATTGCAGCCGTAAACAAGATGAAATAGTTTTTTCAAGATAAGACATCCTTTCGAGAAGAAACACAAACAAAAAAATAAAAAAATAAAGCGACATGGAGTTTTTACTCATATTCATATCTGCGATATTTGTCAACAATATCGTCCTGTCACAGTTTCTTGGAATCTGTCCGTTCTTAGGCGTATCAAAAAAAATAGATACGGCCTTGGGCATGGGCATGGCTGTGGCTTTTGTGCTCACGCTGTCCACCATAGTGACATATCTTGTTCAGAAGACCGTTCTCGTGCCTTTTGGCCTTGAGTGTCTTCAGACCATCGCGTTCGTGCTTATTATCGCGGCGTTGGTTCAGATTGTGGAGATCGTGTTGAAGAAAGTGTCGCCTGTGCTGTATCAGGCCTTGGGCATCTTCCTCCCTCTGATAACGACAAACTGTGCCGTTCTTGGCGTTGCCATTCTCGTAATACAGAAAAACTTTACGCTCATGCAAAGCATCGTCTACGCCTTCTCCACAGCCGTCGGTTTCTCCTTGGCGTTAGTGGTCTTTGCCGGTCTTCGTGAGCAGTTGTCGCTTGTCAACGTGCCTAAGGGCATGAGGGGCGTGAGCATAGTGCTCGTAACGGCAGGTCTGTTGTCGTTGGCTTTTATGGGCTTCAGCGGCGTGGATCTTGGTCTTAAAACCTTGTTTGGACTAAAATGATACACTCTCTCTGTTTGCTTCTAAAGACAATAGACACAATAAAAATAACAAACCAATAGGCACAATTCTAAAAGAAAATATGCAAATCCTGAGGACAACATTAAAAAACACTTGATATTATATTATGAAACAGACAATTCTTGTTACAGGCGGTACGGGCTTCATTGGTTCCCATACTACCGTAGAGCTCATCGAAGCAGGCTACAATGTGGTAATCGTAGACAACCTCTCAAACTCAAAGGCTGAGGTGGTTGATGGTATAGAAAAGATAACAGGTGTGCGTCCTGCCTTTGAAAATGTCGACCTTCGCGACAAGGAGGCTACGGAGAACGTTTTCAAGAAGTATCCTGGCATCAACGGCATTATTCATTTTGCTGCGTCCAAGGCAGTAGGAGAGAGCGTAGAGAAGCCTTTGCTCTACTATCGCAACAATATCGTTTCTCTTGTCAACCTTCTTGAACTCATGCCTGTTTACGGCGTCAAAGGAATAATCTTCTCTTCAAGCTGCACCGTTTACGGTCAGCCGTCAAAAGAGAATCTCCCCGTAACAGAAGAGGCTCCCATACAAAAGGCTCTCTCACCTTATGGCAACACCAAGCAGATTAACGAGGAGATTATTCACGACTACATCCATAGTGGAGCAAATGTGAAGTCGATCATCCTTCGCTATTTTAATCCAATCGGCGCTCATCCCTCAGCCCTCATTGGCGAGTTGCCCAACGGCGTGCCCATGAACCTCATACCTTTCGTCACACAGACAGCCATAGGCGTGCGTAAGGAGCTCAAGATCTTTGGAAACGACTATAACACACCCGACGGTACATGCATTCGCGACTATATCTATGTCGTAGATCTTGCCAAGGCTCATGTTAAGGCCATGGCGCGTGTGCTTGACCAGGAAACCGAGCCGGTTGAAATTTTCAATATCGGCACAGGCAAGGGCGTTTCTACCCTTGAGGTTGTAGAAGGTTTCGAGAAGGCTACAGGTGTAAAGGTTAACTGGACATATGCTCCCCGTCGCGAAGGCGATATAGAGAAGGTGTGGGGCAATGTAGACAAGGCCAACAAGGTTCTTGGATGGAAGGCAGAGACTCCTCTTGAGGATGTGCTTCGCTCAGCCTGGAAATGGCAGCTCAAGTTGCGCGAGGATGGCATAATGTAAAATGCATGTTTTTTTGTTCTAAACTGCTGATTTTCTTTGTTTTTCTCTTATTTCTGCCCTCTTAGAGCGGTTTAAAAGAAAAAAAAACTTAAAAAACGCATCTGGACGTGCGAAAGTTTTGCTGCAAAGAAAAAAAATACTAATTTTGCATTCTGTTTGGAATAAGTATCAAAAAAGAAAACAAAAAATTTAGATAGAAATGTCGAAAATTTGTCAGATTACTGGTAAAAAAGCCCAGATTGGAAACAATGTTTCTCATTCAAAGCACCGCACAAAGCGTAGCTTTGATGTGAACTTGTTCAGCAAGAAATTCTTCTATGTAGAAGAAGACTGCTGGATTCGCCTCAAAATTAGTGCAGCAGGTCTGCGCCTCATCAATAAGGTAGGTCTTGACGCTGCTCTTAAGTCGGCTGTGTCTAATGGCTATGTAGACTGGAAGGACATTAAAGTAATAGGAGAGTAATAACGATGGCATCTAAGAAAGCAAAAGGCAACAGAGTACAGGTTATTCTGGAGTGTACAGAGATGAAGGAGAGCGGTCTTCCCGGAACAAGTCGCTATGTGACAACCAAGAACCGCAAGAATACTCCTGAGCGCATGGAACTTATGAAATACAACCCTATCCTTAAGAAGATGACTCTTCACAAGGAGATTAAATAATAACACACTATGGCAAAGAAAGCGGTCGCTACCCTCCATGAAGGATCTACGGATGGTCGCGCATACACAAAGGTTATTAAGATGGTAAAGAGCCCCAAGACCGGCGCTTACGTTTTTGACGAGCGTATGGTTCCCAATGAGGCTGTTAAGGACTTCTTCAAGAAGTAATCTTAATTTGAATTTCAATTTTCATCTATTGCCTTCGTGGCAAGAGATATATAGGTTTAAGCCTTGCTTCACATCAAACAGATGAGGAGCAAGGCTTTTTGCTTGACACCCTTTTTAATACTCCACTCAAATCTTGCTTGTTAACTTAAAATAACACACACAAACGCCTCAAGGCTTGCCAGTGTGGATAAAAATGCTTAATTTTACAGCCTAATAAAGTGTGCTGAACGCGTCAGAGGCAAAAAGAATGGCCTTATAGCCTGTTTTTGTGAGAAAAAGCCATGTTGCAGCGCACACAAGAAGCAAGTTGTAAAACGAGAATAAATAAGAACAAACATAAATACATTTAATGGACGAAAATCAGACATTTGATATGGACCGAATTTTGAAGGTCAATATCGAGGAGGAGATGAAGACCTCTTACATCAACTACAGTATGTCGGTGATTGTGGCCCGTGCGCTCCCTGATGTGCGCGATGGTTTCAAGCCTGTTCACCGCCGCATACTCTTCGGTATGTTGGGCATCGGCAACACAAGCAATAGCCCCTACAAGAAGTGTGCGCGTGTTGTAGGTGAGGTGTTGGGTAAGTATCACCCCCATGGTGACAGTTCTGTTTATGGTGCGCTTGTGCGTATGGGTCAGGACTGGAACATGCGTTACATGCTTGTCGACGGTCACGGCAACTTCGGTTCTGTTGACGGCGACTCACCAGCTGCTATGCGTTACACCGAGTGCCGCCTCTCGAAGATGGGTGAGCACATTATGGACGACCTTGAGAAAGATACTGTTGACATGGTGCCCAACTTTGACGGCACCCTGGCAGAACCCTCAGTTATGCCTACCCGCATTCCCAACCTCTTGGTTAATGGCGGAAACGGCATTGCTGTAGGTATGGCCACAAACATTCCGACCCACAACCTGTCGGAGGTTATCGATGGCTGTTGCGCTTACATCGACAATCCTGACATCGACACCGAGGGCCTCATGCAGTTTGTCAAGGCTCCCGATTTCCCGACAGGAGCATACATCTATGGTCTACAGGGCGTTAAGGATGCTTATGAGACAGGACGTGGCCGCATTGTGTTGCGTGCCAAGTCGGAGATCGAGAGTGGCGACACCCACGACAAGATTGTCGTTACCGAGATTCCTTATGGCGTAAACAAGGCGCAGCTCGTTGAAAACATTGCCGATCTTGTAAAGGAAGGACGCCTCGACGGCATCTCAAACGTTAACGACGAGTCAGGCCGTCAAGGCATGCGTATCGTGGTTGACGTTAAGCGCGATGCCAACGCCAACGTGATCCTCAACAAGCTCTACAAGATGACAGCCATGCAGAGCTCGTTCTCTGTCAACTGCATTGCCTTGGTGAAGGGCCGTCCGCGTCTTCTCTCTCTGAAAGACTGCATCGCCCACTTTATAGAGCATCGTCACGATGTTGTGATCCGCCGTACCAAGTTTGACTTGAAGAAAGCGCAGGACCGTGCCCACATCATTCAAGGTCTCATCATCGCGTGCGACAATATCGATGAGGTGGTCCACATCATCAGAGCCAGCAAGACCCCCGTCGACGCCCAGCGCAACCTTGAGAAGCGTTTCGAGCTTGACGAGCTCCAGTCGAAGGCCATCGTAGACATGCGTCTGGCACAGCTCACAGGTCTGCGTATGGACCAGTTGCGCAACGAGTATGAAGAGCTGGAGAAGCTCATCGCCCATTTGCAGGCAATCCTTGACGATCCCGAACTGTGCAAGCAGGTCATGAAGGATGAGCTTCAGGAGGTTAAGGAAAAGTATGGCGATGCCCGTCGTACCGAGATCAAGCCTTACGAGCACGAGTTCAACGCCGAAGACTTCTATCCCAACGACCCCGTGGTGATAACGGTGAGCCATCTGGGCTACATCAAGCGCACGCCGCTGAGCGAGTTCCGCGAGCAGGCAAGAGGTGGAGTGGGAGCCAAGGGCGCACGCACACGCGAACAAGACTTTACCGAGTATATCTATCCCGCCACCATGCATCAGACCATGTTGTTCTTCACACGCAAGGGTCGTTGCTACTGGCTCAAGTGTTACGAGATTCCCGAGGGCGACAAAAACTTCAAGGGTCGCGCCATACAGAACATGCTCAACATCGAGAGCGACGACTCGGTCAACGCCCTTCTGCGCCTCCGTGGTCTTGACGATGAAGAGTTTGTCAAGTCCCATTATGTGGTGTTCGCCACCAAGAACGGAACGGTCAAGAAGACCTCTCTTGAGGCCTACTCGCGTCCGCGTGCCAACGGCGTTATAGCCATCAACATAGCCGATGGCGACGAGGTGGTTGACGTGCGTCTGACCAACGGCCACAACGAGCTTATCCTTGCCGACCGCAACGGTCGTGCCGTTCGTTTCAACGAGACCGACGTGCGTTGCATGGGTCGTGTGTCAACAGGTGTGCGCGGCATGAAGCTCGACGATGGCGACGATGCCGTGATCGGCATGATTGTCGTTAACGACGCAGCCACCGAGACCGTCATGGTCGTTTCAGAAGAAGGCTACGGCAAGCGCTCACAGGTTGAAGACTATCGCAAGACAGCGCGTGGCGGCAAGGGAGTGAAGACCCTCAACATCACGGAGAAGACAGGCCGTCTGGTAGCCATCAAGAACGTTACCGACGACAACGACCTCATGATCATCAACCGCAGCGGCATCGCCATTCGTCTTTCTGTATCCGAGTGTCGTGTTATGGGACGCGCCACACAGGGCGTTCGTCTCATCAACCTCGCCAAGAAGAACGACGTCATCGCAAGCGTGTGCAAGGTCATGAGCAGCGAGCTCGAAGCCTCGGTAGAGGAAGACAGCCAGTCGAGCTTCAACGAGAAGCAGGAACTCATAAACAGCGACCACACAGCCACGTCTTCGGCCGACGGGGCAACCGAGGCTTCTGAAGCTTCCGTAACAGCACAAGCTGGCGAAGCAACGGAGACAGATGACGCAAATGAAGGTGCCGCTTCAAAGGATGAAAAGAAGAACAACGATGGTCCTGGCGACCTGTTTGCCGGAACCGATTTCTTCACCAACGACTGATAATAGGCCGTTGACACATAACAGACAATTCACATTTATTATTAATTTTTGATATATGAAGAAACTCATGATCATGGCCCTTATGGCAGCAGCTGCCACAACGGCCCTTGCTCAGGATGTCAAGCCCATCCTAAAAGCAAAAACCTATTCTGAAGCCCAGACCCTCTTGCAGAGCAGCCTCGCTTCTCTTGACAACGAGTCAAAGGCCAAGGCCTACAACAAGCTCGTGCAGCTCTCTATGGAGAAGATCAACCACGAGAGCGCAACCATCAGCGGCAACGCTGTGGCTCAGCAGCTCGGTCAGGGCAAGGTAGAGCCCTATGACACCGTGGGTTACAACAAGGCCATCTGCACAGCTCTCAAGGACGCAATGGAGTGTGACAAGTATGACAACATGCCCAACGCCAAGGGCAAGATTGCTCCCAAGTTCCACAAGAAGAACCAGGAAACCCTGTGGCCTTTGCGTGTAAACCTCATCAACGCAGGTCAGGACGCAGGCAACGCTCAAGACACCAAGGCAGCATCCGAATATTTCTCTCTCTATGTAGAGACCGCTACCGACAAGCTCTTCGCCGACCGCGACGTTGCAAAGATGCCCGACCAGTATCTTGGTCAGATTGCCCGTTTCGCAGCCATCTATGCTTTCCAGGACAAGAACATGGAGAAGGCAAACGCCTACTGCGACGTTGCTCTCAACGACACAGCCTCTTACAAGGACGCTCTGGAGCTTAAGATGTATCTCATGCAGCAGACCCTGAAAACCCGTGAAGACTCAGTAAAGTGTCTCACACAGTTTGAGACCCTTTATGCAAAAGACAAGAGCGATGCCATCTTCACCAACCTGGCAAGCATGTATGGCAACCTCGGCATGAAAGACAAGCAGGACAAGCTCGTTGCCGAGAAGCTGGCAGAGGATCCCAAGTGCTACTTCGCTTACGCCATCAGAGGCCAGAGCGAGATGAACGAGAGAAAGTATGACGAGGCCATTGCCGATTTCAAGAAGGCCCACGATATCGACCCCAAGAAGTCGATCATGTGCACCTACATCGGCGCCTGCATCAACGCAAAGGCAGCAAGCCTCGACGGCGATGCCCAGAAGAAGCTGCTCGAAGAGTCGGTAACCTACCTTGAAAAGGCACGCGACCTCGATCCTAACCGTAACGAGGCCAACTGGGCTTATCCTCTCTACCAATGCTACTATGCTCTCTATGGCGAGAGCGACAGCCGCACAGCCGAGCTGAAAGGCCTTGTTAACCAGTAAGAACCGTAAGCTCATGACACCCCTTTAGATAAACCCGTCTCCCCATGTTTTCAGCGTGAGTGTTGAAGATGTGGGGAGATGAATTGTTTTCATGCAATTTGCTTCATACAGATTGTTTTTTGTATAACCCCATTCATTCCTATTCCTTATTATGCTCAAAAGATTTCTCCCTCTGTTTATCTCCGTCTTCATTGCCGCTCTTGGATGTTTTGCGCAAAAGAAAGACATCTCTTCAGCCAAGGACATGGTTAAGAACAATCGTGATCTGCCCAAAGCGGAAATGATGATGCGAACACTTCTCAACGATTCGAACAATCGTGAGAACACAAAAATATGGGATGTTCTTTTCGATGCCGTGAAAAAGCAGTATGACAATGGCAACGAACAACTGTATCTGAAGAACAAGTACGACACGACCCAACTGTTCGTCAACGCCCGCAAGATGTTTGAGGTCTATGCCGCCTTTGACAGCATAGACGCGCGTCCCAACTCTCATGGCCAGTCGCGCCCCAAATACAGGAAAAAGCATGCCGCCTTCCTTCTCAACTATCGTAAGAACCTCTATACCGGCGGCCTGTTCTTTGTCAAGAAGCAAGCCTATGCCGATGCTTACACCATGTTCGACACCTACCTTGAGTGTCTTTCCTGCCCCCTGTTTTCCGAGAGCGGCCTAAGCGTTGAGAAAGATGCCAACGCCCACAACGCCGCCTACATGTCGTTGTTCTGCGGCTACAAGCTCAACAGCTACGACAAGACCATGCGTTATCTCGGTCTCGCCCTTCAAGACACGGCCAATCTCAACAACAAGTACCAGTATCTTGCCGAGACCTATCGTTCGGTCAAAGACACGGCCCTCTATGTCAAGACCTTGGAGCAGGGCTTCGGTAAATTCCCCACAAGCATGTATTATTTTCCCCGCTTGTTTGACCACTATTTCAACCTCCACGGCAACCTCTCCCAGGCCATGAACCTTTGCGACCAGGCCCTCAAGGCCGACAGCACCAACACGGTGTTCCTGCTTGCCAAAAGCTCCTTGCTTCTTGAGAGTCAGGCTTACGACGCGTGTATAGACATGTGCGACAAGCTCATCGCCCGAAACGACTCGCTCGCCGATGCCTATCTTAACGCAGGATTGGCCTTCTACAACCAGGCCATAAAATATGATGCCAACATTCTGGAAGCACGTAAGAACCGCTCCAAGCAGCGCCAGCTCTACAAGCGAGCCATGCCTTATCTCCAGCAGTTTCGCAAGTTGCGTCCCGAGGAACAGGCCAAGTGGGGGCTACCCCTTTACACCATCTATTTCAATTTGAACATGGGAAAAGAGTTTGACGAGATAGAAAAAATAATAAAGAAGAAAAATGGACAATAAAGAGATATACAGAAAGCTGGGCATAAGCACGCTCAGCGCCATGCAGAAGGCCACAGCCAGCGCCTTTGAGCGCACCAACCACGACATCGTCGTTCTGTCGCCCACAGGCACAGGCAAAACCCTTGCTTACCTCCTGCCGCTTGTCGGCGCCATAAACCCCGCCGTCGACGACGTCCAGGCCATCGTCATCGTGCCAGGGCGTGAGCTCGCCCTGCAGTCGGCCAAGGTGCTTCAGCAGATGGGCTGCGGCGTGAGAGGCTACGCCGCCTTTGGCGGTCGCATGGCCATGGACGAGCACCGTGAGCTGCGCAACCTGCGTCCCCACATCGTCTTCGCCACCCCAGGCCGTCTTAACGACCATCTTGACAAAGAAAACATCTCGCCCTTGAAGGTGCGCACGGTTGTGATCGACGAGTTCGACAAATGTCTCGACATGGGCTTCAGCGGCGAGATGATGAGCGTCATGGGCAAGCTCAAGTTTGCCAACCGCCACATCCTCCTCTCAGCCACCAACGCCGACAGCATACCCCGTTTCGTCAACATGCAGAACGTGGAGCTTGTCAACTATCTTGAAGACAGCGCCGACGTGCGCCAGCGCATAGAGCTTCAGGTTCTTCACAGCCCTGTCAACGACAAGCTCGACACCCTCTACGCTTACCTTTGCACCACGTCAGCCGACAGCACCATCGTGTTTGTGAACCATCGCGAGAGCGTGGAGCGCATAGCCTGTTACCTTGCAGACAAGGGCTTCGTTGTGAGCGCCTTCCATGGCGGCCTGGACCAGAAGCAACGCGAGGCAGCCCTCTACAAGTTTTCCAACGGATCAGCCAACGTCATGGTGTGTACCGATCTTGCCTCTCGTGGTCTTGACATCGACAACATAGCCCATGTTGTCCATTACCATCTGCCCGAGACGCCCGAAGCCTACATCCACCGTGTGGGCCGTACAGCCCGTTGGCAGGCCGAAGGCACCTCCCTCTTCATCCTTGGTCCCAAGGAAACGTTGCCTCAGTATGTCGGTCCGTCTGCAGAGGTAGAGCTCCCCGAGCCCCTTCCTCTTCCTGCAGCTCCCCGCATGAAGACCATCTACATAGGCAAGGGCAAGAAAGACAAGATCAGCCGTGGCGACATTGTGGGCTTCCTCTGCAAGAAGGGAGGTCTTGACAGCTCCCTCATAGGCAAGATCGACGTTAAGGAACGTTACGCTTATGTGGCTGTCAGCGCATCTGCTGTCAAGGCTCTTCTCTCAAAGGTAAAGAACGAAAAGATCAAAGGTCTGAAAACCGTTTGCGAGATAATAAAATAGGCGTGCTCTATCATAAAAAAACGGCGTGCAAACACATTGTGTTGCACGCCGTTAATCATTCATATTGCCCACATAAATCATTCATATTGTTCCCATAAATCATTCATATTGCTCCCATAAATCATATTTCTTACTTTGTCGCCTGCCATAGCGTCAAAGTTGAGCGCGGCGACGCTCGCTTGAGGCTTCATTTTTCGTTTCCTTTCACCCTTCTCCTTTATTTCACCCTTTTCCCCTTTTCCCGTTTCCCTTCAACGGCGCCAGCCCTTTTTACCTTTTTACCTTTAAAAGCCCCTTTTTTACCTTTAAATTTTTTCCATCATTTTCTCCAGTCTGTCTATTGCGTCAGGCAGATCCTTAGCGAAGCTGTCGTGTGCAAGCAGATAATGGTTGTTTCCGGACGAGAGGGTAGAGTAGAGGGCTGTGTTCATTTCTTCGACATATTGAGAGATGGCATATTCTATATCGTCCTTTTGCCAATCCATGGTAGAATGTTCATACACGCGCCATTTCTGATGGAAAAAGCAGAACGCCTGTTCCACGCTGTCTTTCGTTATCTGTTGAGAGTTTTCTGTGCTCATGATTCTTTATTGTTAAATGCTTCTTGTCTTAAATTCATTAATTGAACTTTCGCAAGCGTATGATAAACACTTTTCAAGAGATTTTCTTCTCAAGCAAGCGACAAAGTTGAGCACGGCGACGGCAAGCGACAAAATCGAGCACGGCGACGCTTGCTTGAAAAAATGTACATAACTTATTTTTTTTCTTTAACCCATACCACCTGAAAAGACAGTCGGCTCTATTCAGCCACAAAATCCATCTGACTCCGTTTGATGACAAGCGGATAGCGTTCAGGATGACGAAGGCTGTCTATTTCGAGATCCACGTCAAGATCGGGCCATTCTATGGCTTCTGGACCACTCATCTGTACGTTCAGCACGCTACGGATTGGAGCGTCCTGCATCCACGGTATGCGGTTATATGACAAGAAATAGTCGTTACCCAACACAGAGAGCATAATGCCCTGAGCGTTAATCATCAATACGCTTGCCGATGTGTTGGCGGAATTGTTCTTTGAAGTTGTCTGCATATTTCTCTACGATTTTCTTAATTTCATTCAACTTGTGCTCAGGAATGCCTGTATTCTTGGCAAGCAACACAGGACTCATAATAACGTTGCTTTGGGTACAAATTTACGAAAAGTTTCTCAAATCAAGGGTTTTTCACAAGAAAAAGTGAAAAATATTGAGAATGTAAATATAAAAGGAGCCGATTGTGCTTGTTGGTTAGTCAAAATGCTCTAATTTGCCTTTATTTATGGGTTTATCTGCATTAATCTACGGAAAATGCTTTTCTATTTCAGCTTTATTTCTTAATTTTGCAATAAATAAAATTTCAATCAATGGGAATATTTGGACTTTTCAACAAAAACAAGAAAGAAATACTTGATGGTGGTCTTGAGAAGACGAAACACAGCGTGTTTGACAAGCTGGCGCGTGCCATTGCCGGCAAGTCGACCGTCGACGACGATGTGCTTGACAACCTTGAGGAGGTGCTCATAACATCCGACGTGGGTGTTGACACCACGCTCAAGATCATCAAACGCATCGAGGAGCGTGTTGCCCGCGACAAGTATGTGTCGACCTCCGAGCTCAACCGCATCCTTCGCGAAGAGATCGCTTCGTTGCTCTCAGAGAACAACACCACCGACAACGACGATTGGGAGCTGCCCTCCGACCACACCCCTTACGTCATCCTTGTCGTCGGCGTGAACGGCGTGGGCAAGACCACAACCATTGGAAAGCTCGCATACCAGTTTAAGAAAGCCGGCAAGAAGGTCTATCTTGGCGCCGCCGACACCTTCCGTGCCGCCGCCGTGGAGCAGATCTGCATCTGGGGCGAACGTGTGGGCGTGCCCGTGATCAAGCAGCAGATGGGTTCCGACCCTGCGTCTGTGGCTTTCGACACCATCTCCTCTGCCAAGGCCAACGGCGCCGACGTGGTGCTCATCGACACGGCTGGCCGCCTTCACAACAAGGTGGGCCTTATGAACGAGCTGAAGAAGATCAAGGACGTCATGAAAAAGGTCGTTCCCACCGCTCCCGACGAGGTCATGCTTGTGCTCGACGGCAGCACAGGGCAGAACGCCTTTGAGCAGGCCAAGCAGTTTGCGGCCGTAACGCCCGTCACCTCCCTTGCCATCACCAAGCTCGACGGCACAGCCAAGGGCGGCGTGGTCATCGGCATCAGCGACCAGCTCAAGGTGCCTGTAAAATATATCGGTCTGGGCGAGTCGATGGAGGCTCTGCAGCTGTTCAACAAGAAGCAGTTTGTCAACTCGCTTTTCGAGAACAAGTAATAAAAAAGGAGGGGCTTGCGGAACGCTTCGCAACGCAAACCATGCAACGCCCCTTCAACGCCTTCAACATCCCCTTCAACACCCCTTCAACCCCCATTTCAACATCCCAGCAAATACGCAACGCCCTGCAAACAAAACGCCCCTGCAAACAACAACGCCCCAGCAAAGACAACAACAATTTAGATTTAGATATATTGAAAAAAGATAAACACCAATGAAGTCAGGTCATGTAGATATTATAACGATGGGTTGCTCCAAGAACCTTGTCGACAGCGAGAGCCTTATGCGTCAGTTTGAGGCCGCGGGCTACCGTTGCGCTCACGATCCCAAGCGTCCTCAGGGCGAGATTGCCGTGATAAACACCTGTGGCTTCATTGAAGACGCCAAGCAGGAAAGCATAGACACAATTCTTGAGTTTGCCAAGGCCAAGGAAGAAGGCCGCTTGAAGAAACTCTTCGTCATGGGCTGTCTCTCACAGCGTTACCGCAAGGAGCTTGAGGAGGAGATTCCTCAGGTCGACAAATATTATGGCAAGTTCGACTACAAGAACCTCATCAAGGACCTCGGCAGCAACATCACGCCGTCGTGTGAGGGCCGTCGTGTGCTCACCACCCCGCGCCATTATGCCTACCTCAAGATCAGCGAGGGCTGCGACCGCCATTGCGCCTATTGCGCCATACCCATCATCACGGGCAAGCACGTCAGCCGTCCCGAGAGCGAGATCCTTGACGAGGTGCGCGAGCTGGTGGCCTCAGGCGTGAAGGAGATTCAGGTCATTGCCCAGGAGCTGACCTATTATGGCGTCGACATCGACGGCAAGCGCCACATCGCCGAGCTCATAGACCACATGGCCGACATAAAGGGCGTAGAGTGGATCCGCCTCCATTATGCCTACCCCAACCAGTTTCCCCTGGAGCTGCTCGACGTCATAGCGTCGCGTCCCAACGTGTGCAAGTATCTCGACATCGCCCTGCAGCACATCTCCGACAACGTGCTCACCCGCATGCACCGCCACGTCTCCAAGC
>ERZ791573.87-NODE-87-length-63620-cov-6.760670_pt1 | contig 63620 bp, 74 predicted proteins | sample MGYA00509971_ERZ791573 | MGnify/ENA primary metagenome ERZ791573 (study PRJEB30046, sample SAMN00791921) | human gut metagenome | study: EMG produced TPA metagenomics assembly of the A metagenome-wide association study of gut microbiota in type 2...
ATAAGAAGCCCCATTTTTATTTGCTGTTCCACTTCCCCATTGTAGAATTAGACCATTACTAAATTTAACCCAACCATTTTGTGTTAAGCTACCACCAACAATACCACCAAGTGTACCATCATTTTTAAATTGATTGATGAGGTTTCTAACAAATTCAGTTGTAGCTATTTTTGTACTATTATCGCTTGTTGCAGGTGTAGGTGATGTCGGAGTGCCACTAAATGCCGGGCTTGCTTTTGGTGCCTTATTATCGTTTAAACTTTTTATGCTTGTTGGTGAGTTTTCAGCATAAGTACCTGTTCCTTGAATTTGTTTAAATTTTGTACAAAAGGAATTGAGTATTTCTGAAATATTTCCTACTGTTAAAATTTCAGCATTTGAATTTAATGTTAAATCTTCTGTTTTATAAAGATATCCTGTAATATCTTTACCATTTTTATCTTGAGTAGCTCTTGTAGAATTTCCTACATTATTAATAGTAACAGTAGATGTTGTCCCATTTCCTTTTGTTAGAGTTAATGTAGCATTAGAAGCCGTAATACTTTTTATATATGTTGTATTTATTGCTTGACCTTGACTATCTTGAGTAGCTTTAGTTGCTCCAGCAACAGTATCTGAAGTAATTGCTACTTTAACCCAACCACTCCAAGCTTCAGTATTAACTCTCTGTCTAATCCATATTCTACCATCTGTTGGTAATGCCATTTGAACTAAATAAGTTCCACCTGTACCACTACCACCGTTATAATTATTATTAAATACTAATAATGTACCCCAACTTGTACCAGTCCAAGCATTACTTAAATTTCCACTAAAACGATAAATACCTTCAACTGTACAAACATTCATATCATTTTGAGTAGTTTGATTACGTTTTAAATAACTACTATCATGATTGTGAGCAGACGGCGCAAATGTTGATGGTTTTCCTGTGATTAAATTCCATGCAAGGCTTTTCCAGACGCCGTCTCCTGTAAAAATAGATGTTGCACTACCATCTCTTTTGGGCATTAGTCCATTTGCCGTTGTTGATACAACTGCTGTACTTGCTTTGCCGTTCCATGTAGTTTTTTCTGTATCTGTTACAAAACGGTGGGTCGTGTCCTGAGTAATCATACTTGCAGGGTGCGTGCTTGGGTGTATATAATTATTAGCTCCAGCAGCAATTCCATCTAATTTTTTCTTTAGTTCTGGGGTCATATAACCTTTTAAACTATCTGTAACCACTCGCCAATCTTGAGCATTTACTACATTTTGCAATGTATCATGCCATTGTTTAAGTAGCTTATCGTTACTTACAAGTACTCCTAATATTAAATTCATGGTCGAATAAAGTACTGGGTCTTTTTGTATTAGTTGTGGAACTTCCAAAAAGAAATCATTATCATTAGCTATCGGTTCCTTTGGTCTTTTAAATCCATTTATCTCACTTGGCATTAATAAGCTAAAATTTTTTTTTAATTCTTCACTATTCATCTAACCACCTCAAAACTCTACAGTCCATTTAAATATTGCTCCACTTTCTGCATCTACACCTTTACTTGTTAAGAGTCGCATTTTAGCAGCAGTTTGTTCTTCTTCATCTATCAAAGCTACTTCATTTATTGCACCAGTATACTCACCAGCTTCAATTTCTGCTTCAAAACAAACAGAAGTTTCAACAGGATAAGTTACAGAGGTAATATCTTTCGTTAAAACAACGTTATTTAGGTTGCCGTTATCAGACGGCGGCGCAGGATTGCCCTGTTCGTCCGTTTCGCCGGCAATACCAAATGCCATTTTTACAATCTTTGCAATCTGTCCAGTTGTTCCGATTGCCTGTGCAAATGCCGCTCTGTAATCGGTTGTAGTTTTTTTATTGGATTGTAAAAAAGTATCCTGATTAAATTCTGCCAGCGGTACCGGTTCGCCGTTTATACTCAAACTCTGCTTCGGATTAATATTTTGTGTATCGCTCATAGTCTTTCAAATGTTCCTTTCTTCATAACTCCGTTTTTATCTGTGCTGTAACAGGTGCATAGGTTTTCCATATGCGTGTTTTGCATGGTGTAGCTGCCTTCCCATGCGTGGCTGCCGTCCCAACAAAAAGAGCCGTCCCATAGGTTTTTTACGTTCCCTGTGGTTCGGCTCTGCATAGCATTAATTTTACCTGTATTTAATGCCCTGTGTTCAATGTTTTGTTTTAAGTCTATATCTACATAATAAATACTGCCTGCTTTATGGCTTGTTAAAAGTCTGTGCTTAGATGTTATTTTATACGTTATATCTGCGCTTTGCCCTGTATTAAAAATATATGCAGAATTAACTTTAGTTAAAATCTGCGCAATATGGGACTGTCTTTCTTTGTATTTAGCATCCGGTTTTATGCCACTCCAGTCGATGCTGCCGTCAAAGCACCATATGCCATCCCAATACGTATTTTCTGCCGTGCCTAAATTCCAAAAATTATGGTTGGCATTAATGTACTGGATAATACTTGCTCTATGGCTTGTTAAAATCTGACTTATAATCCTGATTACTATAGCAAAACCCAAATGCGCTGGTTTATATGTATTTACGGCTTCCAATAGCTCTTTCCATTTTATTTCATCGTCACCGCTTATACATAATTCAAACCAGTATTCACTGTTATGCTGGATTATATAACCGGATTTATCTTGGCAAAACATATTTATCAGGTTATTCATAAACGTTTCGGACACTGTATTTGCGCCCTGTAGTTTTAACAGTATCTGTATGCGTCTATCTTCTATGTCGGCGTTTTCTTTTACGGATAAATCAAGAAGCCGCTCCCAATCAGATAGTCCCCATGTTGCTGTTTCAACAAAAAGCTGATTTTTTACATCTAAAATATCAAGCCTCAGCTTTTCATGCTCATCGTCGCTGATTAACTCTGTGTTTTTAAAGTCATCATCAATCGGCAGAAATTTCGGCAGATGCTTCAATGTTTTTACAGGTGTTCGTCTAAGTAGAAATAACATTAAAATCCACCTCATTTTCTAAAATTGGCAACTGTTCTTCAGTGAGAGGTATGTTTTTTGCCTCACCGTTTAAAGTCAGACTGTCATAGTCAATAACGCCACTGCACTCTAAAAGTGTTTTGCCGATATGAGCAACGGATACGTAACCACGATTAAAGCCTATTTCTTTAAAATACGTATCAACCTTTTCTTTGAATTCATCCTTATTTACGCTGCCGTAAATATTGGCTGCTATTTTTACATTCACGGCAGTTGCTGATACTACGGTTAAATCTGCGCCGATCGGTTTTTCTTCTTCAAGGTAGGCACGGACTTTATTTAGCAGTGTTTCATCAGCAACGTTCAGATTTGCGTCAATTATAACCACCTTGACTGTACCGTTGCCATTCCAAAGAGGAATACATCTTGCACCACCTACGCCTTCAATCTCGCGTGCCCAAAGTTCATAATTATTTTTATTGCCGCTTGTCGCTGGATTTCTGACTTTAAACAAATACCTGTCGAGTAATTCAGCATCCGTTTCTTCGACATAACCGCCCATTGTCGGTTCGGAATTTATCACACTGTTTATACCGGGAATAGACATGGAAATAACATTTATAGTTTCAGCATCTACATTGCCGATAACTCCGGCAGTTACAGCTTCAATATTTATTTGCCCGTTTTCTTTTATTTCCGTGTTTTCGATAGCTACAAACTGGATGCCGCTTTCCGTTGCAAAAGTAGCACCTGCGTAAATCGTGCCGGTGCCCTTTACAGTCAAAACACCTATAGCTTTGGTGGCTTCCTTTCGGATAACACCGTACTGTTTAGCTATCATGGTCAGATATTCGCCGTATGAAGTATCTGCAAAAGCAACTTTGTTTAGTTCCTCAAGTTCAACCTCGACTTTGGCAAATTCGATCGAGTTGCTGGCAAGTGCGTCATACTGGAACGTTCCTTCGAACAATCCTGTTTTTGCTTTGGAACTATTAATCATTTCCTGCAATATGTCTTTTTGTTCTCTTGCCTTATACATTAATCACCAGCTCCCCGTAAACCGTAGTTAAATCAATTTCACAATCAATATTTGTCTTGTCGCGCGTTATATTAATAGAATTAATAGACTTTATATACGGATTTACCATTAAACATTCAATTATGGCTCGTTTAAATTCGGAAATCCGCTCGCCGACCGTCATGACTTTGCCGATAAACTTTTTAAGCTCGATACCGTACTGCCAGCTATACGCCGTGTATCTGAAACGTTCGGTCTTTAACGCCTTATAAATCCAGACTTTTATAGCTTCATTTCCTTCAACTAACACGTGATTACCGGTATTATCATAGATGAACTTGTCCGTGTCGAAATTCCATGCGTATTCTTTGTATAGTGGTAAATCTTCTTCTACAGTAACTGTATTTGTGCCGGTAAATGGAAATTCTTCACTCAAGTTTTACCACCTCTTCGTTTATGATATAAAGCTGTCCTTCCGCCCCTTCGCACGGCAGGATACTAACCCAGTCGCCGACTTTCAACGTATCGGTATAGATGAAATTTTCAGTGTAGTCATTATCTATGCTGTGATTATGGCTTTCATATGAACTGTCGCCGCTACCGCCTGATTTATTCTGTGTTGCGGAAACTAAATGTCCTCGTGCCGTTCGTTCATAGCCTACAAGAAGCCGTTTTGAAATATACGCATTTTCCTTTGTAAGCTCAATATTATTTGCTTTAATAATAAAATTGGGCGGCGGCTCGACTACGATACCGATAAAAGCACTGCGCGGAACGTGAGACTGTGCAACGCCGTGCATAATATTTACAATTTCCTCAACACTTGCTTCTGCACTGGGGATTTGTTCCATTTATATCACCTACTTTTTCGTTTTTTCTTGTGGGGCTTTTTCCTCGTTCATCATATTTTCAAATTCAAGTTCAATTTTCATCATGTGGTTGCCGTTTTGAAATGTGTGTACATCAGATTTAACCCAGAATTTACCGGCGTTTAAACTGTCTCTTATTTCTATAGAATAAGAGGATTTAACTCGATAGTCGCCGATGAGCGTAAGAGAGCCGCTTCTGTCCGGTCCTTTGAGCATTGCCTCGACTTCCTTGTTAGTATCCTTGTTTGGGTCGGTTTTGTAAACGTCCTGTATCATAGAGTATTTACCAATCCATTCATCATTACGCTTATATCCCGTCATATTGCCCTGCTGGTCGGTAATCATTATCTGATTTATCATGTTTTCAATGCTTTCCTTATAGGTGCTCTCTGTCATATTGCTACGGCTGTCGGCAACATAATTTTCGATTAACGTACCTTTTAAGATGATATCAAGCTGGTCGTTGTTCATAATCGGGTGATATTTTTCACCTGTTTTTTTACTTGCCTCCGTATAAGCCATCATAATTATTTGATATCCTGTTTTACGGTCCGCAATAAAACTTACAGGAATACCTGTTTTTACTAAATTACCAACTTTTATACCCAGTTCCTTACATATTACTGTTGTAATATCTTCAGCTGTTATATTCACAAATTTTTTAGTTATTTTAGATTTACTTAAAATAAATAAATTATCAAAAGTAGTAATTCGTACATTGGAATTTTGTCTATTTTTCTCTACATCAAAAACATTACCTCGAAAGACAATATTGTTTTCTTCGTCATATCCAAAAATAGTTTCTCCATTATTTATTGTTAACACTGGAATATTAGGGTCTCTGTCATCTTGTACATAATCAAATACTAATTTTCTTGCCACCTGAAGTCGTGAACCGCTCCATGTAACTTTTTTCACTAATGTAGAAATATCCTTACCTTTATAAAATATTTTCATTTTAGATTCTTCCTCAAATTTAATTTTGTTACATTGTTTATAGCTAAATTTTTTAAGTCATTAGACTGCACAATATTTCGCCAATGACTGTAATCACCATAGACTTTTTTTGAAGCATCTAAAATATCATCAGCTTTATCTACCCAACTTTCTGGATTTTCAGGCTCATCAGTTCGTTTTTTCAAGCCTGTGGTTTCGTCTATTTGTTTTTCATTATTAGCACTTGGTGTATTAAGCTCTTTATATTCAATAAAAGATAATTTGTAATAAATATCCCTTGTGCCGTCCTGTTCACGGTAGGTGAATTCCCGAAGCCCCATCATCAAATTTACGGGGCTGTCGGTTATTATTACCCTTATCGGCTTTTTAGCTTCTTTCCACTTTGTGAGTAGTTCCACGCATTCAATCGGATTTTTAACATCTCCCACGATAAACGGATAATCATGTTTCGGATGCGGGAAAAAGCCGGAAAAACTAAGCCGTTTAAGTTTTGCATTGCCAAATAGCATAGCTTCACCGAAATCAAGGATATCTATTGTTTCATTATTTTGTGCTGTTTTTATTTCGTAACTGCGGGGAGTAACAGGAATAGTGAATTTTTCATTGTCTGAACTTAATATTATTTGCCGTTTGGCAGCAGTTTCATTCCCTAATGCCAAAGATAATAAATTTACTACGCTGTAGGCTTTATTCATAAAACTGTCAAGGCTCATTAATATGCACCTCCAAAGTTTGCATTAACTTGCCGCATAAGAGACATCAGTCTATAAGCGATTTCATCGATATCCTGCTCATTACGAACAATAAAAGTATTGCCGGTAATTGTTACATTGCCGCCGCTAACATTAGATGTATTTTCGGCAAATTCATGCTGAATAATACGTTCCGTTGTCTGTGCCGGATATATGCGACTGCCGGTCGGAAGGTCAACAATTTCGCCGCCGCGTTCATTTATCTCGGTAAGACCGCCTGTCCAGTTCATTGTACCTGTAGCATTATGACCAATACCGCCATCAACAAAACTGAGTACGCTTTGAACAGGAGACGGTGCAGAATTTTTAAGTTCAATATATTTTTGTCTAATCGGTCCAAAAACATTTGCTTCAAACCAGTTGACTACACCTGCCCATGCACTTTGTATAGTGGCAATTGCACTATTTATGCCGGTGGCAATTCCTGCACCTGCACTTTGCGCCAAACTCTGTAGCGGATTATATATATTGCCGGTGAACCAGCTTACGGCTTCACTCCACTTGCTTTGAATACTTTCCCATGCATTTGCGGCAGACTGCCAAATGCTGTTCCACATTTCTATATTTGCCTGTGTCTGTATTTGTGCATTTTGTACCTGCATCTGCCCTGCCGTATTAGTTGTATCGGTAATACCGTTCCAGATTTCCGTTGCAAAGTCTTTAAGCCCTGAAAACGCCTGTTTTTGCCCTTCCACCTGTATTTGATTACTTTCAAGTTGCATTTGTCCGGCAATGTTAACATTGTCAGTGATTTCACCCCAAATACCGGAAACAAAATCTCGAAAACCTGAATACATTTGTTGCTGGCTGTTCATTTGCGCCTGAGCGAATTGCAGTTGAGCCTGTCCGCTTTGTTCTGCAATATTATTAAATGAAGTACTTACTCCGTCATACTGCATTTGCGATATATTCATATTTGTTGCAGCTGACATGTTTTGAGCTTGTCCCCATGAACTGTCATTGATGCGTTTTATAATATTGTTATCCGCAGAAAAATCGAAAAGTCTTGAAATACTGTCGGCAAATTGACTGCCTAAAATACTGCCGCCGATACCGCCGATAGCACCGCCGATAATTGCACCGACTCCCGTACCGATACCAGGAAGTACAGAGCCGACCGCCGCACCTGTCGCACCGCCGATTTTAGCACCTGCCCAGCCACCGGCAATACCGCCTCCAGCGCGAGCAACAGCCGCTCCCTTCTCTCCTTCATCCGCACTGTAGATATCATATGTGGCAAAAGGAATAGTAAGAGCAATATTGGCTTTATTTATACCGCCGCCGTAATTCCATCCTGTTTTTATTGCATCTTTTGCCCTGCTCCAAATGGTAGGCTTTGCAGGCGGATTTTTCGGTTTATCCGTAGGCGGCGCACTGGGCTCGTTTGGTACTACCGGCGGCGTTTCACCCGGTTGATTTTTGCCGTTTACGTAAACATTCTGCGCATTTAGAATAATATCTTTTACAGTCTGTCCCGGAAGATTTGTAGGCAGATTATTAGGTACTGAACCCGGCAAATCTTTAGGAATGCCTTTGGCAATATCAATCAGATTTTTAACACTTTGTACGGATTTAGCAACAATATTATAGAATTTCTTTGCTCCGGCAATAAATCCAATAAACAAACCTGCACCGGCGGCAACTGAACCCATGCCGTCCATCTGTATCATCTTTGAAAATGCGTCTCTGAATGGTTTTGTCAAAAAGTCGAATGTTCCCCAAAATGTAAAACCATTTTCAAATAATTTGTTAGCATCTAAAACAAGTTCAGTGATTTCCTTAACAAGACTTCTTAGCCCACCTGTTGCCGAGCCTTCCATAAGTGTATCTTGAAAGTTTTCCCACGCGCCGCCGAGCTGTTCAATATCACCTTTTAAGTTATCCAACATAGTTTCAGCCTGTTCTTGGACTGTAACTTTCGTCATTTCATCGTACATATCTTTAACGGATTGACTTGTAAATTCACCAAGTACCTGAGCGGCACGAATACCGTCAGAACCAAAAGCGTCTTTATAAAGTGAATTTAATTCCTGCTCTGTAAGTCCCTGCGTACTTTCGTGCAGAATATCTGCTATTTCACCTAAAGAACGAAGTTGACCTTTTTTATTATAAAACTGATTTTTGCCATCTTTTAATAAACCCAGCTTTTCAAATGCTGCTACTGCCGGTTTTGTTGCAGGTTCAATCTGCTGTAACATGGATTTTAAACTTGTACCGGCATCTGAGCCTTTAAGCCCACGGGAAGCCATAAGCGCAAGAGCTGTATTTACCTCATCAAAATCCATACCGGCTTTTTTGGCTACGATACCGACAGCGGAAAGGGAATACTTCATTTCATGAACGCTCGTTGCGGAAGCATTCGCCGCACCGGCTAAAATATTTGCGGCATGAGTTGCGTCCTTAACGCCGAATGTATTCATTGCTGTACTCATTATCTCCGCCGCTTCCGGCAGTGCCAAATCACCGGCCGTGGCCAAGTTTAAAGCCGCCTCACTAGCATCGCCCAATACATCTTTTAAAGAAATACCGGCTTTTATAAGCTCAGTCATTCCCTGTGCTACTTCCTTATTGCCAAATGCCGTAGCCTGCCCGAGTTCTTTTGCACGTGCTCTTACCTGTGCCATAACATCATCGCGGCTCATACCGTCTAAACCTTCTTTTGGCGTAAGTGATTTAATAGCAGATAACTGAGCATCAAAATCCATACTTGTTTTTATGGTATCGTACACACCATAACCGATACCGGCGGCACCTGCCATTTGTATACTTGTCGGCATAAGCATTCCGTTTGTGAACTCATTTAAAGTATTACCCATAGAATTCATCGGGTTGGTATTAGCTTTTACATTCAGTATAGCCGTATATGTTTTGCCCATAATACCGGATAATTCCGATTTAACCTTTAAAATGGTGTCTGTAGCACTGTCTTTAGCGTGAATGCCTACAGAATAAGACTTGCCTGCGATACTGCTAAGTCCTGATTTTATGGAACTTAAGGGTGATGTTACCATATCCCGGACAGATACGGATACAGAGCTGTTTTTTATTCCTCCAAGTGCCGTTTTAGCTTTGTCGGCGTTTTGTGCTAATTCTTTTAAACCTTCACCGGCTCTTGCCGAAGATTTAACAATACCATCTGTAGTTTTAGAGGTAGCCTGTGCCTGACTTTGTAAATCTTTCAGTGCTTTTTTCGACTTAACTATAGTCGCTGTCATGTTGTCTTTTGCTTCCAGCCGTGCTGTAAGTCTTGCATCATCAGCCATTTAACTACCTCCTAACTAGCTTGACACCGGCAAGCTGTGCTTCAAATTCTATTTTCTGAGCTTCAATTTCCTGCTGTTTGCGCATTGCCGTATAAGCAAAAAGTTTATCCAAATAACTCATGTTAAAAAAATATTCTAATGTATGACCTTTGAGAAGCAAAAAAGCGGCTGTTGCCGCTTCCCAGTTCTCATCTATCAGTTTTTTATTTCTTCATGCACCTTGGCTTCAAGACTTTCATATCCAGCACATTTCATAATAGCTGTTGCAATATTACCTATTTCACCGGCTTTAAACAACTTACCAATAATATCCGTCGGCTCTATACAGTTATACGCTTTTTGTAAATCTTTATCTTTTAAATTGGGCTCAACAACATTATCTAAAATCATAAGTTCATTTACGTTATCCAATTTTAAAATATCAGCGACGAAACTTGCGTCCGGCTGTTTTACGGTAATTGTGCCTATAGATGTTTCGATATCATACAAAATTTTTTTATTGCCTTCAATTTTTTCTTTCTGTTCAATAAGTTCTTTTACACTAATAGCCATTTATATAATCTCCTTATTAAAAATAATTATGCACCGATAGTTTCAATGAAAGATGCATCTTCAGGTGTAAATCCTGCCGTAAATTCTTTTTCCACGACTTTGCCTTTTTCAAAACTCATCAAGAGCAAGTCATTAAACCAGACATTATCAATAGAACAGCGTTCTTTCTGTCCATCCACAGCATCCGGGTCATCAATCAAACCGATAAAGGTGCCGCGCGGGTCAAGCCCCTGTTTCCATGCTTCAAGATACTTATTAATATTTCTGTTCACAACGGATTTAATTGTAAAGGAAAGTTCACCGGTTAAAGATACGATTTTACTATCTTTACTGATAGAAATAAATACATCTTCACGGTCGGCGGTTACCTTTGCTTCAAACTTCTGAATTTCAAACAAAAGCTCATTGTCCCACCATACTTTTCCCCAGCTGCCGTTCCAGCGGCGGCGTCCTCTGTATTTTACAGCTTCTGCTTCTCTTCCCATTTATAACTCTCCTTTACATAGTAAAATCAATCGTCAAATCTTCCATAGCGTTAACCGGCGTAATACGGCCTGTTAAATAAACATTGGTTCCCGTATTATATTCGCGAATTTGCTGTACTGTCATTTCCGCGACATCTTCACCTTTCAATATTGCATAGTTTTTCTGCTGTTCCTCATCTATATCAACAGTATTTTGCGCCGTAGGACTATTATCCAGTACATTTCCTTTCAAGCCGCTAAAATAAACCATTATAGCCGAAATGAACAGCATTTTATGGTTGTAATCATTTATCACTTTACCAGCATAATCAGATTTAAATGTATCGCGAATGTCGTCTGTTATCATGTCTACAGCTTCTACTATTTTGATGAAACGAAAATCCTGTCCGACATCAGTTGTAAATGTCGTGAGGCTGTTGCAGGCACGAGCAATTTTAACGCCGTCTCCTTCTCCCTCATCGACAAGAAGAAGTTGACCTTTATCAATCAGACTGTCGATATCTTCATACGTTTCTACGCTCTCAACTTCGGTCAGTTGGTAATATGTTGCACTTCTATCGAGCGATAAACCAGCTAAAATACCTGCAATACGTGCCGTATATTCTGTAGCCGTATAAATGGTATATGGTTGAACCGTATCATCACTCGCAATGGTGCTATCTCCTACAATGGCTTCGCCGATAATCGCTGCCGGCTGTTCAGTGGTATCTTCCACATAATCTGGATTAGCAACCTTAATATTTCCGGTACAGAAATTTATAACACCTTTATCATCAGCTTCTGTATTGGCAACTACAGCTTTAAATGTTTTATATTTATTATTGCGCTGCGTTTTAATCCAGCTTGCCAAATCTTCCTGTTCACTTCCTGAAGCCGTCGGTGCGCAAATATAATTCCATTTAATATTGCTAATCTGTTTCAGTACATAAGACTGGTTTATAGTCGCTTCTTCTACGCTGTCATCAGGAATTGTATACACCAGAATGCGAAGCGGCGTACCAAGCAGACATTTCTTAATTAAATCGACATTTTTATCCGTAAGTCCTTTATCCGGAATATCCGTAATATCGGAAACTTTATAAGACTTCATAACGTCTGTTGTTTCGTTTTTCAAAATCATGGCAACAATGCCGCGCGCAGAGCGGGCGATTGCCGTAGTGGATTTCGTTTTAAAAGTTATAAGAACCTTTGGAAGTCCGAATACTTCTTTTTCATTAGGCATTATTTAATTCACTCCTATTTTAAATTTAAGTGTAAAGTCTGCATTAGTTCGTACATAATTGCAGAGCTTTCTTTATCAGTCATACAGTCGGCAAAATCAAGATTAAAAATATAATGCAGAACTTCATCAACAAATCGTGTTTGACTTTCAAGAACGGTAATGCACCTATCCTTTATGTGAAATACAGGTCTGATTAAGCTGTCTAAGGTATCAGCCGTATCATACAGAGCAGACCTTTTTATTCGGCCGTACTCATCCGGAATTAGAACCAGCATTATATCAATCTGTATGGATTTATCCGTTAAAATTTCATCAACGGTTTTATGCCGCGGCATCATTTCCACATAAAAATAAGGCTCACTCGATTTTTCCACATTATCGAAATGAACCTTATAATTGAATTTAGATTTTAAAAGCGTTGTAAGTCCTTTTTTTATATCAAGTAATTTAATCATTTAAATATATCATCCATAATTATTTTGGCGTCCTCCTCGAAATTATCCCGCAGTTCCTCAACACCCTGATGAAGCATATAAGCACCTTTAACAAATTTTATTTTACCGTTTTCATCTTTTACCCATTCGCCCCTGCGGTTTTTTACGCGGTGTCCATATTCCATATGTGCGGCATATTCCGTATTATTGTAGACTTTAATACTGCCCATATAAGGACGGGTACGCTGCCAGTTATTTTTTAAATTACCGGTATCAACGGGCGTTAAATCTTTAGTGTATTCGATAAGGTTTTCAGCGGATTTTTTCACAAATTCATTGCTCTTTTTAGGTATCTTTTTTATGGCATTATCAAGTTTAGCGATAAAATCATCAATGCCTTCAATTTCAACGCTCATCTTGCCTCATCCTTCCGTTTTACCGTTACTTCCTGATGTGATTTATACTTAAACGATTTTACGACATTCAATAAAATTTCCTGCTCGTTGCGGGATATTTTCAAAATATCATTCGGCAGAACATCGTATTGCGGCGGAAGAAATAATTTTAAATCCGTAATAACATCTACCTGTCTGTCTGTATTTTTAGCTGTAAAAGGTTTACCGCTTTGATACAACTTGCAGGGAATATTAACATAGATTTCCTGCACTGCATAATCATCTGCTCCTTCGTCATCAACAGCATTAATTTGACGACAAACAGTAACATTATCATGATACATATATTTACTAAGCAGACTGTTTAATTGTGATGGTGTCGGCATGAACCAAACCCCGCAATCTTTCGATATAAATTCAATTTCGGCTTGATACTGTCAAAATCCAGGTCATTTAAAACACCGGAAGAAATCGCCGCCGCCACATTAAATTCAAATTTGGTATCACCGGCTTCAATGCTTTTAAGCTGCGCCGCCCCTTCCGCTGCTGTTTGCTCGTCGCCGATACGCTTATTTATCAAATCCATACAGGTGAAAGTTAAAGCACGTGGAAAATCGTGTCTGTGGCAGTAGTCAAGCACGTCATTTACAAGTTTTTCAACATAAATACCGAGTACAGCCTCGTCGATTTCCGTATCGCCGCGGATTGTTTTTACTTTGGCTATAATATCCGCCACTGCTTCAGCAGGTGTCATAATATCCCTTCTTTTATCCATTTATACCTCATTACTAGCTTTCTAATTCCAAAAACCGCCATTATATAAAATTACATTCCAGACAATCACCCAAAACACTTTTGCAAAAAAGCTTACCTTTATAGTTTTCCCATGACAAAAAAGGCTGACGACAACCTGCATGGTAAATAAAATTATTGCCAATATATGATAGATATCCATTTAATCACCTCTTAATTTTGGGCATAAGAAAAGCACTTACATTCCTGCAAGTGCTTTATTTTAATATATTAAGCCATCTTCATATGGAATAGGCTCTATTTTTCCATCTACTTCAATACTATCTAAATGGTCAAAACAAACAGTATTTAACACATGATAATAAGCCGCAATAGATGGTTTATCATAATAAAAATTATTGCCTAATGGTGGTGCCATTTGTATTCCCATATTTAACCATTTTAACAAATGCTCATCTTTTTTTCCGTTAAATGTAACAGTTGGATTATCATTTGTTCCAGTGCAAACGATAGTCATCTTTTTTCCGTTAATTGAACCCTTTGCTATTATAGTGGTCATTTATTCACCTCACAATAAAACCAACATTCCAAATATCCACTCTGCCATATCCATATCTGTCAATAATTCCGCAGAATCTGTATATGCCATTTCAAATCCCATTGATACAAGTTCATAAGCATGTCCGCCATAATCTTTTCCCATATAAGAATGAACGAAATTATCTTTTCGAGTTAATTCATTTTTGCTATAACCTTTTCCCATCCATTGTAATTTTTCATTTTCTGTACGGCGTTTATAAAACTCATCTTCTTGCTTTAAAATTGAAGGTACTACGCGTTCCATCCTATGCCCTAATTCATGAATAGCTGTTGCAAAAATTTGTTCATTGCCATTGCCAGATAAAGCTATGATACCCTTTTTATCATCATAATAACCTCGTTTTACTGATTTTAAAGATAAATTTCCTTTATCAATAGAACGTTTTATCCAATCATTAGGATATACATCATAAGCTTTTAAAAATGTATTCAAATTTTTTGACTTACTGTTTTTTAAATGAGTTTTTAAATCAAGATTTTTTGTACCCATAAGTCGGAATTTATTAAGAGTGTCTTTTACATTAGAAGCACAAAAATTATAATATTCGGCACGTATTCTAATAAAATCCTCACTGAATTTATACCAATTATCATACGCTTCACGTGATTGATTTTTATAATAAATATCACGATAATATCTGAATTTATCTTTTGCCTGATTAAATTTTTTAGATAAATCTTGTATACGTTCAATTTCGAGCATATTTATTATTTCTTTGCCGGTATTTTTTATAACAATTTCTCTTTCCGAAAACGGTTTATTTTTGGCAACTAATTTAAAATAATCCAAACGATAATTATTTATTTTCTGTTCAATATCATCTATTTTTATTATATCATTTTTCTTTGCTTTTGGCTTCTTATTTGCTTTTTTCCAGTCAGTAAACGACATACTTTCTTCAATATAGATTTTGTAATAATCGTCATAATTCATAGCGGCAGGAATAATAATCCGTTTTCCGTTTTTATCACGTGCACTGCGTTTGCCTCGTCCCGTATCATAATCGGTTAGGTTGCCCGCAATCGTTGAACGGCAATGCGGATGTAGCGGCGGCATATTAGTGCCGGGCGTTGCACTGTCCACCGGATAAACTTTGCGGTCATGTGCTCTGCATAATGTTGATGTTTTTTTGTCGAGTGCGGCCAGAAATATATAGTATTTCATGTCAGCGTCTTTTATACTGTCCAGTGCCACCTGATTTTGTACGTAATTCATTTCAGTGCGTACAAGGCGGGTAGCTTCATATTTGCCGACATTCATTCTTTGCTGTACGAGCTTTGCCATTTTATTAATAGATACACCGCGATGAAAGCCGTCCGTAATTTCATTTTTGATGAGTTTTGCCAGTTTATCCGTATTTTTCCAAATACGCTGACTGTAGTTTTTTCCTGACCATGAATTATTCAGCACTTTGCGAATTTTTTTATCATCAACTTCTGATACAGACGATTTTATACCGATTGTTTTGCCGATATCGAACAGATTTTTATAATAATTGTCCTTATATGCACCGGACAAAAACTTTGTCATGCCATTTTCGCTGTCCGTGCCGAGCCTGTAGAGGTTTTTTAATGTATCGCCATATAATTTATCAAGACGTGAAATACGTTTGCGCATGGCAAGCTTATTTAGTTCCAGCAGTAGTTTATTGTCAACGTTCTTATCTATGGCATCCAGATATTCTTCCAGAGACATTCGCCACTGCTTAAATTCTTTATCCGTTAACAGTTTACTGGCTTCGGTATAAGTAAGATTGTTATCTTTGGCATATCTGCCGTATAAAACAGCAATATCATCAGTAATACGAGAAAGAGCCCGCCTGTAATACTCGGCAAGCTCTTTTTCAATCGTATCTTTGGATTTTTTAATCCATTCCGCTTCTCGTTCTTCAGCACGCTTTTTCCAGTAATCTTCATTATTCATAAGATTACCTTAACCTTAAGCTGCTACAACTTTATGTTTAAATGCTACTATGCGTATTTGTTTCGATTCATAGACGCGTTTCCAGTTTTGCGGGTTGGCCAATTCTTTGCGAGATGGGCTTTCCACATGTTCGCGTACTGCGTTCTGCCATGCAACACCTCTCGGGTGCATGATGAAGCAACGGCGATTGTAAAGCATATTGACGCCCGCGCCAAGATTAGGGTCGCGGTCCGTTTCCGTCTGCACAAATCCTACAGGAGAACCTTCGCCATAGGCAATAGCACCGCGTCCGAATAAGTACGTCGTATAAATATCACCTTCAAACGGACAGCCGTCATCTACGATAACTCTGCGGTCCTGATACGTTTCAAATTCAACAGAGTTACTGTCGCGTTCCGTAGAAATAAGGTTCTGCTGTTTAAGGTAGGATTTTGTCTTAGAGTGCATTACCACGCCAGTAAGCTGGTCCTGTGCATCGCCCAAAAGCTGAAGTGCGTCAATGAATGCCGATGCGGAAATATTTGCATTTTTACCGGCTTTTCCGGAGATATCAAGTACGTGGTCTTTCATAGTGTCTGCACTAAATACGCCTTTTAACAGATTAATAAGTTCCTTTTGATATTCTCTAGCCCAATAAGAAGAAACGAGTTCCGCAATAGCTTTCATTGGGTCGCTTCCTGCAAGTGCCGCCGCTAAATTCGTTGCGGACCATTTTTGCTGGCGCATAATTGTCGTGGATACATCTTTGCTGGATGTGATTTTTTGAAATTCAATTTCTTCACCTTCCACAATATTTTGCGCATCGCCCGTTAAATCTTCAAAAAACGGCATATTGTGTGTGCGCGCCGCTTCGCTTGCAAGTCTGGAAAATTCCGGGCTTGTCGTGATTATCCCGCTTTGAAATAAAGCGGATTTTTCCATTGTGCGATTAATTACGTACGGATTAAAAAGCTCCGGTACGATGATGTCTGCAAGTGTTGTTCCTGCCATTAATTAAAACCTCCAATACTAACGCCTGCTTCCTGTGCCAAAGATTTAGCCAGTGCAGGGTTTTCCTTAAACAATCTTCCCTGTTCCGTCATGTTGAATGTTTCTTTTTTAAACGGATTTACTTTATTTTCGCCGTTTCCGCCAGCTGGTTCATATCCACTGCCTTTTAGTTTTCCATCTTTAAATAAAAAAGGCTTAGATTGCTTCAGAGGGTTAATCTGTTCATCCAAGCCTGCAACTGTGCCGTCATCGGACACAATTAATTTAGTTTTATCAATCAAACCAGCTACGATATCCACATCTTGCGCTGTGCCGCTTAATTTTAGCTTTACTGCGCTGTCAATACGTAAATTTTTTAAATCTTGTTCGTATTTAATTTTAGAAGATTTGTTTTCTTCTTGTAGCTGTTTAATAGTGCTTTCTAATTTTTCTTTATCTCCAGCCGTTTTCTTCAACGTTTCAAGCTGTTTATCACGCTCTTTAATCTGCGTTTCAAGATTAGATTTAGCTGTAGTAGCTTCATCAAATTTTGCTTTTTCTACATAGTTATCTTTTAAAAAATTCTTTAAACCTTCTGTTACTTTCTTTCTAGCATCATCTGCAAGATTTAAAGAAACAATATATTCTTCAATAGTCATTTATCTTCTCCTTATCAACTTGCTGTATAAGTACCTGTTATAGTTGCTGTACTTTCGTCATCTAAATGCGCTGTGCCGGTAATTGTGGTACCGTTAATATTAAGCTCGATTGATGTGATTTTAGCACCGGTATCCCCCTTATCTCCTTTAGCACCTGCCGCTCCATCGGCACCTGCCGGACCCTGCTCTCCTGTATCGCCCTTTTCGCCCTGCGGACCTTGAGCACCGGTTTCACCTTTTTCACCCGTATCGCCTTTATCTCCCTTTTCACCTTTGAGCGAATTTAAGAAATCCATTTCCGTTTTATCGGCATTGCCTTCCTGTTCCTTCCAGATTTCAAAAGCGGATTTACCGTCTGCACCGTTAGCACCGTCAGCTCCATCCGGACCCGGTGTCATAGCTCGATTATTGGCATCTTCAATGCCTGCTTCCATATTATTCATCAGAGTTTTTGTAATAAGTTCTCCATCCTGCCAATCATGTTTTGTATACATAGTTTTATTCTTCCTTTCCTGTTATACATTGTCCTATTTTTCCAGTTCCAATAACCGCAAGTCTCATTTCGGCTGTATAAATGCGGTTATTTTTTACACAGTCTTGAATAATCCTAATAATCTCATATTCATTTAAATCAGCTACCGCACTAAACGGGAAATCTTGTTTAAATAAATTAAGATATTCCATAATCCATTTATACATCTTCCTCACCTCCCTCATCTGTGTAAATATCCTGTTCAGCTTGTTCTTTTTTCAATTGCTTTTCTTCTTGCTCTGGGTCATCAACTAATGGGTGATTTTTTATAATAGTTCTATTAGAAATAATTCCTTTGGATTTACTACAGATATCCACTAATTCTGATTCAGAACGAATAGCATTTCTTGTCCATGTTTGAATAATATTTTTTACAGATTTATTATGGTATTTACAAATAGTACGAATTAACTCCCCAAAACTAAGCCTAAATTCTGTTTCTAATAAACCAGCTTTTAACTCCAATAAATGGTACAAGAATTTCATAGCCTCGCCACTTGTATTATCAAAAGCTTGCTGTTGTGGGTCCACTCCTTGCCCCATACTAAAAATAGCTTTTCTAGTACATTCTAATAATTCTTTTCTAGCCTCAACTGGTATCTCTATAGTCAAAGTAGATAATCCACTTGTATCTCCAGTACCTGCGCTATCTAGTGGTATTGTTTTATAACGTTTTAAATCCTGCAAAAATTTACGTATGCCTTTTTCGCCTTCTTCTCTGATAGCGCCATAATTAGTCAAAACAAAAATGACCTGTTGGATATCCTCAAGGTCATTTACAAAACCGCTATAAGTTTTATCATAGCTATCTATTAATTTTTTAACATTATCTAGGTCAGATGTTTGTAGATTGTTATTTGCAAATGGAATAAATGGCACTGTCTCAAAATTGTGCTGATAAATATTGCTTTCATTCACAGCTACACCATCTATAAAATCACAAAACATATTATAATCAACTAAATCTTTAGTGATAGTATATTCTTTACCATTACGCTTGCGAAAAGTTTGACACTCTTTATCTGTCCAATACTCGTATATCGTCCAACTAATACCCTCATCATCAAAATCTGTATAATATCGAAGTACAGCCAATAATTTTTTATCCAGTTTTTTAGACCATATAGGAATTACTTGTGTAGACGGTACTACCGCGTAATTAAATCCTGTATCATTCACCCAATAATGAAGCCATGCAATACCGCTATTACTAGCATTTACACATAAATCTTTACATTTTTTAGCATAACTATCTCCTAGGGTATCCATGATTAAACTATTTATATTTTTATCTTTAGTATCAAATATAGGCGGATAAGTAAATAAATAACTAGCCTTTTGGTTTATCAGCAAATTATAAAAACTAAATGCTACACGATTGTCAGCTACTCTTAAGGGGTTTTCTAAATCCTTCTCATCATCTATTTTTTTCTTCAAAATATCATTCTTAGTAGCATAATATCTTTCTGCTACTTGCGATTTTAAAATAAAGTCGTTATGCCCTGTTACATAGCTAGATATCAATTTCTTAGCTACATCTAAATTCAATTTAACCCCTCCTTCTTACTGGCATATCATTTATAAAAGCATATCTACAAGCGTCTATAGCGTGATTATTCTTATCTGGATAAGCAGATATAAATTCATCATCTTTATTGCGTTCATACTCATAATTTACAAATTCCCTATAAGTATTTGGACATTTTCTCCTATCTATATAAATATGATTTAGCCCTTGTAGCCATTTCATACCATAATTAACACTATCTGGACCTTTTTTTGCACCGTAAATGTTAATGCCTAAATTTCTAAGTGTTACAATGCTTTTTGGCTCCGCACTATCTCCCATTATCATGTGATGGTCGAATTTATTTAGTATAGGTTTTAACTTTTCTGCTGCCATTTCATTAGTAAGCTTTATTTGATAAATCTCATTAAACAAATATAAATCATTATGCTTTCTATCATATGCACCTTGAATATACGCAAAAGGGTCGACAGCAAAACCAAAATCAATGCCATGTCTTATAGTTTTAAAGCCATTAATCATTTCATCAGTTATAGTCTTTTCTTCTACATTTTCAAAGACATTTCCACCTGTACCAATTGCTTTACCAATGAATTCATGTAGATATTTTTTATAATTTTGTATTTTACAAGTTTCAGCTTCAATTAGAAATTGTGGACCTAACCAATTTTGCGGGACATCTAAATAACAAGAAGTATGAACAATTTTATCTGGTCTTGGGTTAGTAGCTTCATAATTCACCCAAGCATTTTTACTTTTAGGTGGATTAAATGAATAAAATACCCAAAACTTATCACCACCACGAAGAATAGATTGATTTAATGTATCTATTTCATTCATACCTGTGAACTCGTCCAATTCCTCATACCAGCAGTAAGCAAAATAGCCTTTGCGAAGTTTTACTGATTTAGATTTTTTAGGATCATCACAACCGCGAAAAATAATACGTTGACCTGTAGGTTTATAGGTTAGTCCTAAAGGGGATAAACTTATTTTCCAAAAATCATCTACACCTAACTTATCTATTGCCCATATTAGCTGTTCATAAACACTTTCTTTTAAATAATGACCAACTTTACGAAATACAATAGCATTATATTCAGGATTTTTCATCATACCGATAATAATTTCAAGAGAAATTACTGTCGATTTAGTACTACCACGACCACCACGTAACCAATAATGTGTATATTCATGATTTTTTATTTGATGATGTAACTTATAGAATACTGGTGCTATCAATTCATTTAAATTTGTTGGCACTTGTTTCCACCACCATATTTGGCACATTATCTACAATCTCAACTTTTACTGGACCATCACTATCGTGTGCTTTAGCAAGTTCCATCTTAAGTTTTTCAATTCTAAGACGTTGCTCATCAGTGGCTAATTCTGAACGACAAAGCTCGTCATACTGTTTGATTAAACTCATGAGAGTTCCCATCGCTCTTGATTGGGCAATTAAAAAAGAAGCCTGTTTTTCATAGGCTTCTGTGTATTGATAAGAAGTAGCTTCTGTACCATCCATTGTTATTCGTTTGGTTACATCTTTATCATCTTTAACATACATGATTTTTTGTGAACGAATAATTGCTGCATATTTAAGGCAAATGTTTTCCCATAAAATATCTAGTGGCGACATGGCTTCAATACTACCTACAAGCTCTAATGTTTCCGCTGGCAAGTATTTTGAAAATAACCCATGCTTCACCGCATTAGTATTTTGTAATTTACCAATGCAAACACTTGATGCCTTTCGTTTTGTTTCAGTTGATTTTTTTGAACCTTTTTGACGTACCCATTTATACTTGGAAGCCCATTGTCTAACGGTCTTAGCAGGTATTTTATACTGCTCCAAAATTGTCTTAAAAGTAGAACCTTTTTCGTACAAATTTTGAACCTTTTTCTTTATCTTTTCATCATAAGCCATTCCTCCTCACTCCCAATTTCTGTACTAAAAAAGCCACTATAAATTTAACAGTGGCTTAGATTTTATATTTATATATCTTAGCTTTAATATTCTTAATTAAAATTTTTAATGATTTAATTTGTTTTTGATTAATTCTATCTTTAAAAAATTCATCAATCTCATATAGCTTAATGAAATCATTATTTATTTCTAAAAGTAAATCATTATTTTTCTTTAATAAGATTTCATTTAATATTATACCCACAGCTAAAATTCTAAAATCATATTCTTTTTCATATAGGTTTAATACTTCTTCACTTAAGATTCTTTTATGAGCATTAAGCTTTTTAAATTTATTTTCAATATCTTGTATGCTTATCTTAATACCTGTATCATTCAAACTATCTAGCCATGATTTCAATCCAAATTTTCCCATTCGCTCATCTCTTATATAAGAATTAATAAGAAATAATATCTTCGCATATTCTAAATACTTCATGCTTACATTATTGGTAAACCAAGGTATTAACTCATGAATCTCCTTTATCTGAATAAGAATTTTATTAAAATATTCTTCTTTTTTTAAACAATACATAAAATATTCTTGTTTTCCTGATTCTATTATTATTGTTTCCACTTCAGACATGTTTAACAATATTTGTTCTAATTTTTCATACGCTTCTATTCGTTTATCAATTATTTTTTTATAGTAATCTCTTTTATAATTTTTTCTATTTAGCCAAATTGAGAATCCTCCTGTAATAAGCGCACCCAGAGCTGCTCCTCCAAAGGCAGTTGCTAAAACTGACCCTGTAGAAATTTCCATAATAAAATCACCTCAAATAAAAGATATCATTATTATATCATCAAATATAATTCTATGTTATAATATCTTTCGTTGCCCTTCCTATACTGGTAACAGTTAGGAGGTGTCTATATGTCTCATTTTGTTATGTTTTTAAAAGCTGTCATGGCAAGTGTAGTTGCCTACTATATTTGCAAAGGGTTAGATAAGCTTCTTTCGGTTTTATGTGGCAACTAGCCTAGCTTCAGCGTTAGCTATATAACGCAAGAAACCCCATGAAGGTGCGAGCTTCATGGGGTTTTGCTGTCCATATGACAATTTATCATGTTTTGCCTATATTTAGTATAGCATATTACATAAATTTTGCAACATGAAGGCTATTATTCTAATATAAATTATAAAAATACATATTATCATTAAAATATATGGGTATATACCAATATTTATACAAGATAAACTTATAAAACAATAAAACCGCTAGTATTTTTACCAACGGTTTATCTTTTTCTTTAACAAGTATAACTATATCACAATTAAAGTATGAACTTCTATGAATTTTAGTGAACTTTAGTGAACTAATTTTTTATTTTTTTTGCAACAATGGATAATCCTTGAGAATGTAATGTATGCACCCATCTAAATGAACAATTAATAGAACAAGCAATTTCTTCCCATTTTCTAAGAGAAACATAACGTAAAATAAGTACATTCTTAATATTTTCGCTCATATTTATGTTGTTTAAAAAAGATTTTATTTCTATACGTTTATTTAGCCATTCTAATTTTAATCTTTCCATTTCTTCTTCCTGTTGTTCTAATTTAGATATAAAATCACTGGTATCATGTTTTATATTACTAAAACCTGTACGTTCTTTATATGATGGAATTAACATAATAGATGTTGCACGTAATTCTTCTAAATCTGCATTACATCTTAAACATACTTGTTTAGCCTTATATACCTGTTGTAAATATTCTTTTGCTTCATCTATTTTAATCATTATTTCTATACTCCTTTATTTCATATAAACACTAAAAGGATAGCTTTATTTTAGCTATCCTAATTAGTGGATTTATCCTATTAAAAATATTGTAGTTACTATTAAACACAATATAATACTTGTAATTTTGATTATAGGAATATTTCTTTTATAAAATTCTTGTTCTGTCTTTAATGGTATTCTTACCAACTTAGGTCCATTATTATTCATATTTTCCTACCTTCATTACTTTTTTATTATCTGTTTCCATATCCCAGAAATCAATTCTTAGAATTTTTATATGCAAACGTCTCATCAATTCTACATTAGCTCGTCTGAAAGCCCTACGACAAAAAGCATAGAAAAAGTTTTCTCGGCTTCTTTTTTCAACAGCTTTTTTATATGTTGTATCTGCATATTGTCCATCATTTGTAAGAGGATTTATCCCTTCCTTTCTCATTCACTCACCAGCCTTTATATTTTTTACTACCTTTTTAGAAAATTCTTTTGCAAATCTATGTTTTAATGTACAGTTATTTTTACTACATGGTTTCTTATTTATCCAACACATATACCCTGTATCGGCTTCATAATATCGTTCATCACATTGCATAGTCGTTCACACTCTTTGTATTTTTTAACACTTATAAACTTTCTAAATCACCGTGTAATTCTTTCATTTCTTGATAATATTCAATTTTGTGTTGTTCAGATATTTTTTCAAATAAATCTTCATCATCAAATATATTCCCAATTATTTTTATTTCATTATAAAAAAATTCAACCGATAATATTGCTCCGGTATTATAACCAAACACAAAATTATTATCTTCAAAAACAGCAACAGCACGAGAAGGTTCGTCCCATTCTGGTTTAACTTCTTCTACAATATCTCCTTCAAAAATCTCATTTCCGTTTACATCTTTAAGCCATATTGCTTGCCCCACTGTTTCTGGATTAACTTCATGCATTACTATTGGTCCGGCATTTTCTCCATCAAATATATAATGCCTTATTTTTTCATCTTTCGTATTTTTAAATAAAACTTTTCTAACATATCCACCATAACACCATTTATTTGTATTTATATCTTTACCTCTAAATAATATTTCCCGCATCTTAATCTCCTATTCTTCACCTGGTTGGAAATAACACCATTTCACAAAATCCGATATTTCACATATTATTTTCTTTTTCCAATTTTTCCGAAAACCTTATCAAAAGTGCAGCAGCCTGATATATTTCAGCTTGTATATTTTCCTTGCCTCCTAGTTGGCTTTTTGTTTTGTTAGGTAAATATGTTTCATTAACGGCTTGAGCTATCTCCCCAACTTCTTCTTGAACAAGCCCGAGCCATTGATGAGGTGTTAGCTCGCTTTCATCGCCCCACTGCTTATTTTGCTTATTTACTTCTAACATAACTTTATTTTTTATTTTCATTAAATTATCTTTTAATCGTGGCTCTTTTCGTCCTAATAAATCATCTGTAGATATTTCTAATAAGTCGGCTATTTTGCAAAGCATTTCATATTTTGGCTCACGACCTTTATTTTCATAAGCAACATAGCTAGTATACGGAATATTTAAAACATCAGCAAAATCTTTAGCAGTTTTATAACCTGATTTTTCTCTATAATATTTTAGATTTTCTTGAAAACTCATCTCATTCCTCAAAACCTCGTTTTTCTAGTTTTCTATTAAATTGTTTTCTGAATTCTAATACTACCCAGTAAAATTCAAGACATTCTTTTTCAGCTAGTTTTTCTAAATTTTTAAGTACATAATCTGCTTCTATACTTACTTTTTCTTCACATTCTTTTAAAAATATTTCTTCATCCATATCCATGACACTAAAATAAATTATTTTCTTCCTTAAGTTGTTTAATTATATATGGGTCTGTTTCAGTTGTAATATCTGTAATTAATGGAGTTATCGTTATCTCTACTCTAGGATTATACTTATCTAATCCTGCTATTTTTGTGCCGTCCCAGCTTTTTATTATTCTGTCATCAGAAAGAAGCCATGTACAAGTAGTTTTCTTTTTACCATTTATAGTTTTTTGTTCATCAGATAGAATGTCTGCCGTAGCTTGCATTAATCCTACAAGGTCAGGATAATGTGCTTTGTCCTGTAGATAATATTTACATGTTAGTTGTACTGGCATTGTATAATGTGGCAATCTATCAGGAGCATAAGATTTTATTAATTGTTTTTTACAACTAATCTCATACTTTTTATAAGCCTTACTAGGTACAAGAGAAGGCATCTCTTTTTTCTTTCCTTTAATTTTTATCATTGTTGCACTATTTTTCTTAGTTGCTGGTTGACCTAATAAAATAAAAGAAAATGGTGTATTATTCATATCTTTAAAATCCCTTCTATATTGTCGATATCATAAAATAATCAAATCCGCCTGTGATTTTCCCACCATGTGATTTAACTATTCTCTGTTCATCTTTATTCCTAATTTTTATCAATCCATTATCTTGTCTATATTTAGCTATCTTCAATAGTTCATCTATTTTATCTGTATCATAGTAATAAGCTACAAGTGCATGATTATCTATTCCCGTTCTTTTTTTTAATAAATCAATATCACTTCTTCGCTTTTGCAACATAGCATTTTTTTCATCATCTATTTTTTTCTGCTCTTTTTTTGCTATTTTATTTTCATTTTTAATGCTATTGAAATGCCATAACTCTTTATGTGTTTGATAATATCCCTTAAACCTGCATTTTTGTGAACAATATCTTGCTTTACCTGTTTTACTCTCAAACTCCTTACCACAGATGCATATCTTTTTCATAGTTATACCGCCTTTTGACCTAATACTATTTGCTTATGTTCACCTATAAATGTTAATAAACTCTTATTTTTAGGAGTATTATCTATAATCTGCAATGTTACTTTATTTTCATATTGGTCATTAGTACGTTTTACAATGCGGTTATATACTTTCATAAATCTATCAGCAACGTTATAATCTCCGCCACAGATATTCCTAGAACCAATTATTTTTATAGTTTCTTCAATTGCTGGGTGCGACCATTTTTGATTAGGTTTGTAAAAATCTATTTTGCTTCGTACCTCTTGCCATGCTTCATAATCACTAGGAGCATTAATTTTATTTTCTCCGTTAACTATTTCCTTTACTGTATTTATTATTTCGCCTGGCAATGGTACAGTTGGTATCTTCTTATCTCGAAGTATTTTTAATACTGCTTGTTGTCCTAATTCAAAAGAAATATCAGGCATTATAATTGCCCATGCTTTCGCTGTGGCACTTAAATCTTTATCTTGTATATTTGGCATTGTTGCTACAACATAACTTAAAAGAGTAGCTGCTTCTTTTACATTCATCTTTCTTCACCCTTCCATAAGAGCCATTAAACTATCTACAGCTTTATTAACTTTAGGCTTATTTTCTTGTTTTAATTTTAACGGCGATTTCTTGCCATATTTTTCCCAACTTCGTAAAATCCCTCTAGCATATTTCATGAAAGCCACATCTTTGAGATGACTCATGTTTATCTGGGTTTCTTGCATTGCCCTTAATGTATCATCTTTCCCATGTACTTCTACACAATCCGATAAAACCATAAGAGCATTAGGACTTAAATCAATTGCTACGTTATTTTTATAAAAGTCGATAGCCTCACGTGCGTGCGTATATAAAAAATATATATTATTCTCTATATCTCTATTACTCTTATTAGGGTTTGTATTTAGGTTTTGAGTTAGGTTTGTATTTTCTGTTATGAGGTCGTAAGAGTTCGCATTATTATTGAGTTCTTGGGTTTCATTTAGGTTTGTATTTGGGTTTGGTTTTGGGTTTTGGATTAGGTTTTGATTTAGGTTTGGTGTTACATTTTCAACATAATTTTTTATTAGAACATATGTTGAACTTTTACCTCTTGTTTTACTAGGAACATATTTTATTAATCCTGCTTCAATCAATTTTTTTCGGCTATCATTTAACTGACTATAATTTTTTGATTTAGCTTCTATCATCAACGTATTATTATCTATATTAAATTCTTTAGGTCGCCTAAGATAATTCCACTTATCCCATAATACCCAATATAAAACCTGCGTATCATTATTTAATTTCTTTGCATAATTAGAACGAAATGATATTATTAAAGATAAAGGTTTTAATTCCATATTTTTTACCTCGTGGATAGGTGCTTGTCTTTATGGCAAGCACCTTTTTCTATTTATTGTGCCACTGTTGGCATTTGTACAACATTATTTGGTACATCTATTACATTTTCTACATCTTTAGAATTGATTTCTGTACTTGAAGCATTGTCTTCTGTAAATAATGTTTGTTGAATATTATTTCTATTACCTTCTAAATATTTAATTGCTTCGTCTGCTATAATATTAAGCTTATCTACTACGTCATAAGTAAAAAAGCCTTTTTGTCCATCTTCAAAACTATCAGTAGGATATTTTCTTATATGTGTATTAATAGGTATCCATACATCATCATCTGTTAAATGAAAAAGACAACTAATTATTGCTGATGTAGCTTCATTAGAACCTTACACAATTCGCTTAATGGCTGTTTAGTAGGGATATCGTATTCTATGATGAAATCTATTAAATAAGTAATAAATTCCTTTGCAGTAGTCATATCGCAATTTGACAGCGAGAATATTTCTTTATTTAACGATTGCATTCGTTTTACTACAAATTCAGCTTTCATCAATCTTTTTACATATTCGGGAAGATATCCGCTCCACTCTGATATATCGTTCATCAATGCGTAAGCTTTTTTTCTTTGCTCACTACTTATATATCTACCGTCATTAAGTCCAATATCTACCATGCTATACTTACGCAAACAAGCTCTATCTATATTGGTGTAAGGGGCTTTTATCAATAGCCCCTCTAATGTAATATCAATTATTTTTCCTTGAATTATCTCCATAATCATTTACCTGTAATTTCTTTAGTATAAATTAACAAATTCTTATCTAAATCTGTTAATTCTGTAATAGTTAGTTGTTTGGAGTTATATTTTTGGTATTTGCTTTCTAAAATTTTAGTCATAACATCATTAGTAATGTGGTTAGTATTCATCTTGGTAATTATCGACTTAAATAGTTTATCTTTATCTTGTTTGGAACAACCTTCTTTAGTGTTATCCATAGTATCAGCGTCTTTATTATCATCTAGACTAAATAAACCGCAAAGAGCATATTTTCTAGCATAAGAACTACTAGCACCTGTTACTTGACTGGTATCCATGCCCTTTTTCTCATCAGCTTCACGGGCATTTGCTGTAACTGAAATGCTTTCACCGCTATCTGCATCATATAAAGTTGCTGTAGCTACAATGTAGTATCTTCCATTATCATTTTTTACCTCATCAGAGAGGATTAACACCGCTCCATTATCATTGCATAGAGGTCTAGCTTGCTCTAAGATATCTTCGCAACTTCTATAAGAAAACTTTCCAAAACTATTATATTGACCTTTTGGAGCTTTAATATTTTGTTGAACTATAAGTAATTTTTTTAGTACATTTTTATTTTCTTGCATTTAAAGCACCTCATTTTATTTGAATATTTTGTTTTGTAATTATCTGAACACCATTTATAACAGCACCTTGCTTTATTGATTTTTTTAATGCCACTTTATCAATTTTAGGTTCTTGTGATATTAAATATTCTGTTGGTATATGCTCTATAGAATTAATTTCTAATTGTTCAGACTTTCTAAAGCTAACTACAACTTTTGCAGTTTCAAATTTATGTCCTTCTAAGTTATCAGCTAAATATTTTTTTAATCCTTCTACTTTATTATTAAGAACTCTTTTTCTATTGGTTAAATTTTTAGCTTCCTCATCAATAGCTTTTGCTTCTGCACTTAGATTTTTTATATATAAAGCCACATTTTCTCGCTTGTCAGTTAAAACCATATTTAATTCATCAAGACGAGTAGGATTAATTATTTCTCCTGTCTCCATGTCCACACATTCTTCAATAGCCTTTTCAAATTCTTGTTTTATTTCATATAAATTCATCACGCCACAGCCTTTCTATTTGTTATTATCTGCACATCTGGTGGTAAAGTATCTGCATAACCATTACCTTCATTATCAAAATATTCAATATGCCAACGGTTATTATCAAAATATATATCACTTAATCTACCGTTTAAAATATTTTTATATTCCCAATCAGTTATACAATTAGTTGCTATAACCAAGATTGGTTTAACATCTTCTTTATATTCATATATAGCAATTGTTTTCATTTTTTCACTCCTATGCTATACTTAAATTACGATATATTTTTTATGTGGTTGCTTGTTTGACCTGTTGTCTTTCAAGCAACTTTTTTTATAAAATAATCACCTTTTAATAAATCTTTATAAGGATTTATATAATCACCAGCAATATCTTTTAAATATCCATCTTCATAATCTACTAAAACTAAGTCCTCATAATCATCATTACGTAATATTACCTCTTTACCTTGTTTACAAAACGAAATTGCTTCTTTTATTGTTAATCTATCCATTGTATACACCTCTTAAAATGGAAATACTTCTCCATTAGCTTTATAATGCCAATCTTTGCTATAACCTTCTTTTAGTAATAAACTATTTATTTCTAATAAGTTTTTAAGAACATCTTTGGCTTTACATGGAAATAAATTTGTTTTCTTGCCTCGATTATTTTTTACAGTACGTATTCTCATTGTTTTCTTCTCCTTTTTATTCTTTGAATAAATGCATAACATTGATGGTCATCAGCACATACTGGTACAGATAGCCCGCATATTAAATGCAGTATCTGTACATTATTTGGTTTTAACTTTTTGCCACATCTCCAGCACTTCATTCATGCTCATTCCATTCTTTTTCTTGTGCTAATTGGTCAAGATATTTTTGAGCTTCTTTAGCTGTAGAAACAACCTTGTTTGTTCTAGCTCTGTATCTATGGTTTCCAAGAGATTTAGAACCTATAGCTTTTTTACATACTGCATATTGATTATCCCCTAACAATCCAGATACATAATAAATATTTTTGCCATCTGTATATTTTGTATTTTTTAACATGCTCCCACTCCTCTTTTTAACTGTTCGATAAAGGCTTTTAGTATGTTATCCATAAAATATTTGTCTTGCCAGCTCCATTCACGTTCTATTAGATAAGTGAAGCTATTTCTAAAGTCGGGGTCTATACGTTCCAAATCTTCATCATACTTTTCCAAGACTCCCACGAAATAATCAAGATTTAAAACAGCATAATCATAATCTTTTATTACATCTTCCAAATCTTCCCATGCTTTTCGTGCCTCGTACTTGCTACACATCTTATCTTTTCTGTGGTCTATTATCCAAAGTTTAATATTCTCAAGCGTGCCTTCTAGGTCGAAACTTTTTCCTTTAAGACAACGCATTATACCTTCTAAAGGTTCTCTTTTTAAAAATCCTTTAAAGTCGTTCATCTTACCAAACATATATCCAAATTTGCCATATTCAGACACTATACTTAATACTCCATTTTCATTATCAATAAAGAAGTAAGAATAATCTGTTCGGCTGTCTAGCTCTTTTATGAAATAACATTCGATATTACCTAATTTCTCGGCTCTATATTTTCCTTTCTTAAACACATAATCACCTCATTACATTTATTAATGAAAAATAGTATTTCTGATTTATATTTTAAAATAAATGTTATTTTTCATTGCGTTTATCTGCTGGTTCCCATACTTCCCAATCAAAACCACATTCATTAAAAAAATCGTCTTTTGAAATTTCTTCTGCAATTTTTTCTGCTTCATCTTCTGTAATATCGTCATCTACCTCAACTTCTACTTTGGTATTATTAATATATATATTTAATGTTTTCACATCATCACCCAGCTAACATTAAGCTTGTTAAGATAACGCCTACGACTGCCACAAATACCAAAGAATATTTGCAGATATTGTCTTTTTTTTCTACGTCTTTTTAAAGCTTTTATATCTCTATCAAATTCGCTTTTTAGTGGTATATTTATTGTATTTATATCCTTCATGTTTTCCTCCTATTTCTGGTGCGTACCAAGCACCATAGCAGAAATCACTTGCAAACCTCCCTGCCATAATAAATTTGTTAAGAAGATTATCGTTAAAGATTTGCCATTTTCTTTTTTATTTTTGTTATGTTAATAACCTTTCTGCTATGGCTTGCTACGCACCAATTTTAATTATGATTTAATAATTTTTATTAAATTTTTATATTATTTTTCTCATTCGTTTCATAGATTGTCTGCATATTCTCAAATCCTTTGCATATAGTTTTCATATTCTGAATAAGGTATACGTGTAATACGTCCATCTCTTTTGGCTTTTATTACTCCAGTACGTACTCTTTCATAAATAGCTCCATAACTTACTTTCGCTTTTTTAGCAAATTCACTTATAGTCAATGGTCCTTTTTCTATATCATTTAGATTTTGTTGTACCTCTATGACTTCTAAATGTTCTTGCTGAACCTTTTTAGCGATATTAATTAGTTCATCAATCTCTTTATTTAGATTTTCTTTCAAAGCTTCTAAAGCTCGAATTTTTATTTCACACTCTAAATTCCAATCAGGCATATACATAATCTCCTTTCAATTATTTGGTTGCTACCCATACATAAGCTATAAATTTTAATACAGCGGTTTCATCAATAACCCACCGCCAAGCGTTCGTTACAATAAGGGAATAATTAGTAATAGCTAAGCATATGTTAAATATATTTGGTATAATCATCTTTACGAGGAGGTGATTATATTGAAACGTGATTTAGATATAATTAGAAATATTTTGTTATACATTGAAAACGCTGATAATAACCGAATTCGTATATATGATATTTCTGTAAATTTAAATTTGCCTATTGATGTTATAAAGTATCATATCGATTTATTAGCAGATAAAAAATTTATTATCTTACGTGGTTGTGTAACTGTACTATCTCCTGATTATAAGCCTTATGACGCTATACAAATTGTTAGAATGACTTTTGACGGATGCGACTATTTAGAAGCAATAAAAAACGATACTATATGGAACAATGTCAAAAAAGACTTAAAAAGAATTGGTGGTTCTGCTTCTTTAGACATTGTTAAAACATTAGCCGTTAATATTGGTCTAAAAATTTTACAAGAATAAACTCAACCTAAAGACTTATCAGAATTTTGATGTTGACATTTTAACTTTACCAATGCAAGTAATCCTGTAACTTCCCAAAATTCGATTCTATACTTTGCAAAAATCTCTATAATTTCATTAGCAATAGGTTCATATATAATTTGCCGTTCTTCAAGTTGTCGCTTGAGTTCGGCATTTTCTTTTTCTAATTCTTCATAGGTTTTTTTCACATTATCACCTCTTTTAATAACCACTTTTCAAATTCATCCTTTTTGCTGATGTCGTTGATATAATCGAATGAACAGTTTCTTTGGTGTTTTACCTGTTATTAAACTTTTTTGTACCTCTTTAGATGTTAAAGGTTTAACAGGTCTTTCTGCTTCTTCAAGTGTTATACCGTGAGGTTTTAGAAGTAATTCATAGATATATGCTTGAGAAATCATAGAATTTAACTTTGCAGTTTCGGTATACTCCTGTAAAAGCTTTTTGTTCTTCTCCATACTCTTTGCTGATTCTAACATCTAATCACCTTTTATTTTTTATTACTTATTAAGTAACATGGTTTGCAAAAAAAATCTTAGGCTGTTAATGATTTGCCAAGACCTGTACCATAAAGACAGACATTAATATTATTTTTTACACAATAAGCCAATATTTTTTGCTGTTGTGACGTAAAAATACAATCTAAATAATCTTTAAATAATAATCTTTCATTCATTAAATAACCTCCTTTTAAGTTCAATATAATTGAACTTAATTTGCAAAAAAAAGAGGAACTATTTTTTCTAGAGGTTCATTTAAAAGTTTAATACACTTTAATATTTCATCTTGTGTAAAATAAATTCTATTATTAAGCTTTAAGGATAAACTTCTTTCAGATATTCCTAGTTCTTTTGCAAATAATTTCTGCGTTTTATATTTTTCAACAATTTTTCCTCTTAAAATAGAATAATCAAATCCATTCAATTTCATCACCGCCTTTCGTTCAATTTTATTGAACAATTAAAGTATAAAATATAAACGCCGCAAAGTCAAGTATAAAAGTTCAAAAAAATTAAATTTTTGTTTAAATAAATTGAACCTAAATTCAATATATGATATCATTATAGTAATATATAATGAATGAGGTACTTTATTATGGGAAAAGCAGATATAACTTATTCAACCTTAATTTCGTCTCGATTAAAAGAAATCTTAAATAAACGAAACTTAAAACAAGCTGATTTAGTAAAAATGACAGGACTTGGAAAGTCAGCTATCAGTCAATATATTTCCGGAAAAGTTACGCCTAAAAAGGATAAGATATCTATTCTTGCCAAAGCCTTAAACGTAGATGAACTATGGTTAATGGGAATAGATAATTTCTCAGATTCTAATATAACAGAAATACAAAAAAAAATCTTTTCTAATAATCTAAAATTCTTTATGCAACAGAAAAATAAAACACGCCAAGAAATATGTGATGATTTAGATATCAAATACACTACTTTTGTAGACTGGGAAAAAGGTAACACTTATCCTCGTATTGATAAAATTGAATTATTGGCTAAGTATTTTGGTATTCAAAAATCAGATCTTATTGAAGAAAAAAATGATACCAATAAAAATTCACTAGAATTAACAGCCCGTGATGAAAGAGATATAAAAAAACATTTAGATAAAGCGTTGGAAAATTTAGAAAATGATGAAGCCTTAATGTTTGACGGCGAACCTGTAGAAATGGACGAAGAAACAAAAGAACTTTTAAAAGCATCTTTAGAAAATAGTATCCGTCTAGCTAAAACTTTAGCTAAGAAAAAATATACGCCTAAAAAATACCAAAAAAACGATAAATCCGATGATTGATGGGAGTGGTTTTTGTGCAAAAAGTTACTCCTAAACAATTAATAAGCAAATACAAAACCAATAATCCTCAAGAAATAGCACAAGAGTTAGGTATTATAATCTTATTCGAGCCATTAGGTGAAATAAACGGATATTATAATACAGCCTTCAGGCAAAAATTCATACATATAAATAATACCTTAGTAGAATCAAAACAAAAATTTACAATAGCACATGAACTGGGACACGCACTATTACACCCAAAAGCGAACACACCATTTTTAAGAGACAACACATTATTTTCTATAAATAAATTAGAAATAGAAGCAAATAAATTTGTAGTTGATTTATTGATAACTGATGAAGCTATTGATGAAGTCAAGCATCTAACATTAGACCAAATGGCTAATTATTTTGGAATAAATAAAAACCTGATAAAACTACGGCTAAAAATTTAATTGCAAGAAATAATTAGTATATGCATAAAATTAATAAAAAAATTTTACTTCTAGTTATCTATAATATAATACTAAAAAATCTTATGTAACAAAGATGATAAAAATCAATGAGAAAGGACTAGGTATTATGACAGAATTAAGCAAACAAATTTCAGATAATAGAAAAAAATTTAGAGTAGATCATTTTGATATTGTTGTATCTGAATATATTAATAGATACAATAACAAAAATATAATATTAGATCCTCCATATCAAAGAAAATTTCGCTGGGATATAAAAACGCAATCTGCATTGATTGAGTCTATTCTAATAGGTATACCCTTACCACCTATATTTGCTTTCTCTAATGATAATTTCGACTGGGAAATTATTGATGGATTACAACGAACAACTACTTTAATTAATTTTTTAACAGATAAAAAAGATTCACAAGGAAATTTTTTTAAATTTCAAGGCTGTGAAATTCTTACAGAATTAAATGGAAAATCACTAAAAGATTTACCTGATGCCATTCGAAATTCTATAAATAATGCACGTTTACGAATTGAACTAGTTGAAGATACTGATGATGCATACAGTCAATATCTTTTATTTAGTAGATTAAACAGCAATGGTGAAGCTTTATCACCACAAGAATTACGTAATTTTTTAATATATAAATTAAATCCTAATTTTTATACAGAAATAACTTCTACTTTAAAAAATTTGCCTAGCTTTAAGAGAATAATACATTTATTACCGAAACGTGTTGATAAACAAGAAGATATTGAATATATTTTACGATTTTTTATATGTAAAAAAATAATGATATCACAAAAAAATGATAAACATAAATATTCAAATATCGAAGATATTTTAACTAATGAAATTCAACTATATCTAAAAAATACATCTGAATCGCAGTTAAAAAACGATTATAAACTCTTTATAGAGGTATTTGATTATATTGATTTTATACAAAATGGAAATGGATTTAAAGCTTTTGATAAACCATCGCAGTCATTACCGAATGTATCTGTTATTTTACCTGCTATAAGTATGCATATAAAAAAATACAAGTCGTTAGATAAAAGCCATGTACTAGAAATAATACATGATTTTTATAATGACAATACTTATAAAAAAATAACTCAACAATCATATTCTCCTGTTAAAAGGTTTTTTGAATTAAGCCTATATGCATCTGCGTATTTTTATGCTAAAATAAGAGGATAACTTATGATAAATTATATCAATGAATTTAGTAAATATCGATTAGAAAAACGACAAGAAATTAATTCCATGCAAGCAATAATAAATAATCTTGACGACGCTCTAAGACCTCGTGATAGAAAACTATTAATTGCTAGTTATATAGTACTAACTTATGCCTATTGGGAAAGTTGTTTTCATCGATTTCAAAAATTATTATGCATACAAAATCAAAATACACCAATAAAAAATCTTCCATATGATTTAAAGCAAGCTGTTTATTTAAAATTAGCAATGTCTGCTGCCTCATCTAATAGAAATAAAGTATTAGTTGATATTAAATCTTCTATTGTTTTTGATAATATTTATAAAAAAATGCATGCACATGATGAAGATACAATAGTAAAAATGCAATTAGAACAACAAACCAAATATATTTTTATCGATCCTACACAAAATCCTAAAATTGATAATGTAGAGAAACTCATAAAAAGTAATGGTCGCTCTTTAAAAAAAATTATAGAAGCATTAAAAACAGAGCATATTTTAAATAACTATTTTGAATTGGGTCTTGATTTTATTATAAATCAAAGAAATGCTGTAGCACATAAAAATGAAGGTATTATCTACAAAAAAGTGTCATATAAAAATTTTGATTCTTGTTACGAAGCATTAAAATCAGATTACTATTCAAATACAGATAATGTAGCTGAACAATTATATGATAAAATCGAAGATTTTATTCAAGATATGTCTTATCAAATAGATATATTCTATAATAAGCTTATTGAAAAATTAATAGTAACGGAGTCTTCATAAATAGATGAATAAAATTATAAATAAAGATATATTTTTAGGATTAAATGATATAGATAATAATTCTGTAGATCTAATTTTTATAGATCCACCTTATAATTTAAAAAAACAATATGCTGATAATATTTCAGATAAATGGGAAAGCCAAGATTCATATTTAGAATGGTTATTTCAATGGCTTGAAATATGTTTAAATAAGCTAAAACCATATGGCTCATTATATATAATGAATACCACTCAAAATATGCCGTATATTGATATTTATTTACAAAAAAAACTTCATATAAAATCAAGAATTGTTTGGGCTTATGATAGCTCTGGAGTACAAGCAAAACGTTTTTTTGGCTCATTATATGAGCCAATACTATTTTGTACAAAAAACAAATCAAAATATACATTTAATAGCCATGATATATTAGTTGATACGATAACTGGAGCTAAAAGAAAATTAGTTGATCATAGAAAAAATCCTCCAACTTTATATAACGAGAAAAAAGTTCCTGGAAATGTATGGTATTTTCCTAGAGTTAGATATCTCATGCCAGAATATATAAAACATCCCTCACAAAAACCACAAATTTTATTAGAACGAATAGTAAAAGCTAGTTCAAATGTTAATGATACTGTTTTAGATTTATTTGCAGGTACATTCTCTTTAGGTTTTGTTTGTAATAAATTAAAACGAAATTATATAGGTATAGAACTAAGTTCTACTTATTGCAAATATGCTCTTGAAAATTTACCAAATAGTATTTTAGATAAATAAACATCTTGCTAAATTAAGCAAGATATACATAGTAATAGCTAGGCATAGTGAAAGGGGAAAACTATGTCTAGAATACATGAACGCCTTACAAAGACAAAAGGCAAAACATATTGGTTCATTATAGATGTTGGTAGAGATGATACAGGAAAACGTATCCGTATCAAACGCTGTGGCTTTACTAAAAAAAGCGATGCTAAAAAAGCAATGGCAGAAATAGAGTCCCAATATTATGCGGGAAAGGTATTTGCTAAACCTAAAGATATAACATTTGCTTATTATGTTCAAGAAATTTGGTTTAAAGAATATCAACATTATACTAAGATATCTACACAAAAGGGCATACAATATCTATTAAAAGCATTAATATCATTCTGGGGGCAAGATGTTAAATTAAAACATATTACCTCTCTAAATATTCAAACATATATACAAAATATGCTCGATATGGGTAAAAAACGTAAAACTATTACAAAAAACTTATCCTATATAAAAATGATATTTAAACATGCTTTAAAAAATAATATTATCACTAATAATCCTTGTGAAAATATTGATTTACCTAAAATGACTTTAGTCGAAAAAACTAAACTGCTACAACAAAAACCTAAACCATTATATCTAGAAAAAGAAGATTTACTCACTTTCTTAAATGAAGCTAAAAATGATGCATATGCATATCCATATTATTATATGGTATTTTTTCTAATCTATACTGGTGCTAGATTAGGCGAGGTATGTGCTATGGAATGGGATAATTTTAATACAAAAAATAAGACTATAAAAATTACCCAAAACATCTATGGTTGCAGTCAAAAAAATTATTATGTACAAACTCCAAAAACTAAAAATAGTATTAGAGAAATTTCTATTTCACAATCTTTTATAGATGTGATGAAAGAATGGCGATTAATACAAAATAAACAAAAAATAAAAAATGCAAATAATTGGGATAGAACATATAATTTTATATTCACTTCTCGATATTATCCAGGAAAACCAATTTTGACCTGTAATCTATACGGCTTCATAAAAAAGATAGCCAAAAAAATCGGGTTAAGTTGGATCCATCCACATACATTCCGCCATACCCACACATCATTATTAGCAGCAGCGGGTGAATCATTAGAAGTAATACAAGATCGGTTAGGGCATACCAATGACTCTACAACACGTCAAATTTATTTGCATATTACTAAAAGCAGAAAAGTAGATGCTGCTTCAAAATTTGAGGCATATTTAAATTCATAAAGAGATGGTACCAAAATGGTACCTCTCGTATATTTTTAAAATAACAAAAAATCAAACTTCAAACAACAAAAGCTCTATAAAGGCTTATAAAATAAGTAAAAAAAATAGTCAAAAAGTCAAAAATAATTGTTGACATTTTGACTAATGTGAGTATAATAATAATTGTAAGGACGTTAAGAGATACAAAAGATAAGAAGTATCCCTTAAGATACTTACAAAATCTAAATTTTAATCTTATAATTTTACTAATAACAATAAATAAAAGTTAAATACGGACTTGATAGTCCGTTTAATTCAAAACAAATTTTGACTTTTTGACTTTATTTATTGCTCTATACATGGAGGTTGTTATTTATGTTCGGTTTAGTTCCATTTGCAAAAAATATTGCTAAAAGTGATGATGATTTCAATAAATTATTCGATGTTTTCAATGAACCTTTCTTTCATGAACCATTTGCAAAAATGAATTCTTATGTAAAATCCTTTAAAGTCGATGTAAAAGATACTGATAATGCTTACGAACTCACTGCTGAATTACCAGGTATCGCCAAAGAAAATATTTCTCTTGACTACAATAAAGGTTATTTAACAATTAAAACAACTACTACAAAATCCACAGAAGAAAAACCTGCTGAAAATGCTGATGATAAAAACGAAAAACCTCAAGAAAAATATATTCGCCGTGAACGTTATGTAGGTGAAATGCAACGTTCTTTTTACATTGATGATATTGATGAAAAAAATATCAAAGCGTCTTACCAAGATGGTATCTTGACTGTAGTTTTACCAAAAATTACTAAAGAAGAAGCTACAACTCAAATCAATATTGACTAATTTCTTTTTAATAAAATTTGACTTTTAAACTTTTAGGAGGCATTTATTATGTTTGGTTTAATTCCTACATTTACAAATAATCTCGCAACTAATGATAATTCTTTCAAATCTATTTTTGATGTTTTCAATGAACCATTTTTCCAAAACGCATTTGCTCCAGTAAATTCCATGTTCAACGCATTCAAAGTTGATGTAAAAGATACAGATAATGCTTATGAACTCACTGCTGAATTACCAGGAGTAAAAAAAGAAAATATTGCTCTTGATTATCAAAATGGTTATTTAACTATCAAAGCTACAATGCAAAATGAACAAAATCAGAATGAAGAAAGTAACTATATTCATCAAGAACGCTATTATGGCACAATGCAACGTTCATTCTATGTAGGTCAGATAGATAAAGCTAACGCTAAAGCTGAATATACTGACGGTGTTTTAAAAATGACATTGCCAAAACTTCAACCACAATCAACAACTACTCAAATTGATATAGATTAATATAAATTTATCCTTCCTCCTGCAACTCCTTTAAAATTAAATACTTTATAAATTAAAGATAGCCTTTATACTTGAGAACTTATCTATTCTTAGTATAAAGGCTATTTTTATTATTTACTTATGATATTTAATAATTCATATCATTTTTTGGCTCTTATTCTAAATAAAAGTTGATTTTCTTCCTTATTTTTAGCATATCTATCTTCATTTGAAATATATCCTATTTTATATAAATAATCACCTAATCGTTTATTTTCATCATTTATAGGTAAATATATATTATGTCTTTTTTCTCTATTCGATAATTCTTTATACTCACCATCCATTTTTGCGAAAAGATTTTTTAATTCTTCAGCATTAAATAAATCTAAATGCCTTACTAATAACGCTAATTTTAGTTCATTGCTTATTTTATCAAATATAATTTTAAATAAGTCTTTTGTCAAAGTAATATTCATATTAAAAATTGCTATTATTAGATTTTTATTTATATAATCTTTACCATAATAATTTACTATTTTTTGACAGAATACTTTATCTGTTTTCGCCATCAAATTATTAAATATATCTTCATCAATTTGAAATACTTCCATATTATCGATAAAACTATCCTTACTTGATAATATGTACAATGTTGCCATTTCTACAGATATATCTTTTATTTTATCAAAACATTGTTTATTTAAAAGTATATATTTATTTTGTATCAAAATTTTAAGTTTTTCTTGGTTCATTGAAGCAAAGTCAAATTCTAAATCACTAAAAATAAGTCTTAAATACGATATATATTTTTCAAAAATATTATTATCTATATCACTAAATGATAAATCTTTTATAAACTTTTCTTCAACGAAACTTCTATCACTATTTAAGATTGCATCACATTCTGTAGATAGAAAATCTATTAATACCTCATCTAATCCATTTTTTGAAAATTGTTTCCAATATTGAATAACATTATCAAAATTAGCATTGATTTTTCTATGTTTTAGTAATAATAACCAATATTTATTTTCACAAACGGATATATTTTCTAACTTAAAATTTTCATGTACTATAATTTTTTCTACTAAATCCATATCATCGCTACATTTATTTATCAAATCTAAGATATATTTTTCATCATCACAGTTATTATCATTACTCAATATAACTTCTTTTACATATTCTTCAATATTATCGGAAACATCATCTATTAAACAATCATATCCAGAAGTCATTATCATTGTATAGCATTTTTTACTTAAATCACGTTCTGCTATTTCACTATTTTTGTATACAAGAATAATATCTATCATATATTTATTGATATCGTAATACTTATTATCAAATACAAAATCCAAAAGTTCTTTATCAACTCCCGCTATATTTAACTTATAAAAGTGTATTTCTAATTTCTCGATTATCTTTTCTAAATAACTAATATTTACATCTTTAAGTTGTATCAATATGTCTTCATTTTCTTCAAAAAATTGTTCAAATGCTTCATCTTTATTCAAATTAAGTAATTCTTCTACTTTTAGACTTTCACATAAACATTTAAAATATTCTATTTGTCTATTATATGTTAATGCTGCTTTTTCAGTTAAAAAACTCCACATGTTTTCCCATTTTAAAGCCAATAAGTTTATAAATTTCTTTCTGTTATTAGTCGTCCTTACAAAAGCATCTATAAAAGACCAACTTTCTTTTTCTTCATCTGATAATTGTTGTATAAAATTATCTAATTTATTTTTATCAATCTCTTTACTACTATTTAATAATAAATACTCTAATAAATAAAAATTATAAACTTCTTTTTGTTTAAAATCTCTTATATTTAATCTATCAACTACACCTCTTAACCTAGTCAATTTATAATCAAATGACTGAACCTCTCTATTTCTTATGTTAAGAATAAAGTTCATATCATCTTTTGTTATACTATCTCCTTTAAAATAGTTAATATATATACTATAATCTTCATCAATATAGCCATATCTTAACATAAAAACTAAGACCTTATTACTTCTAACATTATCAGATAGAACTTCTTTAACATCATTTCTATCAATTAATTCTTTTAAAGATAATATTGATATATCTTGTAACTGTTCATTTAACTCTTCTAAATCATGATGTATACCATCCATTTTTTTATCTTCTAATAATTTTAAAGCTTTCCATCGTCTACAATAATCTATATATTTTTTCTTCATTTTATTAGAATCTATTCCTTCTTTATTAATAGAATACCCAGAAGGATAACAAATATAATAACTACTACCTTCTTTATAGATATTTTCAAAATTAAAATTATCATCTAGTATTTGTTTTATAGAAAATTCTTTTGAATTATGATATGGTTCACGTCTCCCTATTGCAGAAATTGTTATTTCCCAATTAGCTAAATAACCACAAAAAGCATATTTTAATTCTTTAGTACTCTTTAAACAATCTTCTTTTACTAATATAATTTGTTCTTCTAATTGATTTATACTTTCTCTAATTTTTTCAACATCTTTTTCTATAAATGATTGTTTATTTTTAAAAGCTTGCTTAACAATACTTTCATCTTGTTCATTTTGAAGTTCAGCAAAATCTTTTGGATATAAGTTTTTAAATATTATCAGTGATAACATCTTTTCATCTACAAGTTTTATGCTATCTGAATCTTTTAATGTTCTTTTATAAATCTTAAATTCATTAAAAATATTATATAAAACTCGCATATCTGATACGAATGGTGCTATATCTTTTATATATTCTTCTGATATATTATATTCAGCATTATTTTCAAATTCTTTCAAAAAAACATCTTCTGAATTACTTTCATTAATTATTGGAACGATAGGTATAATATAATCAAAAAATTTAGTGCGTTCTTCTTTATTATGGAATAATTCATCTTTTACTGCATAAACAAATTTTACGGGTTTCTCTAAGCCTTCGTAATTATTTATGATAAAATTCAAATCCCTTAACTCTATGAATATATCATTGTTTTCTAGTCTATCTAAATCCTCAAAAAATACAACTTCATATCCTGTTGCTTCAAAAAAATATAAAATTTCATCTATATTCTTATTAAAAATAGATTTTTCATCAATCGCTTCATTTCCAAGAGTAGCATTAGAAAATAATTTTATTTCTTTCAATTTTAATTTAATCATACCCTGTTTTATTATAATAGTAAGTATTATCATATGTAATAATACTAAGCATGGTATTATTACATATGACCAAAATTCAGGGATACCTAAATCAATTAAAAAATTAATACAATTAATCACTTTTTCCTTTAAAACATCTGGAAAAAATAATACACTTCCAATTAAACAAAATATATTAACGCAAAAAGTCCATATAAAAATGTACATATAGCTCATTTTTTCTATCTTATTATATCTACTTTGTGGCAACATATTCTTTTTTATTTTATAAAAAAATTGTTTTAATATTACATTTTCTATTTTTTCTAAAGGTATCTCTTCATTCTTTTTATCCTCTTGAGAATTTCCTTCGTTACTATTAAAAGTCGCCATGGATATAAATGTATATTTTAAACTAGGATGCTTTTTTACATATGTTTTTATAACGCTACTTTTTCCAGCTCCATAAGGTGCAGTAATGGCTATATTTCTAATTTCTTCATCATTGATAGCTTGATTCTTCACCATTTTCCATGTTATCTATTGGTGTTAATTTTTTATAATCATTACGCTCTGCACAAATACATCTTTTTAAATAATCAATATAATATTCTATTCGACTTTCAAACCAAACTAATTTTTTTATTACAAATTTTATAAATTTCTCTCTCGTAATAAAACCTTCTTTCTAAACAAACTTAGTAAATTTTAATAATTTTAATATAAGATATTTTGATTATAAAAATACTCTATGATATAATAAAAAAGAGAGATAGCCTGATTGTGGTAGGTCAGCACCTCTCTCTTAGAAAATTCAATTCGTTAAGAAGGCTGTTCCCGCCGTTTCGGAACGGTCTTTTTTTCGTTTATAAACTAATTATTTATAATCTGAAAAAGCGTAGCAATCAAATTTATAATACTTATCACTAACGATAATTTTTCATAAGTCGTCATGCTAACACCTCCCTAACGAGAGGTGTCCGACATCAAGCTATCCCATGACTTCAATTATATCATATCTTTAATTTAAATAATATTATCTATAAATCAATAATTATTTTAAACTTTATATTCTATAACTTTTAAAATAAAACTTAACAACATAGTAAACCAAAAATACCTTTAGAGTTGACTATATCTTTTTATTTTCTTATAATCATATCAAAACATACTTTATAAAATTCAATTTTATAAATATATAAGGAGATAATTTTATGTCATCATCATTAACAACAAAAACCCTATCAAAAATGGCTGTTTGTGTAGCTATCATCTGCATATCGGCTTACATATCTTTCCCTATCACTGCCGTTCCGTTTACTTGCCTTACTTTAGCTATGTTATTATCAGCATTTTTATCCACACCAAAAGAAACACTAATCATCATGATTGTCTATACGCTAATCGGTGCTATCGGTCTTCCTGTATTTTCTGGTGGTGCAGGTGGTTTCAACTGTTTATTTTCCCCAACTGGTGGTTATCTTTGGGGCTTCATCGTCAGCTATCCTATTGCTAGTTATCTAAAAGGAAATAAAAACTCCTTCAAAAACTTCTTTTTAGCAGGACTTGCTGTCATTCCTATCACTTATATTTTTGGTGTAGCTATGCTTTGCTTCATTATGAAGCTTTCCATTTTAGAAGGCATCACCATTGGTGCTTTACCTTTCATTCCTGGTGATATCATCAAAACTTTAATTGCCAGCTACGTTGCTGTTCGTTTGCGCAAAAATTTATTTTATTAATCGAGGAATATATATGATAAACAATAATTTTTTACAAGAAGGTATCTCACCTTCTTATTTTTTTCAATATGTTGATACCTTAACTAATCTAAACTTACATTCACTTGTAATCTATAAAGATAATAAATTACTCTCCAAAGTTCATATTGCCCCCTATAATGAACATGAAAAACAAATTTTATTTTCTGTGAGCAAATCCTTTACAGCAGTTGCCATGATGTTTGCTCTCCAAGATAAATTATTTACATTAGATACCACAATTTATTCACTTTTAAAACACAAATTAAATTTTGAACCTACAGAAGATATAAAAAGCATCACCATACATCATTTATTATCCATGACTTATGGCTTCATCGACAAAGAAATTCAAGATTTTTACTTAAAAGACGATTGGATTAGTGAAGCATTTTCTTTAAAATTGCAGACAAAGCCTGGCACTTCCTTCTTTTATAATAATCGTTGCCCATTTTTATGTAGTGCCATCATTCAAGAATTAACTGGCAAAAATCTTTTGACTTATCTACAAGAAAAACTCTTTTCTCATTTAAATATAACCAATATAAGTTGGGAGAAAAATACTCAAAACTACGATAAAGGCTCGTGGGGTTTAAGCTTGACCACAGAAGATTTAGCTAAATTCGGTCAATTTATACTCAATAAAGGCTCATGGAATAATAAGCAATTACTAGCCCCAGAATATATTGAAAAGTTACTCACAGTATATATAAATACAGATGATAAAGTTTTTCCAGATAGTAAATTAGGCTACGGTTATTATTTTTGGAAATGCCAACCTGAAAAAGCCTTTCGCTGTGCTGGTCTTTTCGGGCAATATTGCCTTATCTTGCCCGAAGAAAATATGGTCATAGCTATAACTAGTAATGCTGAAAACGAACAAAAACAAACTATTTTATCTGCTACATGGAAATTCTTAGACCAAATAAAAAAAGATAATAAATCCTCTACTCAAGATTTATCATCTTTAAATAACTATCTTTCTAAGCTTCATTTACCATATTTACCTAATGACAATTCTATTACTCCCGAAATCTTTCAACAAGAATTTAAATTCTCTCACAATCCTCTAAATTTAAATTCTATTTCTTTCTCCCAAATTGCCCCTGATTACATCAGAATTAATATTACCTTAAACACTAGAAAATATAATTTATTAGCTAAACTAAACGCTTGGCAAAAGAATAATACTAATTCCGAAAATGATAACTTTGATTCTTGTACAACTATTTTCTATGAAAATCCTTACGCCAACTACGGCTGGCAAAATAACAAATTAAATTTAAAATTAGTTTATAACCAAGGCATTTTCATCGATACCCTAGAATTTAATTACTACAACCACCAACTATACTTACACTACAATCCTACTCCATCTTTCATCATCAGAACAAAACCCCATTACCTCATATCCAATCCCATAAAATAACAAAAAGGCTAGAGTAACCTATACTCTAGCCTTTAATTTACACACTACAAAAATACAACACTAAACTACTTCCGCATCATAAATTTTAGTGGTAATCATAGATTATTAAAAATAAATTTTTAAATATCAATAACACCTAACCATTCCCGCATTAGCAGACTTTTACGGTAGCTGAAAGCTATTGACAAAGATAAAACTATGGATACGGTTTTAGTCCTACTGTCTGAGCGAAGCGAGTTTAGAGCGTTGTAGACATAGTTTTATCTTTGTCAAAGTAAAATCAATATTGCGGGTATATTTTCTTTTTGATTCGTTTTTCTTTTATTTAAAAGAAAAATGAATACTAACTTTTGGGAGGGTATATTTTTATGTTATATGCAGTTATTGACATTGGTTCTACTACTATTCGTATGGCTATTTATGAAATCTTGGATAATAAGTTAAATCTTATTCATAAGCGCAAATATACTGTAGGTTTAGCAAGTTATGTCAAGGATAATGTCATGGAACAAGCTGGTATTGATAAAGCTTGCGAGATTTTAAACAGTTTTAAATCATTCTTGACTTCTTTTAATATCGAAAATGTAAGTGCGTTCACTACTGCTGCACTCCGCAATGCTCAAAATAGTAAAGAAGCTGTCGCTGAAATCATTGCTCGCACTGGTATTGATTTGCATATCATCTCTGGTGATGAAGAAGCAACTTATGATTTTATCGCTGCTACACACGAACTTGATTATCATGATGGTTTTATCATTGATATCGGCGGTGCTAGTACAGAACTCATTCGTTTTGCTGACAATAAAATTATCCAAAAGACTAGCTTGCCTATCGGCTCTTTAGCTCTCCATACAAAATATGCGACTGACTTTTTACCTAGCGAAGAAGAAATCTCACAAATGATAAAAGAAGTTCATGCCATTATTGATACAGCACCTGAATTTAAAGATATTTCCCATGCTGAAATCTGTGGTATTGGCGGTACATGTAAAGGAGCTAGAGCTTTATATAACGAAATGTACACTCAAGATGATGCAAATGAAACTATACCTGCTGACAAAATTCCTGAAATGATTTCTCATTTCACACGTGGGCATAAATTAACAGATAAAGATATCACAACTTTATTAAAAACTGTACCAGACCGTTTGCATACTATTATTCCTGGCATGGTCATAGCTAATGAAATCGCTAAACTAATCCATGCTACTGCAATAACTTATAAAGACGCTGGTATGCGTGAAGGATTTTTATATACTCATGTAATCGAAGGTTAGTTTTTTATGCAAGAAAATAACGATATTTTACAAATATTATTCTCCTATCAAGATAAAAATTATGCTCAATTTGTACAAAAATTATTGCCTAAAAATATTGATAGAGAAAATATAAAAATTATCGGTATACGTTTACCACAATTGCGAAAAATTGCTAAAGACCTAGTAAAAAATGATTGGCAAGAATTTTTAAATCAAAATACAAATGAATATTTTGAGCAAATCATGCTTGAAGGCTTTGTCATTGCTTATGCTCCTATTGATATAAATGCAAAACAAAAATTAATTCAAAATTTCTTACCTAAGATAAATAATTGGTCTATTTGCGATAGTTTTTGCGCCAGTTTCCAATTAAAAACTAAAGATAAAGATTTATATCTATCTTTTATAAAAAATTATTTAAACAGCCCTAATGAATATGAATTGCGTTTTGCCATTGTGATGTTATTAGACTATTATTTAACAGAAGATTTTGCTGAGAATACACTTCAATTAGTCTATAACACAAAAGATATTTCCTATAGTGTAAATATGGCTAAAGCATGGGCTTTTAGTAAATATTTTGCTTTTTATCCAGACAAAGGCTTAAATTTTTTGCAAACAAAATCTCTATCTAAAGATGTTTTTAAAATGACTTGTCAAAAAATAAGAGACTCCCATAGAGTTTCTTCTCGTTATAAAGAAGCATTAAAAAATTTATAAAAATTTTTATCAGTTGTTATCTAACATTCATTATTTAACAACTGATTTTTTTATCTAATATAGCCCTAAAGCCTTATATCATAGACTTTTTTCGCTAAAAATGATAAAATATATTAGTTAAGATGATTGTCGTAATTTGTTATTTCGGTCATATTTTGACCGTAGATTAAAATTGAGGTGAGAATGTGACAGAAACTATAAATACAGGAAAAATTCTCCCTGTAAATCTTGAAGATGAAATGAAAAACTCATATATTGATTATGCTATGAGTGTAATTGTTATGCGTGCGTTACCTGATGTACGTGATGGTTTAAAACCAGTTCATCGCCGTATTTTGTATGCTATGCAAGAAGCTGGTATGGGCTCTAATAAACCATATAAAAAATCTGCTCGTATCGTCGGGGAAGTACTAGGTAAATATCATCCACATGGTGATATTTCCGTTTATGATGCTATTGTTCGTATGGCTCAAGATTTCTCTTGCCGTTATGTATTAGCTGATGGTCATGGAAACTTTGGTTCTATTGATGGCGATTCTGCTGCTGCTATGCGTTATACAGAAGTTCGTATGTCAAAAATTGCAGAATTAATGCTCCAAGACATCGATAAAAAAACAGTAGATTTCACACCAAACTATGATGAATCCCTACAAGAACCATCTGTATTACCATCTAAAATACCAAATCTTTTAGTAAATGGTTCTTCTGGTATTGCCGTTGGTATGGCAACTAATATACCACCACATAATTTAAACGAAGTAATTGATGGCGTTTTACAGATGATTGATAACCCTGAAATTACTGTTGAAGAATTAATGCAAACTATCAAAGGTCCAGATTTCCCTACTGGAGCAATGATTATGGGTCGTGATGGCATTATTTCTGCTTATAAAACAGGTCGTGGTGCAGTAAAAATGCGTGCTTGCACAGAAATTACTACTTTGCCAAATGGTAAACCACGTATCACTGTAACTGAATTACCATATCAAGTAAATAAAGCTCGTCTTGTAGAACGCATTGCTGAACTTGTTCGTGATAAAACAATTGATGGTATTACCGATTTAAATGACGAATCAGACCGCAATGGTATGAGTATTGTAATTGATTTACGTCGTGATGCAAATCCAGAAGTTATTTTAAATCAATTATATCAACATACTCAATTACAAGAAACTTTCGGTGTAATTATGCTTGCTTTAGTTGATGGCAGACCTCGCATTCTCAACTTAAAACAAGTTTTACATTACTATATCAAACATCAAGAAGATGTTATTCGCCGTCGTACACAGTATGAACTCACAAAAGCTCAAGCTCGTGCTCATATCTTAGAAGGCTTAACTATAGCACTTGACCATTTAGACCCAATCATTAAAACTATTCGTGATTCTAAAAATGGCGATAGCGCTAAAGAAGTTTTAATGAGCGACTATACTCTTACTGAAAAACAAGCTCAAGCTATCTTAGATTTGAGATTACAACGTTTAACTGGTCTTGAACGCGAAAAAATCGAAAATGAATATCTTGAAATCTTAGATTATATCTCTGATTTACAAAATATCTTAGCAGATGAACAAAAAATCTTAGATATCATTAAAGAAGAACTTTCTGCTGTTAAAGCTAAATTCGGCGATGCTCGTCGCACTCAAATCACAGATGATAGTTCTGATGTAGATATCGCAGATTTAATTGCTGAAGAAGATGTAGTAATCACTTTAACACATAATAACTATATCAAACGTATCCCTGTAACTACGTACCGCAATCAAAAACGCGGTGGTCGTGGCGTTACTGGCATGGGTACAAAAGAAGAAGATTATGTTGAAAATATGATTATCACATCTACACACAATACAATCTTATTCTTTACTAATAAGGGACTTGTATATCAATTAAAAGGATATGAAATTCCTGAATCCGGTAGGACTGCAAAAGGCACAGCCATTGTAAATCTTTTACCATTAGCAAAAGAAGAAACTATCACAGCTATCATTCCTATTAAGGAATTCTCTAAAGATAGATATTTATTTATGGCTACTCGTCATGGTATCGTTAAAAAGACAGGTCTTAGCGAATTTGATACTAATCGCAAAAAGACAGGTCTTATCGCACTTTCTTTAAAAGAAAATGATGAATTAATCGGTGTAAAACTCACTGATGGCAATCGCCAAATCATCATCGGTACTCGTGATGGTATGTCTATTTGCTTCAATGAACAAGATGTTCGTCCTATGGGTAGAACTGCTCGCGGTGTCATTGGCATAAAATTAAAAGGTGAAGATACAGTAATTGGCATGGACAATATCCGTGATGATTGCGAAGTCTTAACTGTTACTGAACATGGTTTTGGCAAACGTACTGCAACTTCTGAATATCGCACACAAACTCGCGGTGGCATTGGTCTTATCAATATCAAAGTCACTGAAAAAACTGGTTTTGTAATTGGCATTAAAGTTGTAGATAGCCAACAAGAATTCATGCTCATTTCTACTGAAGGTATCGTCATTCGCTCAAATATTGAAGAAGTTTCTGTAATTGGCAGAAATACTCAAGGCGTAAAAATGATGAATATGGATAATAATGATAAAGTAGCTGCTCTTGCTGCTTTTGAAATCAAAGAAGACGATAAATAATTTATAAGACAAAAGGATTTTGCTATGTATGATATGGGAAAAATACTCATCTATATAGGAATTGCTCTTGTTATTATCGGTCTATTAATCCATTTTGGTGGAAAATTATTACCTCTAGGTAAATTACCATTTGATTTTAAATGGGAAGGTAATAATTGGGGCGTTTATTTTCCTTTAGGTAGTTCTATTTTAATTAGTATTATCTTAACATTAATCTTAAATTTATTATTTCGTTAACTAAAAATACCGCAAATAGTTTTTATCCTATTTGCGGTATTTTTTATTTATGATTTACCTGTAGTATTCATATCTATAGCTGGGACATCTCTTGTTGGTGTTTGTGGCACAGGTTCTTTTTGTTTTGTTGTATTATCTTCCACTGGAGTTTCTTCTCTAGTTTCTACTTTTTCTCGATTACTATTTGTTCGTGGACGTTCTTCATCTACTTCAGATTTAAATCGTTTTGTAGATTTTTCTTGTTCTTCACGAAGTCGTTGCAATCTTTCTTCACGTTCCTGTGCAATTTCTCTTTTTATGCGTTCTTTTTCTGTTACTTCTACAGCATTATCAGGAATAGATTCTTCATATTCTATATTATCTTCATGAATAGATGTTGTAATTGATTGATTGATTTTTATGCCTAATGTATTTGCTAAAATCTGTCTTGTCTTACTGATATCTGGTACCCAATAACTAATACCTTCTATATATACTGGTTTACCTGGTAACATTTCTGATTTTAATCCATTATCTTTTGCATCTTGAAGTGTTCCCAAGAAAGATAATATTTCACTAACTGACATATCAGTTTCCACTGAATCAGAAACAGCAGATACAATAGCTGGCAATTTAGGAATAATTGTTGGAGATACTAATTTGTCCATTACTGCTTTCATGAAATTCTGTTGACGTTTGATACGACCAATATCGCCCTCCTCATCACGATAGCGTACATATGTTATCGCAGTCTTGCCGTCCATATGTTGCATACCTGGCTGAAGGTCAATATATAAACCGCCATCATCATCCCATGGGTCTTCATAATACATGCGTTTTTCTACATCAATATCAATACCGCCTAAAGCATCAATAATTTTAGTAAAACCATGTACATTAATTTTTATATAATGATCAATATGTGTATTTAATAAACTTTCAATGGTTTCTTGAGTTAATTTTCTACCACCATAGGCATAAGCTGCATTAATCTTATCAAAGCCATGACCTTTTATTTTTACACGCGTATCACGAGGTACAGATAATAATGCTGCTTGATTTTTATCCGGGTCTAATGTCGCTATCATTAAGGTATCGCTTCTCCCCACATCATCAGCGCGCTCATCTACCCCCATAATCATTACAGTAGCCTTATCGTTTGCAACTAACATACCTTTTTTATCATCTTCATTATAATCTGGTTTATTATCAACTAACGCATTAGCAAAAAAAGCTCCTACCATACCAGATAAAATAAAAATAACTACTAATATCAAGATATATTTTACATAACTGCTTTTATTTTTTTTATCTCCATTTCCCAATTATTATCCCTCACATTATTCAAATTCATTTAAATATTAACTATTCTATTATAAGATTTTATCAATTATTCCGCAATTGTTATTTCTCTATTTTAGTAAACGTATACTAAAAAAACTTTATTTTCATAAAAATAAAAATATTATATAATACTAATATCACATCTTATAAAAAGGAGTATTGTTGTGGATAAGAATAAACAAAAATACAAATATCTTTATTTATTGTCAGAAAAATACCCTAATCGTCAATCTGTTGTAACTGAGCTAATTCGCTTAAAAGCTATTTTAAACTTAGCTCGACCAACAGAACATTTTATGAGTGATTTACATGGTGAATATGAATCTTTCTTCCATATTCTCAATAATTGCTCTGGTGTTATCAAAGAAAAAGTAGATTATTTATTTTCTGAAGAAATGTCCACCTCACAAAAAGCTGAATTTTGTACTTTAATTTATTATCCTAAAGAAAAAATACTCAATTTAAAAAAACAAAAATTAATCACTACTCAATGGTATTCTCAAAATCTCATCTATTTATTGCGCCTATCAAGATTGATGTCTTATAAATATCCTCAATCAGAATTAAAAAATTTACTGCCTAAAGGATATGAAACCATCATTCTTGAATTGCTCACAGCTAGACCAAATGATGATACTTTCCAAGAGGTATATTTCAATACTATCTTAAACACTTTAATCAATATTAATAGTGGTACAGATTTTATCATTGCTTTTACAAAGTTCATCAAAAAACTAGCTGTTGCTCATTTGCATATCGTCGGCGATATTTATGACCGAGGACAACGACCTGACTCTATCATAGATATGCTACGCCAACATCATTCTGTAGATATTCAATGGGGCAATCATGATATCTTATGGATGGGTGCAATGTGTGGTAATGAAGCTTGTATAGCGACAGTAGTACGAAACTGTTTATCTTATAATAATACTGCCGTTTTAGAAAAAGGATATGCTATCAGCCTTCGCTCGCTATCTTCATTAGCTAGTAAATTATATCCAGATAAAACCTTATTAGTAGCTATGCAACGTACTATTTCCATAATTTTATTTAAATTAGAAGGACAACTCATCAAACGTAATCCAGATTTTCAGATGGATAGTCGCCTTTTATTAGATAAAATAGATTATATCTCCAAATATATCAAAATCAATGGTATATCTTATCCAATAAAGAGTCCTTCCTTCCCTACAATAAATCCTCAAAATCCCTATGAATTATCTTTAGAAGAAACAGAAGTCTTATCTGATATAAAATCAGCATTTTTAGATAGTGTACGCTTGCGCAAACATATTGATTTTCTTTACCAAAAAGGTAGCGTCTATAAAGCATATAATAACAATTTACTCTATCATGGTTGTATACCATTAAATGATGATGGTAGTTTCATGCGTATTCATCTAAATAACAAATATTATTCTGGAAAAAATTATTTAGATTTTGTTGATAAAACTATTCGCCAAGCATATCTTGGTTTATATGAACAAAAAAATATCGACTTAATGTATTATTTCTGGTGTGGCAGATATTCACCATTTTCCGGTAGAGAATTTAAAACATTTGAACGCATGTTTATTGAAGATACGGATACATGGATTGAACCTTCTGATGCGTATTATAAATATTGCAATGATGAAAAAATCTGCGATATGATACTTGAAGAATTTTCCTTAAAAACAAAACGTGGACATATAATCAATGGTCATGTTCCTGTAAAAGTAAAAGAAGGAGAAAGTCCTGTAAAAGCAAATGGAAAACTAATCATCATCGATGGTGGTTTTTGTAAAGCTTATCATAAAAAAACAGGAATCGCTGGTTATACTTTAATTTCTAATTCACGTGGACTACGTCTTTTAGAACATCAATCCTGTGCTAATATCAAAGAGTCCTTAAAAGCCAACCAAGATATTGAGTCAGTTTCCTGTACTTTAGAATTACAAAATTATCATTCTTCAACAGCTGATACTGATTTAGGCGAAGAAATCCAATGTCAAATAAATGATATCTACCATTTAATGCTCGCTTATCAAAATGGTTTAATTCCTGAACAAGCTTAATTGTAAAAAAGGCAACTTATTTTATTTAAATAGTAAAAATAAGTTGCCTTTTTTGACATCTTCATAATTATTTGAGATAATTTATATATATAAATATAATGAAAAGGATAGATTATACTTATGACTTTATTTCTTTTAATCAGTGCAATTATCTTAATTGCTTGCGTAATTGGAAGTAAATTATCTACTCGCTTTGGCGTGCCTACACTTTTATTTTTTATTGGTCTTGGTATGCTCTTCGGCTCTGATGGTTTATTTCAAATTCATTTTGAAGATTATTCTCTCGCCGAAAAAATCTGTTCTGCCGCTCTCATTTTCATCATGTTTTACGGTGGCTTTGGTACAAAATGGAAAACTGCTCGTCCTATAGCTAAACAAGCTGTTTTACTGAGTACTTTTGGCGTATTTATCACAGCTGCACTCACTGGTATTTTTTGTCATTTAGTATTAGGGTTACCCCCTCTTGAGGGATTATTAATTGGTGCTGTGCTTAGCTCTACTGATGCAGCTTCTGTCTTTTCTATTTTGCGTTCACAAAAATTAAATCTAAAATACAGTACTGCTCCTATGCTAGAAATTGAAAGTGGTAGTAATGACCCTTGTGCTTATATGCTGACCATAATTTTATTAACTAGCATTGGCAGTAGCTTAAACTTCTTTGATATCTCCTATTTAATTTTTGCTCAATTTGCTTATGGAATTATCATCGGTGTTGTCTTAGCTTTTATCGCTTCCTGGATATTAAAAAATGTTCAATTCGGCGAAAATGGTTTTGACTCTATCTTTTTAGTTGCTATTGCCTTAACTGCTTATGCTCTCCCATCTCTAGTTGATGGCAATGGTTATTTAAGCACTTATATCGCAGGTATCATCTTAGGCAATCAAAATATCCCCAAAAAGAAAAATCTCGTAAATTTCTTCGATGCTTTTAATGGCATGATGCAAATGCTCATCTTTTTCTTATTAGGTTTATTAGTATTTCCTTCAAAATTAACATATTATTTTGTTCCTGCTTTATTTATTGCTATTTTCCTTACATTCATCGCTAGACCTATAACCATGGCAATATTATTATCTCCATTTAAAGCTCCTTTAAATCAACAATTAATCATGTCATGGGCTGGTCTTCGTGGAGCTGCTTCCATTGTTTTTGCGATTGTCGCTGTCGTATCACCAAATTATGCTGATGACGCAATTTTCTCCATCGTCTTCTGTGTCGTGCTTTTATCTTTATTATTCCAAGGTGCTTTATTACCGTCTGCTTCAAAACATCTAAATATGATTGATGAACACGAAAATGTATTAAAAACATTCAACGATTACACTGACGAAAATAATATCCATTTCACTTGTTTAGAATTAAATAATTCACACCCATGGATTAATAAACAAATTCGCGATATCGGTTCTATCCCAGGTACATTGATTGCTGCTATCTTGAGAAAAGGAGCCACAATAACGCCAAAAGGCGATACCTTCTTGCGCGATGGAGATACACTCATCATTTGCGCTAAAACTTATCAGGGCAATGATAATATCACTTTAAATGAAATAAATATTGATTCTAATAATGAATTCATTGGCAAAAAACTTCGCGATATTGATATCAAAAAAGATTCACTTGTTGTTTTAATTCAACGAAACGGCGTAGATATCATACCTGATGGCGATACTATTCTAGAAGAAAAAGATACGCTTGTAGTTTTCTCTCAAAAAAATCTTTTTCATTTAGCTTAAATTAAAATCAAATATAAAATAAAAAGATAGTTATAAGACAAAATTTAGTCCTATAACTATCTTTTTTAATTTAAATTTTATTACATGATAGATTTATAAATTTCTTTAATAGCTTCTACACTTACATCTCTTGGATTTCCTGGTGTGCATGCATCAACAAAAGCAGATTCAGATAAAAATTGAAGGTCTTCTTCTTTTACACCTAATTGAGTCAATTTCTGAGGAATTCCCACATCTACACTCAATTTTTCTACGGCTTCAATACAAGCCTGACGAGCCTGTTCAATACTCATATCTTCTGTATTTTTTACGCCCATAGCTACTGCGATATCACGATATTTATCTGCTGTTGATGGCGCATTAAATTTCAATACTGGTGTTAATAAAATAGCACAAGCAACACCATGTGGAATGTCATATACTGCACTCAATGGATGAGCCATAGAATGTACTATACCTAAGCCAACATTAGAAAAGCCCATTCCTGCAATATATTGACCTAAAGCCATTTGTGCTCTACCTTCTGGATCACCTTTAACAGAATCTCTTAAAGAACGGGCTATGATTTCAATAGCTTTTATATGCATCATATCTGTTAATTCCCATGCACCTTTAGTGATATAACCTTCGATAGCATGAACAAGTGCGTCCATTCCTGTTGCTGCACAGAGTTTTGGTGGCATAGATGCAGTCATATCTGGATCGATAATTGCCACTACTGGAATATCATGTGGGTCAGCACAAACAAATTTACGATTTTTTTCTTCATCAGTAATTACATAATTGATAGTTACTTCTGCTGCTGTACCAGATGTTGTGGATACGGCAATAATTGGCATTGCTTTATGTTTAGTTGGTGAAGCACCTTCTAGACTTCTAACATCAGCAAATTCTGGATTTTTCATAATGATAGCAATTGCTTTACTTGTATCAATAGCACTACCGCCACCTACAGCAACAATTACATCAGCACCACATTGTTTACAAAAATCCACGCCTTCAGTAACATTTTTGATTGTAGGATTAGCTTTTATTTTATCATAAATTTCATAATCTATTTTTGCTTCATCTAAAATATCACATACTTTTGTAGCTACTTTGAATTTAAGTAAATCTTTATCTGTAACTAACATAACTTTTTTCAAGCCACGATTAATTACTTCATTTGCAATTTCTTTTATTGCTCCTTTACCAAAATAAGATGTTTCATTTAATATTGTTCTACAAATCATTTAAATGCCTCCATTTATAATATATGATTTAATTGTTCTTTTTTTCACAAAATTTTATTTAGATATACAATAAACAAAAATCAAATTTCTTTTTCTTATTATAAGTCATAAATTAACATAAATCAATATAAAACAACACAAATTTATATAAAAAAAGATATTCTCACTAGAATATCTTTTTCTTGCTTATTATCATTTTAATCTATTAAATACATATTTTGCCATGACAACTTGCATGATAAATAAAATCATCAATAAATAAAATACAGATATAATTCCTATTCCTTGAACGATAAAACCCAAGATAGCAGGCCCTAATATAACGCCTGTATAACCCATGCAAGTTACTGCTGTAACAGCAGCATTTATCGGCATGTCTTTTTGATATTGCAACAAACTATATAATACAGGCACAATATTTGCAGCACCTAAACCAAGTAAAACAAAACCAACCAACATTAAATAGAAATTATCTATAATAATTATCCATAAAAATCCTAATCCCGCTAAACTACTTCCTAATACTACAGCTTTTTCTTCGCCTAAAAATTGTACTACTTTATCCCCAATTAAACGCATGATAAGCATTGCTACAGAAAAAACAGCATATCCCACACCAGCTAAAGATAATTCTACATCTTTTACCTCAGCTAAAAATACACCGCCCCAATCCATGATTGCACCTTCGCCTAAAAAGCTCACACATGCTAAAATGCCGAATAAAACAACAATTCCTTTAGGAATAGCAATCGCACTTTCACTATTAGCACTTTTATAATCTAAAAAATATCTGCCAAAGAAAATTACAATAGCTAAAATTATTAAACAATGAATGATTGCTATAAAAAATACATCAAGTCCCATCTTAGCTAAAATACTAAATAAACCAGCGCTACAAAAACAACCAACACTCCAAAAACCATGCATACTAGACATCATACGTTTTTGCGATAATTTTTCAACAACAACAGCATTGATATTCATACAAACTTCTGTACAACCCATAATAGCGCCTACTAAAATCAAACAAATAGCATATGACCAAACATTTGGTAAACAAGACAACGCTACTAATACTATCGCAAATAAACTACCTGTAGTAACCATCACTTTTTTACAACCAAATTTTTTACCTAAAAGACCACCAATCGGTATAACAATAAAAGCACTTATACCTATGCACAATAATAATAATCCCAAAATATCTGCTTCAATATGTAAACGTTCTTTAATCATAGGTATCATAGGCGCCCATGTGGAAATGGCAAAACCTGGTATAAAAAAAGCCATTCTAGCTGCATACTGTTCTTTTTTGCCGACCTTAAACTGCATTAACTCTTTATCTTCTAAACTCACAAATAAACCTCTTTTCTTTTTTTATTTTAGATAAATTCCTATATATACATATCATATTATATGAAATTAATAAAAAAAGCTATAATAATAAAACCTTGTATAGCCTAATTTTTTTAGCTATACAAGGTTTATTATTATCATATTTAATTTAAAACTTTAAATACATAAGAAGATACTATTGCTTGCAAAATAAACATTCCAGCTAAGATACAAAATACTGCTACAATACCAATTCCATGAGCAATAAAACCTAATAGCGCAGGGCCAAACATTACTCCTAAATACCCCATACTAGTAACAGCTGTTACTGCTGAATTTATAGGCATTTCTTTTTGTCTGCCCAATAAAGTAAATACTACAGGAACAATATTTGCAGCTCCAAAACCAAGAAGAATAAAACCAAATTGCATCATAAAGAAATTGTCAAAAACAATAGAAATTATATATCCTACACTTGCTACTATTCCACCAAAAATAACAACACGCTGTTCGCCTAATTTTTGTACTACTTTATCACCAATCAAGCGACCAATGAGCATAGCTGCTGAAAATACTGCATAACCAACACCAGCTAAAGATAAATCTACACCTTTAGCTTCTGTCAAAAATACACCACTCCAGTCCATCATACCACCTTCACCTAAAAAGGATATAACAGCTAAAACTCCAAATAAAGTTACAATTCCCTTTGGTATAGCGATAGCTTTACCATTACTAGCACCTTTATACGGTAAGAAATATCTACTGAAAGCAAAAATAATCATGAAAATAATAATACAATGTATAATTGCTATTTGACTAATACCTAAACCTAATTTAGCCAAAATACTAAATAAACCAGCTCCAGCAAAACAACCTACACTCCATAAAGCATGCATACCAGACATCATGCGTTTTTTGGAAAGTTTTTCTACGATTACTGCGTGAATATTCATATTTACATTCAATATACCACTTATAGCACCTAAAACAAATAAAAAGATAGCATACATATAAATATTAGGTAACATGGATAATATTATAATTTCTACACCCATGCACAAACCCATAACACGCAAAACTTTTTTACAGCCAAATTTTTGTGCAAACAATCCAGCTATAGGCATCATCAAAAAAGAACTTACACCAATACATAATAACAATAAACCCAATATATCAGCGCCAATTTGTAAACGTTCCTTTATAATAGGTATCATTGGTGCCCATGTAGATATACCAAAACCTGCAACAAAAAATATTATTCTAGCTGCATATTGTTCTTTTTTCCCCACTTGAAGTAAATTTAAATCCTGTTCTTTTACACTCAAAACATTATCACCTCTTACTAAAAATACTGATATATTATATCTATACTTCTATTTTCTGTCTAGTAGGATATTTATATTATTTATTGACATTTATTTTTTATCTTCCTAATCGTAAATAAATATTTTAAATTTCTCACTCATATCCGCAATCTACAATATATAAAATCTTAAGAAACTAATTTTAAACCGACAACAGAAGATAAAATCATTGCTATACAAACAAGTCTTTTCCAATTTGCACTTTCACCATAACGAATAATTCCCACCAAAACACCACCTACTGAACCAATTCCAGACCATACTGCATATGTAATGCTCATTGGTAAAGTTTTCAAGGCTAAATTTAATAATAATAAACTTGTAGCAAAAGCTAATACCATTTTTATAATTAAAATTCCAGATTTTTTTAACCCTAAATGCTTAACTAATTGCCACTTATTCATATAATTTATACTTAAAACTTCTAAAAGTCCTGCAATAACAACATAAATCCATTCCATAATCAATCATCTCATCTTTCTACTTTTTCATTCAATAATTTCAAGCCAATAACACCTAAAATCAAAATAATAATAAACAATAATTGCCAAAAACTAGGAAAAATACCAAAACCTAAAAATTCTACTAAAATAGTACCGATAGCACTCAATCCTACAAATACAGAATAAGCAGTACCGACAGGAAGCGTATTGCCCGCTGTAATCAAACAATAACTAGAACCTAAAATAGATAATGCTGTTACACCCCACTGCCATGGAAGTTCAGCATATTTTAAACCTGTTACCCACACCAACTCAAATAAAGTTGCTCCTATAATTTTTAACCAACCAATATTCATAAAAAAACCTCCTAAAACTAAAAATAAAAAGGGCTATAGACCATGCTGTTTTTCTCAGAAACAACAAAATCTATAGCCCTTTTTCATGGCAAATTTACTTATAATAGATTATCAAAAAAATTTTTTTCTGTCAATTTACTAATTATTATTTTTACGCATTATAACTAATTCATCTAAAATATTTTGATAAAAACTTCCATTTAATTTATAAAATTTAAGATAGATAAATAAAATAATAATAAATAATGAAGCAGACGCTACAAACATCATTAATCTAAGACCTAATATCGTATCTGCTGTTTGTATTACATTTGGTACATAACCAACTAAAGATAAAACCATTGCTCCTATAAATCCAGCTATAGCTGAACCAAATTTTGCTGTAAAAGTTTGCACCGAAAAAACTATTGCTTCACTTCTAACACCACATTTATATTCACCATAATCAACTGTATCTGCTAACATCACTGTAGTTGATACACCAGCCAAAGCATTTCCTAAACAAAATAAACTAGCTACACTAAAAAATAAAACAACACTTGCTTTGTGGTCATCACCAACAAAAAACATACCCAATAAACCTAAAACTAATAAAACAGCAGATAAAATATAAACTACTTTTCGTGAAAATTTATTTGCTAAAGATGGAAAAGCTATCAAACCTATAGAGCCAACGATAAAATTAACTATGCCAAAAATAGAAAACCATTCTTCATGACAAACTACATATTTGAAAAAATAAATATTCATTCCAGTCCATAAAAATACTGCAATTTGCTGTAATATCGTCATAAAAATAATAATTAATAATTGATCATTTTCCTTCAAGAAATTCAATACTTCACTAAGTTTAATATCTCTTTTATTTTTTATAACTACATGTTCACTGACATTTCTAACACATATTATTTCACAAATATTGAATACAATAGCTACAATCACGGCAAATCTCAAATAGCCATCACTTTCACTCGCTCCCATATTCACGCCTAAACAAGCGATTACTAATAAACCAATTGTAGACATCATTTGACCACCAAAAGTCGCAAATAATCTAGATAACATAGAAATTTCATTTCTAACCTTAGCATCATTTGAAAATGCCGGTATCATTGCCCAAAAAGGTACGTCCATCAATGTATATGTAAGACTCCATAACAGATATGTAACAATACACCAGACATTTATCAAAATTCCTTGTAAAAAAGTTGCTGGATTTAAATATAATAGAATTAAAACAAAAGAATTTATTATTGTTCCTATTAAAATCCAAGGACGAAATTTTCCCCATTTAGTTTTTGTATTATCAACAAGCCAACCCATAAAAGGATTAGTTATAGCATCTACAATACGAACCACTAAAAATAAAGTACTCACAAAAATTAATGATACACCAACTACATCGGTATAAAAAATCATCAGAAAAGCAGCTATCATATTATAAATAAAATCTTTTCCATAAGCTCCTATTCCATAAGATAATTTCTCTTTCCATAAAAGTTTTTCCATAAATAAATTTACTCCTCCATTTTTTTAATTTTTATAAAATAAAAAGACTATAACTCCTCTGTTTTATTCAGAAAAAGTTATAGTCTAAAATGACGAATTCAATATTTTTCTATGGAAATATTATGCAAAATTTTTAATGAGTTGTCAATAATTATTCATAAAATACAAAGAAAAAAGCACTGAAGTATTCAGTGCTTTTTCTTAACTGGCAACTTCCTATCCTCCCAGCACGTCTCCATGCAAGTACTTTCGGCCTCTAAATGCTTAACTACTGTGTTCGGTATGGGTACAGGTGGAACCATTTAGGCATCGTCACCAGATATTCTCTTTTTTCTTTTTTGAAAGATATTAATCTTTCAAAACCACTCAGAAGATTACTTTGCTCCAAGTCATTTCTTTTTTAAGTTAAGCTCTCGACATATTAGTACCAGTACGCTACATTCATTACTGAACTTCTACTCCTGGCCTATCAACCTCGTCATCTTCAAGGTGTCTTTCAAGCTTTCGCTTCGGGAGACCTCATCTTAAGGCAAGTTTCACGCTTAGATGCTTTCAGCGTTTATCTTTTCCGGACGTAGCTACCCAACTGTACCCCTGGCGGGATAATTGGTACACCATTGGTCCGTCCACTCCGGTCCTCTCGTACTAGGAGCAGCCCCCTTCAAGTCTCTTACGCCCGCGATGGATATGGACCGAACTGTCTCACGACGTTCTGAACCCAGCTCACGTACCACTTTAATGGGC